>Ga0111538_10004688_pt1 | contig 18896 bp, 16 predicted proteins | sample SoiMethybrSBSTD1_FD_79669 | JGI IMG/M metagenome (GOLD analysis project Ga0111538, IMG submission 79669) | Bulk soil microbial communities from a Populus tree surrounding site in Tennessee, USA - Soil MetaG P. TD hybrid SBSTD1 (version 2)... | ecosystem: Environmental > Terrestrial > Soil >...
ATCGTCGAGCTCGCGACGACCCGCGCTTAGCGCGCGACTTTCGTCGCGCGCGGTCCTTGGGCCGTCGTTCCTGGTCCGCGGTGAGCATCGACGCGACGGGACAAAGGCCCAAGGACCAAGGACCAAGAACCAAGGACGGACCAAGAACCAAGGACGGACCAAGAACAAAGAACCAAGGCCCAAGGACTCGGATCTAAGGTCGGACTCGCCCATCAGCCTTGAAAAGGAAAAGCGTCCGCGTCGCGCCTGCGGCATCCTTGAACGTATCGACGACGTCCGGTTCCCAATCGCCGATCGGGTAGTTGTGCGCGACGATGCGTGCGCCTGGACGCAGTTGGGCGGTGAGCAACGGGCGAAGCTTCACGTTCCCGGCCGCGAGCAAGTAGAGTGTGACGACGGTCGCCGCCGAGACGTCGGTCTTCAGTGCGTCCTGCACAGTGAAGCGCACGCGATCGGAAACACCCGCGACACGGGCCGCCGCATTGGCCTGCTCGATCAGTTTTGCGTCGATGTCGACGCCGACGCCACGCGCGCCGAACTTCAACGCGGCCGCGATCACAATCCTGCCGTCGCCGCACCCGAGGTCGTAGACCATGTCGCCGGGACCAACCTTCGCCAGAGCGAGCATTCGATCGACGACGTCTGGCGGGGTTGCAGAAGACGGAGCGAGGCGCTCGGGCTGTTGAGGCTGTGCGCCGAGCACAAGCCCAGCCGTAAGGGCCAAAATCACGGACCTCATCGCACGATTCTAGGGCGATCGCCGCGTCGCGCGCGCCAAAGATGTACGGGTCAAGTTCTAGGCTCCATGGGATTTAGCTGGTGGACCCAGCAGGCAGTCGAGGCCGCCCGATCGCGTCATCGGCGAACGGGCACCTCGGGGGTGCGAAGTGACGAAAACGCCATATTTTTGGGCATTTTCCGTTGATCTACCCTCGATCGCGCGGTATACTCATGGGTGCTGTTCCCAGCGAGAAACCAGTCCTACCAATCAATCTGCGACGGGGGAAACGTGACATTCCAGCTCGGTGACAAGGTCATCTACCCGAATCATGGGCTCGGTATCGTCGAACGCATCGAAGAGAAAACCATTCTAGGGACCACGTGTGGCTTCTTCCATCTCCGGATCGTCTCGAACGACACGACGGTGTTGGTGCCGGTCGCAAACGTCGACAACGTCGGGTTGCGCAAGGCCATCAGCGACGAGGAAGTCGAACGCCTCTTCGATCAGCTGAGCGACGGCAAAATCGATAATCACCAGAACTGGAAAGGGCGCTTCAAGGACAACTCCGACAAGATGCGCACCGGCTCGATCTACGACATGGCCGACGTCCTCAAGAGCCTGACGTTCTTGAGCAAGTCGAAGAGCCTGTCCTTCCGCGAGAAGCGCATGCTCGATCGCGCGAAGGCGCTGATCATCTCCGAGGTTTCCGAGGTGATGCGGCAGAAGGCGCCGGAAGTGGAGACGCGGGTGGACGGCGCGTTGGAGAAGTGCTTCATCATCCGTGCACGGAACATCGCGCGCGCCACGGCTCGCAAGGTGAAGGCAGTGAAGGCGCCGGTCACTGTTGCCGTCACCGCGGTACGTCGAACCGCTCGCGCATCCTAACCACACCACGATTGCGTCGGTGATGCTCTCGCCCGGACCGCTGGTCCGGGCGTTTTTGTTTTGAGCCGGGTTAATGTAGAGGCCCGTACGTGGGGGCCGGCTTTTAGCCGGCCCTCGACAGCCCGCCTGAAGGCGGCCTCTACATTCGTGATCGCGACCATCGTCGCAGCCAGCCGCTCGCTGATCACCTACACGGTGATCCTGCTTTACATCGCCATCATCGGCCCCATCGGCCTCGGAGCTGCGGTGCTCTTCGGGGCGACCAATCTCCTCTTTGCCCTTGGGCACGGCGGCATCTGGCTTGGCCTCACACTCGCCGGCATCCGCTACCGCGTGAGCGGCCGCGAGCATCTGCCCCAGGTGCCAGCGGTCTACTGTTCGAATCACGAGAGCAACGTCGATCCGCCGGTGCTCTTCAAAATCCTCCACCCGCGCATGCGGATCCTCTACAAGGCGGAGCTCCATGCATTTCCGCTGATGGGGCGGATTCTCGACGCAGGAGGATTCGTGCCGGTGGAACGCGGCAACCGCGATCGGGCGATCGCGGCAGTCACCCGAGGCGCCGAGTCGATCAAGAAGGGGAACTCGTTCCTGATATTCCCCGAGGGCACTCGCAGTCGAACCGGTGAGCTCCTTGCCTTCAAGAAGGGCGGCCTCATCATGGCGATTCAGGCGCAGGCACCGGTCGTGCCGGTCGCGGTCCGTGGCGGCCGCGATGCGATGCGGAAGGGGAGCGCCATCGTGCGGCCGGTGAAGGTCACCGTGAGGGTCGGGGCGCCCATTCCAACCGTCGGGCTCACGTTGGAAGACAGGGACCAGTTGATCGAACGCGTCCGAGCCGAGGTGCAGAAGCTGCTCGACGCTGGTTCGCTCTGGACGTAAACTCCGGCGAGGGGACTGGGTCCGGCTAAAGCCGGACACTACACGTCCGGCTGAAGCCGGACACTACACCAGCGATGACTCGATTTTCGCTCATTGCCCTGTTGGTGTTCGCCACCCTGTCGGTGTCGGCGCAGCAGCCGCCGGCGCAGCAGCCGACGTTCCGCACGGGCGCGAACTACGTCCGGGTCGACATGTATGCCACCAAGGACGGCAAGCCTGTCGACGACCTGAAACAGAGCGACGTCGACATCCTGGAAGATGGTGTTCTCCAGCAGGTCGATACCTTCGAGCACGTGAGGGTCCGAACTGCCCCGGAGGACGCACGTCTCGAGCCGAACACGGTCGCGGACAGCCGCCGGATGGCTGCTGACCCACGTGCGCGCGTGTTCGTGATCTTCCTGGATACCTACCACACGCAGATCGACGGCTCCGCCAACATGCGACAGCCGCTCATCAACTTCTTGAACCGCGCGCTCGGCCCCGACGACATGGTCGCGGTGATGACGCCGGAGATGGCGGCGACGGAAGTGACGTTCGGCCGCAAGACGACCGTCCTGTCGAAGATGCTCGAGCAAGAAACGTTCTGGGGCCGTCGAGGGCGCCTGGTCGATGACGATGACCGGGAGGACTTGTATAAGGCGTGCTACGGACCGTCGAGCCCTATCGGCGAGGAAATGAAAGCGCGGCGGCGCGAGAAGCTGACACTCGATGCGCTCGAAGACTTGATGATCCACCTGGCTGGCCTTCGTGATGAGCGCAAGGCCATTCTCACGGTCACAGAAGGCTGGAAGCTTTACACGAAGAGCACGACCTTGGAGGCAGGCGATGCTGAGAGGCGCGTGAATCCCGGCGACGTACTGTTCCGGCCGCCGGTGCCACGCCCCACAGACGCCGCGCAGACGCAGGGCAGCCCTCGAGTGCAATGTGAAGCCGATCGCATGGCGCTCGCGCAGATCGACCATCAGTTGCGCCTCCGCGAGCTGACGCAACTGGCCAATCGCGGAAACGTCACGTTCTATCCGGTGTATGCGCGTGGCCTGGTCGCGTTCGACGGGTCGATCGGCGACAACCCGCCTGGCACCCGTGGCGTGACCCTGCAGGAGGACGCGGCGAACCTCAAAGCGAGGCACGACAGTCTTCGCTTTCTGGCCGACGACACCGATGGCGTCTCTATCATCAACACCAACAACATCGATGGGATGCTGCGCCGCATCGTCGACGATCTCTCGTCGTACTACCTCCTCGGCTACTACACGACCAACACCAAGCTCGACGGGAGATTCCGGTCGATCAGCGTCCGCCTGAAGCGGCCGGGCGTCACTGTCCGAGCACGGAAAGGTTATCGGGGCTACACCGCCGAGGAAGTGTCACGCGGAACATCGTCGAGCGCCGCACCTTCATCGGCGGCTCCCGTAACTGCGGCGCTGACTCCGGTCGTCAGCTTCAATGCTCGCGCCCAATTCCGGATCCGCGCGTCGGCATGGGGGCACCAGACCACTTCGGGAGCGACAGAGGGGGCCCTGTGGGTCGTCGGCGAGCTGGATCCGCAGACACGTAAGCTGTCTGCGTGGTCGACGGGTGTGCAGGCGGAAGTGGCTCTCGTTGGCGCAGAGGGCCAGCAGGTTGCGACTCGCAAGATCGACGTGAAACCGAACGAAGGGGCGTTCCTCGTACAGCTTCCCGACGCCGGCGGTGTACCACCCGGCGACTACACTGTCCGTGTGCGATTGCGCTCGCCGGTGGAAGGCGAGCTGGGCCTCACCGACACGGCGCGGGTCACCGTCAAAGAAGAAGGCCTTGGCGAAGCGATCGTATGGCGGCGTGGCGCCTCGACCGGCCCGCAATATGTGCGGACGGCCGACCCGCGGTTCCTTCGCAGCGACCGTATTCGCCTCGAGCTCGCCTCGACGGATACGCGGCCGGTGGCGGCTCGATTGGTCGATCGGAACGGCACCGCCATGACGGTACAGCCTGCGATCAGTGAACGGCCCGACGCATCCGGGCAGTTCAGGTGGATCGTTGTCGAGATCGCGCTGGCACCGTTCGCACCCGGTGACTACGCGATCGAGACCGCGCAAGGACCGTCGCGACGACTGACCGCATTCCGAATAGTGCCGTAATGGGGTCGGGAGTCATTTTTCACATTTCGTAAAATGACTCCCGACCCCATTTTCCAAGTACACTCCTGGGGCTAGCCTGCCCTTGGGGTTCTCCGTGGTTCCAGCCTCACTCGCGCGACGCGCGATTGTGCGTTCCGTGTTCGTGCTGTTGCTGATGGCCCTCGCCGTCTCGATCGCCATTCAGGCACAGGACCAGCTTGCCAATCGGACAGGCGCCAATCGCGTTCGCGTCGACGTCCTCGCGTCCCGCGACGGTCAACCGGTCCAGGACCTCAACCGGGAAGAGCTCGAAGTGCTGGAGGACGGTGTTCCCCAGACGATCGACACCTTCGAGCACGTCGCGATCGGCGACGGCCGCGGTCAGTCACCGCGCGCGCGGGTCTTCGTCGTGTTTCTCGACACGCTGAACACCGACATCGAGGCCTCCTCCAATCTTCGGCTGCCCGTGATCCGATTCCTCGATCGGGTCGTTGGCCCCGACGACATGGTTGCCCTGATGACGCCGGAAATGGCGGCCGGCGAGGTCACCTTCGGGCGCAAGGGCGTCATCATCTCGAACATCATGCAGGGCGAGTGGTCCTGGGCACGTCATGGCCGGCTCGAGCGGGTGGACCCGAAGGAAGCCCTCTACGACGCGTGTTATCCGGAAAGCCCGCGCGGACCTCGTGGTCCGGCAGCCGAGATGAAGGCACGGCGGCGCGAGAAGCTCACGTTGAATGCGTTGAAGGAGCTCGTCGCGTATCTCGACCACATGCGCGAGGAGCGCAAGGCGATCCTGACGATCTCTGATGGATGGCCGCTGTTCAAGCCGGACAGGGCGCTGGTCGTGTCGTCGCTCGGCAAGTCCGACGACGGCCTCGTGGACCGGTTGCTTCGAAGGCCGCCCGAGAAGAAGGGAGGCAGCGAGAGCGGCGGCGCGAAGGACGTCAATCGAGTCGAGTGCGATGCGGACCGCGAAGCGCTCGCCAGCCTGGATCACACGCTTGCGCTGCAATCCCTCAGCGAGGCCGCCAATCGGGGGAACATCAGCTTCTATCCGGCGTATCCGCGCGGGCTCGACTCGTCGTCGTCGGTCCCATCGCCAACGCGAGGCAAGGAGCGCGAACGCGATGCCGGCAGTCCGGCGGCGCGTCAGGATAGCCTTCGGTTTCTGGCCGACAATACCGACGGCCTCGCAGTCATGAATGGCGCCGCGGTCGAGGCGTCGATCGCGAGGATCGTCGACGACGTTTCCTCGTACTACCTGGTGGGATACACCTCCTCGAACTCCAAGCTGGATGGGCGATTCCGTTCGATCACCGTCCGCGCGAAGCGCGAGGGTGTCAAGGTCCGATCGCGCCGCGGCTATCGCGGAGCGACGGCCGACGAGCTCGTGAGCGGCAATGCGGGACCCGGCGGGCGCGCGAACGACGGCGTCGCAGCCGCGCACGCCGCCGTCGCCAATGTCAACACGCGCGCGCCATTCAAGATACGAACGTCGTCATGGGTGCGGCCCGACGAATCGGGCGCCGCGACCGGCTCGTTCTGGATCGTCGGTGAGCTCGATTTCCAGACACGCCGCCAGTTGGCGTGGACCGCCGGAGCGCAGGCGCGCGTCGTCGTGCTCGCGTCCGATGGCGCCGAGGTGGCGTCGAGTACCGTGGCCGTGAAGCCATCTGATGGTCCGCTGGCGATCCGTGTGCCGGACAGCGGCGGCATTCCACCAGGCGAGTACGCGGTGAGGGTTGAGCTGCGCTCTGAGGCGGACGCGGAGGTCACGATGACCGACACCGCGCGAGTCGAGGTGAAGGCCGGGTCGTCGCTCGGAGAAGCGATCCTCTGGCGGCGCGGACCGACCACGGGACCGCAGTATCTCCGAACGGCCGATCCGCGATTCTCGCGGAGCGATCGACTTCGTCTGGAGCTCGCGACGACGGCGATGGGTGTGGTGACGGCGAGGTTGCTCGACCGAAACGGGAAGCCGCTGCCGGTCCCTGCTCAAGTGAGCGAGCGTCCCGATCCCTCTGCCGCGTTCAACTGGATCGTCGTCGACGCGCTCCTCGCGCCGTTCGCGCCAGGTGAGTATGCCGTCGAGGTCACACAGGGCAATGCCAAGCAGGTGACCGGATTCCGAATCACATCGTAGGAACCCGAGCGCGTGCTCGCCGGGAAGCACTGATCGCGCCACCGATCGCGCCGCAGGCCGCACCGATCGCGATGCTGAACAGAAGAGCGCCGAATAGCCCTTCCAGATGCTCGTTCAGCACGAACGACCGCAGATCAGGAGAGCCACTGTCCTGGAATCGTTGGAGCATCCCCTGCCAATCGAGACGATGCCGAATCACGTCGAGGAAAACCATCTTCCGCACGAGGCTGGCACCACTGAAGATCATCGTGCTGACCGCGGCGGCGCTGATACCGCCGAACACCGCATCGCGCATGCGAAAGCGTTGTCCCTCGGCAGCGAAGCCGATCAGCGTCCAGAGGCCCAGGATCGTGGCGGCGAATCCCAGTATCGGCAGCGGCTCGTCCTCGGCGAGCGGTGCGACGATCGTCGAGAGGATGTTGAGGACACCAAGTGTGACCCCCAGCACCGTGCCCCAGACCCACGGGCGGACGAGGCTCGCGAGCTGACGCGTGAACCACAGCGCCGCGCGGAGTCGTCCTCGGGCGGGCCGTATGACCTCGCGATATTCCTCGACGAGGTCGCCAACGATCGGCGTGTTGTCTCTCATCGCAACTCCTGGATGCTATTCCGTGCGCAGCGCGGTCGCAGCCTGGATCCGTAGCGCGACCCACGCCGGTCGGCAGCACGCCATGATCGTCGCGATCGCGATCACCGTCGCGGCAGTGACGAGATCAATGGGCGTGACCGTGCGGTCGCCCGCGATAGCCGGCAGCCACCGCGCCGCCGCGCCGGTAAGCAAGAGGCCAAGGCCTGCACCGCCCGCGGCGATCGCAGCGGCATCGCGGAGGACGAGCGCAACGACCGATCGTTTCGACGCGCCGAGCGCCACGCGAACACCGATTTCAAACGTGCGCCGGCTGGTCTGATAACTCACGAGGCCGTGCAGTCCGATCGTTGCGATCAGTGCGCCAATCGCAGCGAACAACCCCAGCACGCCCCCTGCAACTCGCAGCGGCGCCAGCGTGCCGTTGAATCGGTCGGTCATCGTCGTTACCGAGGCACTGGCGCCGGGGAACCGTGCTCCGATCGTGCGGACGACGGTTGGCACGGTTGCCGCGGCAGTGTGTTCGGTTCGGACGACGAAAGTGGCGGCCCGCCGCGGCGGGTCGGTGGGAACGAAGACCAGCGGCGTGGGCAGCCCATTTGGTCCTCCGAGGTTCGCCACGCGCGACACGCCGGCGATGATGACTCGCTGGTCCCGGGCGCCGGTCTCTGAGTCTCCTGCAAGCGTCATCACCACGCCCACAGGATCACGGCCGTCCAGATACCGATCGACGAACGTTCGATCGACGACGACCCGTGTGAAAGTGCCGCGGCCGGTGAGATCCCCGCGTTCGAGGTCCTCACCACGTTCGATCGGGATGCCTAACGTGCGGAGGAAACCGGGCTCGACGCTGAGCGCTTCTGCTCTGACCACTTCGCCGGCTTCGTCCAGACGAAGTTGGTGCCTCCCGGCGGTGAACGCCCCGGGGAAGCTCCCGTAACTCACGGCAGCGACACCGTTGAGGCGGGCGAGCTCCGCTTCGACATCGAGCGCCGCATTCTCGCCGGCGGCCGACGGCAGGCGGACAGAGACGACGATGGCGTGCGCGTCATCGAAGCCCGGCACGATGCTGCCGAGGCTGACCGTCGTGCGAATCATGAAGATGGCCACGGTGGCGAAGATGGCGCAGATGCAGATCTGCATCCCGGCCAGTACTCGAGGCGCACGCAGCCGTCGGCCTGCCAACGACATGCGGCTGGGCCGCAGACTACCGATTGTGTCGAGACCACGGACCAGAAGCGCCGGTGCGACGGTGCAGACCGCGGCCACGAGGATCACAAGTGCGAAGAGGAGCCCGACAGGAAGCCGCGGGGGAATCAGCACGACGCCGAGATTGACCAGCGCCGGCATGCGCGAGAGCAGTGCGATGCCTGCCATCCAGAGCACAGCGGCGCCGGCTACGCTGATCGTCCCCAGGAGCACGCCGTCGCCGAGCAACTCGACAATCAGTCGTCGCCGGCTCGCGCCGAGTGCCGCTCGAATGGCGAGGTCGCGTCGTCGTTCGTCGGCGCGGGCGGCGAGCACGCCAGCCACGTTCGCGCAGGCAATCAACAGCACGAGAGTGCCAAGCCCGTTGATGACGGCCAGCGCGGCCCGGATCCACAGGCCTGGGACCGTATCGTCTCTGCCCTGGAACGGACTGACCAGACCGGACTGCGCAGTAAGCGCGACACGGCGTGCGTTCGACGGCTGCTCTTTCCGGATCCGTGCGTCGAGAGCGCGGAGCTCGCCGCTCGCTTGCGCGAACGTCACCCCGGCCCTCAGGCGGCCCAGCACATCGAACTGCGCGGCGCCCCGATCTTCCAGTGCCACGTTGACGTGCGAGCTGACCGGCACATAGATCGCCGGCGCGAGCATCGGTGCCACTGCCGAATGAAACCCGTCGGGTAGGACGCCGACGATCGTCATCGGCCATCCGTTCAGCGTGAGCGATTGCCCGACTATGGAGGCGCGCGCGCCGAATTGTTGCCAGAAGGAATAGCTGAGAACGACTTGATCGGGATTCATCGGGTCAGCGGCGAACGTGCGGCCCAGCACCAGTCGAACGCCGGCCACTTCGAAGTAGTTGCTGGAGACAATCTTCGCGCTGATCGTCCGCGTCCCGGTGTCGTGAGCCCAGAGGAGACTGGCCGATTGAAAGATGGTGTAATCCGCGGCGGTGCTGGCTCGACTGAGAGAGACGTAGTCCGGGTACGAAAGCCCCGGTCGTACGGTCATCACGCGTTCCGCCTCACTCACCGTCAACCAACCACCGGTGGCGAGACGATCGACGACCGCGTAGACGCTGATGGTGATGCCCACGCCAACGCCAAGCGACGCGATCATCAGCACGAGCACGATGGGGCGTCGTGCCAGCCGTCGCCAGGCGTGCCGGAGATTGCTCGTGATCGCATCAACGGCGATGCTTCTCTTCATGTCGTGCCTTTGAGTGGAAGGCGAACGCCGGTCCAGAGCCGGGTCGTCGCCGTTCGCACGGCATCGAGCGCGTGCAGGCCTTCGGCTTCGATGCGGTAGTGACGCTTCGGCCGTCCGCCGCGTACCGCCGTGCCGGGACCGAGTCTGGACGAAACGTAGCCTTTCGCCTCGAGTCGATCGAGCGTCGCATAGACGGCTCCGGCCGTGATCGGCCGCTGCAGGCGGTGTTCGACTTCCTTGAGGATGGCGCGGCCATAGCCTTCCTTGCCGAGCTCTGTTTGCGGGCGAACGAGCGCGATCAGGACGGCCTGTTCGAAGATGCCGAGGTGCTCAGCCAATTTGTCTGCATTGTAGACAAATTGACCGGTCAGTCAAATGGAATACGCGGCGGGTTTCGAGAATCTCAATTGCCGATCGAGAACGTCACCGTCCAGGGTGTCACCGGCGCCCCGTCGAAGCCTCTGACGCCGTCGAGCACCTGGACGCGCACGGTACGGAACGCCTCGAACGGTTCCTTCATCTTGATCTGAATCGAGCGGCTGGCGGCGTCGTACGAGAGCCCGAAGGGGAGTGTCGGCGCTGACGCGGATGCCGCCCCACCGAGGTACGAGATCCGGATGTCGTCGGCGAGCGACGCTTCGTTGAGACCGCGGGAAAACTGCACCCGGATGGGTGCTCTGGGCGAAACATCCGTTTCGCCGTCGGTTGGTGAACTGAAGACGACCTGCACCGGTTGGAGCGGAACCGCAGGCGCCGCCGGCTCCTCACTCGCCGCTTTCAGGTCCGGCGCCGTCGCGAGCTTCATCCGCGTGGCTTCGATACTCACCAGGCCGCGTTCGTACACGACCTTGCCGGTGACCTCCAACCAGCGATCGCTGTCGACCCGGCGGTTGATGTCGAGATCGAACTTGTCGCCTTTGGGCCGAAGACTCGTCACCCAGACAGCACCTTCGGTACCGCGCAGCACGAAGTCGTACTTGCTCTTGTTGGGCGACCCGGCGAGATCGCCGAACAGGTTGCGCCCGCGGAAGTTGCCGATGATCGTGACGTTCTGGCCATCGAACTTCCACGGTTCCAGTGTCAACGATCGCACGCTCGCCGCGCTCGATGACTCCGCGTCGGCCACGCCGTTGACACGGAGCACGAGCTCCTCACCAGGCCGTGGCCAGCGTTCGGCATCACGCTCTTCGGCAACGCCGGTGAGCCGGGGGTCGCTGGGCTCGAGGCGCCCGACGTCGACGAGCACGCCGCGTACTTCGACCGGCCCCTTTTTCATGGCGGCGCCGTCGCTCAAGACGACGCGCATCTCGTGCCCCTCGGAACGCAGCAACAGACGCTTGCCGTCCTCGCCGAACTCACCGCGGATGAGAACGTTCTGCAGATGATAGAAACCTGGAAACTGACGGAGGGCGTCGATCGTGGTGAAGCGGCGACCCGGACCCTGACCGAGGCCGCTCGATCCGGCCAACAGGACAATCAACAGGGCTGGAAGCGCGGCCCGCGTCACACCATCATTCTACTTTTCGCTGGCCCATTCGGGCGACGATGAGTGCAAGAGCGAGAAACAGCAGCAGGCTGGCGATCTGGGCGACCGTCGAGTTGTCGTGGAAGTACGGGAACCACTCGCCGAGCTTTTGAGGCGTGTCGATCCCGCCGAAGCCCAGGTTCGTCTTGGTCCATTCATTGGTGCCCACGAGCAAGGCGAACAGAATCCCCGCGATCGAACCACCAGCGATGAGACCAGAGCTGAACAGCACACCGGCGCTGACATCCGACTCTTGTGCTTGTCCGGTCTTGCGCTCGACCCACCATCGCACCAATCCACCGGCGAAAATCGGCGCCGTCGTCGCGATCGGCAGATACGACCCGACCGCAAACGACAGCGACCTGATGCCGCACAACTCGAGGGTGATGGCCACGAAAACGCCGACGAGCACGAGTCCCCATGGAAGATTCTGGTTGAGCAGCCCCCGGATGATCGTCGACATCAGCGTCGCCTGCGGTGCGGCGAGGTTCTCCGAGCCGATACCGCCGAGATTCTGATGCAGGTAGAGCAGAGTCCCGCCGATGATGAGCGCTGAAGTGACCACACCGATCACCAGGCCGATCTGCTGATAGATCGGAGTCGCGCCGACGATGAAGCCGGTCTTCAAGTCCTGCGACGTGTTCCCAGCATTTGCCGCCGCGATGCAGACGATGGCGCCGACGCAGATCGCGATCGGCGAATACATGTTGCCAGTCCAGCCGAGCGCGACAAAGAGAAGGCACGTCAGAATCAGCGTCGCGATGGTCATCCCCGAGATCGGGTTCGACGACGTGCCGATGAGGCCGGTGATTCGGGAGGATACCGTCGCGAAGAAGAACCCGAAGATGAGAATGAGGATGGCGGCGAGCACGTTTCCCTGGGTCGGCAGGCCCGGCGCGGCGACGAGAAAGAGGCCGAGCAGCAGCGATCCGCCGAGGACGACGATCATCGGCATGTCGCGTTCGGTGCGCACCCGTGCCACGGCTCCGGCAGCGCCGGCCGACAGATCGCGAAAGCTGCCGCGGGCGGAGGCGACGATCGTGGGCAGGGTGCGCGCCAATGTGATGAGGCCGGAGGCGAGCACGGCGCCTGCGCCGATATAGCGGATATACGCGCTCCACAATTGTGCCGGTGCCATCTCAGAGATGAGAAACGGTCGGCCGGTGGCCGGATTGTTCGCGAAGTTGGGATGAATCGGCGGAAATGGCTCCGTGAGGCTCGCGCCGAGAATCGACAACAACGGGAGTAGCACGAGCCACGACAGCACGCCGCCAGCAAACATCGTCCCCGCGATTCGCGGGCCGATGACGTAGCCGACGCCCAAGTACTCGGGCGAGATGTCGACGTTGATGGTGGCGTTCGGAAACTGGCTGGTCTTCGGCATCGAGTAGCCGATGACCTGGAGGAACAGGTTGAAGATCCACGACAGCGATTTCCAGATCGCTCCGACCGCGAGTCCGCCGAAGACGAGAGTGGCCAGTTTGCCACCGCGTTCGCCGGCGACCAGGACTTCAGCGCACGCCGTCCCTTCGGGAAAGGGCAGCACGCCGTGCTCCTTGACGATGAGGGCGCGGCGGAGTGGCACCATCATGAGCACGCCGAGAATGCCGCCGGCGAGCGTCAGCATGGTGATCTGCACGTAGTTGAAGTACGCCGGTCCTTCGGGCGCCAGGAAGATGAGCGCCGGGACGGTGAAGACCACGCCGCCGGCGATCGACTCGCCCGCCGAGCCGATCGTCTGCACGATGTTGTTTTCGAGCATCGTGGACCCGCCGAATTTCTTGAGCACGGAAATCGCCAGCACGGCGATCGGAATGGACGCGGCGACCGTCAGGCCGGCGCGCAGACCGAGATAGACAGTCGATGCGCCGAAGATCAATCCGAAGACGACGCCGAGCACAATCGCCTTCGGGGTAAATTCCGCCTGCGTCTGTGACGCGGGCACATACGGCTGAAACGTTGCCGTGCCGCGTGTTTCGGGCGTATTCGTGGTCATGTGCGCCATGGCGCGTGATGGTAGCATTGAACCTTGTGAATCGGCCGAACAAGCGGAAACAGGCACCCGATCAGGTGTCCGAGCTGACGACGAATCGTCTGTCGGTGTACCTCAGGTGCTTGAACGAGCTTGACGTCGGCGGCGTTCAGACGATCTCCTCGCAGGCGCTGGCCGAACGGTTTCAGCTCAACGCCGCGCAGATTCGCAAGGACCTCGCCTACTTCGGCGAGTTCGGCGTGCGCGGCGTCGGTTACTACGTCAAGGAACTGCGTCGGCATCTGCGCCAGATACTCGGACTCGATCGCCATCTTCGCGTCGCCATCATGGGAGCGGGCAACCTGGGCCTGGCGCTCGCCGATTACCCCGGGTTTCGTCAGGAAGGGTTCGAGATCGCCGCGCTGTTCGATGCCGCCAACGAAAAGATCGGCCACGAGTCGCGCGGTGGCGTGCCGATCCACGACATCAAAGAGCTCAAGCGCGTCGTCCGCAAAGAGCGGCTGGACATTGCGGTCATCGCCGTGCCGGCGCAGCATGCGCAGCCGGTGGTCGATCAGGTCGTGAGCGCGGGCGTCAAGGCCATCCTCAATTTCTCTCCCGGTGCGCTCAAGGTTCCGCCCGATGTCAAGCTCAAGAGCGTCGACCTCACGGTCTCGCTCGAAAGCCTCTCCTTCTACCTCGCTCAGGGTGATCGAGGTGACTAAACGAAGGGGGCCAGGGGGAGGCGGGCAAGGGGATAGCCGTTCGCGTGCGCTCTCACATGTCGATGCGCGTGGCAAGGCGCGCATGGTGGACGTCGGAGACAAGGCGGTCACCGATCGTGAGGCGACGGCACGCGGTGAGATCGTGATGAGCGCGACCGCGCTGTCGTTGATTCGCCGGGGGGAAGTGGCGAAAGGCGATCCGCTGCAGACCGCACGGCTCGCCGGAATCATGGCGGCGAAGCGAACCGCTTCGCTGATCCCGCTGTGTCACCCGCTGATGCTGTCGCACGTCAACGTGGAGCTCACGCCGACTCGTCGCGGCTATCGCATCGAATCGCGCGTGCGCACATCGGGGAAGACCGGCGTCGAGATGGAGGCGCTGACCGCCGTCGCCGTCGCGGCGCTGACGATTTACGACATGGTCAAGGCGGTCGATCGCGAGATGGTCATCGGCGACATCTGCCTGGTCGAGAAGCGCGGCGGACGATCGGGAACCTATCGCCGACGTTTTTGAGTGGTCGAGTCTTGAGTTACACGGCGACATCAGCCGCTCCGCACGGCGAGGGCTATTACCGACTCGCGCTCATTCTTGGCGCGCTTACGGCCGTCGGTCCGCTGGCGATCGACATGTATCTCCCGTCGCTCCCGACGATCGCACGCGAGTTCGGGGCGACCGCCGGAGCGGTGCAGGCGAGTCTCGCGGCGTACTACATCGGCATCGCCATCGGCCAGGCCTTTTACGGTCCTCTGTCGGATCGCGTCGGACGCAAGCCGGCGTTGTATCTCGGACTCGGAGTGTTCTTCGTGTCCTCGATCGGGTGCGCCAGGGCCGGCAACGTCGAGACGCTGGTCGTCTTTCGCTTCCTCCAGGCGCTCGGCGGGTGTGCGCCGATTGTCGTGCCACGAGCGGTTGTGCGCGACTACTTCGACGAGGGCGGCTCGGTCCGCATGCTCTCGCTGCTGATGCTCGTCATGGGGCTCGCGCCGATTCTGGCGCCCCTCATCGGCGGTCAGTTGCTGCTCAACTTCGGTTGGCGCGCGGTGTTCTGGCTGCTGGCGACGTACGCGGCGACCTGGCTCACGCTGGTCGCCATTCTGCTGCCGGAAAGCCTTCCGCCCGAGCGCCGGCGTCGTCAGCGGCTCGCAGAGATTCTCGGGACGTACGCGCGATTGCTGCGCGATCGGGCCTTCATGGGTTATGCGTTATCGGGCGCGTTGATCTTTGCCGGGCTGCTGTCGTACATCGTTGGATCGCCGTTCGTCTTCATCGAGCTCTTCGGCGTGGCGCCACAGCGATTCGGGTTGTTCTTCGGCACCAATGCGATCGGCATCATCATCGCGTCACAGATCAACCGGTTGCTGGCGCCGCGAATCGGTCCGCGTCGCATCGTCCGCGCGCTGCTGATGGTGGCGCTGTCGTCGGGCCTGGTTTTGCTGTTCGACGCGACGACAGGGTTCGGCGGTTTCGCGGGCATTCTCGTGCCGCTGTTCTTCTACATCTCATCGCACGGCTTCATCCTGCCGAACACGACCGCGCTCGCGATGGCTCCCCATCGGGAGGTTGCGGGCAGCGCGTCGGCGCTGTTAGGGACTCTGCAGTTCGTGCTCGGGTCGGCGTCTGGAGCGTTGGTCGGCGCCTTCGCCAACGGCACCGCGGTCCCGCTTGCGGCCGTGATCGCCGGCTGCGGCGTCGCCGCGTTTCTCAGCCATGTTGCTGGAGATACGCGATGAGCAGGGTCACGGTCACCGGGCTGAGCAGCGTCGACAGGCACACCACGCTCGTGACGAAGTTCGGCGCGACGTCGAACTCGAGCGCGAGGATGGTCGTGATCACGGCCGTGGGCATCGACGCCTGCAGCACTCCGGCCTGAAACGCGGCGCCACGCAGTCCAACGAGGTCGGCAATCCCGATCGCCGCGAGCGGCGTGAGGATGATCGACAGGACGACGGCTGCGCCGACCATCGCAGGACGCTCGGGCCACGTGGCCCGTTCGAGCTGCATCCCCAGCACCAGAATCATCACCGGCAGCGCCGCGTCGCTCATCATCGTGATCGGTCGCATCAGCGCGGCCGGCAGCGACCATCCGAAGCCCATGCTCAACGCGGCCAATGCAGCTCCATAGACCGCCGGCACGCGCACCACGCCAAACAGCGCATCGTGGAACGATCGCCGACCGCTGGCGGCGAGCAGGATCCCTCCCGTGTAGCTGAACAGAGAGCTCGCGAGGAAGTACACGCTCGCGAACGCGAGCGCCTGGGGGCCAAAGGCGAGCAGTGCGACCGGCAGACCGTAATTGCCGCTGTTCGAGCAGACGACCACCAGCAGGAACGCGCTGAGCGAAGGGCGATCCAGCTTGAGCGGAATCGCGACAAGCCGCGCCATCACACCGGCCGTAACCGCGACAAGGATATAGAACAGCACCATCCGGCCGACCTGCGACGCCTCGACGTTCGATGTGACCAGCATCGTGAACACCAGTGCCGGTGCGAGCGCGTAGAACGTCATCCGCGAGACCGTCTGCACCTGCACACCGAGAAACCGTGCGAGCAGGAAACCGGCTGCGGCGATGGCGAATACGGGGAAAAGATCCGCGACGAAGATCGAGAGGAGCAGCGGTGCCGCCGAGGTCACGTCACCGCCATGATATGCGGTCGCGGCGACCCGCCGGTATGATCGCGAGATGAAGGCGGCCGTCACGTTGCTCGCTGTCGCCGCCGCCTTCCTGGTCTTCGTGTGGGTGACGCAGCGTCGCTTGATTTACTTTCCGTCGACGCAGCTGCCGGCGCCGGGCGAAGTCGGCCTCACGTCTGCCGAACCCGTGTCGTTTGCTACCGGCGATGGACTGCGGTTGACCGCGTGGTTCGTTCCCGCTTCCGGCGCGCCACACCTCACGGTCCTCGTCTTCAATGGAAACGCCGGCAATCGCGCGTACCGCGCCCCGTTGGCGAAGGCGCTCTGTGACCGCGGCTTTCAGGTCCTGCTCACCGATTACCGCGGCTACGCCGGCAACCCCGGCGCTCCAAGCGAGCAGGGACTGGTCGCCGATGCCCGAGCGGCGCTGGCGTATCTCCTCAGCAGGCCGGACGTGAATCCGGATCGGCTCGTCTACTTCGGCGAGTCGCTCGGATCGGGAGTCGCCGTCCAGCTCGCCGTCGAGCGTCCGCCGGCTGCGCTGATCGTGCGCTCGCCGTTCACGTCGCTCGTCGACATCGGCCGTCATCACTATCCGCTGCTGCCCGTCCGGCTCTTGCTTCGTGACCGTTTCGCGTCGATCGAGCGCGCGCCCCTTCTTCGATCGCCAACGCTCGTGATCGCCGGGACTCGCGATTCGATTGTGCCGATCGACGACTCGCGGCAGTTCTTCGACATCGTCGCCGCACCGAAGACCTTCGTCGAAATCCGCGGGGCCGATCACAACGACGACGCCCTGCTGATCGGCGACGAGATGCTCGAAGCGATCGACGGGTTTCTTCGCCGTCTTCACTGATTCAGCCGCGCGTGGCTGGCTGATATACTTCGCGCCTTATGAAAACTGTCGATGTTGGGGCGGTACTGGATGAAGGGCGTTGGACCGGCTACCAGAAGCTGCTGGTCTTCGGCACGGCGCTGACGATCATCCTCGATGGCGTCGACAACCAGCTGCTGCCGAACACCGTACCGACGCTGATCAAGGAATGGGGGCAGCCCCGTCCCGCGTTCGTGAACGCATTGGCAGCGGGCCCATTCGGAATGATGATCGGCGGGCTGCTCGGCGGCTTGATGGGCGACCGTCTCGGCCGACGTACGGCCCTGCTGTCGAGCGTGATCGCCTTTGCCGTTCTGACGATCGCGATCGCGTACGTCGATAGCATTCAGGCACTCCTGGTCCTCCGCTTCCTCGCAGGTGTCGGCCTTGGCGGCGCGATGCCGAACGCGGCTACGCTCGCGTCCGAGTACGTGCCTCGCCGGCAGCGTCCCGCTGCAGTCACGTTTACGATCGTCTGCATTCCGCTCGGTGGGTTCGTCGCGGCGGAAATGGCCGCCCGCATCATTCCGGCGTACGGGTGGCGATCGCTGTTCCAGATCGGCGGTGCGATCCCGCTCGTGCTGGCCGTCATTCTGTGGAAGGTGCTTCCCGAGTCGCCGCGCTTCATGGCCCAGCATCGCGACCGGTGGCCCGAACTGAACCGAGTCCTGCGGCGCATCGGCCACAACATCCCCGACGATGTGACGTACGTAGAGTCGTCCTCAACGGCGACGGCAGGAAAGCGCGCCACGATTGGCGATCTTTTCGCGCCCTTCTTCGCTCGCGACACCGTCGGCCTCTGGGGCGCGTTCTTCTTCTGCCTGATGGTCAACTACGTGGCCATTCAACTGGTGCCGGCCATGCTCTCGGGCGCCGGGTTCGCACAGCCCGCCGCGAGTCGAGGACTCACCATGGTGAACATCGGCGGCGTCACCGGGGCCGTGCTCGGAGCATTCCTGATTCAACGCATCGGCTCGCGGATGACGATGCTCGGGATGTCGGCGCTGGCGGTGGTGTGTTCGTTCGTCATGGTCGGTATTCCGCTCAATCCGATGGACACCTTCGCGTTGATGGCGATGTTCCTGCTCACGGGCGGACTGCTCAATGCCGTGCAGACCACGATGTATGCGCTCGCGGCGCACGTCTATCCAACGGAGATTCGAAGCACCGGAGTCGGCGCCGCGGTGGCGTTCGGCCGCATCGGCAACGTGCTCGCCGTCTACGTCGGCAACTACGCACTCGGTTTGGGCGGCTCGCCGGCCTATTTCACCACCTGGGCGATTCTGATGGGGTTGGTGTTCCTGTCGCTGGCGATGATTGGCCGGCACGTGCCCAGAAGCGCGCTGGTGCCAGCGGGGCAGGAACGGCCCGCCCCGCAGCATTAGAAACAGTCCCTGGTTCTTGGTGCTTGGTTCTTGGTCCGTCCATGGTCCG
>Ga0111538_10004690_pt1 | contig 18888 bp, 14 predicted proteins | sample SoiMethybrSBSTD1_FD_79669 | JGI IMG/M metagenome (GOLD analysis project Ga0111538, IMG submission 79669) | Bulk soil microbial communities from a Populus tree surrounding site in Tennessee, USA - Soil MetaG P. TD hybrid SBSTD1 (version 2)... | ecosystem: Environmental > Terrestrial > Soil >...
CGCTGGGGCTATTCATAGGCGCCCGCCCGGCTCGCATTGTCGAAGCGTCCGCCGGTCGGCGGCCGGTCAGCGCTTCGAGAATGACGACGCCAACTGCATACCAATCGACTGCCTCGGTCGCTGGTTGCCCCAAGAAGAGCTCGGGGGCCATATATCCGGGCGTTCCGACAAAGCTGGATTGGAGCGTCGCCTTGTGGCTCGCGACGTCGACCGCGACCGAGAGGCCGAAATCGAGCAGAACGACGCGACCGCCGGTTTCTACGAGGACGTTGGACGGCTTGATGTCGCGATGGAGGTAGCCGGCAGCATGACACGCTTCAACGCCTTCGATCAGTCCACGCACCGCCCGTCGCAAGCGCGGGACGTCGAGCGCCGCGGTCGAGTCTTCGCGATCCGTTCCGCGGACGTGTGTCGTGAAGTCGACGCCACGGATCAGATCCATCGTGCAGAACCACTGGCCGTCGACCGCAAAGAGCTCGTGAAGGGTAACGAGATTCGGATGGGTGATGCTGACAAGCGCTCGGAATTCGTTCTTGAAGCGAAAGATCGAGCTGGGGTCGAGTCGGTGCAGCGTCTTGAGGGCCACCTCTCCGTTGCGTTGGCGATCGAACGCTTCGTAAACGGTGCCAAACGAACCGGCGCCGAGACGTCGCTTGATGATGAACCTGTCTTGGATGCTGTCTGGAATACCGGGGAATAGGCGAGATTTCGGCGAGCTCGGGTCGACCATGAGTGGCTTCTTTCGTGAACGCGCGCCTTCACTCGCAGGTACGAGGAGGTGCTCACCCTTTTGGCAATGTGCGCGCGACGTGGCAAGCACGCGTCTTGCGAGCGGTTGATCCCGCACCATGAGCGGTTGTCGCGGGAGCGTGGACGGACGGCGCCCGGAACCCGCCCGCGCCTAGGCGCGCGCGCTCATATCGGAATGTTCAAATGCACGGCGACGCCGTTGCCTTTGACAATGCGAAGCTCCGCGCGAGTGCCGTACACGAGTTGAAGTCGGCGCCGAACGCTCTTTAGGCCGAAGCCAGTTCCGCCGCGTCCTTCGTACCATCCGGGGCCATCATCGGTGACGGTGAGGAGTAGGGAATCCTCCTCGACGCGCGCGCCGATGGCAACGGTCCCGCCGTTGACGTTGCGCCGGACTCCATGATTCACGGCGTTTTCCGCCAATGGCTGCATGAGTAGGGCGGGAACCTGAAGCGACGTCGCGGCGCTATCGACGTCCCATCGAACTCTCAGTCGATCGCCGAAGCGCGCCCTTTCGAGCTCGAGATAGTCGCGCACGAGCGCCAGCTCTTTTTCCAAAGGTACACGTTGATTGGCTGGACTGCTCAGCATGTAACGGTAGAGCCGAGTCAACCTGTAGACGGCGTCCTCCGCCTGCTCCGGAGATCGGCCGACGAGCTCCGCAATGACGCTCAGCGCATTGTAGAGAAAATGTGGATTTACTTTGGATTGAAGGGCTTCGACTTGGAGCCGGTGATTGTCAGCATTGGTGAGCGCGATGGCCGCCTGTTTACCGAGCAGCGTGACCAACGTCACGTCGTCCTGGCTGAATGTTTCGGCGTTGCCCCCTTTTTCTAGATAGAGGATTGCAACCAGATCGCCGCGATAGAGCAAGGGCACACACAGCAGCGCGGGAGGCGCGTCGGTTCCCGTCAGATACGCATCGTCCAAGAACTTGTCGCGATGGCGCGGAAGCTCCACGACCTGATGCGAACGTTCGACGCGGCGCACGGGCTTGAGCGCCAGCGAACAGGGATCGACGTCCTCGAGGGAGGTTGGTGTCACGCAAACGTCGGCTCGATCCCGCTCGCAACACGCGACGAGAAAGAGTTTCCCCTCCGAATAAGTGAAAAGGTGGGCGCGCATCGCGCCTGCCGCCGTCGCGATGACGCGAAGGAGCGTCGGACCGAGCTCGTCGGTGGACGTCGCTTCGACGATGGCCGAAGCGGATCGCATGATACCCTCGACCTGGATTCCCGCCTCGCCCGCGATGCGTGGCTGGAGGTGCGTCCAGTCGATACCGGGGCACTCGCGAACCATGCGCTGCGCCTTGGCGATAGCTCCGAATCTCCTGAAACAATGCGCTGCATCTCGCAGTCGTTCGACACAGAGCACGTGTTGTCCGAGCGCGCCATGTACCTGGGCAAGACATTCCAAGCAGATCGCACGGACGAGTTCTTGTTTCTTTTCGGCGGCGCCCTCCGCCGCCTGTTGCAAAAGATCGCAGGCGGAGGCGTCTCGGGCTACGAAAGCCCGCATGCCCTCCGCGAGGCGCAGAGATGGTAGAAATGTGCGGGGCGCGTGCGCCGCGTCGCCCTGTACGCGGTCGAGCGCCTTCAGGAATTTGAACGCCTCGCGCGCCACCGGAGTGAGCCTTTTCCGACTTCGCAAAGAGGCCAGGACGACGAACAGCGCGTAACTGCCCTTGTGCAAAGGGTTGCCCTTCAGCAGCTGGTTTTTGCGCACGCGCTGGGCCAACCGAAGGACTTCGTCATCGTGACCCCAGAGATACTCGATTTGCATACGCAGGATGTCGCGCCCGGCGGCGAAGGATTCGTGCTCGACCGGCGAGTGGAGAACGGTCGAACGAGGCGCCCCAGTTTTGGGGTCGTTGGGACCTTCGGTGAGGAGCTGGCACCAGCACCGCACCAGCTGAATCATCTCGAGACTCGTCTTGGCGCCCATGGTCCGGGCTTCTCGACCGTAGCGCTTGAGCGCCTCGTGCACCTGCGGGATCTCGGGGCCCAAATGCGGAAGCATCGTGACCGCTCCGTCGATGAGATGGGAAGCGATGATCTCGCCGTGCGCGATCGCGTCCTTCAGGGCATCATCGTACTTTTCGACGACCTCGCGGGGCGTATATTCGAATGCGCCGAAGAAGGTCAGCATCAAGAAGCGAACGACGGCGCGCGTGTAGGGGCTATGGTCGCGCGCTAGAACGTTTGCGACGCGTCCATAGCGAATTGCAGTCTCGTACCGCTGCTGCATGTGGCAGATCGCCGCGTAGCAGGCGTAGGCCATCGATGAATGCTTGCCGTTTCCGCAGCGCAGCGTCATCTCAACCAGGCGAACGGACACGAAGAGGTTCAGGTACGGGTCTGTCCAGTGAGATGGGCCCCAGAGCCCGATGAGGAAGCGAAAAATGGCGAGGTCATTTTCGGTTGCGCGGTCGGGTCGTTGTGCCAGGCGGTCAAGATCCAATAAGCGCATCCTTGCTGATAGCAAGACCACGCGCGCAATCACATGCACCAACCACGGGCGCTGCGGTAATGGATGACCCAAAAGTCGAAGGGCCGTTAAGCCTACGTCCACGCCGCCGGTGTAGTCCTGATCGTGAACGCAAAAGAGCAGGCGGGTATGCAAAAGCTTGAGCTTTTGGGCGTCGGTCGTGGCGAGCGCAGAGCACTCCTCCAGCGCTTGCTTGGCCGGGATCGGAGTATCGCGTGTCCCCGAGCGGTGCTCGTCGCTCGCATCGGACAGGCAAAGACACTCCATCAGCAGTAGGGTGCCCTCGAAACGCTTTTCTGAGGAAAGCTCATCGCTCTGGAGATAAAGCCTAAGGAGTGGTATCGCCCGCTCATAGGCAATGGTAGCGCGTGCCCGCTGCGCGCCTTCCAAATTCAGAAATGAGAGTTGGCGCCGTTCGTCATCGTCGAGTGCATCGCACGCCTGATTCAAGTGCTCGAGGCAAGGAAACAGCAGGGACCTGTCGTGCGCGATCTGCTCGCGGTAATGACGGCCGAGCCGCAAAGAGACAGTGCGTCGCGCGTCCTCGTCGCTCAACTCGAGTGCAACTTGCTGGATGCGGTCGTGGCAAAATGTGTATTCGCCCCCCCGCGTCGACGTGGCGAGAAAACCGCGCTCTACGGCAACACGCAGAGGTTCGCGGAACGAGGACGGGCTTTCTCCCGTTGCGACGCCGAGAAGGGATTCGGAAAATCCGTGACCTATGCATGCCGCTGCCGCGAGCAATTGGCGCGTCTGGGGACGCTCGAGCGAGAGACGGTCGCGGATGAGCTCCGCGACCGTCTCGGAAACGTCGCGTAGACTGCCTCGACTCTCGGCATATCGCCAGCGCCCACCGACAGACGTCAGCTCGCCGGTGGCGACGAAATTCTTCAGGAGCTCGACGCAGTGGAGGGCGTTGCCTTGACTGCGGAGGTGCGTATTGGCGGCTAGCGCCCCGAGAGCGTCACAGTCGGGAGCGACCGCCTGGCAGAGCGCCTTCGTCTCGTGCAGTTCGAAGGCGCGGAGTGTGACCAAAGGCGTTTCGGACGTTGCTCGAAAAAGCTCGCTGAGGTCGGTATTTTGCCGCGCGGCCGATTCTCGATAGACGAGGGCCAGCAAAAGGTGTTCGGGAAGCCCTGACTTGAAAAGCTCGACCAAGAGGTCCGCAGTCGCGCGATCTGCCCACTGCAGATCGTCCAGCACCAGGATCAGCGGCGCGTCCGGTGCGCAGAGCTTCCTTAGGAGCTCGTCGAACGCTCGCTTGAAGCGGTTTTGATTCTCGGACGGTCCGGTCGGGGCGGGTTCGGGAAGCTTGCCGCAGAGGTGCTCGAGCTCGGGAATGTCTTGAGCCAAAACACCGAGCAGCGCTGGATCTGCGTCCCTCAACCGCTGCTTGGTAGCCGTGAACACACGTTCGTCTCCGGCGAGCGCATGATTCAAGGCATTCTCACATGCTGCTAAGAGCGCGCCGTAAGGACGACCCTGATGAAACTGCTCGAACTTACCGTTGCCCAAGAGGCACGACTCGGACGTGACCCGGCGAATGAATTCCGCGAGCAAATGTGACTTGCCCACCCCGGGTTCGCCGGCCACGCGGACGACGACGGAGACGCCGGTTTCGGCAGCCCGCGCGTGTGCGACGAGTTGTTGCAGCTCGTGCGTCCTGCCGACCAACGACGCCACGCGGAAGTCGATCTTCGGTCGCACCGATGGAACTCCGATGCGTATGGCTTCGAGCTCGTCCAGCACAGCCGAACCATCGAAGGGTCTCAATGAGGGCGACTTGGAAAGCATCCTTTCCACGAGATCCACGAGACGCGCAGGAACGCGCTGAGGATCGAGGCCGGGGGGCGGATTCGCGGCAGCATCGAATGCAAGATTCTCCGCGAGCGCCACGGCGGCTCGCCCGCTAAGTAGCCGGTAAAGGATCGCGCCCAGCGAGTAGACGTCGGCGGAGAGCGTGACCTTCGCGCGGTAACTCGCGATGAGCTCGGGTGCGGTATCGACCGTCGGAGGAAGCTGATTGGCGATGTGGACTTTTTCGACGGGGACCATCCCCAGGAGTCCAATGCGGCGGCGCATGGGGTCCCACCAGACGCAATTGCTGTCTAGCCGGCCATGGGCCAGCCCGTGGCGGTGGCCTTGCGCGAGAGCACTGGTCAGAGCGTGGGCGACATCCCAAAACTCATCGAGCTCGTAAGCCTTCGTCGTGTCGAGCGGGTGGCCAGCGACTGCTTCGTAGATCAGCCATGATTGACGATGTCCGTCGATGCGCTCGGCTGGCCGAAGGATGCTTTCGCATTCGTCGCGAGCGCGGCAACTGAGCTCCGCATCCAAGTGCTGAACCGCTACTTCGCTCGCATACTCGCCACCGGCGCTTCTTGCCAAAAGGTCACGACCGTCGCTGTCCCGCTTTACGCGATGGAGAACTCCACCCAGAGCTGGAAAGCTCTGTCCGGCAAGACTGTGCCCGGGGGGCAGTTGCTCTTGCATTCCGTTAGCAGAATAGGGGCAAACGTGTAGGGCTGAATCCTAGGTACGCCTTATATTCGATTTCTGTGCCATTGAGCACTGCTTTGGTGTCGAGCCAGCGATGAATCCACACGCGCTGGCCTCCCAACATTTCTTCGCTATGACCGGGCCAGCCTCGGAGTTCGTCCCTGAAATGGGCAAGCCCCGTCGGAAGCCTCCACCAATCGAGCGAGGAGAAATCGGCCTCTAGGCGTTGGAACTGAGATGTGGCAATTCCGAGACGCCCATTGACCCGGTCCGTGACGGTCAAATCAATATAGATACTCTTCCGAAACGGTGCGTAATACGTTCGGAGCAGCTCATCGAGCGCCTCCCTGGATCCCGGCCAGCCAACCTTATCTAGGAAATCGAATAGCGACTCACGAGGCAAGATGACGTACGGTTTGGCTGTGATGGGTTCGCGCGCGCTCATGACGGCCGCGTGAGGCATGGCCCCCATCGGCGGGAGTGCAGCGTAGCAACGCTCGAGCACCGACATATACGCTTGCCGTGTAGCGTCCGGTAAGAGACGACGGTAAGCAACCCTCCCCAAAGCAGCCGTCTCCGGTTCCGCCCCGCGAAAACCTTTCCAATGACGACTCGTATAGTCTTCCTCGAGTCCGATGACGAGACTCGCCTCGGGTTCCTCGGCGACGAAATCATCACCACCGTCGTACTCGAACCATACGAAGGGGGCCGCCGATAGCTCGCTGCCATTGGCGGCCCACTCGCGCAAGATCGCCACATTTTCGGCCCAGATTCGGCTCCGATTCGTTCCGAGTTGCTCGTCGAAACGAGCGGCGATGCTTCGCCTTCGGCTACAAGTCAGAAAGTCGACTCGCGAGCCGACGTTCAGTCGATACTCGAGGTAATGTGACGATGCATCGTCGGGCACACGCGCGGCGATGCGGGCACATCGATCGAGCGCGCTGCGACTCAGCGACGCCGGAAGGCGGTTACGGATGCGATCGAAGGTCTCCGCGACCGACCAGTTCATGCGTCATCACCACGGGATGGGCCAAAGAGTCGAACTGAAGTCAGCAGCGAGCTTTTCGCAAAGGACCTGCGTATAAGGCAGCAAGTCGTTGAAAGCCGCCCCTCCGTTCATGAGAGCATCTCGAACGGCGTCCCAACTTTGCTTAACGTTGTTACTCGCGCCAGGCAGTGCGCGGCTTGCGTCGTTGGCATCCCGATACACTGAAGAATAGACGAGGAGATACAGCTGCGTCAGAAACCCCGCGTCGATACCGTTCGATCCCGTGCCAGGTTGGTCGGGCACATTCATGCCTTTTGAGATTTCGGCCGCCAACACGTAGGCGAGATACCCAAACAGATCTGTCGACGCCTTTGTCAGTTTCAGCTTCCCACCTGCTGTGCCGCTTCGGACCTCGAATGCTGCGTGGTCGACGTCGCCGGCAGCGTCGCGTATCTGCTTCGCGGTGGGGATTGCCTTTTGGTTCAATTTCTGAAGGTTGACATCGTCGATCGCAAAGCGACGAAATGTGCGATCCAAGCTCGAATGCATTTCGTCGCGGTAGCGAGGCACCGTGCTGTGGTAGATAAGAGACAGTAGGGTGGCAGGAATCTTCATCGCGTAGTCTCCTTTAGAAGACGGCGTGCATGGGTTCTCAATGCTTGGAAGCCCTCCAAGCTAGGTGCGTAGAGGTACTCCGCTCCGACGAGCTTGATGGTCCCCCAGATGTTGTAATCAATATCACTGGTGGATTTCCATTTTTTCCACGGCAATTCGCCAGCGACCGCTTGGAAAAGTTGAGGCTCGGGTTTGCCAATGACCGTGTCCACGTCTGGCGTTGGCTCCCGATCAAAGTCGTCGTCTGACGAGTTCGCCCACGCTCTCTGGACAAACTCGAACTGGTCTCCGATGCTCGCTTGAGCGCACCAGAAAAGAAGTCCGGTCTCCTGGCGATGCTCACGCCCGGCGTTCGCGCCAGGAAAAATGTCCGTCCCGGTGTACGACGTTCCGCGACGAGCGACGGTCTTCGTTCGCTCGAACTCGGGATCGCCGGTGCGACCCCTCGGATTCATCTTGCTGATATGCGCGTGGAAGGGGCACACGGTCCCTTCGGAATCGGAGCTGAGCTCGAAATCGTTGCCGGAATGACCGAACGCCGTAGCGCCTTTCGAGCCGCGACCGAAAATCCACTGAATGATCAACTCGGTGAGATCGCCATCCACTTGTCCCTGAAACGGGCGGAAGCCGCGCAGCTCCGGTGAAAGGGTGAGCTCCGGATCCTTGTTCCGTCGGCGCTCTTTGATCTCATCGGCGATCTCCTCGAGTCTTTTTTGAAAGGCCGCCTTGTCTTGCTTGTATTTGCGAAAAACAAAATACGATCCGAAGGCGTCACGCGACTCCGTCAGAATGTCCCGCACCACTAGGGTCGATAATTTTCGACGAGGATCCCACGCCCATTCGTCTCTCGGCACGTAGGGTAGCGCGTCGTAGTCCTTTTGCGTGTAGACCGGTTTGCTGATGCCGTCGAGAATTCCGAAGTGGCCGTGGCTCGGCACATCGCGCTTCGTTACCGGGTTCCCGTACTCATCGATGCCTGTGCCGATTTCGATCGTGTAGTTGCCCGTGGCGGGCGAAACGATGTCGCGCCGCTCGTCATGGGCGTGGAGCTCGACCACGTGCCAGGGCGCTTCATGCTCGCGCCAGTCGGCGCTTTCCCCATCACCGAGCATCTCGCGCGTTTCGTCATCCCGCGATCCGCGCACGAATGCCGGGTCCATGCGACGGAGTTTCTCCTCCGCAAAGCCGAGCATCTTAAGACCCTGGTACGTGAACATGACATTCACGAGCGGATCATGGTCGGCCGTCGACGAGGAAGGTGACGGCGCCTTCTCCGCGAGCCACGCGGCGAACTCCTCCTTCGTCTTGAATCGATGAAAGATCTGCGTGCTGCGGGGGCGGCCGGTCGATCGCAAGACGTTACACTGAAGCTTTTCTAGCGCGCTCTTTTCGAAAGGCACATTGAGATCATTGAAGTCGAAGTCGCTGGGCATTGATGCCTCCTATTTCATTCGACGAACATCAGCTTTCTGCGAAATTCTCTGAGGTGGCGGCGGCTAATCGATACTTCTTGCCCCTTCGGGCCGAGCAACACGCATTCGTTCTCTTTGCCGAGCCCTGTCACGTGGCGAATGTTGACGATGGTGTTGCGGTGAACTCTGACGAAATGGCCGGGAAGGCGTTCGGCGAGCGTGGCCAACGAGTCGTTGAGGAGGTAATAGCCGTTGACGGTTTGCACGTTGGTGTAGCCGCCGTCGGCTTGAATGAAGAGTACGTCGTTGGTGTGTACGACCTTGGTGACGTCCCGCTCTCTGCACAACAATCGAACGACTTGCTCGCTGGCGATTGCTGAGGTCACACGCGCGACTGCGTCCCGCAGCTGCTCGGGGTCGATCGGCTTCAACAAGTAATCGACGGCATTCGCTCGATAGGCCTCGACGGCTTGCTGTGTGTCGCCTGTCGTGATCACGACATGGGTCTCGGTTCGGAGTTGAGACAGCAAGTCGAAACCGTCGAACCCCGGCAAGTGAAGATCGAGAAAGAGAACATCGGGCTGCCGCTCCTCGCAAAGTGCGAGCGCGGCCGGGCCAGTGTCTGCCTCGGCGACGACTTCGATGACGTCCGAGTGCCTGCGCTCTAGCAGCCTTTTCAGAAGCTGGCGTGGGCCTTCCTCATCCTCGACGATGATGGCTGTACACCTGCGAAGCAATTCCATGCACCTCCCTTTCGACGGTGCGGATTAGGCCATGTTTGGTCTGCGTTGCAAAGTGGGAGACCCACCACTGGGTCAAACCTGGGGTCGAACGGTCGCCGGACGGGAATCAGCGGTCGGATGCGGTGCAAGCTGGCGCTCTTTGGTTGATGCGAAGCCCGTCGATGTTAGGGAGAAGTGGCGACACGAAAGCGCCGTGGGTCACGTCGTCGGCCGGATCGGTGAACCTCCCGTCCATTCGAGACCTCGGAAAGGCCGTTCGAAGGAGAATATGGGCACCTCAGCGGGTCGACGGCGGTCCCGCATCCAGACCGTGCGAATGTTGCGCGTGCAGGCGGGGGACGTTCGCGCTTGCAGCGCAGTGCAGGCTTACGGAGGCGACCGATGGCCTTGTTGAAGAGCTTGTCCATGCTCACTCATCGAAACAAGGCGACCAATCCCGAAGCTCCGCTCGTTGTCTCGACGGCAACGGCGCTCTTCCCGCGCTCCGCCATTGCAAACGATGTCGACATCGCTACGACGCCGAATGCAGTGGAGAGCTGGGACGCGCTCATCGAAGGGCGAATGTCCATCGTGGGGCACGCCCTCGACGAGACGCACGCCTCGTTGTTCGTGAGCATGCAGACGCCGAAACGCCCGATGGCCCCTAGCATCGCGCACGCCCCCGCGCTCAAGAGCATTCTAATAGGAGGCGCGCAAAAGGTAGTGGTCTTGGATTGCGATATTTCGCCCGCGACCGCGACGTGTCGTTTCATCGCCGTCCTGCGCGCCGTCGGTCTTGCGGGCACCGTGAGGCGCGTGCCTCTGGCGCTGCCAATGATTGCGTCCAGCCACGCGATCGGCGGGGCTTTCTGTCCTCCGGGATATCAGGCGATCCCGTCTCCTGACGCCGGCCGACTCGAGCTGCGCATGCTGCGCCCCGAAACCGCCTTTCGCCCCTTTCTCAGTTCGACAGAGTACGAAGTGCTCCGCGCGGTGATCGAGGGGTGCTCCTACGAAGAGATCGCCAATTCGCGGGATCGGTCGCCGCGCACGATTGCCAATCAGCTCCGCTCCATCACCGCGAAGCTCGGCGTGTGCGGTCGCTTTCAGTACATCAACTTGGCCGTGCGGATTTCGGGTGGGGTATCTCGACGAGACGATGAGCGTGTCGGCCGAGGCGCCTGCAGACGGCCGCACGCTCCTGCCTCGAGGTGCGGCGAAGCGAATTGAGGGCCAGTTCGCTCGATCACGACGTTTCGACGAACACGTACTCGTGCTGGTCGTCGCGCACGATGAGCGCGCGCTTGCCGTCGCGCTCCGAGATGACGAACTCGATCCCGTCCAAGCCCGGCGCGATGGTGTACATCGTCGTTGTCCCGTCGTCGTTTTTGCGCGTCGCGACCTGGCTCTTCCACTCGCCAAAATCGAAAACGCGATTCTTGCCATCCTCACGCACGGTGATTTCGCCGAGCGATTTGTTGGCGTAGTGCTTGGCGAGCTTGGCGACCATATCGGCGTCGGGCGGGATCACCAGACGCTCGCGTGCCTTGGTGATTTCGGCCTTGTGCGACTTCACCCGAGCGACAAGGTCTTCCTCCGCTTCGGCATTTCCGTCGAACAGCACTTCGACCGTCTTTCGCACGAAAGCGCGAGCGACGGATTGCCCGGTGTCGCTGTTGGTCAAAATTACCCCACCGACGCCGTGCTCGGGTAGCCAGAACATCTGGCTCTTGAAGCCGAGCATGGCGCCGCCATGACCGACGAGGGCGGTCCCCCACTCCGTGTCGACCGCGAGCCCCATGCCGTAGGTCGCCGTCTCGCCCACGGTGATCTGCTTGTCGCGGCGTACGAGGACGTTCTTCTCCGAAACGAGCTCTTTGCCGTCGGGGAGCTTGCCCTTGGCGAGCTCCATCTGCACGTAGCGGGTGAGGTTCTTCACGCTGGACCAGGCGCCCCCCGCCGGCCGCACGGGAATGATGGCGCGGTTGGCGTCCATCATCGCGAGCGTCGTTTTGCCGTCGATGTCCTCGGCGTGCGGGGTCGCGTGGTTGCCGCGCAGCGCCCGCTCGAAATCGAACGTCGTGTCGGTCATGCCGAGCGGACCGAAGACGCGCGTGCGCATGGCCTCGTCGTAGGCTGCGCCCAGCTCCTTATTCGGAAACGCAACCTCGGCGCCCACGAAGCCCGCCGCCGCCGCAAGGAGGTTCGAATATTGAAACACTTCACCGAACTTCGTCGTGGGCTGGAACGTCCCCAGCATTTCCATGGCGCTCTTCGGCGTGGCGCCCTTGAACTCCATGAGCCACTCCATGTCTTGTCGCGGCAATCCGGTGCACGCGCAAACGAGATGCTTCATGAGCACCTTGCTCGTGGTGTCGGCGTTGCCGAGCTTGAATGCCGGAACGACCTTCGCGACGGGCGTGTCCCATTGGAATTTGCCCTCGTCGACGAGCTTGGCGAGAAGAAGCGTCGTCAACGCCTTGGTGTTCGACGCGATCATGAAGAGGGTGTTTTCGTCGATCTTCGCGGGCTTGCCCGTCTCCTTGACCCCGAGGCCGCCTTGAAAGACGATCTTGCCTCCCTGAACGAGGGAGAGCGCGACGCCCGGCACCCCGGCGAGGTCGCGGGCGCGATCGACCATGCCGGTGATTTGCTTGATGCGATCGGCATCGAGCGGGTGGGCGGTCTTTCCGGCAAACGACTCCTTCGTGTAGCCCTTCGGGCGCAGGCTTTGTGCGATCAACCGAAAATGCGCCGCCCTTCGATCGAAAGCCCCTTGGTCAGACTCGACCAAAACGACGGTCCACCCGTCCCCGCGGCGATACGCATCGGCAAAGACGAAGAGCTTCTCGTTTGGCGACGTCTCGTATTCGTAAACGCGGTGCTCGTCCCAGCCCTGACGTCCGGGGCGCGGCGTGGCAAGCTTCAGCGGGCGCTTGAAATCGGGGCGCACGGTCGCCCACGCGAGCTTGACGGCTTCATCTGCGCTCGCGGCCTTGGGCTCGACGATAGCGACGCGAAAATCGGGCTCTGGGCCAACGAGCAGGACGCTGTCCTTCCGTTTCTCGAGGGTCCAGGTCGCCGGCGCGGTGAACGTCGTTCCTCCATTCGTCACCCGGGGTGAGTTCGTGTCGAGCTTCTCGCTCGTCGTTGGCGCATCGACCGCGGTTGGCGCGGCCACCACCGATGGCGCCGGGGGCGGCGGTGATGGCGGTGGAGGTGGCGCGACGACCGGCTGCGCGCCGCACGCCGCAAGAAGGAGACTGCCAAACAACGCCCGAGAAGCCCCGCTCCGCGTCATGGAACCGGTGTAACAGACTTTGTCGGCGTTGCGGCGCGCAATCACGTCGAAGGCGCCGGTATCGTCGAGCGAAGAGGGCCGGTCTCGATCGTCACTTGCCGAAGTGATGGCGACGAATTTCCTCGAGCGCCGTGACCATCTCGCTGGTCACGGCGGTCATCGGGTCCCGAAAGGTGAACAGCCCGTGCTGCGCCTCGCCGACGCCTTCGAAAGCGACCTCGTATTGACGCACACTCAGGCTGCCAGGCGGCGGGACGCACATGCACACGGGTTGACCTTGCCCCCCTGGCGGCGTCGGCGAGCAAACGCGTTGCGTGTCGGGGCACTTTTGCGGGGCCGCTTCTCCACCCGGACCTTTCCACTCGTCGGCATGGTAAGTGGTGCAGCGTTCGAGCGTGAAGAGCCGCTCGAACGCTGCACTGTCCTCGTCCCGCAAGGTGGACGTCTTGTCCTCTACTACCGTCTGCCCTTCCGCACCGGGTGTGTAACCGAGCGTGTGTACCTGTTTGGGTGGGATGAACGCATACATCACGAAGTTTCCCTCGCCCGGAACGCTCTTCGTGAAGGTCACGTAGTTTTGGTGCGAGGGCATGCCGTGCGCGTCGCCGGTGCCCGACGCGCACGCCGTAGTCGTGCCAAGAACGAACACCAGCAACAACCCTGCACCTTTCATGGCTGTTACCTCCTTGATGCCAAACGGATCAGCAAGGCTCTTCGGGGCTGCCACAGGTGATATACCAAGGCGGCCTCGTCTGGTAGCCAATGGCCAGCTCGATATTTGCCATCAACTTCGCTATTAATTTGCTGCCGGCGGGAGCGTAGACAGCCTGGTACCAGTACCACCAAAGATAGCCAACATAGAAGGTATTGGCACCCTGGTAATCCCAGTTCGAATCGCAGCTAGACCCTCGTGGGCAATAAGGATCCGCGTTATGGCCGTACCAATCGGCGTGTCGCGATTCATGCATGATGATAGCGGCCCGCTCGACGACGTAATCGTCGTAGAAGAAACCAGGATAGAGCTGGGTCCAGTTGTCGATGATTGGGCCCCACTGGGTGAGCGCCTCGTGCGGGGGATGCGGGCAACGTGCATCGAGCTCATCGATTCGTGAGTTTGCGAAGTTGCCCCCCCAGTGAAGCACCGAGCCCGAGTAGTCGCTGGTGCTCGTCACCGGCACCGGGTCTGACGTGTAAAGCGCGTAGAGCGCACTGATTGTGCGACAGAGGGGCCGGTCGCAGTCATCGACGTTCTCGTAGCCAAAACCCTGGTCCCAGTCGCTGACGTTGAAGTTAAAGCCGTACCATAGGAAGTTCACCCATCCCTGGTCGCCCCTCCAGCGGCTCTGATAAGTGTTGTCGCCCGTCTGCGAGTTATCACCGGTCCGGGGATATCCGATGTAGCACACCTGCTGATCTTCGTCGGTGACCAGATACGTCTGGGCGTTGGCGTTTCCAGCCACGGCGAGCACGCCGAGAACACTACACAACGTCCAAACTCGTTTCGTCGCTTTCATGTTCTTTTCTCGCTTACTTCCTTGTCGGAACAGAGGTGGGCACATCGCTCGCTTTTTTCCCGGGACCCGCTGCCATCGGGATACCCGCGGGGCTTTTCCCCCAAGCGAGATCCACCATGTAGCGATCGGGCGCCGCGAGCTTGAGTTTGGCCGTGATCTTGGCCGCGGGTAGGCTCGATTGGCCGCGCAGGTAGCCGACGACGGCCGTCTCTTTCACTGGGACCTCAGGATGCGTGAAGTAGGTAAATAGCTGGTCGTTCGCCTGCTGCTTCGTGGCCGGTACCGAGCTGGTCCGCGCGATCTTTGCTATCCCGTCGACGGCCACCATGACGTTCAACATCGGCTGTTTGGCCGCGGTTTGCGCCGCGGGGTCGGAATGTGGGCCGACAGCCGACGCCGCCGTTCCATGCGGACTGGCCGGAACGGTTGGAATCGGCTGATCGGCGATCTTGATGAGCGCCGGTAACGCTTCATCGATGCCGAGATTCGCGAGCGTCGAGGCGAGCGCCCAGCGTCGCATATCGGGCTGCGGCAATTTGTCATACGCTTCGGAGAAAGCGCGCACGATCTCCGCCGGCCTTTGGCGCACGACTTCCATGCCCATCGCGTGAGCGTTGTTCGCGGCGTCGCCGACGAGCCGTTCTTGTGCGTCGACGAGACGGTGCACAGCGAGCCCGATCTCATCGTCTGGCAGTTCGAATTTCATGGGTCGAGCAACGGGTCGGTCGGATGGTGGTGCCGTGATCGGAGCAGGCGAAAGATTGGGCTTGTCTGCCGGCGGCGGTTCGGCCGGCTCGGCGGCGCACGCCGGAACGAGGAGGGCGAGCGCAATGGTTAGGCGGAGTCGATGCATAACGGTCTCCTGGCTGTGGGTGATGAGAATCCTCAAAGGGCAAACGACGGCGGCTCGCCCCGCGCCGGCGAATGCGAGCCTCTTCGGGGCCCGATTGCCGCGTGGGGCGTTGACTTTCATCGGCGGCGCCCTCTCGACGACAAGCCGAACGCCGCGCCCGAAGATGCACGGCCCGGAGGACGCGATCAAGCCCCATCGCTTTACAAAGTTTCAGCGATCTCTCCGCCGTTGGACGATGGCCAACTTGCATACTCGCCGAGCGGGTCACGCCCCCAAGTTGTAAAGTCGACGAGATTGCCGCAGCGCTGTCGAACGCGGGAGAATGAGCAATGCTCTGCTCCCTTCGACCGGGCCGATATCGACATTGGGCGTCCGCGGGTTGGGTCGCACTCGTCATGGCGTTGAGCGGTTGCGACGGCGGATCCGCCGGCGACGCGGCAGACGGAGCGCCATCCAATCATGATGCGGCGGCCAGCGACGGCAGCTCCCACCTCGACGGCCCTCGCGCGGACGCTCCGTGCTGTACGATCGTGAGCGATGCGGGACGCGGAGTCGGTGCGATGAGTGTGTCCTGCTACTGCGCCCAGTTGGGCACTTGCTGGACGCTCGCGCATTTCACTGCGTGCGACATCTCGACTCCTTACAATCTCACCATCGAGACCTATTCGAATTGCCCCTATATCACCGCCATAACCGACGTCGGTTGGTCCTTCCACCAGTGGACCTACAGCGGCGATCAGCGCGAGCTCTTGGGCGTGGTGTTCAGCGACAACACCGCGGCAACGACGTGCGACACCGGCAAGGTGGGAAAGATCGTCGCGGGGATGGATCCCGTCGCCGAAGGTTGCATGGTGGCGATGCGACGCCCGGCTTGCGCCGACGCAGCTCCCGCGAACACGCCTTGAAGCGACGCTTCGCTTGAATCACATGCCCGAGCCCGTTCGCGACACGCAACTGGCTACGCAGAGGGCTTTCGTTCGACCTCCCACGTACAGAACCGGATCGGACGTTGCATTAACGGTGGCGGGATTGTCACCCAACACTAGCCAAGCAGGCGGGAGGTCGCATGAACATTATCCGATTCTTGAAGTACCAGCACCAAGCGGCGAAGGACGTGCTCAACGACATCATCATCCGGAACGATGCTAGCCAATCGCGCTCGCTGCTCGAGAAGATGGGGAAGATATTGCGCCTGCACATGCAGATCGAAGAGACGATCGTGTATCCCGCCGCGAGCCGGTGCTTCCAGGGCGACCTCAGGAAACCATCTGTTCTCCAGTCGTTCGAGGAGCACGAGCTTGCCAGGCAGTGCCTTTCGGCTCTCGAATCCACGCCGCCAACGGATGAGCACTTCGTCGCCCGTGTCAAAGCGTTGAAAGGCATTCTCCGAGAACATATCCTCGAGGAGGAGAGCGACCTGTTTCCCTCGCTCGAGGCGAGGCTCGGTCAGTCCGGCATGGACATCCTCGGCGACGAGGTCGAGCGCATGTTGCGGAAGCTCGAGGCGGAGTCCGCTCCTCGGCCAGCCTCATCGGCTGCAATCGAGCCGCCAGCGACGAAGTCACAGAGCGCCGAGGTTGCACAAGCCAGGCGGCCCGTGACGAGGTCACGAAGCCCCAAGGTCGCACAACCCAGGCGGCCCGCGACGAGGTCAGGGAACGCCAAGGTTGCGCAAACCAGGCGCCAGCGCTCCACCGTACGAGCCGCCAAGGGATCCCGAAGACAGGCGACCGCAAGCAGGTCCGCGAAGCACCACTGAGCGCGCTTCAGTACTCCCCCGATAGAAACTCGCGCACGAGCTTGATCTGGTCCTCGTGTATCAGCGTCGGCGCGTGGCCGACACCGGCGATCTCAGCGACCTTGGGTCGCGGGCCACGCAGGGCCATCTTGCTCGCCGTGTCGCGGGTGAGAAGATCCGAGCGCTCGCCCCGGATGACCATCGTCGGGCAGCGGATTCTATCGTAGAGGTCCCACTGCTCTAGGTCGTGCTGCGGCGGCTGGGAGGTGAAGGCAACGGATATCGATGGGTCGTAGTGCATGCGCAGAGAACCGTCCGGGTTCTTGCGGACAACGTGCTCGGTCAGAAACCGCCACTCGGCGTCCGAGTGCGGACCGAACGGGGCGTTCACGCTGCGCACGTGAGCCTCTGCCGCCTCCATCGTCGGAAGCGCCGGCCACTTACCGACGTAGCTGGCAATGCGGGTCAGCGACGCGCGGGTCACCACCGTCCCGACGTCGTTCAGCACCAACCGGGTGATCGGCGATCCAGGCATTGCCGCCAGGACCATGCCGATAAGGCCACCGAGCGATGTACCCACCCAATCCACAGTTTCCACGTCCAGCCGCGCGAGCAGCGTCACCATGTCGCTCACGTACGTGGGAACCTGATACTCGATCGGGCTCGTTAGCCAGTCCGAATCGCCGCGACCGGCTACATCCGGGCAGACGACGCGATAGCGCGATGCCAGGTCCCGGGCGAGGAAGTCGAAATCGCGGGCGCAGCGCGTGAGGCCATGCACGCAGACCAGCACACGTGGGTTGTCCCGGCTGCCCCATTCGAGATAGGCCATGCGGTGCAGCCCGGTCGGGCTCGCACACTGTACCTTGCGCTGTCTCCAGGCTTCGCTCATCGGGAAGTGGCCATCGCCCTTTGCGCTCGTCTCTTGGGTTGTCCTTACGGTGGGCGCAACTCGAACGATAGGTACCAAAGCCCCAGCGGCGCCGCGGGCCGCTTCCTAGGAGATGAGATGCGCTCTTCTCGCAGATAGCCGGCTCGGGTCGACGCCGTCGCTGAGCGCAACCGCCGCAGGAGCCACGCTTCGGCAGTACGCTAGGGGCAGTCTCGCGGACAATTGCAAACATTCTCCCAACTGGAGCAGATGCCGTCGCCGCATCGCGAGCAGATCAAAACACTCGGCGGAGCGGTGAGGATGCATTCGCCGCCGTCGGCCGGTGCGCGGCTCGCGACGGTATGGCCAAGCATGCCGCTGTCCGCATCGTGGTTACAACAATAGGCCCCGATCACTTTTCCTTCGATGTCCTCGCCGTCGAGTCGACAGCGTCCGTAAATTCCCCCGTCCGGTTGCGGTGGATAGCAATTCACACCCGGCCTCTCGCCTGGGCAGCCGAGACACGTCGGAACACCGCCCGTCTCATGACGGTTGTCGCAAAGGTGTGCGTCGGACGATTCGCCCGCGGAGCCATCACCTGCCGCGCCGTCGGAAATGGGTTCGGCACCGCCTTCTTCGGCGTTGCTCGCGTCAGTGGCGACATTGGCATCCGGTGCGAGCAGTCCATCAGCGCGGCAAGCACTGGAGAGCGCTGCAAGCGTAAGCGCCAAGGTTGAAGCGAGAGATCGTAGAATCATTCCGCGGTATCTTTCGTCAGTGGCAACGGCGACGCGAATTGGTGTTAAGTCGACCCCATTCTTCACAGCCGAACGGGTGCTAGACTTGAATGATAGCCCATGGCGCGTACCCGCGTGGCAACCCTTGCTTGTTTCGGATTGGCCGTTGCATGCGGCTCGACCGGTCAGATCGCAGGTTCCGACCAGTCCGACGCATCCGCCGACGTCGGAAGCGGACCGCCGGGAACTGGCGGGGGTAGTTGCGAGTGCCGCGACGATGATTTCTGTATCAAGCAAGCGGACAGCTTTCTCTCCGAGCTGGCGATGCCTCGACAACTCGACAGGCGCTACCTCGGGTCGGAGTGCGTAGCACGAAACATGACTTGCTGTTGGGCCCGGTC
>Ga0111538_10004691_pt1 | contig 18884 bp, 23 predicted proteins | sample SoiMethybrSBSTD1_FD_79669 | JGI IMG/M metagenome (GOLD analysis project Ga0111538, IMG submission 79669) | Bulk soil microbial communities from a Populus tree surrounding site in Tennessee, USA - Soil MetaG P. TD hybrid SBSTD1 (version 2)... | ecosystem: Environmental > Terrestrial > Soil >...
CCGAGCGACGACGAGCTCGAGCTCGAGCGCGACATGGAGTACTTCGTCGAGCCGGAGGAGGCGCTCGGGCCGCGGACCGGCGACCTCGGCGAGTAAGTCGAAGTCGAAAGTCGAAAGTCGAAAGTCGAAGGTCGGCAGTCGAAAACCGGCAGTCGAAAGTCAGGGCGACGATCGAAGGATCGTCGCCCTTTTTTTTCTGCCGCCATTGAGTATCATCCACAATCAACCGTTCGACGTGGACACATGAGCAACCGAGCGTCGGCTGATGCGCCAGGCGCTGACCAGCGTCCCCGCTGCGCCTGGGCGCGCACGCCGCTCAGCGTCGCGCATCACGATCTCGAGTGGGGCGTTCCCGTGCACGACGACCGTGTGCTCTTCGAGTTTCTTCTACTCGAAGGCGCGCAGGCCGGCCTGAGCTGGGAAACCATCCTCAAGAAGCGGGACGGGTATCGGCGCGCGTTTGCCGGCTTCGATCCTGCGGCGGTGGCGCGGTTCTCGACCGCTCGCATCGAGCGCCTGCTCGCCGACCCGGGCATCGTCCGCAACCGCCTCAAGATCCAGAGCGCGGTGACCAATGCGAAAGCCTTTCTTGCCGTGCAGCAGGAGTCCGGCAGCTTCGACGCCTACGTCTGGGGCTTCGTCGGCGGGCGCCCGCGGCAGAACCGCTGGCGAACCCTCCAGCAGCTGCCGGCGAGGACGGGGGAGTCCGATGCGCTCAGCCGCGACCTGCTGCGGCGCGGGTTCAAGTTCGTCGGCTCCACGATCTGCTATGCGTTCATGCAGGCGGTGGGGATGGTGAACGACCACACGATCGACTGCTTCCGCTACGAGGATGTGGGCAGGAGCGCGGGGCGTGAGTCTCGACGGCACTGACGACGATGAAGATGAAACGGCGTGAGGCGCTGAAGACGCTGCTCGTTGCGCTCGTGGGACGGCCGACGGCAGCGAGCCCCTCGGTCTCCACCCTGATCGGCACCGGCTCGCCCGGCTATTCGGATCGCGAGGTCAACAACCCGTACGGGCTGACCATTGGCGCCGATGGCTCGCTCTATTTCTGCGATCTCGACAACCAGCGCATCCGCCGGCTCGATCTGAAATCGCGGGTGACCACGACCGTCGCCGGCAACGGCGCGCGCGCCTACGCCGGCGACGGCGCCGCTGCCGCCGCCGGCGCGCTGAACATGCCGCACGAGATCCAGTTCGACGCGGCCGGACACCTCTACATTGCCGAGCGCGACAACCACGTGATTCGCAAGGTCGACGCCAGGACCGGCATCATCTCCACCGTGGCGGGAACCGGCACGCCGGGATTCTCCGGCGACGGCGGGCCGGCGGCGCGGGCGCAGCTGCGCCAGCCGCACAGCATCGCGGTCGCGCCCGGCGGCCGCGAGCTGCTGGTCTGCGACATCGGCAACCACCGCATCCGGCGGATCGATCTGGCGGCGGGAACAATCGCCACCTTCGCCGGCACCGGCGACCGGCAGCCGACTCCCGACGGCGCCCCGCTCGAGGGCACGCCGCTGAACGGGCCGAGGACGATGGTGTTCGATCGCGGCCGCAGCCTGTTTCTCGCGCTGCGCGAAGGGAACGCCATCTACCGCATCGATCTGCGGCGGCGCACGCTGCATCACGTTGCGGGAACCGGCGAGCAGGGCTACGCGGGCGACGGCGGGGCGGCGCGGGCGGCCAGGCTCGCCGGACCGAAGGGTCTCGCCTGGTCGCGCGGTCGCCTGCTGATCGCGGATACCGAGAATCACGTCATCCGCGAGATCGATCTCGAGAGCGGCATCATCCGGACAGTGCTCGGCACCGGCCAGCGCGGCGACGGGCCCGACGGCGACCCGCGGCGCTGCGCGCTCGCGCGGCCGCATGCGGTGCTTTTCGGCGCCGGCGGCGTTGTCTACGTCGCCGACAGCGAGGCGCATCGGATCCGCATCTTACGAGCTTGATCATGGCGACGATGATTGAGATCCGCGACGAGCGCCCGGCCGACATCGCCGCCATCCGCGACGTCAACCGCCTCGCCTTCGCGCAGGATCAGGAAGCCAATATCGTCGACGCGCTGAGGGCGAACGGCGGCTCGCTGCTCTCGCTCGTCGCGACGCTGGATGGCGAAGTCGTCGGCCATATCATGTACAGCCCGCTGACGGTCACCGCTGCGACCGGCGCCGCGCTCGGCCCGATGGCTGTCCTCCCCGAACGCCAGCGACAGGGCATCGGCAGCCGCCTCGTCGCGGAAGGCAACAGGCGGCTCGCGAATGCCGGCTGCCCGTTCGTCGTGGTCCTCGGCCACGCAGGGTTCTATCCACGCTTCGGGTTCAGGCCGGCGAGCGCGTTCGGCATCTCGTGCGAGTGGAATGTCCCGGACGAGGTCTTCATGGCCGTGATGCTGGACGATGCGAAGCGACCCGACATCGCCGGCATCGCGCGATACCGCGCGGAATTCTCGACGGTTTCCTGAAGCGCGCGCGCGGCGGCGACGAAATGACGCCGCCCGGCCCCGGCGCCACTGTGGCATCATGTCCCTCGCCGCGGGCTCCCCGTGAGCGGTTGCCGTGCGGCCGATCGAATCGGTTCAGGAGGACTGACGATGAAGTCGACGAGATGTGCGGCGATCCTGTTGCTCCTGCTCGCGCCAGCGACCGGGAGCGCGCAGGACCAGTTCTTCGACTCCAACGGCGTGCGCATCCGCTACACCGATCAGGGCAGCGGCGAGCCGGTCGTGCTGATCCACGGCAACGGCGGCACCTTGCAGGGGTGGACCGATGCGGGAGTCCTTCCGAACCTCGCGCGCGACTACCGCGTGATCGCGCTCGACGCCCGCGGACACGGCAAGAGCGGCAAGCCGCACGACGCCAAAGCCTACGGACGCGAGATGGGGATGGACGTGATCCGCCTCATGGATCACCTCGGCATCCGCCGGGCGCACATCGTCGGCTACTCGATGGGTGCGTCGATCACCGCGCATCTGCTGACCGTCCACCCCGAGCGGTTCATCACCGCGACGCTTGGCGGCGCGGCGGGCCGGTTCCGATGGACGGCAGCGGACACCGCCCGCGCGGAAACCGAAGCCGCCGAGAAGGAGCGCGAGTGCATCAGCCGGACGCAGGTCTTCCGGCTCGCGCCTGTGAACCAGCCGAAGCCGTCGGAGGAGGAGCTCAAGAAAGCATCCGCGGCGTGCATGGCCAACCAGAGCCAGGACCGATTCGCGCTGGCGGCGGTCTCGCGAGGCATGCAGGACCAGGTGATCACGCCGGCACAGGTGTCTGCGGTGAAGGTGCCGACGCTCGGCGTGGTCGGCAGCCTCGACGGCTACCTCGCGGACTTCCAGGAATTGAAGAAGCTGCGGCCGGATCTGAAGCTCGTCGTCATCGAGGGCGCCAGCCACGGCGGCGCCGCCGGCGCGATGCGCCGCCCGGAGTTCGTCGCCGCGGTGCGCGAGTTCATCGGATCGAAGCGGGGAACATCTTCGCGCTGAATCTGCCCGGCAGCCCGTCAGCGTGCGGGCACTGACCTTTCGCATGCCGACCCGAGGACGCAGAGCAAAGCGGCCCGCCGTGAAGGACGCCGCCGCGGTCAACCTGTTCCGGCCGCACCCGTGGCACGGGCTCGACGTCGGCCCGGCGCCGCCGGACGTGCTCAACGCCTACATCGAGATCACGCCGTTCGACCTGATGAAGTACGAGGTCGACAAGATCTCGGGCTACCTGCGCGTCGACCGGCCGCAGCGTTCCTCGGCGCAGCATCCCACGCTCTACGGCTTCGTGCCGCGCACCTACTGCGCCGAGCGTGTGTGCCGGCTGGCGCCGCCGTCGAAGCGCGGCGACGGCGATCCGCTCGACATCTGCGTCCTCAGCGAGCGCGCGATCGCGCGCAACGAGATCATCGTCCGCGCCCGCGTCGTCGGCGGGCTGCAGATGATCGACAACGACGAGGCCGACGACAAGATCGTCGCGGTGCTGGAGAACGACTACGTGTTCGGCGAGGCCCGGACCATCAGCGACCTGCCGCCGGTCCTGATCGAGCGGTTGCAGCACTACTTCCTGACCTACAAGATCGTGCCGGGGCAGCCGCCGACCGCGCATGTCACGCTGGTCTACGGCCGGGCGCATGCCTTGAAGGTGGTGCGCGCGGCGATGGCGGACTACGACGCTCATTTCGGCCGGCAACATGCCTGACCTGCTGCTGATCGTGCGGGAGCGGCTGCGTCCCGGTTGTGAGGCGGCCTACGGCGATGCCGAATCGGAGATGGCCGAGGCAAGCGCGCGGCTCGGCTGTCCTCATCCCTATCTCGCGCTCGCGCCGGTCGACGGCACACCTGAAGTCTGGTGGCTCAACACGTTCTCGTCCGGCGAAGAGCAGGATCAGGTGGGCGCGGCCTACGCGCGTAACCAGCCGCTGATGGCGGCGCTGCAAGCGCTCGGCGAGCGAAAGCAGCGCTTCGTTCAGGAAGTGACGACCGTGCTCACCACCGGAGGCACCGAACCTGGACGCGACCCCGTCCACGTCTGCGGCGCCCGGTTCTTCGTCGTCAGCCGGACGCCGCTTGCCGATGATGCGGGCGTGGCTTTCCAGTCGCCGGAAGGCGAGCATTTCGTCTTCGCGGCGGCGGCGAACCGCAACGCCGCGGAGCGAATCGCCGCTGGCGCGCCGGGCGCGGCGATCCTCGCGGTTCAGCCGCAGTGGAGTTTTGCGGACGAGGCGTGGATCGCGGCCGATCGCGTTTTCTGGAGCGCCTGCCCGCGCGCGCGCGCGAGGGACATCTGATCGCTCAGCCGTGAGGCCGACGCGATGTAACATGCGCCGATGGGCGTCCGCCTCCTCCGATCGCTGCTGCTGCTGACCGCCGCCGCGCTCGCTGCGTCCGCTGACGCATCGGCCCAGGGCGTCGACGTCGGGCTCAACACCGCCGGGCTGGTGTCGTTTCAGCCAATCGACTCCACGTACGTCGGGCCATCAGGGCCGTACCTCGATCGTGGTCTCGGCGGGGTCGGCCCCGGGTTCTCTGTCGGGCTCGACGTCGTGGCGACGCGGCTGGCGCTCGTGTTCGAGTACAGCACCGCCTGGCTGTCGGCGGTCCAACAGGGCCGGCTGGTGAATGGAGGGCAGGGCCCCGGGCGGCTGCATGATTCGATGCTCACGGGCCTGGCCGGCGCGCAGCTCGGCCACGGGCGTACGCGCGTGCAGCTGCTTGGCGGGATCAGCCACCTCGCCGGCACGCCGACGTCGAACGGCGTGCCGCGAACCGACTTCGAAAGCGCCCTGCGCCGCGTCGCGATCACCGGCGGCATCGACGTCGTCGCGATGCGCGGCCGCCGCGCCAGCCTGCTCGTCACCGGCCGCGTCTACCCGCGGCTGCAGCGCAGCGCCAGCGCGCAGCAACTCGGCATCGGGCGCGACGTATTCCGCGGCGGGGTCGGCGTGCGGTGGCGGCTCGGGTCGGGTTGAACGTCGGCGATCAGGTTCCGCTGCAATCGGGGAGACGCCATGCGCAGGTGCCTCGCGCTGCTGATGGTTCTGTCGTACGTCCCGGCGCACATCGCGGCCCAGACCAGCCCGCTCTGGTCGGAGCAGAAGGTCAAGAACTTCCTGCCGCACATGACGTGGCCGGAGGTGCGCGATCTGCTGACGCGAACCGACATGGTGCTGATCCCGATTCCAGCCCTGGAGCAGCACGGACCCCAGGGCCCGATCGGCACCGACTTCTACGCCGGCCTCGAGCAGTCGAAGATGATCGCGCAGCGGACCGACGTTTTGGTCGCGCCGATTCTCTTCGTCGGCCAGTCGCCGTATCACCTGGGGTTCCCCGGGACGATTGCGCTGTCGTCGGAGACGCTGCAGCGCGTGTACTTCGAAGCGGCGCAGAGCCTGATCAACCACGGGTTCCGGCGAGTCCTGTTGTACGCCAGCCATGCCGGCAACCAGTACATCGCCAGCTACATCGCCGATCGGCTCAATCAGGAAACAGCCGCGGTTGCGGTGACGCTGAGCGACGGGGTCGCAGCGATGCGCGAGCCGGCCGCGCCGCGCGACTCGACCTCGACCCAGCCGGTTCCGTTCGATCGGCATGGCGGCGTCGGCGAAACATCTCTTGCGCTCTACCTGTTCCCGTCTCTCGTGCAGATGGACAAGGCGGAAAAGGCGACGTTGAGCGTGCCGCCCGGGCTCGCGTCGCTGCCGCCGCTGGTCGCCACCGGCGATCGCGCGGCGACGCTGGTCTTTCTCGCTGAAGCGCTCAAACCGAAGGCCACCGGCAAGGGGACGTCGACCGCCGAGCTGTCGACGACCGGCGTCTGGAGCGAACGCGATCCGCGGGAGGCGACCGCGGCGCAGGGAAAGCGCGCGACCGACGCCTTCGTCGACGCGGCGGTTCGCTTCATCGAGCGGTGGAAGCAGTTGAGGCCGATGCAGCGGCCGTAGCGCGATGCCTCTGCTTTCCGCGCCTTCGGAGCCATCGTCATGAGCGTCATCGCGCGACCGGCGGGCAGGACGCCTCGGGCGGCGCGGCTGTTTTATCCCGGCATCGCGCTCGCCGCCGTCGTCGTCGTGGTCGTCGGCTTCGCGCGCACCTACTACCTGCGCGGCTATTTTTTCCCGCAGCGGCTGCCGCTCCTGCTGCAGCTCCACGGCCTGGTCTTCTCCAGCTGGGTTCTGCTCCTGCTGGTGCAGTCGTCGCTGGTGGCGACCTCGCGCACGCACCTGCATCGACGACTCGGGATCGCCGGGGCGGTGATTGCCGGCCTGGTCGTCGTGCTCGGCCTTACTACGGCGATTGTGTCCGCCCGTCGCGACGTGGCTGGCGGCAGCACCGCAGCGTTGACCTTTCTCGTCATCCCGTTCACAGACATGCTGGTGTTCGGGAGCCTGGTCGGCGCGGCCTTTTATTACCGCCGGCGGAGCGACGTGCACAAGCGGCTGATGCTGCTGGCGACGACGGCGCTGCTTGGGGCGGCGTTCGCGCGGTGGCCGCTGTCGGTCATGTCGAGCGGGGCGGTGGCGTTTTTCGTCGCGACGGACCTCTTCGTCGCTGCGCTCTGGCTGCACGATCTCGCTTCGCGCCGGCGCCTTCATCCGGCGAGCGTCTGGGGAGGACTGCTGGTGCTCGTGTCGCAGCCGCTGCGGCTGGCGATTGGCGGCACCGGCGCCTGGCTCGCGGTCGCGCGCGCGCTCACGGCGCCGTGAACCGCGATTCGCGGGCGGTCGCTCGAGGCCGGATCAATCAGGAGTAGGACGTGGTGCGGCGCGGAACAGCATTCGCCATCTGTGCGATCGCGTGGTACGGCGTCGCCACCACGCTGCCCGCGGGCGCGCAGGCGCCGGCCGCCGCCGTGCGGGTTCAGCGTCTGCTGGATCGACCGATCATCACGCCCCAGCTCGACGCCAGCCTCGGCCCGAACATCCAGGGTCCCTCGCTGATTCGTGTGCCCGACTGGATCAGCGGCCGGCTCGGGAAGTACTACCTGTACTTCGCCGATCACAAGGGCCGCTACATCCGGCTCGCCTACGCCGACGATCTCGTTGGTCCATGGCGCGTGCACGCCGCCGGCAGTCTTCAGCTCGCCGGATCGTACCTGCTGACCGAACCTCCCTCCGGCCCGGCGGAGGAGCTCGCGAGGCTTCGTGCGACGCCGCAGCCCGCCAACCTCTCGCACGATGCGTTCACCGAGGCGACGACCCCGCACATCGCATCGCCGGACGTGCACGTCGACGAGGCCAATCGACGCATCGTGATGTACTACCACGGCCTCAACGCGCTGGGACAGCAGGTGACGCGCGCGGCGACCTCCGAGGACGGCATCAGGTTCGTCGCGCGTCCCGAGATCCTCGGCCGCACCTACTTCCGGGCGTTCCAGCATGGCGGCTACACCTACGCGATGGCGATGCCGGGGCAGTTCTACCGCTCGAAGGATCCGCTGAGCGGCTTCGAGCCAGGGCCGCTGCTGTTCAACCCGAACATGCGCCATGCGGCGCTGCTCGTACGTGGCGGTACGCTGTTCGTGTTCTGGACGCAGGTGGGACACGCGCCTGAAACGATCGTGCTGAGCACGATCGCGTTGAACGGCGACTGGATGAAATGGTCGGCGAGCCAGCCGGTCGACGTGCTGCGTCCCGAGCGGGCGTGGGAGGGGGCCGATGCGCCGGTCGTGCCGTCGGTCCGGAGCACCGCCTACGGCCACGTCAACCAGCTGCGCGATCCGGCGGTGTTCGAGGAGAATGGCCGGACGTTTCTCCTCTACGCGGTGGCCGGCGAGAGCGGCATCGCCATTGCCGAAGTGAAATTCGAGCGATAGGCCGGGCCAACGGACCGCGCCGGGCGGGTTCCGCAAGTCGCGTCGTGTCCATTACCATGGTAATATGCAGCCATGGCACTGGCTCAGTCGAAGCTGACCGCACAAGGGCAAATCTCGGTACCGGCGGAGGTCCGGAAAAAGCTCGGGGTTGGCCCTGGATCGATCATCGAATGGCACGATCACGGCGACCAGGTCGTGGTCCGGCGCGCCGGGCGTTTTTCATCCGAGGAAGTGCATCGATCGGTGTTTGCCACGCCGCCAAAGCCCAGGACGCTTCGCGATTTGAAGGACGGCATTCGCCGCGACGTCAAGAGGCGCCGTGCGCGCGGTTGACACGAACGTTCTCGTCCGACTGGTGACGCGCGACGATCCGAGACAGGTGGCGGCAGCGGAGAGGTTCGTCGAGCGTGGCGGGTGGGTGCCGCACCTGGTCCTGGCCGAAGCCACCTGGGTGCTGGCGTCGGTGTACGATCGAGCCCCGGCCGAAGTCGCGACCGCCGTCGAGATGCTGTTGAATCACCAGCATCTGAGCCTGCAGGATCCGGACGCGGTGCTGGAAGCCGTCGGGCACTTCAGGACGCGACCGGCGCTGGGATTCTCCGACTGCCTGGTCCTGGCCATTGCCCGGAAAGCAGGTCATGTGCCGCTCGGCACATTCGACCGGCATCTGGCGAAACTCGAAGGTGCTGAAAAGCTCTGAGGCACCGATGATCTCAGCGTCAGCTGCCCTTGAACGCCTGCAAGCCGGGAACCGCCGCTTCGTCGCCGACATGCGGCAGGGCGGGCGCACCACGACCCGCACCTACGCCAGCGGGTTCGGTGCGCCGCAGGAGCCGTTCGCGATCATCCTCGGCTGCTCCGATTCGCGCGTGCCGGCGGAGATCGTCTTCGACCAGGGCCTCGGCGACCTGTTCGTCATCCGCGTCGCCGGCAACATCGTCGCCTCGTCGCAGGTCGGGAGCGTCGAGTTCGCGGCGGCGCGCTTCGGCACGCGCCTGGTGGTCGTGCTCGGGCACTCGCAGTGCGGCGCGATTCAAGCCACGCTCGAGGAGCTGCAGCAGCCGACGGCCAACCAGTCGCGGAACCTCCGATCGATCGTCGATCGCGTCCGGCCGTCGGTCGAGACGCTGCTGGCGACCGATCTGCGCCACGATCCGGAGGCCCTGGTGCAGCAGGCCGTGCGTGCCAACATCCGCGTCTCGGCCAACCACCTGCGCCACGGGTCCGATATTCTCGAAGCGCTGATCCAGCGCAACGGCCTGATCGTCGTCGGGGCCGAGTACTCGCTGGAGACCGGCGTTGTCGACTTCTTCGACGGCGTGCCGGAGCCGTTGGGAGCTCGCGCATGACCATCTTCACCAATCCCGCGTCGTCCTCGGCCGCCGAGGCCGCGCGCTACGTCGAAGCCCTGCTCGGCCTCATCGGCGACCAGGATCCGGTGGCGGTACTGCGCGAGACGCCGGCCGCGCTGCGCCGGTTTCTGGATCGCGTGCCGCCGGCGATCGCCGCGAAGCCCGAAGCGCCGGGCAAGTGGTCGATCGCCCAGGTGGTCCAGCATCTCGCCGATTCGGATCTGGTCGGCGGCTATCGGCTGCGGATGGTGCTGGCGCACGATCGGCCGCCGCTCATCGGCTACGACCAGGATCTCTGGGCCGACCGGCTCCGCTACCGGGATGCCGACGTCCGCGAGGCGCTGGATCAGTTTCTCGCCCTGCGCGCCGCCAACCTGCGATTGTGGGAGCGGCTGACGCCGGCGGAGCTGGCGAGAGTGGGGCTGCACGCGGAGCGAGGCGAGGAGAGCGTCGAGCACATGCGCCGGCTCTACGCCGCTCACGACCTGCTGCACCTGCGCCAGCTGGAACGCATTCACGCCACTCTGGGTCCAGCGGCGGTGTGAGCGTGGCTGCCGATGACCACCCCGCCAGCGGGCGCATCGCCGACATCGCGAACGCCATCCGCGCCGCACGGTATCCGGATGCGGCGGTCGTCTTCGCAGCCGGATCGATCGTGCGCGGCGAGGCCACTCCGTACTCCGACCTCGACCTGGTCGTCGTCTACTCGCGCCTGGCGCGCGCCGCTCGCGAGTCGTTCCGGCACGACGGCTACCCGGTGGAAGCGTTCCTGCACGATCCCGAGACGCTCGAATATTTCTGCGACCAGGTCGATCGGCCGAGCGGTGTGCCGGCGCTGCCGCAGATGGTGCTCGAAGGGATCGAGCTGCCGGCGGCAACCGATCTCTCACGCGCGCTGAAGCAGCACGCGGCAGCGCTGATCGAGGCCGGCCCGCCGCCACTCGACGCTGAGACCGAGGCGCGGTGGCGCTACGGCGTGACGGACCTGATCGACGATCTGCGCGGAGCTCGCTCGCACGACGAGCTGATCGCAACCGGCGCGGCGCTGTACGATCGGCTTGCCGACTACCACCTGCGCCGTCTCGGCCACTGGTCCGGCAAGGGCAAGGCGATTCCGCGCGCGCTGCAGCGCGTCGATCGCGACCTCTGTGTGCGCTACGGCCGCAGCTTCGATACGCTGTTCCGCCTCGACGATGCTGGTGAGGTGATTGCGCTCGCGGAGGAGCTGCTCGAGCCGGCGGGCGGGCCGCTGTTCGACGGCTACCGCTCCGATGCGCCGGCGGCGTGGCGGAAACCGGCGGCCGGCTGACGTGCCGCGGATCTATTTATGGACAATCTCCAGCTGAAACAGGTTCCGGTGATGAAGACCGGGATGCTGATCCGCAAGCCGGCGGCCGTCGTCTTCCGCGCGTTCGTGGATCCGACCATCACCACGCAGTTCTGGTTCACCAAATCGAGCGGCCGCCTCGAGGTCGGACGCACCGTCCAGTGGGAATGGGAGATGTACAACATCTCTGTCCCGGTGACCGCCACCACGATCGAGCCCCATCGGCGCCTGGTCGTCGACTGGCCAGGCTACGGCGGCCGAACGACCGTCGAGTGGTTGTTCGAGGAGCAGCCCGACGGCGCAACATTCGTGCGGATCACCGAGTCGGGGTTTACCGGCGACGGCGACGCGCTGGTCACGCAAGTGACCAACTCGACGCAGGGCTTCTCGCTCGTGCTCGCCGGCGTGAAAGCGCTGCTCGAACACAACATCAAGTTGAACCTGGTCGCGGATCGCTTCCCAAAGGGCATCGAACAGCACTGATGATCGACGGCAGGACCTATCGGTCTTCGATCGACCGGCCTGCCCTGAACTCCGTCAAAGGGTCGATTGCACGCAAAGCGACGATTCGATCGGCTGTCGCCCGGATGATTCGGCGGCACGACGATGTTAGGATTCCGCACGCGTGATGGACATCGAGACCACAGCGGCAATCGAGCGGCTGACCGAGCGCGTCGACGCCGTCGAGGTGACGATGCAGGCCGGGTTCGGCAGCGTGCGCGCGGAGCTTGGCAGCAAGGTTGGCAGCGTGCATGCGGAGGTGGGCGGCCTGCGCGCGGAGTTTGGCGGCCTGCGCGCGGAGTTTGGCGGCTTGCGCGCGGAGTTTGGCGGGTTGCGCGCGGAGTTTGGCAGCTTGCGCGCGGAGGTGGGCGAACTGCGCGCGGAGGTGGGTGAACTGCGCGTGGAGGTGGGCGAACTGCGCGCGGAGGTGGGCAGCGAGGTTGGAAGCTTGCGCGCGGAATTTGGCAGCTTGCGCTCGGAGGTGGGCGAACTGCGCGACGGCCTGGCGGACAACCGGCGCCACACACAAGTGCTGTTCGAGTCGCTTCAGCACGACATCCGTATCGTGGCCGAAGGCGTGGCGACGCTCAGCGCGAAGTTCGACGCACGTCCACAGTAGCGCCGTCAGAGCTGCCGCGAGGAGCGTGAGGTGATTCGCAAGCTCTCGTCCGGCAAGTACCGTCTTTACTCGCGCAAGAAGGATCCCAAAACCGGCAAGCGCCGCAACCTCGGCACGTTCTCGTCGCGCGCCGCGGCCGAGCGGCACGAGCGCGCGGTGCAGTTCTTCAAGCGGCACTAGCGATGGTGCCGCGCGCGGCAATCCGTTCCGCTGACTCGCGCGTAGATCCGGTGTGATGACCCCGGTGTTCGTGACCGGCGGCACGGGATATCTCGGGCGCCCGCTTATCGCCGCGCTGATCGGGCGCGGCATCGACGTCCATGCCCTCGTGCGGCCCGGCTCGGAGCAGCGGCTTCCTGCAGGCGCGCGCGCTGTCGCCGGCAACGCGCTCGACGCCGCAACGTTTCAGCACCTCGTGCCGTCCGGCGCCACGATCGTCCACCTCGTCGGGACGCCGCATCCCAACCCCTCCAAAGCGGCGGAGTTCCAGCGCGTCGACCTCGGGTCGATTCGCGCGACGGCAGAGGCCGCTCGCCGCGCCGGGGCCGCTCATCTGATCTACGTCAGCGTGGCGCATCCGGCGCCGATCATGCGCGCGTACATCGAGGCGCGGAGTCAGGGTGAAGCGCTGGTCGCGTCGACCGGCATTCCGGCGACGATTCTCAGGCCGTGGTATGTGCTCGGGCCGGGCCATCGCTGGCCGTACCTCCTGATCCCGGTCTACGCCGTGCTGCGCCGCATCCCGTCGACGCGCGACACGGCGATCCGTCTCGGCCTGGTGACCCGCCGCGCCATGGTGGCGGCGCTGCTGCAGGCCGTCGTCGATCCGCCGCCGCGCGGCACGCGGATCATGTCCGTGCGTGAGATTACGGCGGCGCCCTCGCTGGTCGCTGCGCCTCGGGCGGCGTTATAAGTCCGGTAAAATCGGACGCTGTGCATCGCCTCCCGGCAGGCGTCGCCGCCATCCTCGCCGCGCTTGCGGCGACCACCGCGGCTGTCGCGCTCGGCGGCGCGCTGCAGCCGTCGCCGGCGAAGCCTGTTCCGGCCGAACTTGCCGCATCGATTGCCAAGGCGCAGCTCCAGGGCACCGTTGCGAGCTGGTGCCGCGGCGGCTTCCGTCCAGGCGGCCGGCCGGAATACGCCGTCGCGGTCGCCCGCGAACGAGGCGGCAGTTATGTCGTCATCGGCAGGGACGGGGCGGCCGTCACGCTCGCCGCGTTCAGCGGTGGCGCGGATTTGTCGTGCTATACGCCGGCCGAGGCCCGGCGGCTCAACCGAACCATCGCGAGCTCCGAGACGATCAGCGGCCGCATCACGCCGCGCTGGAACACGACCGTCGTCTGCGGCTTCGTGGAGAGCACCAGCGCGGCCTGCTGGCAGTACTCGCCGTCGCGCCGCGAGTTCGTGAAGATCGGCGACTGGACCACGTAAGTCGAAAGTCGAAGGTCGATACTCAACATGGATCGTGACGAAGAGATGATCCGATCGCTCGTGCAGACGTGGATGGACGCGACCCTGACCGGCGATCTGCCGCGTGTTCTCGAGCTGATGGACGACGACGTCGTGTTCATCGGCGCGGGCCGGCCGCCGATGCGCGGCAAAGAGGCCTTCGCGGCGCAATCACGCGCGATGGAAGGCAAGGTGCGGTTCGAAGGCAAGGCGGACATCCAGGAAGTGCGCGTCTTCGGCGACTGGGCCTACTCGTGGGTCCAGCTGCGCGTCACCGCCCATTCCCAGGACGGCAGCGCGCCCAGGACGATGGCCGGCCCGGCGATGTCCATCCTTCGCCGCACGCCGCAGGGCCGCTGGGTGATGTTCCGCGACGCCAACATGGTCACGCCGGTCGATCGCCCGCCCGCCTGACCTGGTCGGCGCCCGGCGCGGCGCGTTCGAGCGGTAGAATTCCCGAATCATGACGTTTCCGCGCGCTGCCTTATCCGTTCTGCCCGCGCTCTGCCTCGCCGGCGCCGCGATGTCGGTGTCGCTCCCGGCACAAACCCCGCAAGTAAACCCGGCCCTCTTCAGCGAGATGCGATGGCGCAACATCGGCCCGCACCGCGCGGGCCGGACCAAGGCCGCCGCTGGCCACGTGCGCCAGCCGCACACCTTCTACATGGGCATGGTCAACGGCGGCGTCTGGAAGACGACCGACGCGGGCCGCACGTGGAAGCCGATCTTCGACGATCAGCCGACCGGATCGATCGGCTGGGTTGCGGTCGCCCCGTCGGACCCGAACATCGTCTACGTCGCGACCGGCGAAGGGTTGCCGCGTCCCGACCTCGCGGTCGGCGACGGCGTCTATCGCTCCTCGGACGCCGGCAGGACGTGGACGCACCTGGGCCTTCGCGACGCGCAGCAGATTCCGAAGCTGGTCATCGATCCGCGCAACGCGAACCGGATCTTCGTCGCCGCGCTCGGCCATCCCTACGGTCCGAATGAAGAGCGCGGCATCTTCCGATCGACCGATGGCGGCCAGCGCTTCGAGCGGGTGCTGTTCAAGGACGTCAACACCGGCGGCAAGGATGTCGACATCGATCCGTCGAACCCCGACATCGTCTACGCGACGATGTGGGAGCAGCGTCAGGGGCCGTGGGAGAACGGCGCCTGGCAGGGCACCAACGGCGGCATCTTCAAGTCGACCGACGGCGGCACCACGTGGAAGCAGCTGAAGCAGGGGCTGCCGGCCGGCCTGATCAACGCCGAGCTCGGCCTCGCGCCGTCGAACCCGCGGCGGATTTTCGCCGCCGTCGACGCGGGCGACCCGGGCACCGGGATCTACCGATCGGACGACGGCGGCGAGAACTGGAACTGGATCACCTCCGACAAGCGCCCGACCAGCCGCGTCAACGAAGCGGTGCCGCACGTGCACCCCACCGATCCAGACACCGTCATCATCACCGACATCGTCAGCTTCAAGTCCACCGACGGCGGCCGCACCTTCGCACCGTTCAAGGGCGCGCCGGGCGGCGACGACAACCAGAACATCTGGTGGAACCCGGCCAACCCCGACATCATGCTGCTCGTCGCCGACCAGGGCGCCGTGGTGACGCTCAACGGCGGCGAGACGTGGAGCTCGTGGTACACGCAGCCGACCGCCGCGCTCTTCCACGTGATGACCGACGATGCGTTTCCCTATCGCGTGTGCGGCGGGCAGCAGGACAGCGGCTCGGTGTGCATCGCCAGCCGCGGCAACGACGGGCAGATCACCTTTCGCGAGTGGCATCCGGTCGGCGTCGAGGAATACGGCTACGCGGCGCCCGACCCGCGCAATCCGGATCTCGTTTACGGCGGCAAGGTAACGCGCTACGACCGGCGCACGGGACAGGTCTCCGATGTCGGTCCCGTGCTGAGCGGTCGAGGGCGCGGGGGACCGGCTGCCGCTGGCGCGCCCGTCTACCGGACGGTGCGGACGCAGCCGGTGGTCTTCTCGCAGATCGCGCCGCACCCGTTGTTCTACGCGAACAACGTGCTCTGGAAGTCGCTCGACGGCGGGTTGAACTGGACGCAAGCCAGCCCCGACCTGACGCGCGAGACGTGGGACGTGCCGAAGAGCGTCGGCACTTACGCGGATCGAGTCCAGAAGCGCGAGCGCGGTGCGATTCCGGCGCAGGTCATCTATACCATCGGTCCGTCCTACGTCGACATCAACCGGATCTGGATCGGCACCGACGACGGGTTGATTCACACGACGGCCGACGGCGGGCTCCACTGGAGCAACGTGACGCCGCCGCAGCTGACGCCGTTCATGAAGGTGTTCACCATCGATCCGGGGCGTTTCGATCCGTTGACCGCCTATGCGGCCGTCAACACGCTGCGGCTCGACGACATGAACCCGCATATCTTTCGCACCCGCGACGGGGGCAAGACCTGGACCGAGATCGTCAACGGCATTCCCGGCGGCGCGCCGGTCAGCGTGGTGCGTGAGGATCCGAAGCGCAAGGGACTGCTGTTCGCCGGCTCCGAGACGCAGGTCTACGTCTCGTTCGACGACGGCGACCACTGGCAGTCGCTGCGCCTGAACATGGCGGCCTCCTCGGTGCGCGATCTCGTGATCAAGGACGACGACGTGGTCGTCGGCACCCACGGCCGCGGCATCTGGATCCTCGACGACATCACGCCGCTCCGCGAGATCGACGCCACGACCGCCGACCGCGAGGCGGTGCTGTTCAAGCCGCAGAACGCCTGGCGCGTTCGGTGGAATACCAACACCGATACCCCGCTGCCGCCCGACGAGCCCACGGCCCCGAATCCGCCGGAGGGCGCGATCATCGACTACTACCTGAAGACCGCGGCCACCGGTCCGGTAACGCTCGAGATCACCGGTGCCGACGGCCGCCTGGTCCGGCGCTACTCCAGCACCGACGAGATCTTCAAGCCGAACCCGGCGACGATCGGCGTACCGCTCTACTGGTTCCGCGACATCGTTCCACTGTCGACTGCGGCCGGCATGCATCGCTTCACCTGGGATCTGCATTACCAGCCGCTCGACGCGCTCGATCCGGGCCAGCCGGCACGCATCGGCGGGCCGACGCTGCCGATCGCGGCCATCGGCCGCAACACGGTGCCGGCGCCGACGACGCCGTGGGTGAACCCCGGCACCTTCACCGTCAAGCTGACGGTCGACGGCAAGTCCTCCACCCAGCCGATCGTCGTCAAGCCGGATCCGCGCGTGAAGACGCCGCTGCTCGCGATGCAGCAGGTGTACTCGTTGTCGAAGGGCGCGTACTACGGCGCCGTCGATGCGCTCGAGGCCGCGCGGCAAGTGCGGAAGGTCTCCGAGCAGCTCGCGAAACTGCGGCCGCAGGTGCTGGGCGCGGCAGTGGAGACGCTGGGCATGCTGGAAGATCGCATCGAGGCGATCGAGCCGGGTCCGGAGCGCGGCGTCGGGTTCGGTGCGGTACCGACCAGGCTGGGAGGGACGACGCCGGGCAGCGGCCCGCCGCCCGATTCGCTGACCGGTGTCAGCGCATCGCTCGCCTCGGTCATGAACCTGCTGCAGGGCGCCGACGTGCGGCCGACGACCGTGCAGGTGAACGCGATCACGGCCGCACGCACGGCGGCGGAGCGGACGTTGGCGAAGTGGAGGGCGTTGAAGACGATCGATCTGCCGGCGTTGAACGTTCAATTGAAGGCGGCAGGACTGCCGGCGGTGACGCCGTAGCCGGCAAGTCGAAAGTCGAAAAGTCGAAAGTCGAAAGTCGAAAGTCGAAAAGTCGAAAGTCGAAAAGTCGAAAGTCGAAAAGTCGAAAGTCGAAAGTCGAAGATGCCATGACGATCAGGAGTCGGCTCGTTGGCACGACGACCGTTCTTCACGTGCAGGGCACGCTGACCGCGGCCGCCGGCGAGCGCGGCCTGCGAGACATGATCCGGCAGGCGGTCGCCGACGGCGTGCGCTCGGTGATCGTCAACCTGCAGGACACCACGGCGATCGATTCCTCGGGCGTGTCGGACCTCGCGTCGAGCCACATGGCGCTCGCCAACAGCGGCGGCATGTTGAAGCTGTGCTGCCTGACGAAGAAGCTGCGCGATATCTTCGTCGTCACGCGGCTCGACACGGTCTTCGACATTCACGAGACCGAGGCGGCGGCGGTGGCCAGCGTCGACAGCGCGAATCGGTCGGCGTCATGAAGCTCGACCATTTCGCGCGGCGCGGTCACCTGATGTGTATCGCGTTTCCGCCTCGTGAGTAGTCCGTGTTATCCTGATGTCCTCTTCACGACATCCAGAGCGCGTCCGTGGTGCACAGGCAGGGGAGCTTGAGGCCGGGCGCAGCCCTGTCCGCTCGCGGTCGAAAGCCTTCCTCCAGCCTTAAAACTCTCGATTTCCCACCATTCCGCGATGCCGGCCGCATGATGCGGACGGGCTGCGGCGTACAAGGCGAGCCGGGAGGCAATTTTCTGCCTCCCGTCCGTGGTGTAGGGAGCTTACGAGGTTTTCGTCGGCCTGCCAGGGTGGTGGCCGAGCGCAGTGCTGCCGCTGTTTAGAGCAACCGCGATGCCATCGGTGCTTGAGCGGCGTGCACACCGTAACCACGCGAAGGTTGCGCGCGGCGCTCCGCGGGCGCGACAATCAGAAACCTCGTTGTCGTGGAGGCTGCCATGCACCACATTCCCTCGGCGGCGTTGATCGCGCTCCTCTTTCTCCCCGCACCGTCGCACGCGCAGCGCACCGTCGACTTCTCCGGCACGTGGACCATGGATCTCGCACGCAGCGAGTCGTCGCAGCAGGGCGACCCCGTCCGGCCGGTCACCTTCGTGATCAGCCAGATGCCGACGCAGGTCCGGATCGAGACCACGCGCGGCGAGCGCAGCGAGAACGTGCTCTATCCGCTCGGCCGCGCCCGCGCGCTGGCCGCGACCACAGGTGAGGCGCATCCCGAGGCGTACTGGGAGGGCGACAAGCTGGTCACCGAGACGCAGCGGCCGGTGAACGGTTACACCGTCACCGTCAAGGAGTCGAGGACGCTCGCGCCGGGCGGGCGCGAGATGACCGTCGAGACGACCGTGATCGTCCAGCACGGCTACTCGATGCCAGGCGCGAAGAACTACGGAACCTCCAAGGACGTGTTCACTCGAACAGCCCCATGAGCCAGTCGGCAGTCGCAGTCGATGAATCAGTCGTCAGTAGCCAGTGGATGAATCAGTCGTCAGTAGCCAGTCGATGAATCAGTCGTCAGTAGCCAGTGGATGAATCAGTCGTCAGTAGCCAGTCGATGAATCAGTCGTCAGTAGCCAGTCGATGAATCAGTCGTCAGTAGCCAGTCGATGAATCAGTCGTCAGTAGCCAGTCGATGA
>Ga0111538_10004692_pt1 | contig 18883 bp, 14 predicted proteins | sample SoiMethybrSBSTD1_FD_79669 | JGI IMG/M metagenome (GOLD analysis project Ga0111538, IMG submission 79669) | Bulk soil microbial communities from a Populus tree surrounding site in Tennessee, USA - Soil MetaG P. TD hybrid SBSTD1 (version 2)... | ecosystem: Environmental > Terrestrial > Soil >...
CGCGCGAGGAGACGTTCGTGCGGGAAAGCGGCTACGTGACGGCCACGACCACCTGCGCGCGCCAGATCGACGAGATCGATCGGCCCACCGCGCTCCCCCGCATCATGCTTTCAGCCGAAATGGACGCTGTCACCTCGCTGAATGTCCTGCAGACCGGGTGGTTTGCATATCGCGATCGGGTAAGCCCTACTTGAGGTGACCGTTCAACACTCCCTCGTAGACGGCCACCGTCTTCTGCGCGCACTCCCGCCACGAGAACTGCCGCGCGCGCGCGAGGCCCCTTTCAACCAACGTTTGCCACAAGGTTTCGTCGCTTTCGAGCTGCTGGCATGCTGCCGCTATCTCCTCGACTGAATACGGATTCACGAGCAGCGCCGCCTCGCCTGCGATCTCCGGCAGCCCCGAAATGTTGGAAGTAACCACCGGGGTGCCGCATGCAAAAGCTTCCAGCACCGGGAAACCGAAACTTTCGTGCTCGGAAGGAAACAGGAGAGCACGTGCGCCGCTGTACAACCCTGGTAGGTCCGCCTTTTCCACGTGGTCCAGCAACCGCACGGCATCGCGACCCCGATACCGGTTCCAGAAGCGATAAAATTCCTGGTATCGCGGATCGTGACGCGCTACGACCACCAGTTTGTGGCTCCATGCGGATGCCGTGCGCAGTGTATCGAAGGCCTCCAGTACTCTCACGAGATTCTTGCCGGGGTTGACCGTGCCGATGTAGAGGAAGTACCTGGGGGGAAGATCATGCTGCGCCCGGACCCGGGCTTGTTCCGCAGGCCCGGCCGGCGCGAAAACGCTGCTGACGCCGTGATGGATAACGCTGATCTTCTCCGGTGGCACGGTGGGATGAAAGGTCAGGATATCCCGTTTTGCCTGCTGCGAAACCGTGATGATGTGCCGCGCGTAATGCACCGCATACGCATTCATGGCGTCGTAGTAGGTTCGCGCGAGGAAGCCCCGCATACCGCTGCGGAACGGCAGGCGCCGGCGGTCGATACGCGGAGCCTGGTCGTGAATCGTAACGACCGTGGGACACAACCGGATAAGGGGTGTCGGAAACGACGTTGCATGGAAAAGCTGAAGGCTGCGACGGGCCACATGATATGGGATTCGGACGTGCCCCGACGCACTGTACAGAGTGCCACGCCCGGAAATCTCTTGGAACTTCCGGTCCCACAGATGATTGAGCGACGGCGCGTTAGGGTACGAGCGGCTGGTAAACACGGAATAATCGTGCGTCCCCCCGAGGTCGGCCAGGTTCGAGAGCAACTCCTCGACATAGCGTCCGACCCCGTGCATCAAAAACCGCGCGTCGATCCCGATCCGCATGTGCGCCCCGCCCGACAGGGCGGTCAGCTCAGGCCGCGACGCCGGCCAGGGCCGCGCGCACGGTCTGCAAGACACGCTCCACGCGTACCGTTTCCAGGCACCTGAAATCGTGGCTGCAGCGGTACCTGAACAGGCTCTGGTGCGCATAGCACGGCCGGCACGCGAGTTCGACGTCCGTCACGATGGCCCGGCAGATGCTGTGCTCGGCGAGCACCTGCTGCGGCGGAGTCGAGCCGAAAATCGCCACGGATGGCACGCCCAGCGCATCGGCGATCATGATCAGGCAGGAATCGTTGCACACCAGACAGCGGCTTCTTGCCACGAGCGCGCTGGTCTCGAGGAACGAAAGCTCCCCTGTCCAATCGTGGAACCGGCGTGAATCCAGATTTCCGAACACACTACCCGCCTTCTCCCGATCCGCTGCCCCCCCGACCAGGATCACCTCGACCTCGAGCTCGCCCACGAGATGCACGATCAGCTCGCGATACCGTGCCGGCGGCCAGGCCCGGAATCGCTCGTGATGGCCCACCCAGGGATGCACGATGACCAGCGGTCGGTCGGCGATACCCGCATCCTGCAGCCGGGATGCGACTGCAGCTTCAGCGCCAGCGTGCTGCCGCAGTGGAATATTCTGCGCGGCCCCGGCTGCGCCCATTGCCCCTACCAGGCTGCCATACTGGGCCAGTATCGACCTGTCGGAATGAAACGCGATGCTGTGGGTATAGATGAGTCCACCACCGTCCAGGTCGAACCCGGCCAGGTAACGTGCTCCGATAAGACGGGCAAGAACTCCGACTTCCACGAATCCGTCGCCGACGATCGGCACGACGATCAAATCGAAACGTTCTCTGCGCAATTCGCGGATACGCCGCAATTTCCGGAGAATACCGTGGGCGAAGTCGAAATTGAGGTGGCGGCATGGCGGAAACCCTTCCGGCGCCAGATCGAAAAGTGACGGGGATTGGTCGGTCAGAGTGGCGAGCTCCGCCGCTGGAAAGGAGCCGGCGAGCATCCGGATGAGTGGAATCATGCGCAGGCTGTCCCCGATACCGCCGAACTGCATCAACAGGGCTTTTCGCACTTCGCGCGGCGCCGGTGGCGGCGAGCTCACGCGCGGGAGCCAGCGGCTCACCGCCATGTACAGCCTCAGAAACGGTAGCTTGATGTTCTGTTTGAAAGACACGCCCGCCCCTGTACGCTGCCCCGTGCCGGTTGCGGCTTCAGAAACGTGCAGTATATCTTCTACACGCTCGATCTGGTCGCAGGCGACCCGCGCCGTACCGTTCAGCAGGATGCGAGCGTAACGTGAGCGGTGCTGCGCGCACGTGCCAATCATGATAGATTCTGCGTGCGTGGAGATCAGACATGAGCATCAATAGGCAATCGCTGGAAGCGCGCGTTAGCTACGAGCGGGAGTTTTTCGACAAGGAAGCCGCTACCTACGGCGACGATTACTCCGTACACTTCAACTACGAAGAGGCCCTCAAGCTCGCGAATATCCGGGTAGCGGACCTGAAAGGCATGAAGGTACTTGACTGCGGCGCCGGATTTGGCGAACTCGCTGTATGGCTGGGCACGAAGGGCGCACACGTGACGGCAATCGACGTCTCTCCGAAGTGTCTGGAGGTGATCTCGAAGCGGGCCGCGCATTACGGGGTGTCGAAAAACGTTACCAGCAGGCTGCTGCCGATAGAACAGATCGATTACGAGAACGCCAGCTTCGACATGGTCGCGGGCGTTTTCATACTGCATCACGTGATGCTGGACAAGTGCATGCCGCAGATCCACCGCGTGCTGCGGCCCGGCGGCAAGGCGTTCTTCCTGGAAACCAGCGCCAACAGCAAGTTGCTGATGTTTTGCAGAACGCATGTCGTGGGCCGCTTCGGTATCGCGAAGTACCAGGACGAGATCGAATACCCTCTCACCCCGCGTGATATCGAGTACATAGGCGAGGTGTTCGACGGACGGTGCAAGGTGCATTACCTGCCGTTCACGTTTCTCCGGATGATCGACAGTCACGTGTTCCGTCACAAGATCAGGCCGATATCGTGGTTCCTGTCGACGTGCGACAGGCTGATCTATAGGTATTTACCCTTCATGCGCCAGTACAGCTACTTCAAGACTATCGAATTGAGCCGCTAGCATCGAGCAGTAGAGCGCGCCTCGGCGCAAGGTGATTGGCAAGGCGACCGGACGCGACGCGCGTTGGGGCGCCGGATCGGCGCATTCAGGCCACCCACGTCTCCCGTCAATTCCGCAGGAATCGGCCGCAGGCCGACCGTCCGGAAATCGGATTATCCGATTGGCAATGAAGATACTGCACGTCAACGAGCATTACGGCAGCGTGGGAGGCACAGAGCGCTATCTGGCGGAAATCTGCGGCGCGCAGGCAAGACTGGGATGGGATCCGGTCGTTGTCGCGTCATCCACAGTGGCGATTTCAGCCGAAGCGCGACCGCCACGCATACACCTCCTGGAGCCATCGTATGGCCTCCGCAGCACGCATCGCGCCCTGGCACCACTCAAGCGCATTCTGGACACCGAGCGGCCCGACCTCGTACATCTGCATAACACGCAATACTTTCTCGGACCGTGGCTGCTGAGCGTGCTGCAGTCGCGCGCACCGGTTATCCAGACCGTGCACGATACTCGGATGGTCTGTCCGCGGTGGCTGTCCAAGATCATTCCGTCGGCCTCAGCCCCGTGCCGCTACCCCATGGGCTCACACTGTTTCCGGCATGGCTGCTACCCTTTTCACCGCACTCCCGAGGGAGTGGCACAGAATCTTCAAAAATTCCTCCTGGTCGGGTGGCAGCTGGCTTCGCTGCGGCGGCTCGAACGCGTGCTGGTGCCCAGCGCGTACATCCATGAACAGCTCCGGCTCAACGGTGTTCCGGAACGGCGGCTGGAAACGCTGCCGCTGTTTCTGCGGGCGGACTTCGCGCCGCCGGCACGGCCGGCGACGACCCGGTGCATCGTATTTGCAGGCCGCGTCGAGGAGTCCAAGGGAATGCGCCACTTTCTCGACTGCCTGGCGCGCCTGTCGGCATTGCCGTGGACGGCGCAAGTGGCGGGTGGCGGGCCCTTTCTTGTGGAGGCCAGGGCCGTCGCGGCGCGCCACGGCCTGACCGGACGCGTAGAATTTCTTGGACAGCTTTCCTGGGAGGATCTCGCGCGCGTACTGGGAAACGCGCGCGTAGTGGTCATGCCGTCGCTGATGCCCGAATCGTTCGGCTTGACCGGCCTGGAAGCACTTGCCTGCGGAACGCCCGTAGTGGCGTTCGACGCCGGCGGCATCACCGAGTGGCTGGCCGACGGTATTACGGGTTTCGTCGTTCCGTGGGGCGACACAACCGCGCTCACGGCACGCGTGCGGCAACTGCTGGAGGACGATATTCTGGCAGCCAAACTAAGCCGGCAAAGCCGGGAACATGCCCGCGGGTTCGAGCTGGCAGGGCACATGGATCGGCTATGCGGTATCTATACCGAAGTTACGGCGACGCATCACCGGGCCGAGACGGGTTGATGCCGCCCCGACGCGCGGCCAACTTTTGCGCCAGATCGGCCTCGACATGGGACTCCATCCGGGCGACCATCGTCGCCCAGGAGCAGCCGTCAGCGATCTCCATGCCTCGCATCACCGCAGCGCTCGTGCCCGTCCTGTTGTCCTGGAGACTGTTTTCGACTGCCGCGATGAATTCTTCCGCAGTCCGGGCGATACCGATGACCTCGCCGTAGAACCTCACCATGTCCGGAATCGCCGTCGAGACGACCGGCTTTCCGGCCGCCATGTACTCCAGCAATTTGGTCGGGTTCACTTTCAGGGTTAGCTCGTTCAGCCGGAACGGGATCATGCAGACGTCGAAGTCCTGCACGTATTGCGGCAGATCCGCGTAATTCTTCTGTCCCAGCAGCAGGACGTTAGATCTCTTCTGGAGAATGAACTCCGTTTCGATCACCTCGCCGATCAGCACGATCGACCACTCCGGGTGTGAATCCGCCATGTGAGCCAGCAACTCGGTATCCATCCTGCCGCAGATCCTGCCGAAGTAGCCGATAACGGGATGAGGGACGTCCCGGATGTCCGCGGGTATAGGAACATCCTGAATTCTCGCCTGCCTGAAATGGGCCACATCCACGCCACAGGGCACGAAATGCATGTTCCGGTTGTACACGTTCTTGTCCTCGTACAACGCGTAGGTCCCCGTAAAAACCAGATCGGCCTTCCCCAGCAGGCGCTGCTCCTTTTCCCGGACGTGGTCGGGCCGCCCCAGGAGCCCCGCATACTCGTCCTGTATGTCGTAAACCGCCAGCGATTCACCGAGCGACCCTACCAGGTACTCGTTCAACGGCGAATAAAACCACAATATCCCCGGCCCCATGTCCATACGGGCCATGGCCTCCCGGATGGCGCCCGCCAGGATGAGCTTGTTGATCGCCCGGATCAGGGGCACGCCGCTTTCTCCCCTGTTGACCAGGGGTTCGATAACCAGCAGATCGGGATTGCCGTGGCCGTCCCGGCGCGCGCTGCCGTCCGCGGTAATGAAATCGAGCCGGTCCCCGCAAACGATGACCGGATGGCAGTACAGAACCTTGTGGCGCTTCGACAAACCATCCATCGTGTGATGATTGCGCTGCCATGCGCCGCTCCAGGGAACGTGAGAAACGCACACGACGCCGAAAGACTCTTCGCCGCCCGGCGGGCCGCCGCGCCGGCGATACCGCAGCACGCGATACAACGCCACGAGCGGCGCCCAGAACATCGTCATCAGATGATATCCGACCGACACCGCGTAGCGCATGCTTCCCCGCAGCATTCCCTTTACCTCTTCACCCTAGACCAGCGTACCGTAGACGTTCTCGATCTTCGATGCGATGGCTTCCCACGAATACTGCGACTCCACTTTTCTTCTGCCCCAGGTTCCCATGCGCCGGCGCAGCTCTGGATCGTCGAGCAGCCGGATTATCTTCTCTGCGATGTCGGACGGGTCCAGACTGACGAGGAATCCGCCGCACCCGTTTCCGGTAAGCTCCCTCAATGGCGCGGTATCGCCTGCGATGACCGGTTTCTCGAACGACCAGGCTTCCAGAAACACTCCGCCCAGTGCCTCGAAAAACGACGGCATGCACAGAATATCGCACGCCTCGATCGCGCTGGTCTTTTCATCCAGATCCACCTCATTGAGCTCCACGATTCTCGGGTCACGGTATTTCCTGAAAACCTCCGCAGCATTGCCTTCCCTGGGGCCGATGAATACGAACCTCGTTCCGGGGCTTTTTCCCCAGACCCGTGCGGTTGCAGCCAGAACCTCCTCGAATCCCTTGGCGCGGTTCTTGCGGCCGAGGAACAATACCAGCGGCTCTTCGCCGATCCCGTGCGACCGCCGAAACGACGCCGCGTCGTGCTTGCTCGAGATCAGTGGCCCGACGCCGATTTCATGGATCCTGCTCGCCGAAATGCCTTCCGCCACCAGATATTCCTTCTCGAATCTGGTCATGCTGATCAGTCCATCGGCCGCCCGGGCGGTTCTCAACCAGAATTTGTCATGATAACTTCCAGAAGCGAGATACGAGCCGATCGAGCCGGGCGCGATTGCAGGCTGCCCGCTCCAGTCCTCCTGGTTCGGTGCGACGTCCCGCAATGCCTGATTGATCTGCAATAGCGGGGTAAACACGAAAGGAATGCCCATCGACCGGGCGCAGGCCAAAGCGGTATGACCGTAGAAGGACGCCCCGTTATGAACGCAATGTATGAGGTCCGAGTCCTGCACGTGGGCGAGAAACTTGCGCTGGAGTACCTTGCGGATGACAGCCATCGAGATCTCCTGCGCCCGGTGATGAAAACGGACGAACGGCACCAGCAGCTTTTGCTCCCAGGTCTCTAACCGGATCCGTATGACCTCGGCCTTGTCGTCCCAGTAGCGCTCCTTTCCGGCCACGGGGCGAGTCAGCGTCCCCCACCAGAGATTGTCCGGCTTGTCGGCCTGGCTCGTGATCTGCGTGATCACTCGTACGTCGTGTCGCCGGCAGAGCCTGCCAACCAGCTCGTGGGTATGAAGCTCGCACCCGCCAATGGCAGGCCAGTAGACCGGCAATATGAAGCTGATTTTCAATCACTTGATCCTTTCCGTTTTCATTCTACCCTGCCTCGCTCCTTGACATACTCTCGCAACGTGACAGATTTCTTTATGCTGAAGCGCGGTATCGCGCGCGCGATCAGGTACGCGTTTCGTGCTCACATTCCGTTTCGCAGCGTGTCTGAAGTTGGTAACATCGCGCATGCTCGCGCCTTCGACCGCTCTTCCCGCCTGTTTTCCGCACGGCGAACTTGCAGTTCTGCGGTTTGGTGCCGGGCGCCATGGCCGCGCCGCAGAATTTCGTCGAGTTTCGTTCATCTTATCCGGACCAGGGCAAGTGAGCCTGGAAGTTGCGTGTTGACCTCGCCCGCCCTGTCGGGCGAATCGATCATTTGCGTATCATGGCTCAACTGGGACTGGCTGCCACTGGTGCCGCACCAGATGATGACGCGGCTCGCGGTTCGCAATCGCGTGCTGTTTGTTGACCCTGCCATCGCCCTGACGACCGTTCTGGCTCACCCCGCGCAGGCAGGCTACCTGGCCGGCAAGCTGCGGCGCTGGGTCCAGGGGGTGCGCCGGATCTCCGAAAATCTCCACGTCTATCATCCGCCACCATTGCTGGTGGCTCCCGGGCATCTGCGCGTGAACGATGCACTGGGTCGGCGCGTGCTGACCTGGGCGGTGAAACGAACTGCCGCCCGGCTCGGTTTTGGCAACCCGATCCTGTGGCTGTACGACCCCTATACGGTCGAGCCGAACGGCCAGTTCGGTGAAAAGCTGGTCTGCTACGACTGCAACGACGATACCAGCAGCTTTGCAAAGCTCGGTTACAAGCGTCGCAATATGCAGGAGATGGAAACTGCCCTCAGCCGGCGCGCCGACGTCGTATTCGCCACTTCCCGCGCGCTCTATCGCCAGAAACACGACGTAAACCCCAATGTCCACTATCTGCCTTCAGGCGTGGATTTCGATCTGTTCAACAGGGCGCTGCATGCCGACGTCGCAGCGCCCGATCAGCTTTCCGATGTAGCGTCGCCGGTGATCGGCTACGTCGGTGCGCTCAACAACTACCGCATCGAGTGGGGATGGATCGAGGCGCTGTCGAAACAGATGCCGGAGGCCACGATCGTATTCGTTGGTCCGCCGATCGAGCAGCCGCCAAGGTCGGTGACCCGCCTGCCAAATGTGCGCTTCGTCGGGCAGAAGGCACCGGTCGAGTTGCCGGGCTACCTCAAGTGCTTCGATGTCGCAATCATTCCCTACAAAGGGGAGGCCTTTCTCAAGAGCTGCCAGCCCACCAAGACGTTCGAATATCTGGCCGCGGGACTGGGTGTCGTGTCCGCGCCTATTCCGGAGCTCGAGCCCTACGCCGAGGTGGTTCGCTTCGCTGCCGGCGACGCCGAATTCGTGCACCGGATTCGGGAAATGCTGGCGCTGTCGCGGAATGCGGATTTCCGCAGCCGCTGCGTCGCTATTGCCAGGGACAAGACCTGGGACGCGCGGGTGACGGCCGCCAGTGCGTTGGTGCGCGCCAGCCTGACGCGTAAAGCCGGCATGGCCTCGGGGACGGGTGCGACGGCGTCACAGACAACAACTGCCACATGAGCGCACAACAAACCGAGTTCCTTATCCTGGGAGCGGGACCGACGGGACTGGGGGCCGCGTGCCGCCTTCAGGAGAAAGGACGAGACTGGCGGCTGCTCGAAGCAAGCGCCATATTCGGCGGCCTCGCCTCGTCGTGGGTAGACGCCCGGGGCTTCACGTGGGATATCGGCGGTCACGTGCAGTTCTCCCACTACGACACGTTCGACCGCTATATGGACCAGGCGCTGGGACCGGACGGCTGGCTGATGCATCAGCGCGAGAGCTGGGTGTGGATCAGGGGCAGGTTCGTTCCCTATCCATTCCAGAACAATCTGCATCGTCTGGACCCCGCTGAACGCTGGCGCTGCGCGCAGGGGCTATGGGAAGTCGCCAGGCAAGCCGGCCAGGGGCTTGGTGCCGGCGCCTTGTCCCATTTCGGAGACTGGATCGCCGCTACCTTCGGCAGTGGCATCGCCGAGATATTCATGCTGCCTTACAACAGGAAGGTGTGGGCCTATCCGGCCGAGGACCTCGATTTCGGGTGGGTCGGCGAGCGCGTGGCAGTGCCCGATTTCAGCCGGATACTGCGCTCGATATGCACCCAGGAGGACGACGTCTCATGGGGCCCGAATGCAGTCTTTCGTTTTCCCGTGCGCGGTGGAACCGGGTCGGTATGGGCCGCAATCGGACGGTCCCTCGACGCAAGTCGCATCAACCTGGAGGCCGAGATCGTATCCGTGAACGTCGCCGACCGCCTGGTAACCACCCGATCCGGGGAGCAGTGGCGTTACCGGTACCTGATCAGCACACTCCCGCTCAACCACCTGATCCGCCTTGCGCCGGGAGTGGTCGACCCCGGGCTCGCCGACCTGTTCCGGTTTTCTTCCACTACGGTGACCGGTATCGGGGTGTCGGGTGCGACGCCCAAACATCTCGAAACCAAATGCTGGATGTACTTTCCCGAGTTGAACAGCCCGTACTACCGCGTGACCGTGTTCAGCAACTACAGCCCCAACAACGTACCACAACCCGGCCGCCAGTGGTCGTTAATGGCGGAGGTTGCGCGCCCGCGCGGTGAGCAGGTCGACGTTGCGCAGCTCGAGCGCGCGACACTCGAGGCGCTCCACGAGGACGGTCTGCTGGAGGATCCGTCGGCGGTGATTTCCGTAACCAGCCGTCACGTGCCCCAGGGCTATCCCACTCCATTTCGCGGACGGGACGGTATCGTCGATCCGATGCTCAGGGCATTCGAGCGAAATGGCGTTTACAGCCGGGGACGATTCGGCGCGTGGAAGTACGAAGTGTCCAACCAGGACCATTCTTTTGCACAGGGATACGAGTGCGTCGAGCGTTGCACCAGTAACGGCGGTCCCGAATGCGAGCCCACCTTGTTCACGCCTCATGCCGTTAACGGTCGGCGGAATCCCTGATCCTGTTTCATTTGTTACACCACTGCCCCAGCCGCCCGGCCTTGAGGAACTCCTCGAGTTGCGCCGCAGCCAGCTCGTGCCCCGCAGGCGTCCAGTGCATATCGACATCATAGAAGAGTTTCTTTTCCCCGGTGTGGCCGCGAAAGGCGGGGAACAGATCCAGCAGTGGAATGCCCTCGCGGGCTGCAAACTCTCTGGTGGCCTCGAGGTTCCGGTCGGAGACCTCGAACCTCTCCGGCAGGAACGACCTCCTCCCCTTCGACCATTCCTGTGCGCTGACCTGATGCCCCCAGGGATAGGTAACGAGCACGAAACCGCTCCCCATCGTGCGGCTGAATTGATAGGCGAGCGATATGCTCTCGAAGACACCGCGCCACGCACTACTGTAATCCGCGGCATGGGCTTTGAGGGTATGTCCCAGCAGATCGCGGTTGGCGCGCTCGACTGCATCTTCGAACGCCTGCTGGTGATGAGAACGCATTGCTGTCCGCACCACCCATGAGCCAAGCCACATGTGGCTCGCAATCCACCGGGCGACGATTCCCTGAGGCCTGGCGTGCTGGTAGTCCACCATGCCGTCGACCGCGAGAGGCACGCGGTCCTTGTCGAAACGGGCCAGGCTTCGGTAGTACCGTTCCTGGACCGGATCCCCCTGGTCCAGGGCAAGCACCACAATATCGGGTTTCAGCGTAGCTCCAAAGTTCTTCAGAAACAAGTACTCGAGGATAGGCGAGTAACTCTCTACTCCGGCGTTGAGGACCTGGATGGCAAGCGCAGAGTCCTCGTTCAACTCGCGCTCCAGCAATGCGGCATAGGTCTGTTCGTACTTGACCCCGGTACCAAAAGTAAATGAGTCACCCATGACGAGGATCCGGCACACTCCGGGCCGCTTTCGCGTCTCGACGTTGCTGCCTCGAAGGCCTAGATTGTTCGTCGTGATCGTGAGGTCATATTCGGGCCGCACCATCAATGACGTCGTGTTCGTGGCGTAACGGTGGTGAACGATGGCATCAGGAATACTCGGCCTGGTATATGTCGGAAGCAGCAGCGCTCCGAGCACCAGATCGCAGGCCAGATAGGCCGAGACGCTAGAGATGAGCACGAGCCAGGCGTTCGCAACTGCTTCTCGCCAGCGCGTCCTGAGAAGCATGAGCGAGATGGCACCAGCGAGTATCCCAATCAGGAGGATGAAAAGAACCACGCGAGAGTAGAAACCGACGGGCCCCTCCCGCGCGTTCGCGATCGCGATGACCAGCGCGGCAACACCTGACGCAACCGACATGACTACAATCAGGAACCATCTCATCGACATTCTGCTGGTATCCCCGTATGTCAGTTACTGAGGTGTCACCACCGTTTCCGCCCGCGCCCGGACCACAAAGACCGCATTGCGGATTTCAGAATTGCAGATAGACGAACTGCTCGCCGCCCCGTGACAGCACGAGCAGGTCAAACACGAGCCGGCGAGAACACCACCCTGCGCGATGATATGTCGCGATCCGCAAGGTCACGACCGCGCCGCGAACCGTACCCATCCGTAAATTTCGAAGTTCGGCCCCGAGCCGTGCCAGAGTCCAATCGCGGTGAATGTGACATAGAGGTTCAGGTAAACGTTCCCGTGCGTGGAGCAATTCCGTGGACTCCCGCGTAACCCGCTAGTAACCGCGCGCATTGCGCCAGGTAAACAAGGCGGTCATCGTGTAGTTCCAGACCGCGCCCACCCGATGCCTGCAACCGCAGATACAACCCAGTACGTGTTCGTTTGAAACAAGTAGGACGCGATTCCAACGTTGGCTACAGCCCCGACGTGGGACAACTATTGACAAGTCAGGCATGCAGTTCTCTCAAGAACAGGTGGCAGCCGGTCAGCAACCGGCGGCTTGGCTTCTCGTAGCACCCGCGAAAGCCGGTTAAGGGGCAGAAGGCTTTTCGCACACCAAATAGGCGGGTAAGTACGAAACGAAAGGAGCCATCTCGGTGGCTGCGCTGCCAACCGCTCGAACGATTTGGACCCGGCAGATCCCCCCTCGATCATTCTGAAACAGCAACTCCTCGTGAAAGACGTTCTTTGCAAGACTCCACCAGACCATGATCAGCCGTCCATCCTCGGGAATGGGTACGGGACGACCGGACTGAAGAAGCGCTTTCGTCTCCACCAGAGAATTGGGAATGGAAGCCCACACCCGAGGTACCCACAGATAACGATAGGTTGGCGTGACAAGCCCCGCGATTACCCAAATTCCAACCAACACGAGAATAGTGCGTTTTTTCGAGACCCATCTTTGAATCGCCAGATAAGTGCCGACAGCTGCAGAAATTATGAAATACGGTATTACGCTCGAGACATAGTGATGATAGTAATCGCGTTGGCTGAGAAAAAAGGCAACCGGCAACATCGCCAGCGAAGCAATCGACAAGATCCGGAACGGCGCTATCGATTCCTTCCAGAATTCTTGCGGAAGACGCAGTAGCGCAGGAGAGCAGCGATAGAATTGAACCGTCGCCACCAAACCAATCAGTAATGATGCCAGCTGTAGCGCAAGAACAGTCGCCTCCATCAAGGACTGGGGTTTGAGTACACGAAAACTGAAATGCGACGCATAAATGTATGGGTAAATAAGGCTTTTCGCGACCGCTCGCCAGTTGGCGCCGGAAGCCGGGATCCCGCTGCGCAAATGTTGTGTATTGACAAACCCGGCATGAAATTCATGCCAAAGGTACGGCAGGTAGGTTAGAAGGAGACCAATTGCGCCAACGCCCACCAGACGCAACAGTCGGGTCCAGGGCCAGGGCCCCCAAACTGGCGCCGGAAGCAAAATCATCAATCCACATGCAGCGACAGCCAGCGTTCCGCCAGGGTGGATCTGCAGCGCGACTCCGGAGACAACCCCGAATATCAGGCAGTGGAAGACCGGGGGCGGCTTCGTGCCATCGGCCTGAAACCGCCTGCGAAGCTTCAGGGCCAGCGCGAGCAAGACCGGCGACACGACGAAAAACAGATGGGGATTCCATATCCGGTCGGAATGGACCGTGTGCCAGGCCGACCAGGTGACAAAGACGGCAATCAGGAGACGCATGAGCTCGGGCAAGCCAAGCTGCCTGAACGTCCGGTCCATGAACCAGATGGCAAAGGCCGTGAGCGCTATCAACCACAAGACCCCCAATCTCGGGTCGACTCCGAACACGAAAGCGGGAGCATAAAGCAGAAATACGGCCCCCCCTGGTGTCAGAGTGGGGGGCTCGGTTCCTGAAATCGGGGCGCCGAAGACCGGAAATGTGCCCTCTTGAACCACCCGAAGGGTTTCGTTGTAGAAGTAGGCTTCGTCGGGGCCCAGATGGCCGTGATTTGGCAGCAGCCAAGCGGCCCATGCGAGCCAGGCGAGCAATTGAAGCAAAATGATTCGATCGATCGACATGACCTTTGTTCGGATCGGATGGCCGACCTCATGATCGAGCCCGAGCAGGTTCCCGTGGTGCACAAGCACGCCGCCGGAACAATAACGGATCGCTCAGCACGCCTCAAAACCGAATATAGAGAAATTGCTCACCGCCTACAGACACTGCAAACAGACCGTAAACGACGGCGGCGAGTACAGGCGCTCGAACAATTCGAACCCGGCAGATCTCCCCTCTAAACGTGGAGCGCGGTGCCTTTGGCCAGTCGCAGGCAACGGGATTTTATGCTACGTTGAGTTTCTTCGAAGACTCAAGGATAGCGATATGAATGTCGCCCGACGAGTCACGTTGCTGCGCGAGGCATCTGGGTTGTTATGGGGTCCATTAGTTCCTTCGGGCATCGTCCTAACATTCGCCGTATTCAGTGGACATGCGCTGCCAGTAATTTCGGCCTAGCTCGTACTCCGGTCGGACGGCATCGTCTGATATCGTGCGAGAGGAACCTGGCTTGGCGAGGTCGCGATCGACGCGTCATTTTCGATACTTCGGAAGCTCCCCGAAATGTTCGCGGCCGGAAGTTTTTATGAACGGCGAGCGCTTGCAGTGGCCTTTCCGAGCCATGGTATTCGTCGCCATCGCGGTAGTGGTGATGTTGAGTGCAACGATCCCGGGACGCATAGCCGACGGCGCCTACCTGAACCATGTCTCGGGAACCTGGGCGGCGCTCGCCGACGACGCTGCCCGAGGCGTCCTTTACCGGCCGCTGTTATCGGCCGATGGATACGGAGGCACACGATATTTTCCCTTGCCGTTCCTCGCGCATGGGCTCTTGGCGCAGATGGGGATTCCGCTGCTGCCCGCCGGGCATGCCCTGTCGCTGGCCGCCGGCATCTTACTCGTCTTCGCCAGCGCGCTCGCACTCTCAAGGCGCGGGGCGACGACTGTCTTGGCTTGGTCGTTCGGCGCTCTGACGTTGGCTTCCCCAATAGCATTCGGGGCGCTCGGAAGCATCCGCGGGGATGTGCTGCCGCTGGCGCTCGGAGTACTCGGCGTTGCGCTCGCGCCTCGTCAATTAAAGGATCCGATTTGGCCGTGTGCAGTGGTAATCGCGCTGGCGATGCTCGCGAAGCCGACCCTTGTCTGGGCACCCTGTGGCGTGGCCATCGCAATTGGAGTCCGCCAGTCGACCTGGCAAGCGGCAAGACTCCTTGCAATCGCTGCAGTCGTATGGCTGGCCGGGTTTGGCGCTTGCCTCTGGTGGTCGGAAGGCAACATGCTAACGGGGTTTCATGCGACCGCGCTCGGTGGAGGACTCTCGATCGAGACACTCGTGTTCAATCTAAGGGGCGCCTTTCATCCGAGCGCCCTGCTCTGGATCGGAGGAGGCCTCAGTGTAACCCTGCTGCGCGGGCGCCGGGGAATGCTGGACGCCATCGGTGCGGCCCTGCTAATTTGCCTCCCGATCACGCTCGTCGTGTTTGCATCCCCAGGCATCAGCATCAATATGCTATTCGATGCGGACGCGCTGGGCGCGCTGGCGCTAGGCGCCGCGCTCTTGGACGGCGAGTTTCGCTCCAGGATTACGCCGGCGGTGATGGGGCTTGCCGCAATGCTGGGGGTCGTGGAGGCCGTCGCCGGCCGACCTGACATCGTGCATCGCAGCGAGCTACAACTTACCGCCGCGGCTCTTCCCACTGGCGTGGCACCCGTACTGTCGGAGCACCCTTGGATCCCTCTGCTCGCAGGCGAACGACCATTTCTCCTCGACCCGTTCAGCCTCAGGCAGACGCGCATCTTCTCGGCTGCCGTGGATCGCGACCTACTGGCTCGGCTAGATGCGAAGGGGTTTCGCGCGGTCGTATTGCTCGGCAGACCCGAGACTTCGGAGGACTGGTACCAGCACTTTCAATTTGGGCCGGGCTTCACGAAGCATCTCCTGAAGTCCTATCGATTCGATCGCGTCGTTGGTGGATTCGTCCTTTACCTCCCGCGCGACAATGTAAGCGAAGAAACGCCCGGACGAGCGAGCGCCCCAGAACTGGATCCAACGTACCTGGATCGCTTGTTCGGACCTAGGCCCCTGCGTAAGCTACTCGATAGGCTTCGCGGAAAGAATTCTGGGGAAAGTAAACCCTAGGCGGAACAGAAGAAAGGAAAGACGACCGTATCGACAAAGGTCACCGTGCCGGAGCCAGAGCAAGTGTATGGAGATTGGATCCACGGCTTATTCGCTGTCGTCAATTCCCTTTGGGCTTGCCCCAGGTGTAGACTGAGGTTACGGCGTAATTCCAAACCGCACCAATCACGATCCCCATCAAAGCAGAGACAGTCCACCCTGCCGTTTGCCCGAGGAAAAGGTAAGTCGCAATCCCTATATTGGCGACGGCGCCGACTGAGCAGGCAATGCTGAAAGACAACCAGCCGGTCAACAGCCTCCACCCCTTGAGCCGGCGATCACGGTAGGTGAAGGCATTGTTGATGAAGAAGTTACTGGTCATCGCCACAAGAGTGCCGGCAGTCTGTCCAACCGTAAAGCTGTAGCCGGCGTTTCGATAGACGGCCCAAAGCACCGCCATGTGCACGAACACGCCCAAGCCACCGATGACAGCAAAGGGTATGAAACGTACCGGCACGTAGCGGCCAAGTGACTTGTCGAGCAGCAGCAGCAGGTATTCCCAGGCCACCTTGCTATCGACTTTGCTCTCGCCGGCGTGACGGCTGCGGAAGGTGTAGGCCATCTCCCGAATGCGAAGTGGGCGCGACACCGATACCAGTATATCGAGCAGAATCTTGAAGCCGATCTGGGACAGTCGAGGTAGCGCTTCGTGCAGCACTTCACGCTTGAGCATGAAATAGCCGCTCATCGGGTCTCGGATAGTGGTCTTGACCACCCAGTAGGAAAGCCGCGTAGTGACGCGACTAGCCAGAACTCGTTTCGAGTCCCAGGTACCGGTGCTGCCGCCGTCCACATACCGGCTTCCGATGACGACGTCTAAATCGTCCTCCTTTAGCGCGGCGAGCATGGCTGGCAGCAGGCTCTCGTCATGCTGCAGATCGGCGTCCATGACCGCCAGGTACGGAGAGGACGACGATAGCATGCCCTCGACGCACGCACTGGCGAGGCCGCGGCGGGAAATGCGGTGCAGGGCGCGCACCCGCCTGTCGCGGCGCGCGATCTCGCGCACCAAATCAGCAGTGCCATCGGCAGAATCATCGTCGACGAAGATCGCTTCCCATTCAATGCCATGGAGGCAATCGTGCAGGCGGCGGACCACTTCGTGCAGATTATCGCGCTCGTTTACAGTTGGCACGATAACGGACAGATCGGGGCCGGATGCAGGGAACAGTGTCGTCATATGAGCAGAGCTATTACGTAGAACCGCTTGCGATGCATGAAGGAATAGGACGTTATCAATACATCTGCCGGTGTTCCCGTGGTGCACAAGCACGCCGCCGGAACGATAACAGATCGCTCAGCACGCCTCAAAACCGCAGATAGAGAAATTGCTCACCGCCTACAGACACTGCAAACAGACCGCAAACGACGGCGGCGAGTACGACGCCCTGCGCCATGACATTCATGCGGCCGTAGCGTGCCGCCGTAGCCGCGTACCACGATACAGGTATGTAGTGCAGGACCAGAGCGAGGGCCAGGACGGCAAGGCCCACGACGGTGAAGGGAGCCTCGCCGGCGCCGGGTCGCAACATGGCGCCGAGGTAATCCATAGCCCCTGAAAACTCTCCCGCGCGGAAAAACACCCGGGAAAACGCGATGATCTGTAGCGTCACGAACACCCTGGCCAGCCATACCATGAGCCCTTGCGGGGGCGAGTGCAGTCCGCGTGCCGTCCGCCGGCCGCGAAGCCAGCGCTCCACGCAGACGGCCGTGCCGTGTATCACGCCATAAATCACGAAGTTGAGCCCCGATCCGTGCCACAGGCCGATTGCGAGAAAAGTGACGTACAGGTTGAAGTAGACGTTCCCGTGTCTCGAACCGCCCATACCGAAATACAGGTAGTCACGAAAGAAACTCGACATCGAGACATGCCAGCGCTGCCAGAAGTTGGAGACGCTGGTTGCCTGATAGGGCCGGTTGAAATTCTCGGGCAGCTCGAATCCCAGCAGCTTTCCGGTGCCCCGCACGATATCGGTATAGCCCGAGAGATCCATGTAAATCTCGAACGTGTATGCATACAGGGCGATCAGCAGAAAACCCGTCGAGTAGTTTCCGGGCGAGGCAAAGGCCGGATTGACCAGTTGGGTGGCCAGAACGTCGGCAAATGCGACTTTCTTGATGAAACCGCGAATGACGAGCGCAAAACCGTCGCGCATGCGCCCGGGATCGTCGGGCAGCGCACGCTCGAATTGCGGCAGGAGCTGGCGGGCGCGCGTGATCGGACCGGACAAAACCGTGGGGAAGAACGCGACGAAAAGCGCAAAATCACGAAATGAGGTCGTCGGCTTTTCCTGGCCCCGGTAAATGTCCAGGGTGTAGGACAGGGCCTGAAACGTATAGAAGGAAATACCGATCGGCAGCAGCACCTGCAACATCGGCTGATTGGCCTGGAGACCCGCGGTCTCGAGCAATGAGGCGGTAGCCGGCACCAGGAAGTTCTGGTACTTGAAATACACGAGCACGCCGATACATACGAGAAGCGCGAGGCCGAGCCAGATGCGTTTTCGGTGCAACGAGGTGCTTGCCGCAATCGCGCGCCCAGCAACGAAATTGACGACCGTCATCACCAGAACGAGCCCTACGAAGCGCCAATCCCAGCACATGTAGAAATAGTAACTTGCCGCAAGAAGCATGTTCTTGCGGGCCTCCGCGCGGGCAAGCAACAGGCGATTCAGCGCGAAGATCGAGATCAGGAAGAGAACGAAAAACAGCGAATCAAAAGACATGGTCGCATCGGCTAATGAACTGCGCGGATTCTTCGCTCGTACTTCCCCGCGCCAAGCCCATACCGTTCATGTTGATATGAGCTCCTGATGAGCTTCTTCTCGATCAGGAAATCGAAGATCTCGTCTGCGACCAGCTGCTCTCCCTGCCTGTTGAAATGAATC
>Ga0111538_10004696_pt1 | contig 18868 bp, 16 predicted proteins | sample SoiMethybrSBSTD1_FD_79669 | JGI IMG/M metagenome (GOLD analysis project Ga0111538, IMG submission 79669) | Bulk soil microbial communities from a Populus tree surrounding site in Tennessee, USA - Soil MetaG P. TD hybrid SBSTD1 (version 2)... | ecosystem: Environmental > Terrestrial > Soil >...
GAAGGAGGAAGGTATGAAAAAATTGGGCTCAGTGATCTTATCGATGGCTCTTTTGAGTTTGCCGGTCAGCGGCATGGCGGCCTATCAGGGCGGCGATGTAAAAGACGGCGGGACGATTTCCGGAACGGTGAAATTCAAAGGCACCGCTCCGGCGCCGAAGAAGCTGGATGTGAGCAAGGACAAGGAAGTCTGTGGCAAGACGGCCAAAACCGATCCGACTTTAATCGTCAACAACGGCAATCTAGTCAACGCGGTAATCACAATTACCGACATTCAGAAGGGCAAAAAGATCGAGGTCAAAAAAGTGACCCTGGATCAAAAGGAGTGCGAATATCATCCGCACGTTTTGGCGTTCCCGGCAGGTTCTACGGTTGAAATCCTCAACCCGGATGGAATTCTTCACAACGTTCACTCCTACAGCAAGGTCAACAGTCCCTTTAACCAGGCTCAACCGAAGTTCAAAAAAACTCTGGAAGTGAAAATCGAAAAACCGGAAATGATCGAGGTCAAGTGTGACGTGCACGGCTGGATGCATGGCTGGCTGGTCGCGACCGAGAATCCATACTTTGCCGTGACCGATAACTCCGGCAGTTTCAAGCTCACCGACGTGCCGGCGGGAACCTACAATGTGGAAGTTTGGCAGGAGAAGCTCGGCAAGAGCAGCCAGAAAGTTACTGTCAAGGCGAAAGAAGAGGCAAAGGTCAACTTCGAAATCGCCGGCAAATAATCGCGGTTTATTCGTCTAATGCGCGGCGCCCGGTTTTGGGCGCCGCGCTTTTTTTAGTTTGCAGACGCGTGGCTCTGCTCTGCTGGCACAGACCTATCTGTTCTCCACCCGATTTTTAAAAAAATTCCACGCCCGCTCCAAATCCACCGGCGGTAGCGCTTCGACTTGCCGCTGCTTCGCTTCATCGAGTGCCAGAGGAATCGGTGTGCCGATTTGCAACGCGCCGTGAAGGATCGCCGCCGCTTCTTCCAGATAGATTGCCATCATGACTGCTTCGGGGATCGTTCTGCCGACGGTTACTTGACCGTTGCCGCGCAGAAGGATAGCCGGTTTGTCGCCGAGGGCGTGAGCCACTTCGTCACCGAGTTGGGCCGTCGATATCAGGTCCGGTGTTTTGAACACAGGCACGCCGCCGGCGAAAAAGCTGCCGTGATTGTGCACCGGTTCGAGTTTGCGGTCGGTCACCGAGAAGATATTCGCCATACGCGCATGGATGCGCGTAATCGCATGCACGCGCGGCTTAGCTTTCATGATCGCCGTATGCAGCCAAGCTTCGAAGGGCGCTGGATGGATGCCTTCGACAATTTCACCGCGCAGATTCAAGGTGAGAAGGTCGGTTTCCTGGAGCAGGGCGAGACTGATGCGCGGTGTCATGAGGAAGAGATCCGTATCCGGCAGGCGCGCGCTGACGTGGCCAAAGCCCTCGACCAGTTTTTGCTGCGCGAGGATTAGACAGGCGCTGACGACGTCCTGTTTTAAGAGCTTGAGCGTGTCCATGGCACTCCTCCTTTGAAATTGGCAATTTTTACGCTATATTACGTTCGTCCGTTTTTATTTCAAAGGAAAAGCGAGTCGCTCATGAAGGTGAAGGTTGAATCTCAATCCGACTCTAAGGGACAAGAAAGCCCTACCCGCTTTACGCTCGGAACGCGAATCATTCAAGTCGAAGCGTGCGTGGATCGCTGGCACGGCGAGCAGGCATGTTATTTTCGCGTTCTCGGGAGCGACGAAAACTCCTACATCCTGAAGGGTCCCTTGGAAGACGGTTCTTGGGACTTGGTCTCATTTACGCACAAGGACTCCCGGGGCACAGAGTTGGAATACGAAGGCAAAAGGGAGCTTCAGTAAAACACCTTCCATCTTTCCTTGTCGTTCTGTTTTGGTCGAGAAACCTCTCAAAGTCGAGGGCCAATTGGTATTTTTGGCGTTGAGGTAACGCGGATGCCGGAGCAACATTTGGTCGCTGTCGTGGGCGCGGGACCCGCAGGGATTTACGGGGCGCGGAAACTCGCCGAGGCGGGCCATCGCGTCGTTCTGCTCAATCGCGATATCAAACCCGGCGGCTTGGCCGAATACGGCATTTATGTAGAAAAAGAGAAGATGAAAACAGGACTGCGCAAGCAGTTTAAGAAAATTCTCGCGGATCCGAAGGTTTTTTATCTCGGCCACGTGACCGTCGGACAAGACCAAGCGTTGACATTGGACGAGCTAAGAACGATCGGTTTCGGCGTCATCGTCGTAACCGCCGGCGCGCAGGGCACAAAGAAATTAGGCATCGAAGGCGAAGATACACTCGGCGTGTATCACGCGAAGGACGTCGTCTATCACTATAATTCTCTGCCGCCGTTTAGCCAGAGGACTTTCGAGATCGGCCGGCGGGTCGCGATTATCGGCATGGGCAATGTCATGGTCGATATCGCCAATTGGCTGCTCAATCTCAAAAAGATCGATCAGGTTGTCGTCGTGGCGCGCCGTGGACCACTCGAAAAGGCTTATGACGACAACGAGTTCGAATATATCGAACCGTACCTCGACAATGTCGACATGAAGCAAGAAATCGAACGGATCGCGCCGCATCTCGCAGCCGTCGGACAAAACGTCGACGAAATCATGAAAAAATTTGTCAAGCAGGGCGACCCTGCCGAAGGCCGCCGGCTGACGTTTCGCTATCTCTGCTCGCCGACAAAGGTCATCGCCAACGACCAAGGCCGTGTCGCTGCGCTCGAGGCCGAAGAAAACGAAATGATTCTTCAGGACGGTCGGACGGTGGCCAAGGGCACCGGCAAGACCCGCCGGATCGAAGTCGACTGCGTGATCTACGCGATCGGCGATCAGGTCGACGCGGCGCTCGGTTTGCCGTTTTCACGGGGGGCGTTCGTGACCAACCCGGAAAAGCTTGCCGGCGATCCCAATCCCGCGGCGTATCAGCCGTACGATCCGGAAACCAAGAAAGCGCTCGACGGCATTTTTGTCGCGGGCTGGTCGCGCAACGCGAGCGTCGGCCTGGTCGGCGTCGCCAAGCAAGACGCCGAGCGCGGCATGAAGGTCGTAAACCAGTACCTCGCAAGCAAAGAGGGCCTTTCGAGCGGCGACATGGAAGCGAAAATCGAAGCGCTGATCGAGCTGCTGCACAAAAAAGGCGCTTCAGTAGTGACCAAAGAAGATATCGAACGGCTCGAAAGCGCCGAACAAGAAGAAGCGCGCGCGCGCAAAACCTGGGACTTCAAATACATCAGCGACGACAAGATGCTCGAAGTCATTGCGGCGCGCAAGGCGGCGAGGTAGGGCGCGCGATTAAAACATTCGTTCCATACCTAGAAGAAGCCGGAAGTGTCACTCGCACTTCCGGCTTTTTATTGGCGCGGTGATTTTTGCGCTCGTCTCCGAAAGATTCGCTTACGTCATGATCCTGCCGCCGTTCACATGGATCGTTTGTCCCGTCATGTGTTTGGCTGCGTCGCTGGCGAGAAAGGCGACGGCTTCGGCGACATCTTCCGGCGCGCCGGCATGGCCGATCGGAATTCTCTTCGCTGCGGCTTCCCATTCGGTGTCGGTGTAACTTGCTCGGACCCGCGGCGTTGCGATCCGTCCCGGTGCGACGGTGTTGACGCGCACGCCGCAGGTCGCCAATTCGAGCGCTAGCGATCGCGTCAGACCGAGAATGCCGGCTTTAGCCGCGGCGTAGGCGGAGCGCCCGGCGTCGCCGCTGAAGCCGATATCGGATGAGATGTTCACGATGGCGCCATTTTTTTGCTGTTTCATGACACCGACCACTGCACGGCAGCAAAGAAACGTGGAGGTGAGGTTTGCGTCGATGACGGCTTGCCAGTGCGCGAGGGGGAAGTCTTCCAGTTGGTGGCGATGCAGGCTGCCGCCTGCGACGTTGACGAGGGCGTCGACGCGGCCGTGCGCGGTGATGATTTTTTCAAAGGTCGCATCGACCGCGGCTTCTTTGGTCAGGTCGGCTGGAAAAAACGACGGCTCGACGCCGCGCCTGCGCCATTCGCCGGCAAGCTGTTGCCCGGCTTGATCGTCTAGATCGATCAAAATTAACTTGTATTCGTCCTTGCCGAAGCGCTCGGCTACGGCTTGGCCGATCCCTCCGGCGCCTCCCGTTACGACGGCGATTTTGCTCATCTGTGTCCCCCTCAGATTCTCTCACTGTTTCACTATCGCGCGCGGTGGTTCTGGGTCAATCGCCGCCTGGTTGTCTCGGCTCTGGCGTCAGCCATTCGCAAACAAAAACTCTAATGTTGCACGCTAGAACCTTCGCGCATCGCCTCTTGCCAAGCCGATGTTGCTTCAATAGAATCCGAAACGTTTTCTTGATCTGCTGCAAACTTTTTTGAAGGAGGCTGCACCATGGCGGATAAAGCGATCGAGGTTTTGTTAAACGAAAAAAGAAACTTTCCACCGCCTAAAGAATTCACGAAATCGGCTAACATAAAAAGCGCAGGCGTGTTCAACGCCGCGCGCAAAAACCCGCAAGCGTTCTGGGCCAAAGCGGCCAAGGAGCTTGATTGGTTCAAGCCCTGGAAAAAAGTCTTGGAGTGGAACACGCCGTGGGCGAAGTGGTTCATCGGCGGCAAGCTCAACGCTTCCTACAATTGTCTAGATCGCCATGTCAACTCCGGACGAAAAAATAAGGCGGCGATTATCTGGGAAGGCGAGCCCGGCGACGAGCGCGTCTTGACCTATCGCGACGTGTGGCGTGAGGTGAACAAATTCGCCAACGTGCTCAAAAGACTCGGCGTCAAAAAAGGCGACCGGGTCTGCCTCTATATGGGTATGATTCCCGAGCTCGTGATCGCCATGCACGCCTGCAATCGCATCGGCGCGCCGCACAGCGTGGTATTCGGCGGCTTCAGCGCCGAAGCCTTGCGTGGCCGCATCAACGACGCTCAAGCCAAAGTGCTCGTTACCGCGGACGGCGGCTACCGGCGCGGCACGGTGGTGCCGCTTAAAAAAAATGCCGACGAAGCGCTGACCGACGCGCCGTCGATCGAGCATGTTGTCGTGGTCAAAAGGATCCGCGCCGACTCCGGCGCGCATATGAAAGAAGGCCGCGATTTGTGGTGGGATGATGCGATGGCCGAAGCGCCGCTATGGTGCGAGCCCGAACACATGGACAGCGAAGATATGCTCTACATCCTCTACACAAGCGGCACTACCGGAAAACCCAAAGGGATCGTTCACACTACCGGCGGCTATCTTACCGGTGTCACGCTCGCGAATAAGTGGATCTTCGACATGAAAGAAGACGATGTCTTCTGGTGCGCGGCGGATATCGGCTGGGTAACCGGCCATACGCACATTGTGTACGGCCCCATGGCTAATGGCGTCACGCAAGTGATGTATGAAGGCACGCCGGATTGGCCGGACAAGGACCGTCTGTGGCGCATCGTGGAAAAATACGGCGTGACGATTTTTCACACCGCGCCGACGGCGATCCGCACCTTCATGCGCTGGGGCACGGAATTTCCCGGCAAGCATGACTTGAAAAGCTTGCGGCTGCTCGGCAGCGTCGGCGAGCCGATCAATCCCGAAGCATGGGTTTGGTATCACAAGTATATCGGCGGCGGGCATTGCCCCGTGATGGACACCTGGTGGCAAACGGAGACAGGGCACCCTCTCATTTCGCCTCTCCCCGGCATTACCAAACTAAAACCGGGGTCGGCGACGATGCCGTTGCCCGGTATCGAAGCGGACGTCGTCGATGAGAGCGGCAAGTCCGTTCCCAAAGGCGGCGGCGGCTACCTGGTGCTGACCAAACCCTGGCCGGCGATGATGCGGACGATTTACGGCGACCCGGACCGGTTCGTGCAAACCTATTGGAGCCGTTTCCCGGGAAAGTATTTTGCCGGCGACGGCTGCAAGCGCGATAAAGACGGTTACTATTGGCTGCTCGGCCGGGTCGACGACGTGATGAACGTCGCCGGCCACCGGATCAGCACGATGGAAGTGGAAAGCGCGCTGGTCGATCATCAAAAAGTGGCCGAAGCCGCGGTCATCGGCAAGGAGCACGAAATCAAAGGCCAGGCGATCTGCGCTTTCGTCTCGATCAAGTCCGGCGTCGACGGCAACAGTTCCCTGATCGACGAGCTCAAAGCGCACGTGGCGAAAAAAATCGGTCCGATCGCCCGGCCCGACGAGATTCTTTTCGCGGCGGAGTTGCCGAAGACGCGCAGCGGCAAAATCATGCGCCGCTTGCTGCGCGATATCGCCGACGGCCGCACGCTGGGCGATACGACAACGCTGGCCGATCCGGCGGTGGTGGCCAAGCTCAAAGAGCAATATGAAGAATGACCCGCATAGGCATCAGGCAACAGTTTAAGCGAGGAAGGATCCAAATTGTGATTCGGTTTAGGCTCTCCCTGACAATCTTGTTTTTACTTCTGGCTCAGATAGGTGCGGCGCAGACGCGGGAGAAAATCCGCGTCGCGTTGGGATCGATATCGGTCAATACCAGCGTGATTCCGATCGGACATCAGTTTGGAATTTTCGCCAAGTACGGGGTCGATCTCGAACCGATTTACATGGGCGGCGGGATGAACTCGCTGGCGGCGGTAACTTCCAATTCCGTGCAATTTCTTTCCGCCGGGTCAACGGCGACGATCAGCGCGCGGCTCGGTGGGATGGATATTACGATGCTTACCGTGCAGTCGAGCAAGCTCGAGTACAGCATTATGACGTCTCCCGATATCAAAACTCCGCAAGACTTGAAGGGAAAAATTGTAACCGGGACGCGGCCCGGTGCGTCGGCCGACAGCGCATTGCGTTTAATTTTGCGCAAATGGGGATTGGAACCGGGCAAGGATGTTATCTTCATTTCCGTCGGAGAGAGCCAGCAGGGGCGCATGAACGCGCTACAGCGCGGCTCGGTCGTCGCGACCGCTCTGACGCCGCCGTTCAGCGGAATCGCGAAGCAATTAGGCTTTCGCGAGCTGATCGACCTGCGGAAATCCGATATCGAGTACGCTGGCTCGTCGATAGCAGGGATGGCGGGATATATCAAAAGTCACTCGTTGCTGGTCGAGAACTTTCTCAAGGGCTATATCGAGTCGCTCCATTTCTTTCGCACGCAAAAGGAAAAAACCGTCGCGGGCATCATGAAGTTCATGAAGATGAACGATCGGGCGCGGGCCGAAGAAGGATATGATTATTACGTCGAGCTTATGCCGCTGATGCCCTACGCCAGCGTCGCCGGCGTGAAGGCAGTCTTGCAGTTTTTGGCTGCCGGCCAACCCAAGGCGGCGACGGCGAATCCCGAAGAATTCTACGACCACAGCTATCTAAAGAAAATTGAGGACAGCGGCTTTACAAAAGCCGTTAGGCGATAAACAGCAGGCAACCAACTAAACATCAGGCGCGCATCAGGCAAGAGTCGGGACTCGGAGAAGATAAAATGAAAAGAGGTTTCTTGCGCGCAATTTTTCTGACCGTGCTGTTCATTGGGCTTGCGGCGTCAGCTTGCAGGGTCGCGGCTCAGGATAAGTCGCTTAAGAAAATTATCTGGGGGCAGACCTCGATTTCCTCATCCCAGTGGATACCGTGGATCGCCAAAGACGCAAAGATCTATGAGAAGTACGGATTGGATGTCGATATCGTATATTTGCGCGGCGGCTCGGGGGATACGTCGAAGGCGATCATTGCGGGAAGTATCTTTGCGGCGCCCGTGACAACGGCCACGGTGATGACCGCGAACCTCAGCGGTGCGGACCTGACCACTATTGCCCACACGGTCAAGGCGGTCCAGAGCAGAGTTATCGCGAGACCCGAGCTGAAGCGACCGGAGGACATCAAAGGCAAGAGATTAGCCAGCACGGGCCTGGGTTCGCTGGGTGATTTTCTTCATCGCGTGGTGATGAAAAGGTACGGTGTCAATCCGGAACGCGATGTGACTTGGCTGACAATTGGAGCGCCGCCCGACCGGGTCCAAGCTCTCGAGGCGAAACTCGTCGATGCGGCGGATCTTTCCTATCCATTTGACGCGCAAGCCCAGAAGAAAGGTTACCGGATGCTCTGGGACGCGCGGGTCGAAGTGCCGTATCCTTCCATGTCGGTGGTGACGCGCAAAAGGACCGTTCAAGAAGATCGCGACACCGTCATGCGGATGATGCGCGCTCATGTCGAGGGTATCCACTTTCTCAAGACTCAAAAAGAAGCGAGTCAAAAAATTCTCGCAAAATATCTCAAGAATAACGACAAGGAGCTTTTGGAAGGATCTTACGAAATTTACAAGGACGATTTCATCGCCACGCCCTATCCGATTACCCAGGGCCTGGAAACGACTTATGAGTACGTCGCACAGCGGCGTCAGGAAATTTACAGTCATAAAGCGGAAGAGTTCACCGACCCCAGTTTTATCGCCGAGCTCGATAAGAGCGGATTTATCAAAAAGCTATACGGGCAAAAATAGGCCGGCGGCAGGTGATTGCGCCATTCGGAGGAGCGAAATCATGGCCAAAACATTCGTGGGGAAAATATTATCTGTGGCGCTCATAGCCAGCCTGATCGGGTTGCCGTTATTCGCCCAGGCGCAGGACAAGCCGTCGAAAAAGATCAGCTGGGGAGTCACGTCCCTGTCCGCATCCAATTGGATTCCTTGGATCGCTAAAGACGCGAAGATTTACGAGAAAAACGGGCTCGACGTCGAGTTGGTCTTGGTCAAGGGTTCCGGCCAAACATCGACCGCAATTCTAGGAGGAAGTCTGTTTGCGGCGCCGGTTGCGGTGCCGCAAGTGATGCTCGCCCTTCTCGCCGGCGCAGATCTGGTCAATATCGCTCACACCGTGCCCGGTGTTCAGAGCAAACTGCTCGTCAAGCAGGAGATCAAACGGCCGGAAGATATCAAAGGAAAAAGAATCGCGACTTCAAGCCTCGGATCGCTCGGCGATTTTCTCTTTAAGTATATCATTCGGAAAAACGGTATGGACCCGATACGGGACGTAGTTTGGCTCTCGATAGGAACGCCGCCGGAGCGACTGCAGGCGTTAGCGTCGGGGCGAGTGGATGCTGCGGACCTGTCCTATCCCACCGATGTTCAGGCGCAGCGATTGGGTTACCGGGTTTTGTGGGATGCCAGAAAAGAAGTGGTCTATCCTTCCATGTCGGTGGTGACCCGGCGTAAGACCGTCCAAGAAGATCGCGATACGGTGATGCGCATGCTCAAGTCTCACGTCGAAGGCATCGCCTATCTCAAAACGCACAAAGACTTCAGTCTGAAAGTACTCAGCAAGTATCTCCGAACCAACGATCAGGAACTCTTGGAAGGTTCGTACGAAATTTACAAACAGGATTTCATTTCGGTGCCGTATCCGATCATGAAGGGACTCGAGGCCACTTACGATTATGTCGCTCAGACGAGACCGGAGGTTCGCAATAAAAAGCCCGAAGAATTTATGGACCCGAGCTTAATTGCCGAGTTGGACAAGAGCGGATTTATCAAGCAATTGTACGAGCAGAAATAGCCGACGGGTACTAACAATAGGCGCGAGGCATGAGGAGAAAATCAACATGAGGCCGATCGTGCGCAAATTGTTTTACACTATTGTCTCGTTGTTCTTGTCTTTCAATGCATCAGTTCTTGCCCAAGAAAAGCCTCTCAAAAAGATCAATTGGGGCGTGACTTCGCTCTCGGGCGGAAATTGGATTCCGTGGATCGCTAAGGAAGCCAAGATTTACGAAAAACATGGGCTCGACGTCGAGCTGGTTCTTTTGCGCGGCTCAGGTCAAACTTCAGCGGCGCTTCTGGGCGGTAGTATTTTTGCTTCGCCGGTGGCGCTGCCGACGATGATGATGGCGGACCTGAGCGGCGCCGATCTTATCAACGTGGCGCACACCGTACCCGGCGTGCAAACCAAGATGCTGGTGAAGCCAGAGATCAAGAGAGCGGAAGATCTCCGCGGCAAGCGGATCGCGACATCGAGCCTGGGATCCCTGGGGGATTTTCTGTTCAAATATATCTTGCGCAAAAACGGCGTGGACCCTAACCGGGAAATCACTTGGCTTTCCATCGGCACTCCGCCAGAACGCTTGCAAGCTTTGTTTTCCGGCAATGTGGATGCCACCGAAGCTTCCTATCCGTACGATTTGCAAGGCGAACGCAAAGGCTTTCGCGTTCTGTTCGACGCTAGGAAGGAAGTGATCTACCCGTCGATGTCCATAGTGACGCGGAGAAAAAACATCGTCGAAGACCGCGACACGGTGATGCGTATGGTCAAAGCGCACGTGGAAGGCATCGCTTACTTCAAAAACAATAAGGAGTTCAGTATCAAAGTGCTGAGCAAGCAATTGAAGATCAATGACCGGGAAACCTTGGAAAACTCTTACGAGACCTACAAGCAGGATTTCATCTCCGTGCCGTATCCGATCACGAAAGGCCTAGAGGCGACTTACGACTACGTCGCACAAACCAGACCCGAAATCCGCAATCGTAAACCCGAAGAGTTCGTCGACTCGAGTTTTATCGCAGAGTTGGACAAGAGCGGGTTTATCAAGAAGCTCTACGAATCGAAATGAATAATGGAAAATTGACAATTGATAATTTGATGATTCTGCATCGGACACAGCGATGTATTTTGCTCGCATTTATCGCTTTGCTTCTGCTGCCGGCAGTGAATCGCGCCCAGGATCGGCCGCTGAAGAAGATTAACTGGGGGATGACTGCGCTGTCGGCGGCCATGTGGATTCCTTGGATCGCCAAGGACGCGAAGATTTACGAGAAAAACGGCCTCGATGTCGAAATCGTTTTGCTGCGTGGATCGGGTCAAAGTTCGCAGGCGCTGCTCGGCGGCAGTCTCTTCGCGGCGCCGGTGGCGCTGCCGCAAGTTATGCTCGCGGATCTGAACGGCGCAGACTTGGTCAATGTCGCCCATACGATAGCGATGGCGAGCAGCAAATTGCTGGTAAAGCCGGAGATCAAGAAACCGGAGGATTTGCGCGGCAAGAAGATTGCGACTTCGAGCATCGGCTCGCTCGGCGATTTTCTGTTCCGCTACGCGCTGCGCAAATACGGCGTCAATCCGGACCGCGAGATTACTTGGCTGTCCATCGGCACCAATGCCGAGCGACTCCAGGCATTGCTCACCGGCGCCATCGACGGCGCCGACGTTACCTATCCGGCCGACGTGCAGGCGGAGCGCAAGGGCTACCGTGTGCTGATCGACGCCAGAAAAGAAATCACCTTTCCGACCACGTCGGTCGTCACTCGGCGCAAAACCATTCGTGAGGATCGCGATACCGTGATGCGGTTCGTGCGTTCCCACGTCGAGGGCATCGCGTTTCACAAACAAAATAAAGAGTTCGCGTTGAAAGTCCTGACCAAGTACGTAAGAACGACCGACCCGGAATTTTTGGAAGGCTCCTACAATATTTTCAAGCAGGATTTTATCGCCGCTCCCTATCCGATCACCAAAGGACTGGAACCGACCTACGATTATGTCGCGCAAACCCGGCCGGACATCCGCGCGCATAAGCCCGAAGAGTTTGTCGATGCGAGCTTCATCGCCGAGCTGGAGAAGAGCGGTTTTATCAAGAAGCTTTATGAGCAGAAATAGGCGTGGGCGCTATGCCGACGAGGTAAACAATTACCGCCGCTCACGCCTGTCGTTACAGCTACGGATTTTTCTCCGCGAAGATTTTATTCTTTGCGGCGTCGGCAATTAACCGCTCCGCGTCTTCCTGGAGTAAAAATCTTTCTTCCACCAATGCGCGGGCGGCGTGGCTGATGCGCTCTACATAGTCGGCTTGATCTTTGTAGCGCTCTTCGATGGACAAGCGCGGGTCGCCGGTCTGCTGTCGTTCCTCTTTGGTTTTCGCAAAGGGGATATACTGGCCGTTCAGATAACAAAGTTCGTCTTCGATAAATCCTTTCGCGCGCAGGTTCCATCCGGCATGGGTCGCAAGCGGCACTTGTAGAGCGACCGCGCGGACACCGGCGATCTCGTTGCCGTCTTTGTCGACTTTGGGAACAAGCAGCGGATATTCCTTGCCTTTGACATGGTTAGCGGGCTGAATGGTGCCATCATTGATCGACAGATCGTTGGGTCGGCCGAGATAGCGCACTCCCGGGACATTGGGAAAGCCTTGGACGGTCTGCTGCGGCGATATCAGGGTTCCGTCGGAAATTCGTGGATAGCGCGTGGGCGGCGGCGGAACGTCTTTGCTGACCCATGCGTGCAAGGCAACGATCAAGGCGCGCTGGGTTTCCATGTAAGAAAGCGGATTGGTCAGTTGCTGACACATGCCGCGATCGGGTTTGTCCGTCGGACCGTGCTGCGTGCTTGAAAAATAATAGAGCCGTACGTTGTCCGGGATCGGCACGTCCTTTTTTGCGAGCGGATCGCCGACGACCAGCGAGTTTCGCCCTTGCCAAGATTCCGTGCCGGAATCCCAATGCATAATTTTAGGACAAGCTTTCTGTTGCCGACAGCGCATCAGCCAGCCGTCGGTTTTCTTGCTGATCGGATCGGTCAGAGTTTCATAGGTAAATGGGAACTCATCTCCGGGAATGAAATGACCTTCCAATCCGGTTGAAAAGCGGCCGGGCATAGCGAACTCATAATTGGTAAACGTCCGGCGTGACGCCGAGATGTGCGGAATCGCGCCGTCGAAGACGATCCTGCCGGCTTCGTCCTGATTGAAACCTTGATAGATAAGATCCTTGAGGAAACGCCCGCTCTGGGATGAGCCGAAACCGATGACCCAACGGGGCGTTTTCATTTCTTTGTCGATCAAAGGATTGGCGTCGCCCGCGTTGTAGCGCAGAAAAGAAATCAGATCGCGCGTGGCGGCAAAGCCCAAGCCCATGACTATCGGATCACGCGCTTCGTAGGTCAATTCGTAAATGAAATTCGGCGAAAAGCCGGCCGCCAGGCAAATATCGGCGTTGCTTGCGGTCTTGGTCTTGCCGTCCGGACAACGCGCGAACGACCACTCATCGGCGGAGACGAGCTCGCGCTGCGCGTGAGTTCCAGCGCGGCGGTAAAGTCGCGCTTTAGACATGCTTTCTTCTACGGCCGGATAGGGTTTCACGTCCAGCGATTCCCGGTCGAAACTGAGCGGCACCGAAAAGCTTGGTTTCTGAAAAACAAACTCGGTGGTAATCGTGCGTTTGATCGGGGTGCCATCCGGATTCTTCGCCACCGGAAAGCTTGTCGTGAGACGACCTCCAACAGGAAGAACGTCGCCCTGCCAACCGCTCCACACCAGGGTATAGCCTTGACGCATCATGAAACCGTCGCCGGCGTGCGCGAGGGTTGTCGGATTATTGCTGCGCTCAGCGCCGAAGTTGACGCGCAAGGCTTGATTGCCGCGATTCACGACGTCGTAGAAAATTGTTTGATTGCCGCGTTGCATGTCGATTGGTTTGAGGATCAACATGTCCATGGAGTATTCGACTCGACCTCGGTTGTTGAGTGGCGCGTTTTTTAGACTGATGATGTTCTTGTTGTGGTGTTTTTTGGGATCGACTTCGCCGTAGGCTTTACCGATGAGTTTCTCGTAGGCGCCGGTGACGGCGAATTCATGTCCGGCAGCGAACGGCTCGCGTTTGTCGATAACGATCTTGGTAATCTCGGCGAAGGAGGGCATAGGGAGTAGGACGACTACGACCAAGAAGACGAATAGCATACAACCTCCAATTCGTGTTTCCGGTTACGGTTACGGTACACGGCGCCTCTTTGCTTCCGCGATCATTCGCTCGGCGTCTTCCGCCAATAGATAGCGTTGCTCGACGAGCACTCGCGCGGCGCGGCTGAATTGCTGAGCGTAGTCGTCGCGGTTTTTGTAGCGTTCTTGGATGGATGGCCGTGGATCGCGGGTGCGTCGCCGTTGCGCCTTTGTTTTTGCAAAAGGGATAAAGGACCCAAGCAAACCCGCCAATTCGCCTTCGGCCAGGCCGCGCGGCCGGAGGTTCCACCCGGTAAACGTGCCGACCGGCACGCGGACAGCCGGCAGGCGAATGCCGGCGACGTCGTTCCCGTCCTCATCAACCTTCGGCACGAGAATGTGATACTCGCCTTTGTTGGCTGGTTGCGGCGGATGGATCTTCATTTTGCCCCGGCGAATGTGCGGGCCATAGTCGAGAAAAAGCTGACGGTTGTGCAGCGCCGCGAAGCGCACGTCAGAAATTTTAGGAAAATTGTTGCGTTTCGGCGAGACGAGCGTGCGATCCCGTGCGGTCGGGTAGCGGCTCGGCGGCGGTGAAATGCCCTTAGTCACCCAAAGATCCATCGCAACCATCAACGCCCGCAGCACATCGCCCGCCGGCAACGGATTAATTCGGTGCTGGGTGCCGTCCTTCACTGGCTCCGAGCCGAAGGGGCTGTTGTGCTGTGCGCTGGCGATCACGTAGATGCGCACGTTGTTTGGAATGCGCAGATCGTTTCCTTTGCCGTCGGTGTGCGCGAGACAACCACGCTTCTGCCAGTACTCCGTCGAAGTTTGCGTGTGGAAAACCAGCGGATCGGTTCTCGGCCGTTTAAGAACTCCATCGCGCCGGCCCGTCTGAGCATCTTTGATGACGTTGTAAGCGTGCGGGAAAAGCTCGGGATCGAGTTGATTGGTGTGCTGCTGCGAAGAGGTAACCGGACGGGCGAACTCGTAGTTCAAATACAGGCGGCCGCCGCCCGCGACATGGGGCGCGATGGCGTCGAAAACTTTTCGGTGCGATTCGTCCTCGTTGAAGCCGTGATAGACGAAGTCTCGAAGGTAACGCCCACTCTGCGAGCGTCCCCAAGCGTAGGCGTGATCGATGCCGGTCGACTTCTTGCTCGACGCTAAAGGATTCGGTTTGGCGGCGGCATCTTTCGATTCGTAGCGTAGGAAAGAAATTAGATCGCGCGTGACGGCGAAGCCCAGGCCCAGCACAAGAGGATTTTTCGCCGGGTAGATGAATTCATAGATGTGGCCGGGTTTGAATCCCCCGTGCAGGTAAAGATCTTTAGAGCTCGGCTTGATGGTTTCTTTACCGGTGCTTGGGTCTTTTGACGAAGCGGCGAATTCCCAGTCTGTCTCCGGCACGGGGATTCTTTTGCCGTAGGATTTCTCACGCACGGTGAGCGTTGCTTGTGATTTGTCGCGTGAAGCGGCTTCATAGCTTTTCACCCGCTCGTCGGCGCTGAGCGGCTGTGATTTAACATTTTTTTCATCGACCACGATTTCAGTGCGGACTTTGCTCACGATCGGTTCGCCACGGTTCGTCGCGACCGGAACGTCGAGCACGAGCCAGTTCTTGATCGGCATTAGATCGCCTTGCCAGCCGCACCAGACGATCGTGTAACCCTGGCGCATAAGAAAGCCGTTACCGGCATCGGCAATAGTGCTCGGATCGTTCGCCGCCGGCGCATCGTTGAGAAAGCTAAGCAGACGTTTGCTGCCGCGGTTGGGCGCATCTAAGAAAATCTTGCCGTTGCCGCGCGCCATGTCCGCTGGTTTCAAAATAAAAAAGTCACTGCGGTACTCGACTCGTCCGCGACGATTGCGCGGCGCCCTGTCGAGATTGACGATGATTCTATTTAGCCGGTTTCTCGGATCGACCTCGCCGTAAACTTTGCCGACGAGTTTTTCGTAGGCTCCGGTGATGGGAAATTCGTGGCCGTCGACAAACGACTCTCTTCTTTGAACAACGAGACGGGTGATCATGGAGGCGCTCAATTAAAAAAGTTAAAATGGAAAATAAAAAACATCGCTGCTATGCAGTCGTGTCAGTATTCGTTGAATATTCGTTGCAGTTCGCGCGGGTCTTTGGTTTTCTTTAGACCGAGCATCAGCAGAATGCGCGCCTTGTGCGGGACCAAACTATCTCCCTGGATGAAAGGATCTTCCCAATTCACAGGAATCCGTCCTTGACCGCCTCGATTGGACAAGACGATTGGAACTCCGGACGCGGCGATTTTCTCGATTCCCGCGAGCTGGTCGGCGGAGGGACGGCCGTTGTAGGCATAGCCGCTGATCACGAGTCCTTGGGCTCCTGCGGCCACACAGGCCTGCGCCGCGGTGTCATCGCCGCCGACATAAGCCGCGATCACGTCGACGCGCGGCAACTCGGAGATCTCGCGCATATCGAACTCGGAACGAAACGTATGGCGGCGGGTCGGAGTGTAATAGAAACTGACCTGATCTTCTTCGATGTGGCCGAGGATCCCACGCCCTAAAGAGTGAAATCCGCCTGGACGCTGGTTGGTCTTGACAACTTCGCGCGCCGAATGAATTTCTTCATGGAGCGTTACTAAAACACCCTTGCCGCGCGCTTCAGGCGAGAGCGTCAAGCGGATGGCATCGAGCATATTGCGATCGCCGTCATTACCGACTTCATCGTGCTTGCGCTGCGATGCCACGACCACGATCGGCTTCTCGGTACGCACAACCAAGTGAAGAAAGTAAGCGGTTTCTTCCGTGGTAAAGGTTCCATGCGTGACGATGATGCCGTCGACGCGTGGGTCTTCCGCAGCGGCGCGAGCGGCACGGGCGACCTCGAACCATTGAGCCAATCGCATTTGACCACTTCTTACGCGCGTTGCCTCGATGATTTCGAAATCCGCCATAGCCCGCGCTTGCGGGATGTCTTTGAGCACTTCATCGATACCGATCAGGCCTTGGCCCGTATTGGCGATGGTGCCACCGGTGGAGATAATCTTGATTAGCGGCATGATGCGCTCCTGTTAAGTCTCCAGTGTGCTCGGGTGAAACATTTCTTCCGGCTCGAACTTGCGGGTCGTTAGGCCTTGGCGCTGGCAATATTCGAGTAGCTTATCGACCTCGGACCGCGTGCTCCGAAAGCCCCACAGATACGGATCAGCGCCTGCGGTGGCCTGCTCTTCTTCCCACAACGCGCGGTACCACAATCCCGTCTGATGAACGCGCTGCCATTCAAGCCATTCGTAGCATTTCCTTTTGGACTCCTGCCAGGCATCGTACATGCTCCTAGCGACCCAAGGATCTTTTTCCAGCACGGAAGTTTTTATCAGCAGCGTGTGCATGATCGGGAAAAAACCGGTGCGCTTGAAATAATCGCGCTCCAGCGCGGCGTAGTTGGGAAAAAGGAAGTCGATTTCGGGGTGAACGTTCGGCGCCCAGGTTCCCGTGGTGATCGCCGCGTCGATAACGCCGTTCGCCAGCAAGTTAAATTGTTTTTGCTCTTTCGGAACAATCTCTATTTTCAACCAATGGGGCGGCTTCCAATCGCCGACGCCGGATACGCGATCGGCTATCCAGGTCACCGACTTTGGATCGAGGCCGTATTCGTCTTCGAGCAGTCCTCTGGCCCAAACGGCGGTGGTTGTCAGCCAGTTCTGCACGCCGATGCGCTTGCCGTTCAAATCGCCAGGCGAACGGATATCCGCGCGCTTGTTGATATAGATATACGAGTGGCGAAACATCCGTTTGACGAAAATGGGAATCGCCGTGTAGCCAAGCGTTTTATAGTGCAGGTCGGCGATGTACGTAGCGGTATAGAACTCGGCCGCGTCGAATTCCTTGCCGTCGATCTTGGTGTGCCGGCCCGGACTTTTGTTGACGCGAACCTCGAGATCGATGCCTGGCGGTTTCACCGTGCCGTCGATCAGTGCGCGCGCGCGGTCATAAGGACCGCAGGTCATGGACAATTTCAACGCCATGTTATTGCAGCTTGAAAATCCGGTTGAACTCTTTGCCGAGCTGCTCGTATTCGTCGGAATTTACCTGCAGCGTGAAAATCTTCACTCCTTTGAGACGAGGATTTTTCGCGCCCATGCCGCTCCGCCCCGGACTCCGGCCTTTGTCCTGCAGCAGCTTTTGGCCTTCCATCGACAACATGAAATCGATAAACAGTTTGGCCGCGTTCGGTCGTGGCGCATTCTTTAACAGCGATATTTTGTTAGGATCTCCGCCGATCAAAGGATTCGGCGCAATCCACTGAAGCGGCGCGCCTTTCTCGATGTATTCATCGATCCGATGCTGATACAGCGACACCGCGGCGGGAAACTCGCCGGCCGACACCAGCTCGCTGATCAATGTGTAGCCTTTGCGAAAATTGATCTGCTGCTCCGCAAGCCGGCGCCAATATTCCAAGCCCTTTTCTTTGCCGCGCACTTTCATCAGCGCGCCGAACAGATAAAATTCTTCGGTGTCCCAGCCGAGTTGGCCTTTCCAGCGAGGCTGCAGCAGGTCTTCGTAGCTTCTCGGGGCGGCGTCGGCTGAAACCAGTCGAGAGTTGTAGCCTATTACATAAATCGTTTGGTGCAGGCCGACGCCGTATCCATCCGAGTCGCGCCAATCGGCGGGAAAATTCACAGCTTCCGGAGATTGATAACGGTCGAGCGAGCCTTTCGCTTTTAGAATTCCGGACTGGATCCCGCTGACGGCGACGACATCGCCGAGAAACGCATTGGCGCGGTGCTCACTCAAGAGACGAGTCAGAGTTCGCTCGCTGCTGGCGCGCACGGTTTCGACTCTGAGCGGGGCATATCTTTTCTCGAAGCCTTTGACGACGTAGTCGGCATCGCTCGGTCCCCACGAGGTGTAAAGGACGATCCGTCCTTCTTGCTTGGCTTTGGCGAGGTCTTGGGCGCGGCCGGCACCGAAAAACAGCGCAATGCTCAAGATCCCTAGGATGCTTGCGACGGGCTTCATAAAACCTCTTGCTATTTATAGATGCTGCTCAGAAATCCTTCGCGCGCCAATTCGTCCATCACGCTGGTGTCGACAAATTCACGCCAGTCGCGCTGCTCTTTGATCTGCATGAATTCGAGAAAGACCGTTGCATCTTCGGGGCCTGGATTCGGAACTCTGGGAAATACCTTCAGCCAAAAATCGTAGGTCTCCTGAAGAATCTTGGGATCGGTTTCCCGCAGGTTTTTGCCCAGCACTCTTGCGCCGAAC
>Ga0111538_10004700_pt1 | contig 18863 bp, 13 predicted proteins | sample SoiMethybrSBSTD1_FD_79669 | JGI IMG/M metagenome (GOLD analysis project Ga0111538, IMG submission 79669) | Bulk soil microbial communities from a Populus tree surrounding site in Tennessee, USA - Soil MetaG P. TD hybrid SBSTD1 (version 2)... | ecosystem: Environmental > Terrestrial > Soil >...
CACTGAGTGAGACCGGCCATGCCGACGTGTCTGGTAGCGTCGTTCAACTCCCGACCGCCGTGACCTATCCGGTCCCGACGTTTTCGGTAACGCCGCCGACGACCGCGGTCACGATCAACGCGGCACTGCTCGCCGCCCCCGCGACGGCCTGCTCTACTCTCGGTCTGACATTGCTCACTAATTGCACCGTCAACGCGTTGACGAAGACGATCACGGTCGACGGACACGGATCTGACGTGACGCTTCCGAGTGTGACGGTTGCCAGCACCTTCAAGATCGTGCTGAAAGGCAACAATCCAGCGAACAACATCAACATCAACAGCCTGGGTGGCTTTGGCGCCGTGGAAGTTGAGGCGAATATGATTGGCAACACCAATCAGTCGGTCGTGCTGAAAATCGCGGGGATGAACGCCGACGCGACCGAGATGACGACGATCGATATGTCGAATCTCACGTGGAAGCAGAATTCGCCGGCGAATAGTTACGACGCGTCGGCTCTGCAGATCGTCTACGGCGGTAGCGGGACCCTCATGATGAAGGGCGGCAACAGTCAGTCGGCGGCGACCATCTACGCGCCCAACGCGAACTTCGAGCTGCTCGGCACTCAGGATTTGTACGGCTCAATCCTGGCGAAGACGATTGACAACGTCGGCACGGGCAACATTCACTACGACCGCCGCCTCTCGCGCGACTTCTACGTCGCCGGGCACCCGATGATCGGCACCTTCACCTGGAACCGGTACTGAACCAGCCCGGCGCTGAGCCGCCGTCAAAGGCTCCGCCCTATCTTCAGCCGTCGCGCGCTTGACCCACTGCTAAACTGGTCGACTGAACGACGTGATCCAATTCATCGGCGACGGAATTGTGGTCGACATTCGCGTGATCCCCCGAGCCGGGCGGTCGGGCCTTGCCGGCGTGCGAGGTGACCGCCTGCTGGTCCGATTGAATGCACCGCCCGTCGACGGCGCGGCGAACGTGGAGTTGGTGGCCGTCATCGCGGCTGCGCTCGGTGTCCCGAAGCGCAACGTGGCAATCGTCGCCGGTGAGCGCTCGCGACAGAAGCGGGTGAGGGTATCGGGCGTTGACCCGGCAACCGCCGAATCACGTTTGCTGAAAGCCGGCGTCTGAGGTCGGAGGCGCGAGTCGTAGGCCTGAGCTCCAGCTCGGGCGCCTCACCCGACAAGCCCGAGTCGTAGGCCCGAGCTTTAGCTCGGGCGCCTCACCGCGCCGTGATGCGATAGAGCTTCGACGCGGTTCGAATGATCAGGCTCCCGCCGGCGATGGCCGGTGTCGCGAGTGACATCTCACCGAGCGAGTTCTTGCCGAGCAGCTTGAACTCAGGGCCCGCCTGCATCACGAACGTGTCGCCATCCTCGCTGAGCGCGAAGATCTTGCCGTTGTAGGACCACGGCGAAGCCGAGAACGCGCTTGATTCCGCTGAGATCCGCTGCCGCCCATAGATTTCCTTCCCGGTCCTGGCGTCGTTCGATGTCAGGAACCCTCGGTCCATGAGCGTGTAGTACTGATCGCCCACCACCAGGGGCGACGGGTAGCACGAGGCCAGCGTCGGATGCGACCACGTGACGAACGCGTTGCTCGTCGCTCCGGCACTCAACGAGATGTCGCCGGACGCGCCAGGCCGAATCGCATAGACGGGCCTGAGCGGATCGGTCGGATAGCCGGAGGTCACGAACAGCAATCCGTGGGCGGCGATCGGTGTCGCGGCATGAATCGACGTCATGCCGCGAAGCTCCCAAAGCAGCTTTCCGTCCGTATCGTACGAGCGGACCTTTCGGCTTCCGGTCGTCACAATCTCGGTCCCCCGCTCGTTCTGCCACACGAACGGCGTCGACCAGTTCGACTTCTCGTCCCGATCGACGCGCCACAGCTCGCGACCGCTACGCGCGTCGAAGGCGGCCAGAAACGATTGCTTTTCGTTGTCGTTGACGATGTAGAGCCGGCCGTTGTGGAGCGCGGGCGACGCGGCGGAGCCCCAGCCGGTGCGCATCTCGGCCGCGTCCATCGGCTTCGACCACACAGGCGTGCCGTTCATATCGAACGCGAAGAGGCCTGCGTAGCCGAGGTACACATAGACGCGCTCACCGTCCGTGACCGGCGTCTCCGAGGCGTACGAGTTCTTCTGGTGGACGGCTTGCGAGGGAAGTGCGCTCTGGATCGTGCGTTCCCATCGGACCTTGCCTGTCTGGAGGTCCACGTCGTAGATCGCCCAGCGATGCTCATCGGTCGGCTGGCTGATGTCGGCGGCCGTCATCGTGCCGCCGAGGGAGCGCGCCAGGTAGGACACCACCGGCTTGAGCGGCTGGTCCGGCTGCTTGACGTTCACAGCCGTCGTCACGAACACGTGATCGCCCCACACGACCGGTGAACTCCAGCTGCGGCCGGGAATCTCAATCTTCCACGCCACGTTCTGTGTGTCGCTCCACGTATCGGGTAAGGCCGGGTTGTTGGGCGCCACTCCAGCCTGTGCGCCGCGGAACTGAGGCCAGTTCTGTGCCGAACCGATCGCGACGCTCGTCGCGATGAGTGCGACAACGGTGAGCGGGGTGAGCGTCCATTTCGCCTGCTTCATTTCACATCCCCGACGGTTCGTCGACTTCACTGGGAAAACCATACACTGGTTCATCGTGCGGGAGGCAGGTTTTTGCCAACCCCTTTGGTGGCGACGGTCGGGCCTCGCTACAATGTCGCCATGACCGAGTATCTCCAGTTTTACATCGATGGTCAGTGGGTCGCGCCAGCGGTGCCGAAAACGCTCGACGTGATCGATCCTTCCACGGAGCAACCGATTGCGCGCATCAGTGTCGGCAGTGCGGCCGACGTCGATCGTGCGGTGGCCGCGGCTCGCCGGGCGTTCGAGACGTTCAGCCGGACTTCGCGAGAAGAACGGATGGCGCTACTCGAGCGGGTGATCGCCGCGTATCAGGACAAGCTCGGCGAAATCGCGGAAACCATCTCTCTCGAGATGGGCGCGCCGCTCTCGCTCGCGAAGGCCGCGCACGCCCCGTCGGGCCTCGGGCATCTCAAGCAGACGCTCGCGGTGCTCAAGGATTTTCCGTTCGTTGAGGCCAAAGGCACGACCAGAATCTACCGGGAGCCGGTCGGTGTCTGCGGACTCATTACCCCATGGAACTGGCCGATGAACCAGATCATGTGCAAGGTGGCGCCGGCACTGGCGGCCGGCTGCACGATGGTCCTGAAACCGAGCGAGATTGCGCCGCTCAGTGGCATCATGGCCGCGAAGGTGTTGCACGAGGCCAGTGTGCCGGCGGGCGTCTTCAATCTCGTGAACGGCGAAGGGCCCGTTGTCGGCGCCGCGATGGCCGCGCATCCGGGGATCGACATGATGTCGTTTACTGGCTCGACCCGCGCCGGCACGCAGGTCGCGAAAGCGGCCGCCGATACCGTGAAGCGGGTCGCGCAGGAGCTGGGCGGCAAGTCCGCGAACATCATCCTGGATGATGCGGACTTCGGGCGCAGCGTGAAGGGCGGTGTTCGGGCCTGTTTCAACAACAGCGGGCAGTCGTGCAATGCACCGACGCGTATGCTGGTGCCGCGCGCGCGCCTGGCGGAAGCAGCGGCCATTGCCAAGGAGGCGGCCGGCGGTGCGGTGGTTGGCGATCCGCGCGCCGAGAGAACGACGATGGGGCCGGTGGTGAGCGCGGCGCAGTTCGCGAAAATCCAGCGGCTCATCGAGCAAGGAGTGGTCGAGGGCGCCGAGCTCGTGATCGGCGGACCGGGTCGTCCCGACGGCATCGATCGCGGTTATTACGTGCGGCCCACGGTCTTCGCCAACGTCAAGAACGACATGACGATTGCACGCGAGGAAATCTTCGGGCCGGTGCTCTGCATCCTGCCGTACGAGAACGAAGAAGACGCGATTCGCATCGCCAACGACACCCCCTACGGTCTTTCCGGATACGTTGCGTCCGGAGATCCCGAGCGCGCGCTACGCGTCGCCTCACGTCTGCGGACCGGCAACGTCCATCTGAACGGCGCCACCGTGGACTACTGGGCCCCGTTCGGCGGCTACAAACAGTCGGGCAACGGCCGTGAGTGGGGCCGGTTCGGATTCGAGGAGTTCCTCGAGACGAAGGCCGTGATGGGATGTCCAGTGTGACGGGAGCCGAGTCTCTCGTCCGCTCGCTCGTCGCCTGCGGCGTCGACACCTGCTTCACGAATCCCGGCACCTCCGAGATGCATTTCGTCGCCGCGCTCGATCGCGTCGACGGCATGCGCTGCGTCCTGGCGCTGTTCGAAGGTGTCGCCACCGGCGCCGCCGATGGCTACGCGCGCATGACCAGCCGGCCCGCCAGTACACTGCTCCACCTGGGGCCCGGGCTCGCGAACGGTCTCGCCAGCCTGCACAACGCTCACCGCGCCCTTTCGCCGATTGTGAACATCGTCGGCGAACACGGCACCTACCATCGTCAGCATGATCCGCCGCTGCACGCCGACATCGAGGGATTGGCGCGCGTGTACTCGTCGTGGATCAAGACCGTCGAGTCGCCGGCCGATACCGGTCCGGCCGCCGCCGCTGCTGTTGCAGCCGCTCTCGTGCCGCCCGGCCGAATCAGTACGCTGATCTTGCCGGCCGACGCGGCATGGAGCGAATCCAGTTCGCACGTCGCCGGGCCGATGCCGGTAGCCGGACGCGCGAAGGCGGACGAAGCGCGAGTGCGCGACGCAGCGGCGTGTCTTCGAAAGCCAAACGCCGCGCTGATCCTGAATGGTCCGATGCTCCGGACTGCACCGCTCGAAACCTGCGGACGCATCGCCGCCGCCACCGGTGCGGAACTGCTGGCTCCTACTCAGGTGCCGCGCGTGGAGCGCGGCGCCGGCCGCGTCTTCGTGGACCGTATTCCGTACGTCATCGACGCTGCATTGAAGCGGCTGCAGCATCTCGAGCACGTCGTGATCGTGAACGCCCGTCAGCCCGTCGCGTTCTTTGCCTATCCCGGGAAACCGAGCCTGATGCTGCCACCGACGTGCGAGGTGTTGACGCTGGCGGATCCCGCCGAAGACGGGATCGATGCGATTGAGCGATTGGCTGATGTTCTGGGCGCGGCCGGGCATCAGCCCGTCCGCGAATCGCTCGCATTCCCCCAGCTTCCAACTGGCGCCATCTCCCTGCCGGGCATTGCAGCCGTGATTGCGGCCTTGCTGCCCGAGGGCGCCATCGTCATCGACGAATCGATCACGTCGGGCCGAGCACTGATGCCGACGACCAGAACGTCGGCGCCGCACGACTGGCTCACCAATCCGGGAGGGGCTATCGGCACGGGCTTGCCGCTCGCGGTTGGCGCTGCAGTCGCTTGTCCGGATCGCAAGGTCGTGTGTCTCGAGTCGGACGGCAGTGGCATGTACACGCTCCAGGGCCTGTGGACGATGGCGAGGGAGGGTCTGGATGTGGTGACGGTGCTCTTCAACAACCGCACCTACGAGATTCTGAAAGGCGAGTTCAAGTACGTCGGTGCCGGGGAAGCCGGGTCAAAGGCGCGCGACATGCTCGAGATCGGCCGGCCGAATCTCGACTGGGTGTCGCTCGCGAAGGGGCAGGGAGTCCCGGCGACGCGAGTCGAGACGCTGGACGCCCTCGCGCGCGACCTTCGAGTTGCGCTTGCGGAGAATGGTCCACGGCTGATCGAGGTGATGATCTAATCGCGTCTATCAGAACGTGACGTTGAACGCGCCGTTCGCGACGGTCTTGTTGCCGGTCGCGCCGGATCCGGGCACCGGAATCATCACGAAACTGAACCTGCCTGTAGCGGTTGTCGCCGTGATTGTGTCGATGGTCACCGAACCGCTGCCACCGGTAATGTTTGCCTGCCAAGTGGCGGTCCCAGGTGTGACAGCGAGCAGTGCATTCGTCGGACTGAGGCCGCCGATTGAAGTAGTCCCGACCGCTGCCGCTGCCCCAAAACTGAGCTGGGTCTTGAGGTCGGCCGTGCCCCCGGCCATGATAAGCATGTTCTTGCCCACCTGGATTTCCGTCCGCACGATGGTCGCGAAACCGTTGAACGCCACGCCACCAATGGTGGCTGTCATCGTCCCTTTGTTGCCTGCGGGCCCACCGTTGCCCGATCCGCTTCCAGACCCGCTTGGATTGCCTGCATTGTCGTCGCCTCCTCCACAAGACAGCGTCGACAGCAGCAAGATGACGGTCAGAATGCGAAGTCGCATGACGCCTCCTGGTTGATGGCCCTGGAAAAGGGTCGCCATCATACTGCAGAGGTCGTCCTCTGGGCCTAAAGAAACTGGAATCCACACGCTTTCTTTAGCTCTAGCTCGCCCAGAACGGGGTGTTGGTGGACGCAAAGCAGTACGCGCGGCGGGCTTGCGCGCGCGGTTGCCGAACGCTCGTCGAGATTGATGTAGGAACGAGTCTGACCGGACCGAGCGTCACGTGAACCGTGACGCTCGGTGGTGTCTGAGTGCGGTGCTACGGAGTGGCGATCACTGCGCAGCTTGATCCGAAGATCATGCCTGGTTGTGAAGGAACGGATTCGCCCGGCTTCCCGTCGCCATGCGCGCGATGGGCCGGCTCCGCATTGATACTGACGTTGATCAGATGGTAGCTGCCGTTGCCCTCTCGGTGGCAAAGGCTCACCTTCACAGAGTCGCCGTCATCGACCACGGCTACGCCAAGGTAGTGACTCGGGTCGGAATCCGTCCTGGCGCCCGCGGAGGAACTGGCTGTCACGGTACCGATGTTCGTATACGGTCCCAACACCGCGATTCCCGTCGCGGTGCAGGTCATCGAGGCGCCGACGGCCAGGGTCGTCTGCAGACCGCAATTCACGGCCACGCCCTTGTTGTCCACGACGGCGATGCCCGTCAGCGGGACCAGACCGGTGTTGGTGACGATGTAGGTCCAGGTGATCGGGGCGCCGACGGTAATTGAAGGCCCCGGCGCGTCGTCGGCGTCCTGGCCGTTCGTCAACTTCTCGATGTTGACCCCGCGGCCAGCCGGCTCGCAGTTCGAGTTGAACACCTTCGTCAAGGTACCAGGCACCGGATCGCCGATTTCGCCGTCGCCATGCGCGCGGTGGGCCGGTTCGGCGCTGACGCTCACGTCGATCAAGTGGTAGCCCTGACCGTCGCTCCGATGACAGAGCTGAACCTTCGAGCTGCGCAACTCATTGACAATGGTGGCCGTCGCACCATTCAGACTGACCTGGATCTCAATCAACTGGTCGGCACGCACGCCGGCGAGCACAGCCGTGGCGCTGACGTTCCCACCGTTGAATCGTAATTTCGCATCGCCGGACGGAACGCCGGACAATGTGAAGGCACCCGAGCCATCGAGCGCCGCCGAGAGTTCGGTCCCGTCAATCGTGACGGTCATGCCTGCACTCCGCACGCCCGGCGAGGAAGACGTCGATGGGGTGCCGCCGCCGTTCACGATGCCTGTGATCGTGGCCCCCGGCGTGAGGGCATTCGAAGCCGTCGGGTCGGTTGGCGAGCCGGGACGGCTACAGCCGACGACTCCAAATAAAGCCACGCACGCAATGGCGAAGATTGATCGATTCGTTGATGTCATGAGTCTCCCTGGAGCGCAGGAAACGGTCCTGCGCTGACCCGTGGCCATGGAGCAAGAATCGCACCCTCGGGCGATGCCGAGCGTTAGCTGGCTAAGGTGTCATTCTTCAAGGACTTACACTACTGAAAGCTCGGCGTGGCACGCCGCCGGCTCCGGGGATGTAACAGGACGGTCGACGTTCTTACTCAGTTGTCCAAGGAGCCGACACCGTTGTCCAGGCCAGGCCGCGCCAAGGCAGCGCTAGCTTGAGCGTCCCGCGGTCATCTTGCTGTTCCTGTGCCCTAACCGGCGAATCATTGCGCGCAGGGTGCTGCCCGGGTCGCGCGCGACGCCGCGGCCGACCTGGCCGAGCAAGCGCGCGGCTTGCGCCGCATTGCCGCCCGTCTGCTTGAGGGCCTCTTCAATCGCCGCACGTTCGAGTGCCGCCACTTCGCTCCTCAGGTTCATCGTGCCGCCCTCGATCCGGCGTGACAACTGTGACCGATCGACCGCGTTGGCGGTTGTAGCCTGCGCCCCGCCTCTCAAGATCCGCCTTGGCAAATCCGACAGCAGGATCTCGTCGCCGGCGCGCTTGTACACCAGCGTTTCGTAAATCACGTTCCGGAGCTCGCGGATGTTGCCCGGCCACGGGTAGGCCGACAACGCGCGCACGGCCGGTCCAGAGAGCGCTCGGAGAGGGCGACGACCCTGCTCTCGAGCGAAGCGCTCCATGAAGTGTTGTGCCAGCAACGGCAAATCCTCGAGCCGCTCGCGCAGGGGCCGCAGATGGATCGTCACGATCGCCAGTCGCTCGTACAGATCCTCGCCAAACTGACCCGCCTCGATGAGCGCGCGCAGATCGCGATTGGTTGCGGCGAGCAGACGGAAGTCCACTTGATGCCAGACGTTCTCGCCGAGCCGGCTGACCACGCGGTCTTCGAGCACGCGCAAGAGCTTGACCTGGGTTTCCGGCGGCGTGTCGTGGATCTCGTCGAGGAAGACGGTGCCACCTTCTCCGGCCATGAGCTGGCCGTCGTAGCGCTGCACGGCGCCGGAGAACGCGCCGCGGGAGTATCCGAACAGCTCGGCCTCCATCAGCTCGTTGGGAATGGCCGCGCAGTTGATCGGCACGAAGGTCTTGGCCGACCGGGGAGACCAGGCGTGAATGAGACGCGCGATGATCTCCTTGCCGGAGCCCGTCTCGCCTGTGAGGAGAACCGGCATGGCGGTCGGGGCGACACGCGCGACCTTCGCGACGGTGCGCCGCGCTGCGTCGCTTTGCATCACGATGTCTGCGAGTGGTGCAGAGGCCGGCTCGAGCGTGAGCAGTTCCTGCAGCCTCTCCAAAAGATCAGAGCCAGCGCTCGGCGCGTCGAGCGCGACCACCGCGTAGGCTCCTTGGAGGACCGCCTCGACGGTTCGCGCCTCCCCGACATCCGCGGTGGTCGCCCAGATCCAGCCCTGACGCCCTGGCGCGACGGCGGGGAGCCGACGCGTTTTCGTGCACACGACCAGCGGCGCCGCATCCGAGTCGCCTTCCGAGCGCACGAGGCGCAGGTTTCCGCGTCGAAGCCGCGCGGCGACGGCCGCGGGAGGGGGCAGGCCACGCCACAGAATGGTGTGCACTTCGCGATTAAATCACCGCTATAACATGAATACAATCACGACTTCGTGCTGGCCACGAGAAATCGCTCAAAATCAGGCCTATTCCAGGCAACCCCATCTGGCTCAGCCGATGCTCTGTATGAGTTCCAGCGAACGATTTCCGTTCGCGCCGGAGGCGACCATGACGTTCTTAGGCTGGTGGGTTCTGTTCGGGGTTCTCGGAGGACTGGTGGTGGCGGCGATCGCGCTGATCGTTCTGATCACCAGCACACGCATCATCAAAGAGGATCGGGCCGGACTCGTCATCAAGCGATATGGGCGGCCGCTGCCGTCCGGGCGGATCATCGCCCTCGATGGCGAAGCGGGTTATCAGGCCAGGCTGCTTCCCCCGGGCTGGCATTTCGGCATGTGGCCGTGGCGGTACAAGGTCGTGAAAGTGCCGGTTGTCATCGTCCAGCCCGGCGAGATCTCTCTCGTCGTCGCCGCCGATGGCGCGGCGATTCCTCCCGAGCGCGTTCTTGCACGCGCGATCGAGTGCGACAACTTTCAGGACGCCGACGCCTTCCTCCGCGGTGGTGGCGAGCGGGGTCGACAGATCGCGTTTCTGACTGCTGGTACCTACCGGATCAACCCCGCGCTCTTCGAGGTGGTGACGCCGGATAACGCAGCGACGCACGGCACCAGTCCGGACGATCTCCGCGTTCAGCAGATGTCGTCCGACCGGGTGGGCATCATCACGATGCTCGACGGCCGACCCATCCCTGCCGGCGACATGGCGGGTCCGATCGTGTCAGGGCATGAGAGTTTTCAGAAGGGGCAGGCGTTCGTGGACGCCGGCGGCTGTCGAGGACTTCAAGAGGAGGTGCTGCTCTCTGGGTCCTGGAACCTGAATCCCTGGCTCGTGCAGGTGGAGCCCGTGACGCTCACGGAGATTCCGATCGGCTACGTCGGTGTGGTCGTGAGCTACGTCGGCGAAGAGCATCTGGACGTGTCGGGCGCCGCGTTCACGCACGGCGACCTGGTCGAGCGGGGCCGCAAAGGTGTCTGGGTGGAGCCGCTGCTGCCCGGCAAGCACCCAATCAACAGCCGCGTGATGAAGGTGGAGCTCGTGCCGACGACGAACATCGTGTTGAACTGGGCGCAGCGCACCGAGGCGCACCGCTATGACGAGCGGTTGTCGTCGATCCGGGTCCGGTCGAAAGACGGTTTCTCGTTCAACCTGGACGTCTCGCAGATTATTCACATCGGCATGAACAACGCGCCGCGCGTCATCTCGCGCGTCGGATCCATGCAGAACCTTGTGGACCATGTTCTGCAGCCGACCGTCGGCAACTACTTCCGGAATTCCGCGCAGCAGGTGACGGTCCTCGACTTTCTGTGGGCGAGGTCCGAACGACAGAAGGAGGCGTTCCAGAACGTCAAGAAAGCGATTGAAGCCTATGACGTTGAGTGCATCGATACGCTCATCGGCGATATCGCGCCGCCGGAAGAGTTGATGAAGACGCAGACCGACAAGAAGATCGCGGCCGAACTGGAGCAGACGTACGAGGCCCAACGCCAGGCGCAGATCCAGCGTCAGTCGCTCGAGCGGGAAACCGCGGTCGCCAATCTGCAGAATGAAGTAGTTCGCTCGGAGCAGATGGTGCGGATCGCCCAGCAGAACGCGCTGGCGGCGGCCGAGTCTGCGCGCGGTGAAGGGAACGCGCAGCGTCTGCGTGCCGAAGGCCAGGCCGCAGCCGTCCGGTTGAACGGCGATGGTGAGGCGGCGTCAATCCGCGCGGTGGGCGCGGCCAAGGCCGAGGCGTACCGGCAGGGCATCGACGCGGTCGGGACGGCCGGCTATACCGCCATGCAGATGGCGGCGATTCTCGGCGAAAATGGCGTCAAGCTGGTGCCGGATATCGCGGTCACCGGCGACGGCAGCGGTGGGCTCGTGAACGCGATGATTGCCCGCTTGATGGCCGGTTCGTCCGAGCCAAAAGCGTAGGCCCGAGCGACCTCCTGCGGCGGCCCTTACGGTCGCCGCAGGAATTTCTGCGCCCGCCGACCTGTGCCTACTTCGGACGTGTAGATATTCCCCTTCGAGTCGGTCGCGACAGTGTGGAGGAACACGAACTGACCGGCATAGTGCCCGATCCGGCCAAACCCGCCTACGTCTCGCATCGTCTTGCGATCGAAAATGTGCACGCGGCCGTTGCCGGCATCGGCCAGATACAAGAACTCCTGCTGCGGATCCCGTGAAAACGCGACCGAAAAGGCGGTGCCAAGCAGCCTGGTCTGGCGCTCGACGAACACCTCCTGCTTGAAGCTGCCGTCGATGCCGAAGATCTGGATCCGGTTGTTCATCCGGTCTGCGACGTACACGAGTCCGTCATCCGAGACGCGGACGCCATGCACCGTGTTGAACTGTTGTGGTCCCGGCCCTTCGGGCTGCAGCCGTTCCCGCACACTGTCGTCGGGCGCTTTGCCGTACGCGCCCCACATCCGCTTGAAGGCGCCGGTGTCGGCGTCGAGCACGATGACGCGGCGGTTGACGTAACCATCAGCGACGAACACTTCGTTCGTTTTCTGATAGACGAAGATGTCCGCGGCGTTGTTGAAATTCGCGGTGTCGAGGCTGCCCTTGCTCTGGCCGCGATGGCCGACTTGCAGCAGGAACTTCCCGTCGCGCGTGAACTTCAGAATCTGGTTCTCGGTGCGTTCGGACAGCCGCGGGCCGCCGGCGGAGGAGATCCAGATGTTGTTCTTGTAGTCCACGAAGATGGCGTGCTCGTCGCGGGGCCATTCATAGCCCGCGCCCTCGCCGCCCCAGCCCTGAATGTAGTTGCCGGCCGCGTCGAACTCCATCACCGGCGGCGCCTCGCGGCAGCACTTCGCTTCCGGGTTGCCGGCTTTCTCGTCGCTGTTGAGTGACCACGGCCGTTGCAGGACCCACGCGTGGTCCTGCGCATCGATCGCCACGCCTGATACCTGGCCGAGGATCCACTGCTCCGGCATCTTTGGCCAGAACGGATCCACATCGAATTGCGGAACCGGGCTTGGCTGCTGCGCTTGCGCCAGCCGTTCGAATGCCTGCTCCGTCACGGCCAGCAGCGCCAGCAGCGTCACCCATGCGCCAATCTGCCAGGTTCGTTTCATCATGCCGGGATTCTAGCAGGGTGTTGGGAGTACGATCGGTGTCCAGACCCAAGGCCAAGGACCAAGGACGACGCGTTGCCCACCGAACGCTCCATCACCCTCGACGATCTGCGTCGCTTTGCGATTGCTCGCAGCCTCTTCGCGCCGACGACATTGAAGCGGGCCATCGACCGCCTGGGGTTCGTGCAGGCCGACCCCATCCGGGCGCCGGCGAGGGCGCAGGACCTGACGCTCCGCCACCGGGTGAAGGACTATCGCGCGGGCGACCTCGAGCGGCGCTACGCGACGCTCGGTCTCGAAGAAGACTTCTTCGTCAACTACGGCTTCGTCACCAAATCTGTCCACGACCTGATGCACCCGCGCGCTGTGGCGTCAGCCAGGTCGGCGTCGCGCCGGAAGCGCGCGAGCGCGCTGCTCGAATTCGTCCGTGAGCGGGGCAGCGTGCATCCGCGCGAGGTGGACGACCATTTTTCGAGCGGGACGGTGACCAACTATTGGGGCGGATCGTCGACCGCCACCACGCATCTGCTGAACGCGCTGCACTACCACGGTCTGCTCCGCGTTGTGCGGCGCGAGGCTGGTATCCGCATCTACGCGGCTCGCGAAGACGCCCTTCAGTCTGCAGGCCCGTTGCGGCGCGATGCGGCGGTTCGCGTCAGGCTTGACGCGCTCGTCGATGTGATCATCCGGAAATACAGCCCGTTGCCGGGGGCCAGCCTTTCGAGCCTGGTGTACCGACTGCGTTACGCCGCTCCACAATGGCACGGCGAGTTGAAGCGCGCACTGCAGCGCGCGAAGGCTCGACTCGCTCACGCGCAGGTCGGTGGTGTCGACTGGTACTGGCCCGCCGAGGACCAGCAACCTCGTCGCGAGCGCGAGGATCCGCTCAAGGACTGCGTCCGTCTATTGGCGCCGTTCGACCCGGTCGTGTGGGATCGCCGGCGCTTCGAGCTGTTCTGGGGCTGGGCTTACCGGTTCGAGGCCTATACGCCAGCCGCCAAACGGACGCGCGGCTACTACGCCCTGCCGCTGCTCTGGCGCGATCACGTGATTGGCTGGGGCAACGTCTCTGTGAGGAATGGCGAGCTTCAAACAGATCTTGGCTACATCCAGTCGCAGCCGCGAGAGGCTATCTTCCTCCGCGAACTCGAGGCCGAGCTGGATCGCATTCGTGCCTTCTTGAACGTCTCCCAGATATGACTCGAGTCCCGCGAGGCCATCAGACAACGGCGACGATAAACCACCAGGCGCCGGCGATCGCCAACGCTCCGCTCATGGCTTTCGTCCCGTGTTCGAACCATTGATGGCGGCGAAGCCAACAGATCGCCGGTATCGCCACGGCAAGCACTGCCAGCTGGCCTGCCCCGACACCGGCGTTGAAGGACACCAGAACGAGCGGCACATCCGCATGAGGCACCGCGATCGGTCGCAGCGCACCCGCCAGGCTAATTCCTTGAACGAGGCCGAACGGAATCGCTACCAGCCATCGGCCGGCAGCGTCCTTGATCAACAGGTTCTCGATGCCCACATAAGCGATCGCGAGCGCGATCGCTGGCTCAACGACGGTGGTGGTCGCTTCGGCATTCCGGAGTGCCACGAAACACAACCCAATCCAACACGCGAGGCTGAAGGCCGCGATGCCCGTGAGAAGCGATCGTATCCGGCCATCGACCAGAATCAGCCCGAGCAGCAGGACGAGTGGCGCGAACCGGCCAAGCGTCTGTTTCATGCCGAGCGCAAACATCGCCGCCGGACGTCCAGCTTCAGGCAGCGTCAGAGGCGCCGCAATCTGAAATCTGGCGTGTTCCTCGTAAGCAACCGCGTGGACGATCGTCGCACCATCAGTCACGCTCGCGAGGTGACGATGTCCGCGTGTCAATGCGCTGAGGAACGTGGGATCGAACGTGACAGTATCGGCCGCGACTCCCGCGCTAGCCGGACATCGATAGATCACGAGAATGGACGCGCCGTCGCCTTCGGCCAGATCCATGCGTTCCAGGCTGCCGACGCACGGACCTGACAGATTGTTCACCGCGAGTCGCCGAACGAACGCGTCTTCGAGCGTCCTGTGGCCTGCCGCCAGCTCGGTCTGAGAGAGCGTACCGTCCCGATTGATGTCGAGATCCGGCAGGGCAACCGCCAACTCCTGACGCGCGAAGACCAGTTCGGCCGAGACCTCGCTGCCAAGGATCCGGTAGTCACCTCTCGACAGCCCGATTGTGTGAGCGTCGGCCGCACGGGCAGCCGCGAACGCCAGGCAAGCCCAGACGACAACGACGATGGCGATTGTTCTACGGCGCTGCAGGTTCGCCATCGTTGGCCATCAGTCGGGCGGCTTCTGCCGCTCCGGTCCAGTCGAATCGCGGATTGAGGGCGAGCGCTCGGCGGACCAGATCCCTGCCGTCCTTGTCGCCCGCGGCGAGTCGAATGGCTCCGGCGTGATAGAGCAGCCTGGCGTCCGGCGTTCCGAGACGAAGTGCTCGATCGCTGGCCTTTCGCGCCTCGTGGATTTTTCCAGCGCGAAAGAGCGCCCACGCGTAGGCATCGTCCACATAGACCCCACCGCGAGTGGCCCGCTCGGTTTCGATGAGCCGCAGCGCCTCGTCGGGCTCGCGATCCTTGGTGGCGTAGAAGAGGGCGAGCGTCAATCGATCGGTTCGACGCCCTTCCTCGACGGCGCGTTCATACTCGCGACTGCCGGCACCGGGCCCCCCGATCATCTCGCGGGCATCACCGAGCAGCCAGGCGGTTTCGACAAGAGGGTTGATCCGGAAGGCCTTTTCCAGGAATGCGACCGCGGCCGCAGGCTGGCGGCGGCTCAACGCCACGCGACCCCGGCCGACGAGTGCCGGCGGATAGTCGGGAAGGAATTTCAGTGCCTCGGCAAAAACGGCATCGGCACCCTCGTAGTCTCCCTCGTTCCAGTACAGAATCCCCGCCTGCACAAGCGTCCAGGCTGCGGGCTCCGGATCGCGCGCATCGCGACCATTCAGCGCATATCGTAGGAACAGTTTGGCGTTGGCGCGGTCGCCCTGCAGCCAGCGCACATACGACGCGCGGGAGTACGACGACATGTCGGGCCTGAGATCCACCATGTCCTGTGTCGCAGCCGCGCTCTCATCGAACGCTCCCAGCTCGAGCAATGCGTCGCTCAGCGTTCCCAGCGCGACCGAGTCTTTGACGCCACGGGCCAGAATGGTCCGGGCCGTGTCTCTCGCCTCTGCGAACCGATGGTCGTTCATCAGCGCCAGGCCTCGCAGCTCGAGGGCGGCGACGCTGGCGGGTTCAACGTGCAGCGCTGCGCTCGCGCACGCCTCGACGTTGACGTAGAAACCGGGATCGGCCGAGCGCCTCGCCTTGGCGACCCAGCCCTTTCCGACCAGGATCCACTCGTCCGGCTTGTTGGCCAATTGCCGCGCGCGATTCTGCTGTTCGCGGAGGGCTTCGTCGATCGGCAAGCCGCCATGTGGGTCCGACAGACAGATCTCGCGTGACTCATCGGTCGTGAGGGAGCTTCTGTTTTCTTCGGTCTTGGGCCCGGCCTGACAACCAGCGATCGTCACTGAGGTCAGCACCAACCACGGAAGGATTCTGAATCCGGACATGATTGCCTCGTCTTTGCTCGTTGCTCGTTGCTCTCTGCTCTCTGCTCGCTCATCGGGAAGACGAAGGCCACGAAGATCGTCGATGGTCATCACCGGGATCTTCGTGGCTTCGTGATCGCTGCCCGCGTTGTCACTTCATCGAGGCCACTCCACTACGGCGCTGGTGCGCCGTGGCCCTCGTTCAGTCCCTGCCACGGCAGCGCGAGCCATGGGAACTGCGTGAGGTAGTTCTTGTCGTTGTGATTGACGCCATCGCCAACGGGCAGGGCCCCGCCGGTCACAATCAGGGTGATCAGCGCGTCGCTCACGTCCACCTGCTCGCTGTTGGGCATTCCGCCGGGAATCATGCGACCGTTCGGAAACCGCGAGTCGGTCGCGATGTCCAGACGGAGCACGTCGCCCGTCTTACCCGGCTCGATCGCTACATGGTGGGCACCGGGCGTCGGAATGTTGTCCAGGTTGATGGTCTTGAGGATGTCGGTTCGGTTGCTCTTCAACGAATCGACGAACGATTGGGGTGCGCCGAGCGCGTTGTAGATCCCGAGCGCTTCCGCATCGCGTACCAGGATCGGGTTGAGAAAGTAGGTCGCAAAATTCTGGACATCGGAGAGCGGCGTGGTTCTCAGGTACTTCGATTGATCCTGCACGCCGATCATTCCCGCGTTGATCAGCGGCAAGCCTTCACGACCGACCTGGATCCACGGGCCCGCTGACGTCGGCTCTCCGTCTCGATGAAGGACCTTCACCTTGCGCCGGCTTGCCGATGCCCAAACGCCGAGCAATGTGTCGTCCCCAGGCGTCCCGTTGTGCGCTGGCGAACGACCTGTCCCGGTCACCTTCAGTGTTGGGATCTCGAGAGCAATGACGTTCAGGTTGAAGCCGGCGAAGATGTCTTCTCCCGGTGTCGACCGGCCACCGATGCTGCCAAGACCCGCAAGGTTGATGATGTCGAAGATCCCCTTCTCATCCAGATAGAACCCATCGTCCCGGGTTCCAGCCCAGGCGCGACCCTCGGAGCCACCCGCTCCGAGATTGCGAATGAAGGACGCGGCGAAGGCATCGTCGTAGAGACCAACTTCTCGGCTCTCGGCGCTCCCGCCGGCCGAATAGGGCTGGAACGGGCCAAGCCCGTACGACAACCGATCGGTCTGCGGGCCGATGTTGGGAGGTGCCACGGGGATGTTCTTTCCGATGACGGTCCTGATCGCGCTGTCGTCGTTGTCATCATCGTCATCATCACCGTGCCGGCGGTTCGACCAGCCCTCCGAGTGCTCGACCTTCGTCACCGTGTAGGTCTGCTGCACGCCTCCGAGCTGAATCAGGAGCTCCTTGCCCCCGCCGGGCGGCAATGAAAGATCGCCGTTGTCGACGCGAGTCGGACTCGTGGAGCTGAACTGGATTTGGTATGTGACCTTGTCCTCCAGGGAGTCGTTGCCGCGCGCAATATGGAACTCGTACAGCACGTCGTCGCACAGCCGAGTCTGCTGGTTCCCCTGGCCAGGCTCGTGGAGGCCGTTGTAACCCGCGATCAGATACAGCTTGTCGTGGGTGCCGGGCGTGACCCAGGCATAGACGTCTGTGTTGTCCACGCACGGGTCGTTCAGGACGGCCAGCGCTTCTCGGTGGCTGGACGCGCGTGGCCGCTCGACCGTCGCTGCCAGCATCAGCGGCACCGCCATTGCCGCCACCAGGATCGTTCGTGTCTTCATTCTGTGCCCTCCTTCGTTAGTTGCGGACACATGCGAACGCGTGTCCGGCCGATCTACGCGTCAGAAAGGCCGGTGGATTGATCGGGCAATCCGGATCCGCTCGAGGCCCGTAATGAAGGACTGGAGGGTTCTGAATGAATGGAGGAAGGAGGGTGGTGCGCCCGGCAAGAGTCGAACTTGCGACCTTCGGCTTCGGAGACCGACGCTCTATCCAGCTGAGCTACGGGCGCGAGACTCTAAGAATACTCCAAAGACCCTCTACAATTGCCCGATCGGCCGCCGCCAGGCGAAGGAGGCCCATGAGCGTCAGAGAGAATCCCGAGGCGCTGACCCGTCGCGACGTGCTTCGTCTTGCGACGGCGGCAGGGCTCGCCGGTCTCGGAGCCCGTGTCTTTCCCGCGCAATCGGCCCCGTACTGGCCGCAGGCCGCTGAGTGGGAAACGCGCGCGCCGCGAGATGCCGGAATGGACAGTGCCGGGATCGATGCCGCGCTCGCTTACGCCGGCGATCACAACTCCACGGGTATGGTCATCCTGCGAGGCGGACGCATCGTTGCCGAGAAGTACTGGAACGGCTGGACGCGCGAAACGGCACAGCCGATCTTCTCTTCGAGCAAGAGCGTCGCGGCAATGCTCGTCGGCATGGCCATCGAGGAGCGAAAGATCAAGAGCGTCACGCAAACCGCGTCGGATTTCGTCGCCGTATGGAAGGGGACGCCCAAAGAAGCCATCACGATTCGTCACATGTTGACGATGACGTCTGGAATCAGGGTTGGGCCGGCTGCCATTGCGAGCGACGTGGATGCATTCGAGCAGACCGCGGCCTTGCCGCTCGAGCATCCGCCTGGGGAAGCGTGGGCGTATAACACACCGGTCTATCGCATGCTGATCCGCGTTCTTGAAATTGCAACCGGCGAGAGCATCGACGCGTTCACGGTGCGAAAGCTCTCGGGACCGCTCGGCATGAATCGATCAACCTGGGATTGTGCTCCGGCGCCGAAGGGGCAAACCAACTGCACCTGGTACCGAAGCAACCTGCGCGACATGTCGAAGTTCGGGCTGTTGATTCTGCGCAACGGCACCTGGGAGGGTCGGTCGCTGATCAGTGAGAGCTACGTGCGGGAGGCGACCCGAACGTCGCAGAGCTTGAACGAATCGTACGGCTACTTGTGGTGGCTCAACGGCAAGGCGTCGTACAGGTTGCCGGCCGCTGCTTCCGGTGTGCAGAAGGGCATGCTTTGGCCGGATAGTCCGCCCGATGCCTTCG
>Ga0111538_10004703_pt1 | contig 18861 bp, 39 predicted proteins | sample SoiMethybrSBSTD1_FD_79669 | JGI IMG/M metagenome (GOLD analysis project Ga0111538, IMG submission 79669) | Bulk soil microbial communities from a Populus tree surrounding site in Tennessee, USA - Soil MetaG P. TD hybrid SBSTD1 (version 2)... | ecosystem: Environmental > Terrestrial > Soil >...
GCCTCACCGCCGAGCGGGACCGGCTCCTGTCCTGCGTGCGTGCCGTGCTCGCCGAATGCAAGGAGCCGCGTTGCCAAGACATCCACGCCGAGCCGTGGATACCGGACGAACTCGGTGACAAGCTACGAGCCGCCCTGTCCGCGAAGGAGGCACCATGACCGAAACCGCGCAACGCCCCCTTGGCCTGTGGAAGGACGGTGAGGCGTGAAGATCGAGATGAACGAGGAAGCGATGATAACTACCGTTGTGGTGGCTATCTGCGTAGCGGCTGTGTTGCGTGCTTGGATTCTCCACGAGCCACAGTGCAAGTGCGAGCACCCCGCACCGCCGACTGAGAGGAGGGTGCCGTGATCGGTGGCATCGTCATCGAAACGGTCGTGCTGCCCGACCGCGTATGGATCAACTGCGCCGAGAAGGACAGCACGTCCAAGTGCGCCATCTACGTCGAGAACGACGCCAAGGCGCGATGCGTCTCGCCGGGCGACAATGTATGGTGGCAACGCCGACGCGCGATGTGGACGCCCGGCTCCTATAAGCAAGGCACCGGCAAGCAGGGCCACCAGTGGGACATCGTCTTGCAGCGCATCGGTTACTCTGGCGTATCGCGTCCCGCCCCGCTTGCAGCGTCCAACGCTGCGGACAAGCCTACGCCATGAGCGACCTGCTAAACGTCCAGCCAATTGTTACGCGGTGCCCGCACTGCGGCTCACAAGCACTCGTGCGCTATCGCCGCGAGTGGGGCAAGCCCGGCGACTGGAACTACTCGTGGGAAGAAGGCGTCCAATGCGACAATTGCGGGCGCGCCCGCGTCGCAGTGCCCGAAGGCACTGTGGACCCGCCCACACAATGACCGCCCCCCGCAAGCCCGCCCCGCTTACCGTTGTGCCCATGACGCTCGAACAGGCGAACGCTTTCGTCGCCGAACACCATCGCCATCACGATCCGGTGCCCGGTTGCAAGTTTTGCATCGCGGTTGTGGACGAGTCGAACGCCGTGCGGGGTGTCGCCATCATTGGCCGTCCAATCGCTCGAATGTCTGACGACGGATGGACGCTAGAAGTAAACCGCGTTTGCACCGACGGCGTTCGCAACGGGTGCTCGATGCTTTACGGCGCAGCGTGGCGAGCTGCGAAGGCGCTCGGCTATCGTCGCCTAATCACCTACACGCTCGCTAAAGAAGGTGGGGCTTCCTTGCGCGGTGCCGGTTGGCGACTGCTCGGCGAACGCGGCGGCGGCTCATGGTCGCGCATCGACCGTACACGTGTGGACACGCACCCGTTGCAGACAAAGCTACTTTGGGAAGCCGTATGAGGACACAGCGCAAACCCGCCGCCAAGCGTGCCGCCGCCATGCGAAAGGCGTTTGAGCGTCGGTTCGGACCAATAGCAAACGCTAACGGGAGAACGTCGATCTCGCAGTTTGATTGCTGGTGTGCCTTCCGCGCCGGTGCCCGATGGCAGCGTCGGCAGAAAACGTTGACGCGAAGCCGCGCATAACTACACTCAGCGCATCGGATTTACGTCCGATGAGTCCTCACTCACAATTCGCATCCGCCCCGTCTGGAGACGGCCTCGGCCAGCCTCGCGTAAACTTTCGGCAAGCGGATGCCTCGCCCTCCCCTACCTCAACTTCCCACGTGCGCCTTTAGCGTAAACCCCCCTTCTAGCGTAGATGGGACCCGTTCTATTAGCGCCCCCCTACGCCCGGCACCGTAGACACCCCCCCGGCGCGAATTAGGTAGCCCTCATCGCAAAAAGTTTCACGCTCGTATGCGAGCGCACACGGCGACGGTCAAAGAGGCTGCCGGCGGGCCATGTCCAGGACGGGCCGGGATAAGTAAGCGTTCGTTGCGCCAGTCCCGGACGCGACGTGCGTGCGTGTGCCATAGCGAGGAGCGGCGCTGCGCCGAAGGCGCAAGCGGCGGGACGCAGCGGTACAAAAGGAGAAAGCCCGCGATGCGATGCAAGGCGGGCGTGAGCAGTCGGGCAGGATCAGCGATTGCGCCAGTTGCGGATGAAGGTAGCGACGGTGAAAGCGGCGTCGAGGATCGGCGCGACGAACACGGCGAGCAACCAGCCAAGGCCGATGAGCGCGAAGCAGCCGACGTAAAGAACTACGACAGCGGCGAGGACGAACAAGGCGAGGTGAAGCATGGCGCGTTACTGGTTGAGGGCGGCGCGCGCCTGATCGGCGTGCAGGTCGGCCATTGTGCCGTGGCCAGTATCGCCAGTGCAGCGAAACTGCTTGGCGCACTCACGTAGCATGTCGTGGCAACCTTCGAGTGCGGCGCGCAGCCGCTCGACTTCGGCGAGCAGGTCCGCTTGCTCTTGCGTGGTCATACGCACCTCCCGAACGCGGTCGCTCCAGCAGCGCGTTGTTGCTTGGCGCGTTCGCTGCGGGCTCGCAACTGATCCGGCGTCAGTGCCAGCTTGTAACCGCGGCGATACGTGCGGGTGCGGCCCGTCATTGTCGAGTGCGCGCCGTGACTAACCACGAGCAGATTCGACAAACGGTTGTCAGACTTGTCGCCGTTGATGTGATGCACGTCCACTGATGCGGGTAACTGCACGCCGAGCGCCTGCTCCATTAAGTAGCGATGCTGTTTGACGTGACGCTGCACGCCGTTCTCCCAAACGTGCCCGTTAATGTAGCCCTTCGCGTTGAGATACCACGACGCGGGCTTGCGTGGTTGGTCTTTGCCGTTGTTTGCCCATTGGCACTGGCGCGAACAGTAACGCGACGTTGGTCGGCGCGGTGTGAACAGCGCGTCGCAGTGCGGGCAACGCTTCATTTGTTTCATGTGAGTAGCGAACGAAGAAGCCGCCGACCCGCGCGGTCAAAGCTCACGGTGCTGGCGCAACGCGAGACGCACGAATCAGCGGCAAAGTTTGTGTAGCGGTTCATCGAGCTTTGACCTTCGACGCGCCGAACCTACACGCACACCACACCGTTGTCAACTCCCGCCGTTGACGCCGTTCCCGTTCGCCTCATGCGCGCGTTGCGCTGCTATCGGCGCCGCCGCATCTCGCCCCTTCCGCTTGTGCGTCGCGTTCCGCGCTTCCACCGGCTTTGGCTTGCCTTGGCCGCGCAACGCCATCGCCATTTCCTGCAAGTCAACCCAAGCACGCATGAGCGCAGCCTTAATGTGTACGGGCGTGGCATCGGCTGTGCCGTCGCGGTAAGCTATGTCCTTGAGGTCAAGCGCCTGGGTTAGGGGGGCGACGCGGTGTTTGCCTTGGCGGGGCGAACGGGGGACGTGGCTTTGAGGGCCGCGAATCTCAGCTTGGGTAGATGCAACCGCAGGCATGGCCAGCGAAGCTACGCTGGGAGACGGCAGGCGGTCAAGGGCGGTGTTTGCGGGCGTCAGGCGAGAGCATCCGCAAAGCGAGCGTCAGCGCGGGTTTGGGAGTCGCAAGCCCAAGCAAAGCGGCCAAACTCCTCGTTGCCAGCGAGGATTTCGCGCTCTGGGTAGTCCTTGCCGAACTTGGTAGCGGGCGGGGAGACGCGAACCTTGTGCACTTCAAAGTATTGAGCACCAGCGGAGGCGTATAAGGCCACGTTACGCTCGCGTTTCTGTAGCGTCATAGTGTGGCCGGCCTGTCGGTAGGAGCTAGGTATCGTTTGCATAGGGCGAATTTGCGTTGACGTGCCCTTGGAAGGGCGGGTTTGTGTGTGCGGGTGTCGGATTGTGCAGCATGGCGTCAGGCCGGCGCGTTGGACGCGCCAAGCGGGACGGGCGTGAGTGAGGTGGCGCACGTTGGGCAATAGTACGCCTCGAACGGTGGGCCGTGCAGGTCTGCGATGAGCGGGAAGTCCTCAGTTGGCAGGCGCTTGGCGCACTTGAAGCACGTATAGCGGAAGTGCGGCGGGACGGTAACGGGTTGCAGGTTCATAGGCGTGGGTTAGGTGATGTCGGCCGCCAGAATGCCATCGCCGCCCCGCTGCTTGCGGGCATGTGTCTTGTGCAGTTCCCATTGAGGGAGTTGGACGTTGCGCTCGCCGTTGGTGTATTCGAGGCAAGTGCGGTGCAGGTCAAGCTCGATGCGGCGGAGCTTACGCCACAAGGCGAACCCAGCGCTGGCGTCAGCGTCAGGCCCAAGGAGCGAAGCGAGCGCGCGGTGATGGGCAGAGCGACGGCGTTCAAGGCGTTCGCGTTTGGTGGGTTGCGTTGCGTTGTTCATTGTCGGGGAGCGCCGTTGCGGGCGCTGTCAGCGGTTGCGGTTGCGGCCGGCGTGCTGTGCACGCCAAGCGGGGCGGTGCGGAGATGAGCGGTGCGAGCGCGGATGGCGGCAAAGTCGATGCGCCAGCCGGTTCCTTCGCAGTCCGGGCAGTTGTCGCGATGGACACCGCGCTTGCAATGGCAGCGTGCGCCGGTCTTGGGTTGGTATGGTCGTTTCACAGTGCGCTCCTTTCACGGCGGGCGGCTTCGCTTGGCGGTATGCCAATGTCGAGGGCGTCGCGGGCTGCGTCTTTGGCTTCATCCAACGCACGAAGTTCGTCAGCGTAGCCTTCGGCGCGGCTTTCGTCATCGTTCAGGGCGTCCAAGGCTTCCGCGGCTTGTAAAAGCCGCAAACATGCCGCTCGCAGCTTATCGCGTTCGGCGCGGGCCTGTGCGGTTGCCTTTGCGGAATTGTTGAGTTGCGTTAGTCGCGTGCGGCGGGCGGCTCGCTCGATTGCTTGCAGTTCGATTGCGTTCATTGTGTGCTCTTTACAGCGCCGCACGCCCGCTTGGGCAGGCGGCTTGGTTGAGGGTTAAGCGATGCGGCAGGGCATCAGCACACCGGTTGCCTTCTTGCCACTGGCGAGCACGCCAGCGAAGCGAACGGCCTCGTTTTCGTGCGTGAATTGGAACGTGACAGCGGCGTGGATGTTCTTGTCGCCAGCGTTGCGTGCGAAATAGTTCGCGATGTTCTGCAACTCGTAAGCGCTCAGGCTGATTGTGAACGTGGGCGGCGCTGTGGGGATAACCTCGTCGCAGTTTGGGTAATTGCCCTCGATAGCTTTCGCCACGATGCTGGCCTCGTTGTCGAGGTCGTTCGTCGTGAGCCGCACCTTCTCGCCGTTGACGCCGGACAGCGCGACATTGCAAAGCACGTCTAGCGTGCTCTTTGGGATTGCGGCGAGCGCCTTTTTGAACGGCGCAATCGAGATGATGGCATCGCGGGCCGGCGCGAACGTGCCCGACAGCGGCGGGTAGTCCTCGGACTTCTCGACGGGCACGCGGATCAGGCATTGCCCGTTGCCGGCCTCCAAGCACTCGGCTTTCTCGTTGTAGTGGACGCTTTGCAGAAGGTATCGCGCCGTGTCCTTGGACGCGAACGCGGTTATATCGTGCTCCTTATTGAGCAGTACGACGGTTTGCGGTTGTGCCGCAGGCGCGTCGGCGCTTGCGTGCGTTGGTTTGGTGTTCATTGGCTTGCTTCCTGTAGAGCCGCACGCCCCGCGAAGTAGAGACACTGCCCAAGGCGGGCAACCGACGCGGGACGGCGGCAGATTGGCGAGCGCGCTGGGCGCTCAAGGTTGTTGCTGTTGACGTTGTGCGGTGTCTCTCTCATCGCTGCGGGCACAATACACGCCAACGGGTAGCTTGTCAACTGGTTTCGTTGACGGCGTAGGTGCGTCCGGCGGTTCACCGGCTCGCCGGAGTGCCCCGATTCGTGCCCACGTTGGCTTATAGGGCGTTTTCCGGCCTTGAGCGTCGTTCGCTACGTGCTACGCTTGCGCCGTGCATGAATATCGAGCGTCCAGCGACCGAGCGGCGGCGTTCTACGTGGAACGCGGCGCCTACCGGTCTGCCGGTGCTGCGCTCGATGGTGCTCATGGACTGCGCTGGGTGCGGTTACGTGGTCCTGAGCGGCGACACGGTTTGTGCGGGGTGCTGGGAGCTTGGGCGAGCGCACAGCGGCGATAAGCGTTCGCGCTTTAAGTCCCCGTTCCCCCGAAGCTACGGCTCCCGCTTGCGGGTGGTGCTGGAGATGAGCGGGGGGGGACGGAGTACCCCACCGTGTGGTTTTTCTCTTTATAGGGCAAAAACCGGGCGTGCAACGTCGCGCACAGTGTAAAGCAATCCGACGCTTTTGCACCGTGCGCGACGGCTAGGTATCGCGCTCAATTCGCTTCGACGAACGACCACACTTCGGGTTCGTTGTGGCGCACCTGCGGGTCGGCATCCAGCATCTTGAGCAGCTTCTTGATGGTGCTCTCGCTCATGTTGAGCCGATCGTGGGCCAGTACCCAAAACTCCTTGCGTGAGGCAATCGTGCCGCGCAGGCGTAAAATGTTGATTAATTCCTTGGCGGAGTACTGCCTGCGCACGGCACCGGCCCGGAGCGTCTTGGGATCGAGTTCCGCCGCCAGTTCCATGAGCGGGTACTTCCAGCGCACGACGAACGGCGCCACGGGCGGGTTGTAACGCAGTATAACGTCAACGGTATAGGCGTCGGTCTCCTTGTGCGGCGTAAAGTTAATGATGGCGTCTGGGTCGCGACCGTGCACGCCCGAGCCGCTGATTCGGTCGATGGCCTGCTTCATTGCCTGATTGCCCTTCGAGAAGTGCCCGGCGTAGGCGGCCGTCGCGTTGGACTTGACCGCGATGGCCTCCAACGAGTTGAACAGCTTGGCCATTTCGCTGGCGGAGTTCTCGTCGGTGTCACCGAGCAGCTTATAGAGCGGGTCGGTGATGAACATGGCCGCCTGGAACTTGAGCGCGGCCTGCGACAAATCGTAGTCGATCTTGTCCACGGCGATGCCGCAGCCGCGGAGGTTCCAGACGCCGAGGGTGTCAGGCACGGCGATGCCTTTCGCCGCAGCGACCGCTTCGAGCCGTCGCTGGAAGTGGTAAGCAGGTATCTCGAAGTTGAGGTACAGGACGCGTTGCGGCCCAGTGCCCGTCTTGAAGCATAACCAGTCGGTGCCCGTGGCGATGGACAGCGCAAGGTCGGCGAATATCCAGCTCTTGTGCGCTTTTGAGCCGCCTCCGATGGCGAGCTTGCTGGCCTGATCGACAATGCCGCCGATGAGTTCAACGGGTTTGGGGATGGCCGTCGCCATGAACTGGGCGCCGGGAATTATGGGCGTGTTGTGCAACGCCTTGGGTGCATTCGTCACGCTGTTGGACGAGTTCGCTTGCGTCTCTGCGGTGGGGTCCGTAGTGTTTTCCATAATAACGAGTCGGTGATGGCCGTCAGCGCCCGCTCTGCCACGAGCAACACGCTGGCGGCCTGTTTATTTACTGTGCGCCTGTAATTGTGCGCCTGCGCGACACAGCACGCAAAACAAATTTCACGCCCGTTGTCGTTGCGCCCGCGACAAATCCGACGCGCCGTCAAAAATTTGTTTGACGCCCGTCGAACATTGGCGGTAAATTCGCGCACGCTTATGGCAGTAACCGTCACCACCCGACCCACCGCGCGGCTCAAGAAGATCATCGACGCCTATCCGAGCGTGAACGCCGCCGCTCGCGCCTTTGGCCTCGACAACGTGACCCTCGCCCGCTTCAAGCGCGGCCGGGGCGGCATTTCAGCGGACGCCGTCGCGTCAATCATGGAGGCGACAAAGCTCGGTTATGACGTGCTGTTCGAGCACGAGGGGGAGGCAAAACGATGACCACGCTCGAAGCCATCAAGACCAAGTTCAGCCGCACGCCCAAGACGCAGTTGGAAGCCCGCTTGGCTTTGCAGCGGCACCCGTGCTGCAAGTGCGTCGTTTGCGGAAGTCGCTTGGTGCTCGCTATCCTGCGACCCCCGTGCCCGCACTGGATGATCCACTGCAACAACTGCGGATCAGAGTTGCCGTTCCACGTAGCGTTGAATCGCGAGGCATGGCGAAAGCTCAAAGAAGCGAACGGACATTTGAAGGGTGGCGACTACGACAACCGAAAGGCACCACGATGAGCGAACGAGAATTATTGGGGACGATGGCGGCGACGATTTGGGCGGGCGTTGCGGCGTCGGATCGCGTCATGGACGAGCAAGCCGCCGTGGATGTCGCTTTGAGTCTGCTCGCCGCTGTTGACCGTCGCATGTATCCTTCCGTTTACGACGCGCCCCAAGCGCCCGCACCCGCACCCACACCCGCATCATGAACACCACCGACACCCGCGCCAAGCTGGCTGAGCTGTTCCGCCGCATCACTGACCCGGCGACCACCGACCTCGAAGCGCTGGACGCCTTCGTGTGGTTCCGCAAGATGCGCCTGGAAGCGGGCGACGTGAGCGGGGCGCTGGGCGCACCGGCTGCGCCAAACAGTGCGGGCACTACCAGTGTCGAGAAGCAAGCTGACGAGGGCGACCGGCGCGCGACCGCAACGGAGGGTCCGCTGATGCCCTTTGGCAAGTTCAAGGGCAAGACGCTGGCTGCGCTAGCGAGCAACAACCCGGACTACCTGCGCTGGTTGCTGACGAAGGAACTGCGCGAGCCGTTGCTGGAGCAGGTCAAGGCGGCGCTGGCGAAGGAGGGCAAATGACGACGCAGCAAAAACTCAAGCATTGTGTGGGATGCCACGACAACTTCTACAATTGCGCTGCCCATAGCGGGTCAAGCACTGGTCTTTGCTGGTCGCTGCCGTCGATGAAGTTGATCCTGCGCAAGGAAGTATCTATTGACCAACGCCCGCCGTGGACGCAGAAAGCGCGTAAGTTCCCGAGTTGCTACCATCGCCAACGCTTCGTTTACGTGAAGCCAGAGCAGACTTGCTAACGCTATGACCCTCGCACAACGCCACGCCCTGATCGACCGCACCGTTCGGTGGGTCGAGAAGGAGTACCCGCCCATGACAACGCGCTCGATGCTGGACGTTGTTGTGGCGCACCTCGCGATTCGCGAAGGCATCACGACGACGCCGGAGGAAGTAACGCGCGTCTTGTCACAGCTCGCCCAGCCACTCGCATGAAACCCCTCACCGACATCGAGCGCCTCGGCATCGAGCGGGCGCAACAGGCCGTGCGTCGAATCGCTGACGAAACACCCGACTGCCTTAGCGGCCCAGAGCTAGTCGCCGCCCTGTGCGCCCTGCTGCAATGCCAGGCCGACGAGCGCCAGAACGTGCAAGCCAGCATCGGGATTGCCGCAGCCGCAATCGCTGCCCTCGTCGAGAACGAGCGGGCGCAGGCGCGTGGGGAGAGGACCGTCACTGCATGACGACGATTAAGCTCAGCCCGAACAGCCTCGGCCACTACAACGTGTGCCGCCGCTTCTACTGGTATTACAAGGTGCTCAACCGCCGTCTCGTGCGCTCGTCGGTCGGGCGCATCAATGGCACGGCGCTGCACGCTGGAATGCTGGCGTTCAACAAGGGCCAGAGCATCGCCGAACAGGACGCGGCCATCGACGCCGTCTATACCGCAACGCCCACGCCCGTTGACGACTATAGGCAGGCCAGCTTTACCAAGGACGGGCTTGCGGCGTTCCGTGCCGAACTGGGCGGTGTGCTGCATGGCTACACACTGGAGGAGTGCGAGAGCCATGGCGAAGTTGAGCTTGGGCAGATTGAGTACCGTGCGCTGACGGGCGACATCCTGCCCGCTCGCGTGCTGGTTGAGTTTCGGCGCGACCTCGTCGCCCTCAGCCCGTCCGGGCTGCGGATGGTACTCGATTACAAGACTGCGTCGCGCAACGAGCAGGTGGAGTTCGAGGCGGCGAAGAACAGCGGTGCGCTGATGGCGTATGCGCGTACGTACCAGATACAGCACGGCAAGCCGGTACACGGCGCCTACCTCGTGCGGCTCATCATGCGCAAGCCGAGCAAGAGTGGTGTCGCATTCGAGTTTCCCAAGGACGGGCCGATCTACTTCAGCGCCGACCGCCTCGACGAGTGGCAACGTCAAACGCTGCGCATCGCCCGCGAGATACTTGAGCGCGACCCTGGTGATCCTGACGCATGGCCGCTGAGCAGCACGGACAAGGGAGCGTGCCGCTTTCAATGGGGCGCGTGCGACTACTTGGGCGTATGCCAGTTGCCCGTCGCAGACCGCATGTTGAAGCTGCAGACCGACGAGTTTGAAGACGCGCAAGCCGCCAAGCAACGTGACCGCGGCGCACAGAACGGAGACGAACTATGACCGACGCCGAAGCAGTCGCTATTATTTACAGTGAGCGTCACCGCCCAGTCTCTATGACCGACGCCGATTACGAAGCCGCCCGAGCCGAGGCGCGTCGCCTGTGGGAGCTAAAAGAAGCCGCCGACAAAGCGTGGTGGGCGGTGGAGCGCCCGACCAGCGCGGGCAGGAGGTAGCGTTATGAGTGACGCCGAGTACAACGCCCTGCTTGAGCGCGAGAACGCTCTGTGGCGCGAACTGCTCGCCGCACAAGCCTCCGCCCGCGCCAAGGAAAGCGAGTGGGAGAACGCCAACGCCGCCATGCACGACGAGCAGCGCCGCCGTGCGGTGCGCGACCGGCTCGCCAACCGCGTTGCCGCTGAGCGCCGTGGGCAGGAGGGCGCGGTATGATACCGAGCAAAAAGCACCCTGCGATGGAAGCGGAAATCACGCGCATGTTTGGGCGCGACCGCCGCGCCGCAATCGAGAAAAACGTGTGCGTGCCTCCTCCCATCGGCTGTGGCAAGCCTGCACTGGCTTTTCGCGATGAACTTTCACGCCGCGAGTTTGCTATCAGCGGGCTGTGCCAGAGTTGCCAAGACAGCGTGTTTGGCAAGCCGCGCAAGCCAACGCCGCCCCCGGACGATCCGCCGCTTGGTCCAAACGACTACGCCATTGAGGTAGGCAGTATGAAGTGCGGTCAGAGCGAAGCCCAGACGCGCCGCTACCGCAAATACGAGTGTCCACGAGGCGTGTGGCTCGTCGCAGACCAACCCAACGCCGCCGACAACGTGTATTTCCATTGCCCTAGCGACACGAAGTCCGACGGCTTTGGCGGCTCGACGCTGACCTTCCCGCTCGTGGACGGCAGCGTTTACGTTGCGAAGGGTCCGTGGCACGGCAACAGCGACAGCTTGTTCCGCGACACCGGTGTGGACGTGCGCGACAAGTGCCTGACCTTCGTCGTCCTCGCAAAAGGATACGACTGGAACTATGGGCGCACGATCATGCGGGACGTGGTTTACCGCGACCCGGAATGGACGCTCGGCACGTTCTACCGTTACCGCGACCTTATCCGAGCGCACCCGGAAGCAACGCACTACTACAGCGGGACGCAGGGCGGCTCGTCCTGCGGACCCATCGGAGCCGACGACCGCGTTGCCGCAGAGCAACGCAAACAGGAGCGTGCATCGTGAGCGACGCCGTCCAAATACCTGAAGGGCTTGTGCCGCCGTCGCGCGTGAACCCGCAGATGATGCTACTCTACTCAGCGCCCAAGGTGGGCAAGACGACGGTCGCTGCGATGCTGCCCGACTCGCTCATCCTTGAACTTGAGCCGTCCGGGGCCGACTTCGTGAGCGCGCGCAAGATCGACGTGCCCGACTACAAAACGCTCCGCACCCTGCTCGACAAGCTCACCGCTCTGCGTGCCGCTGGCACCCCGGCCTGCCGCCGTCTGGTTATCGACACCATCGACGAAGTGGAACGCATGTGCGACCCAGCCGCCGTCGCCGAGTACAAGGCCAGCGTCATGGGCAAGGACTTCGTGGGCACTTCGATAACGGAGTTGCCGATGGGCGCGGGCTACGGTCGCCTGCGCGATAAGATGGGCGAGTGCCTGTGGCAGTTCTCGAAGGCGTCCGAAGAGGTAATTTTGCTCGCACACGTCCGGGACAAATTCCTTGAGCGCAAAGGCGTTCAGGACGTGGCCACGCAAGACGTGGACCTGACGGGCAAAGTTCGCGCAATATGCTGTGCCCGCTGCTCCACCATCGGTTACATGCGCCGCGACTTTACCGACACCGTCTCCGTCAACTTCAAGACCAGCGACACCGTCAACTGCGGCTCGCGCTGCGCCCACCTCACGGGCCGCGAAATCGTCCTGAGCGAGAAGAAGGACGGCAAGATCGTTGCGTACTGGGAGCGCATCTATCTGCCCGACGCGCCCGCGACGCCGAAGGAGAGCACACCGTGAACGATACGGCGCAGAGGGTCGCGATTGCGGCGTGGATGGGCTGGTCCCAGATAGAAGACGCAGGGCGCCCGTTAATGTTGCCTGCTGGTATCGTGCTACGCGGCTACCCACCTACTGGCGCAGTCATTGGGCACAAGCTCGACTTCCCAAACTACACGAACGACCTGCGTGCGATACACGACGCGGAAGCGAAACTGGACGAGTTTGAGCGGCGGCGCTTTGTTGGCGTATTATTGGATAAGTGCGTGCGCCGAACCGACGACATGTACTGGGACGTGTGCCACGCTACCGCAGCCCAGCGCGCCGAGGCGTTGCTCCGCGCAATTGGATTGTGGGCATCAGACGCGCCCGCGCCGTCCCCGGCGCAAACCGCACCGAACGCATGAGCACGCCCAAGCGCATCGGGCAATGGAACTGGCCGCACGATTGCGACCGTACCATTCGCAGTAGTGCTTGGGCCATGTTCGGCGCGCGTCAAACAGGCGACCGCTGGACCTGCTCATGCGGCAAGATTTACCAGCACCTCTGCGATGAAGCGGAGGGTTGTTGCTGGGTAGAAGTGGCGGACGCACCCGCGCCCGCTCCAACCGCGCCCTGACCATGAGCGACCTGTACAGCAAAGTGGCACGTTCCATCTTCACGCCTGACGCGCTTGCTCGGCACGAGGGCTTGGAAGCGAACTATGCGGAGGACTGCAAAAAGTTTGCTGCGATGACTGACGAGCAGCTCGCTGAGACCGTCGCCTACTTTCTGCACCACTGCGAGCGTCCGCGCTGGTCGCGTGGCGAGCCTGTTTACGACGCCGTTATGTGGCACAACCTGATACCGGAGATGATGCGCCGATTGCGCGATTAGCTCCGATCCGTCAACAACAACCGCGCCCTGACCGGCGCACAACCACAGAAAGCACAGTACCTATGGGCCTACTTGCAAACAAAGACTACGGGACAACGCCGCTCCAGCGCATACTGGCAGCGGGTATTAAGAGGTGTCAACTCGGCGACCTGCGCGACATTGACCGGCCTGCCAACGAGAATGGCGAGCCGGGTAAAGGTCCGCTGTCCAAGACGATTGTCAACCTGACGCTGGAGCAGTCGGCGAAAACAACCGACGGCGACGAAGTCCAGGCGGGCTTCCCGACTGCCGTATCGATCAACGTATGGGAAGGGCGTGAAGATGAGGCGCGAGCGCAGCTTCGCGAACTGGCCATCGCCGTCCTCGGCCTCGAACGCAACACGAAGGAGAACGTCATCGCGCTCATCGACGCACAGGGCGGATGGGCGGGCATGAAGGGCAAGCCGCTCTTGGTTGAGTTCATCGTAAAGAAGGGATTCTCGGATGTGAAAGCGTTCAACCGCATCCCCGCCTGACCTATGCGCACAAGCAAAGCCGTGGCCGTCCTTGACAAGCGCGAGGCGGCCCTCCGTTTCGACCTACAACTGGCGCAGGCGCATTGTGCATCCATCGAAGCCGCTATCAACGAAGTCGCCGGGTTGCGCAAGGAAATGACGGCGCTACCCAAGCGTACGAGCCGCGCCAAGCGCACCCAGGCGGTGCTCGCGGCCTCCGTCGCGGGCGACAGCAAAGCGACCGCCGCATGAATTTGCCGGACCTTTCCCATGGCCAGCGTCGGGGTCGTCAGCCGTTCTGCGCGAGTGCCCGGCAAACGTTTCATTGGCCACTCAAGAACGGCGACCGACGCGTCCCTTAAACATGCGCCAACTAATCGAGTGGGTCTTCGAGGCCGCGAGCGGCGACCAGTTCAGCGTCATCGCCCGCGACCAAGACGAGGCGTTCTACAAAGCTGAGCAGGAAGCGGGCTTCCGCAACCTGCACGACGCTCGCCTGCGCCTCGTAGACGAGTGCCCGCACGACCCCAGCGGCGGCGACGGCCCGGAAGACTAGCAATGGACGCCGACGTTGTAGTGCCGAACATGCCGCCGCTCGTAGAGCCGGGCACGGTGCGGCTTGCCGTCGTTGGTGAGAGCGGCGCGGTGGAGGAGGCGTCGTGGGCTTATTGCAGCAGCGGCCACGGCTTTGCCACGGAGCACTGGCAGAATCGCCAGCTCGTCCAGCGCGACAGGTGCAGCTTTTGTGGTAGCCAACGCTTCGAGCACCGTCCCGAACCCTTTCGCGGAGAATCCGGCAGGCTCTTGGACAGCCTGCTCAAGGACGCTGGGCTGCCACGCGAACGAGTGTGGGTGGGCAATGTTTCGAGACGCCCGCTCGCCGAGCACGAGAAGAAGCTGGAGCATTGCAAAGGCGGTGTGGCGCGGCTCGCCTTGGACCTCGCTGCGTTCCGCCCGAACGTGGTGCTGTGCCTCGGCAACCTGAGTCTGAGCGCCTTCCTCGGCGAAGGCCATGCGGTGAGCAACTGGCGCGGCAGCGTAACTCAGGGTGAGCTGGAAGGCATCGCCTACAAAATATGCGTGGCCTGTCATCCAGCGTCTGTATTGCGCGAACCTTCGCAACTGGCGTTACTACGATTCGACGTGGCGCGCGCAGTGGAGGAAGCGGGGTTCGCTGAGTTGCGCTTGCCTGAGCGCTTTTATTGGCATCCAGCGAGCGACGGGCTTATCCGAGAGGTTGTGCGATGAAGACGATTACGCTGGTGGGCGGTAGAAAGACACTCGTGGACGACGAAGACTACGAGCGCTTGTCGCAGTTCCGCTGGTATTATTGCAGCAGCAACGGGTATGCGTGGACGCCCATCAACAGAAAGACTGTGCTGCTGCATCACTTGGTACTGCCGCATGAGGAGGGCAAGGTCAACGATCACATCAACCGCGTGAAACTGGACAATCGTCGGTGCAACCTGCGCCGCGTTACGCAGAGCGAAAACGTGCTCAATGCACCGTTGAACAAGCGCAACAATTCCGGCGTTCGAGGACTCAGGTTTACAGAGGACAAGACTTGGGCAGCGCACGTGCAACGCAATGGCGTGTCGCATACGTTAGGCTGCTACAAAACGAAAACCGAAGCGCGTGCGGTGCTCTCCGCGTTTCTTGAGCAAGGTGTAAAGCCGCCAGCGGTTCGCCCAACTACTCGCAATAAAGCAGGCGTGCGTGGCGTCCTTTTCGATACCGTGCGTCAACGGTGGGCGGTTTATGTAAAGGGCGCCAACGGTTCCCGCAACTTAGGCCGATTCGATAGCAAGGAGGAAGCTGTGGCACGAGCCACTCGTTATTATGAGCACGAACGCGGCTGAACAAATCTGTGAGCGGCTGCAAGCCTTTCGCACGAATCGCACCCGCGTCTCGCACGACGTTGAAGGCTACGCGACCAGCGGTGTGTCAGTGTGCTCGTTTGCGTGGTCGCCGCACGAAGCTCTGTCAGTACCTCTGCGGAACCTTAACTGGACGCCGCGATGGTCGCCCGAGGACGAGGCCGTAATTCTTGCCGCACTCAAGGACGTGCTCGAAGACCCGCTCGTGCCCAAGGTGGGCCAGAACTGGATGTACGAGCTGTTCGTGTGGCGTTGGCATTACGGCATCCAAGTGCGCGGCATCGTGGATGATACCATGCTCAAGTTCCACGTCATGTACGCTGAGTTGGATAAGGCGCTGGACGTGATTGCGTCGCTTTACAGCCGCGAGCCATATTGGAAGGACATGGGCGACACCAAGGATGACGCGCAGCTTGCACGGTACAATTCGCTGGACTCGATGGTGACGCTTGAGGTGAACGATGCGATGGACGCCGAGATGACTGACGCACAGCGGCGCTACTATACCCACCAGCTTGCGCTGCTTGAGCCTTGCCTTGAAATGTCGTTCTGCGGCCTTCGCTACGATAGCGAGAAGCGCGACGCAATGGTCGCCGCTCTCGAACGCGAGGTGCACGGTCTTCAGGGCGAACTCGACTCGCTCGCGGGCATCCCGTTGCCGAGCTTCGCGGAGGTGCGCGAGGCGGTCGCGTTCAAGAAGGCGTGGGCCAAGTGCGCGACGTGGGACTCGCTTTTGGAGCACGCGAAGCCTACGATGCGGGAGCAGGTATGAAGCAGGCCGAGCTAACTTTGGAGCCGCCCGTCGCCAAGACGCGGTCTTTGCGGGTTACAGAGCCGAGACACGAAACGGCGTGCGCGGCGGCTCCGCAAGCGACGGCGCAGGAATGCAGAGAGTCGGACCTTGGCGCGGCGCAGCAGGCCACTGCGACAGACCATAAGAACGCCTCTGCGCCGTCTCCTGCGGGGCCACGGTCGCGTGCCGCCCGCATCATCGCCCTCGCCCGCGCCCTTGGCGTCCAGAGCGACGCGGAGGCCGTCGGGCAACTTGGTGTGGACACGCCGTTCTGACCATGCACGCGCCCACTCCAACCCGCGCCCTCGCATGACGCCTGCGCCGTACTACAAGGACGAGTTCGTGACGCTCTACCACGGCGATTGCCGCGAGGTGCTGCCGCTTATCGAGCATGGCGACACCTGCATTGTTGACCCAGTGTGGCCCAATTCGGTGTTCCCGCTCGTCGCTGACCCTGCCGCATTGTTTGCTGAAGCTGCTACTCTGCTTCGCGTGGAAAGGCTCGTCGTCCACCTTGGCTGCTCGTCCGACCCGCGCTTCTTGGCAGGCGTGCCGTCCGCGCTCCCGTTCCTGCGAGTGTGCTGGCTTGAATACGCCGCTCCGTCTTATCGCGGACGCATCCTAATCGGCTCTGATGTGGCCTATGCTTATGGCACACCACCCTCGTCGCGTCCCGGCCGCCGCGTCCTGCCCGGTCGCTGCATGGCAAAGAAGAACGACACGAAGGACTGGCACACTGGGCGCGGCCACGGCACCAGCGACGGCCTCGACTATAAAGCCCTGCCTCATCCCTCACCGCGTCGCTACGAGCACGTCTCGTGGTTGGTTGGCGTCTTCGCAGACGCCGTCATCATCGACCCGTTCTGCGGCGCGGGTACAACCTTGCTGGCAGCGAAGTCGCATAACCTGCGGGGCATCGGTATCGAGCGCGAGGAGCGCTATTGCGAGCTTGCCGCCAACCGCCTGCAACAATCCATGCTCGCCCTCGCATGACCGCCCAGGAGCGATACGCCGCGACCGGCGAGTTGAACGCCCTGCTCGACCGCGGTGTCAACGTCGCTTCGCCCAAGTTCCTCGACTACCTTTACGGCGAGCCGCCGGCGGGCTGGGGGTTCCCGAAGCGCTACATCAAGGAGAAGGGCAAAAATACGACGAAGCTTGCCCGTGGCACTGACGCGCTTCTCGCGACGTACCGACAGAACAAGGACCGTCGCCTTGAACTGTCGCTGCTCATCATCGACCGACTCACGCAGCTCAAGACGCTACGCACGAAGCTCGACCGCGACGGGCGCCTGCGCATGTCCATTAACATCGCGGGCACCGAAGTCGGGCGTGTCAGCGTGGGCGCGAGCAACACCGGCTCAGGTTATGCCCTGCACAGTACTCCCGACCGGCACCGGCACCTGTTCCCCGCCGACCTCGGCTACGACTTCTACCAAGTCGATCTCACGGGCGCCGACTCGTGGACCGTCGCCGCCGAGTGCCTCGCGCTTGGCGACCCGACGATGTGGGACGACCTGCGCGCCGGTCTGAAACCGGCCAAGGCTTTGAGTGCTTTGTACCTTGATGGACCGGGCGCGAACAAACTACCGCGCGCAGAGTTGCTGGCGCGATGTAAAGAGTTGCCCAAAGATTGGCTGTATGCGGCGGCCAAGAAATGCACGCATGGCTCAAATTACGGCGAGGGCGATGTGCGCATCGCGGAAACGCTTCTCAAAGATTCGTGGGAAGCTGGAGAGGGCACGCTTGTCACAGTTACAGCGGCGCAGTGTCGTCGCCTTCAAGACCTGTATTTCATGCGCTACGTTGGTGTGCGCCGTTGGCAAGAGCGTGTGAAAATGCTGCTGCAACGGGACGGCTTCCTCGTTGCCGCAAGCGGGCTCAAGCGGGACTTTTTCGGAAACAAGCGCGACCATCAAACCATCAAGGACGCGCTGCCGTTTTGCCCCGCTGCGAATACGGCGTATTGCACGAATGTGGCGCTCTTGAAACTGTGGAACGATCCCGAGAACATGGGCGCGGATGGCAAACGGATTGCGCGTCCGCTTTTAACCGTGCACGATTCGATCCTCATGGAAGCCCCGCACGACCGCCGCGATTGGATGCGCGAGCGGATACCGCTGTGGTTTGCAAACCCCATTTGCGTGGCAGGCACCACGTTCACCATCCCGTACGAGAGCATGGTCGGGCCGTCGTGGGGAGAATTGTCGCCGCTATGAAAACGATACCGCTATCGCAAGGCAAAGTCGCGCTTGTGGACGATGCCGATTATGCATGGTTGAACCAGTGGAAATGGTACGCGGACAAGAACCGCAAGACGTTTTATGCACGACGGAACATGCGCGTTGGTCCTTACAAGCAGCGGGCGATTAAGATGCACCGCGTTCTTACCGACGCTCGCGAGGATCAACTGGTCGATCATCGAGACGGCGATGGACTGAACAACCAGCGCTACAACTTGCGGGTGTGCGACGAGGCGCAAAGCTCACAGAATCGCGGGTTGCGAAAGCATTGCGGCTTGCCCTTTAAAGGCGTGCGAAGGTCGCGATGGGGTAAGGGCTACGTCGCTGTGGTCAAAGCGAACAAGAGGCGCATTGCCCTTTACGGATTCAAAACAGCGCGAGACGCTGCGTTGGCTTACGACGCGATGGCGCTCAAATACCACGGCGAGTTCGCCCGCACCAACGCCATGCTTGGCCTGTTATGAGCACCCCCATCACGGTCGCGGGCACGACCTTCACCATACCCTACGAAGCCCAGCGCGGGCCGTCGTGGGGCGAACTTGAACCACTATGAACGACACCGAAACCATCGACCGCCTGTACCTCGAACTA
>Ga0111538_10004704_pt1 | contig 18857 bp, 24 predicted proteins | sample SoiMethybrSBSTD1_FD_79669 | JGI IMG/M metagenome (GOLD analysis project Ga0111538, IMG submission 79669) | Bulk soil microbial communities from a Populus tree surrounding site in Tennessee, USA - Soil MetaG P. TD hybrid SBSTD1 (version 2)... | ecosystem: Environmental > Terrestrial > Soil >...
CGGGCGTCGACTTCGTCGTCGTCCCCGCAAGGGACTTCGACGCGTCCGTCGAGTTCTACGGCACCGTCCTCGGGCTGCCGTGCACCTCCCGGTACGGCCAGATGCCCGGCGCCGAGTTCGAGACCGGCACCGTGACCCTCGCCGTCATGGCGACCGAGGCGTTCGGCATGGGCTTCGGCGCGAACCGCAACCCGATCGCCCTGCACGTCGAGGACTACCACGCGGCGCGGGCCGAGCTCGAGTCCCGGGGCGTGACCTTCACGAGCGACACCATCGACAGCGGCGTCTGCCTGATGGCGTCGTTCGACGACCCGGCCGGCAACGTCCTCATGATCCACCACCGGTACGCGCCGCACGCCGAGGCGGCCTAGCGGCTCAGCTCTGCGGTGCCGGTTTCCAGCGTCTCGTCGCCGTGCGCCTGGAGCAGGACGACGATCGCGATCACGAGGTAGCCGATCGCCGCGACGTGCGGCAGCACGAGCGCGAGGAGGATCACCAGGGCGTAGAAGCCGATGCTCGGCGTCGTCCGGCGCAGCACCGTCTCGATCTCCTCCTGGCTCACGTCCGGCTTGAGGAGGTCCCGGTCGCGCGCGGCGGTCGCCCAGAGCGCTCCCATGAGCACGGAGATGACGAGCAGCGAGAGGCCGTAGAACGTGGCGGCGGCCCGCTCCGCGTCGACGCTGCGAATCGCCTCCGCGATGAGCCGCGTCGGGAAGGGCAGGAACGAGACCGCCATGAGCAGGAGCAGGTTGAGGGTCATCAGCCGCCGGTCGACGTACTCGACGCGCGCGAAGATCCCGTGGTGGGTCAGCCAGATGCCGCCGATGGTGAGGAAGCTCGTGACATAGGCGAGGTAGGCGGGCCTCGGTCTAGCATGGTCAACGGCGCGAGAGGGCGCCGCCGGGTTCGCGGACAGGACCGAGTCCACCTCTGCAGGTCGAGTCGAACATCGTGACGATCTCCTTCGGCCCCGAACGCGAGCCCGTGGCCCTCGAAGGGAGACGTCATGCCTGATCTGCCGGCCCGCCCCGATCTCGTACAGCTGCGCCACCAGGCGAAGGACCTGCTCCGCTCAGCCCGCGCCGGCGACGCCTCCGCCCTCGAGCGCGTCCACGCCGTGTCCGAGCGCGTCTCGCTGGCGTCGGCCCAGCTGGGGCTCGCCCGGGAGTACGGGTTCGCGAGCTGGGCGAAGCTCAAGACCGAGGTCGTCCGCCGTCAGATCCTCGACGACCGCGACGTCGACGGGCTCGTCGCCCTGCTCTCCGACGAGCCCGAGCTCGCCACCGCGGCCATGGAGCACTGGTGCGACCACCCGAAGGGCGCCTCGCCGCTCGGGTACGTCGCGATGCTCCGTTACGACACGTCGCGGGACGCCTGGCGCGACGTTCCGGGAACCGAGGCGGTCGCGAGGGTGCTGCTCTCCCGCGGCGCTCTCGCCGACGGCGCGCCCGGGGAGCTCGAGACGCCGCTGATCACCGCGGCGAGCTACGGCGACGCGGGGGTTGCGCGCGTCCTGATCGAGGCGGGCGCCGACATCGAGGCCACCGCGTCGCCCGACTCCGGCGGCGTGCCCGGCGGGAACGCCCTGCTCCACGCCGCCGTGTTCGGCATGACCGACGTCGTCGATGTTCTCGCCGCCGCGGGCGCGCGCATCGAGAGCATCGAGGTCGCCGCCGCCGCGGGCGACGTGGCCGGCTGGCTCGAGGGCGCGGCGCCGGACGCCCGGGTCCGTGCGCTCGTCATGGCAACGGACCACGAGCGCCTCGAGGTCATCGACCGCCTCGTCGCGGACGGTGTTCCCGTCGACGGCGTCGACCCGGTCTGGGGCGGCCATCCGCTCCGCACGGCCGCGACCAACGGCCGGCCGGCGAGCGCCCGGCGCCTGCTCGCGCACGGCGCGGACCCCGACCTTCGCGACGACGAAGGTCGCACGCCGCTCGACCTCTGCCGCGCGCGACGGCCGCCGGGCGACGCGCCCGCATTCGACGAGGTCGAGGCGGTCCTGGCCGCCGTGACCGCGAGCGGCCCCTGACCGCACTCGCGGACCCTCGCCGCTAGCCGCTGCCGTCCGGCCCGCTGAGCCAGACGGGCGCCGCGAGCGAGAGACCGAGGCCGTCGAGTGCGCTCGCGGGGTTCCCGCGGACGATCGTCAGCCAGCCGCGCGGGTCGAAGAGCACGCCGTACTCGCCCGCCGCGAAGTCGGCGTACGTGCTGCCGCGCTTCGCCTCGACCGCCCCGGACACCGCCTCGACGCACAGCGTCGCCGCGGCGTCGAGGCCGGCCGCGGCCAGGTCGGCCGGCCGGACGTTCAGCTGGACGTTCCCGAAGCGGTTGAAGTCGATGACCTCGCAGCAGATCTTGCCCTGCTCGATCTCCGGCTCCGCGAGCGTGACGACCGTGAGGGTGGCGGGGTCGAGCGCCGCGCCGAGCCGCGCGATCGGCATCCCCGCGGCGAGGTGCGCGGTGGCGGGGCAGAACGTGTCGGGCGCGCGGAACGACTCCGCGTGGGTCGGGCGAACCACGTCCACCGACGTGATCTCGACGGCCGCGGTCATGCCGCCGGCCGCCACCCAGGCGAGCGACAGGAGACCGTTGTCGGGGCCGACGAGCATGCGACCGCTCGCGGTCTCGATCGCGACCTCGCGGTCCTTGCCGACGTTCGGCTCGACCACGGCCAGGACCACGGCGCTCTCCGGGATGTACGGCATCGAGTCGGCGAGCAGGAGCGCGCCCGACGCCACCTCGAGCGGGCGGATGAGATGCGAGAGGTCGATGATCGGGCTCTCCGGCGAGATCCCGCTCATGACGGCGTGGCAGAGGCCGACCCACTCGTTGCCGAGCCCGAAGTCGGAGACGAAGACGATCGGTCGCGCCATGGGCGTTAGCATGCTTCGGCCCGCGGGCCGATGCAACACACGACCGGTGCGATGAGTTCGGCGCCCCGCCGCGGTCCAACCTCCGACACGACTCGAGGAGGGTGCACGCATGGGAAAGGTTCGATTCACGCAGACGATGTCGCTCGACGGCTACACCGCCGGTCCCGAGCAGACCCGGAAGGAGCCACTCGGGAGGGGCGGCGAGGACCTGCACGAGTGGATGTTCGCGACCCGGACGTTCCGGCAGATGGGCGGCGACGAAAGCGGCGAGACCGGGCTCGACGACGAGCGCATGCGCCGGTGGAACGAGAACATCGGCGCCCACATCATGGGGCGCAACATGTTCGGCCCGGTGCGCGGCGACTGGGGTGACGAGGACTGGCGCGGCTGGTGGGGGGACGACCCGCCGTACCACGCACCGGTGTTCGTCCTCACCCACCACGCTCGGGAGCCGGTCGAGATGCAGGGCGGCACGACGTTCCACTTCGTCACCGAAGGGATCGAGGCCGCGCTCGCGCGGGCGCAGGAGGCCGCCGGAACGAAGGACGTCGCGATCGCCGGCGGCGCCTCGACGGCGCAGCAGTACCTCCGCGCCGGCCTCGTCGACGAGATGGAGCTCCACGTGGTGCCGCTCCTGCTCGGCGCGGGCGAGAGGCTCTTCGAGAACCTCGACGGCGGGCCTGCCGGCTTCGAGTGCGTCGAGCTCGTCAGCTCTCCGGCCGTGGCGCACTACAGCTACGTCCGCAAGGGCGCCTAGCCCGAGGAGCGGCGCCCGTCGAGCCAGATCGTCCACCGCTCGATCGTGTCGATCCGCAGGATGCCGTCCCGGTGCCACGGATCGGTCGCCAGACGTGCCTCGATCTCCTGCGGGTCGGCGGCCTCGACGACCACCAGCACGCGGTCGGCGTCGCCGATCGGGCCGCCGAGGACGACGAAGCCGTCGTCGACGAGCGCGTCCATGAAGGCGGCGTGCTCGTCCCAGCCCGCCTGCTCCCGGCGCCCGCGCGACGGATCCCAGGCGGGCCCGTTGACGTTCGTCACCGCGAACACCGGCACGCGGCGAGCGTAGCTCGCGGTGCGCTGCCCGACCGTGCGCGTACGCGATGCCCGGTGCGGCATGATTGAATCGCCGGTGACGATCGGGGCGAGGAGGTACGGCATGGCGGCGACGAGCCGGAACGACAGGCGGCTGTCCGACGAGCAGCTCGGTGAGCTGATCACGCTGCTGAAGGACGTGGACACGGTCGAGCTGAAGCTGACGGTCCCCCAGGCGGACCAGCGCGCAGTCGTCACCGGGCTCCAGGTCGATCCCCTCGAGGCGCAGATCCGGCAGGTGTTCTTCTTCGACACGCCGGATCTCGCATTGAACAAGGCGGGCGTCGTCCTTCGCGCGCGCCGCGTCCAGCAGAAGGGCGACGACTCCGTCGTGAAGCTCCGGCCGGTGGTCCCGTCCAACCTCTCCGAGGTCGTTCGGCGGTCGCCGGGCTTCGGGGTCGAGGTCGACGCGATGCCCGGCGGCTTCGTCTGCTCCGCTTCGATGAAGGGGGCGCCGACCGGGGTCCGCGAGGCCTCGTTCGGGCAGCGCCCGCTGCGGAAGCTCTTCTCGAAGGAGCAACGCGAGTTCTATGCCGCGCACGCGCCCGAGGGAATCGCGATCGACGACCTGTCGATCCTCGGCCCCCTCTTCGTCCTCAAGCTGAAGCTCGTGCCGAAGGCGTTCGGCCGCAAGCTGGTCGGCGAGATGTGGCTGTACCCGGACGGGACGCGCCTCCTCGAGCTCTCGACGAAGTGCGCTCCGAACGAGGCGTTCCAGGTCGCAGCGGAGTCGCGGGCGTTCCTCGCGCAGAAGGGGCTCGACCTCGGCGGCGAGCAGGAGACGAAGACGAAGAAGGCACTCGACTTCTTCTCCAAGGCGCTCAAGGCGAACGGCGGCGCCGCAGAAGCCTGACGTCCGCCGCCGGATCGATTCCGGCTGCTGATCGGGTCGAGCAGGGATCCTGATCGCGCAGCCTGGCCCGCTTTGCCTAGCGTGGGAGGATGCGAGGCTCGATGACAGGGCGCGGCTGGGTGCTGTTCGCGTCCATGTGCGTCCTCTGGGGGATCCCGTACCTGCTCATCAAGGTCGCGGTCGAGGACGTGAGCCCGGCGATGCTCGTGCTGGCGCGCACGGGGATCGCGTCGCTGCTCCTGCTGCCGATCGCGGCGGCGCGGAACGAGCTCCGGCAGCTCCTCCCGCACTGGCGGCCGCTGCTCGCGTTCGCGGGGATCGAGATCGCCCTGCCGTGGGTGCTCCTCGGCTCGGCGGAGACGCGGATCTCGAGCTCGCTCACCGCGCTCCTCATCGCCGCGGTGCCCCTCGTCGGCACCGGGATCGCGCTCGTGACGGTGCCGCGCGAGCGCCTCACGCTCGACCGGGGCGCCGGCCTCGTCCTCGGGATGGCGGGCGTCGCGTCGATCGTCGGCCTCGGGATCGAAGGGGCGAGCCCGGTCGCGATCGTCCAGGTCCTGCTGGTGGCGGTCTGCTACGCCGTCGGCCCCGCGATCCTGCAGCGCTGGCTCGCCGAGCTCCCGCCGCTCGGCGTGATCGCGGCGTCGCTGGGAGTCAGCGCGCTGGTGTATCTCCCGATCACCGCACTGGCCGGGCCCGGGAGCGCGCCTTCGTTCGACGCGCTCGCCTCGATCGTCGTGCTCGCCGTGCTCTGCACGGCGATCGCGTTCCTCGTCTTCTTCGCCCTGATCACGGAGATCGGCCCCGTGCGCGCGACGGTGATCACGTACGTGAACCCGGCCGTTGCGGCAGTGCTCGGCGTCGTCGTACTCGACGAGGCGTTCACCGTCGGGATGGCGGTCGGCTTCGTGCTCGTCCTCGCGGGCTCGATCCTCGCCACGCGGCCCGGGAAGACGCGCGAAGTGGGCACGCCGCCGCTGCTCGAGCCGGCGTCGACCGACCGCTGACTCAGCTCGGCGGGAGTTCCGCGAGCCGCCGCTCGAGGAAGCGTCGCTCGGCGTCTGCGTGGACGAGCTCCAGCGCCCGGCTGTAGGCGGCCCGCGCGTCGTCGGGTCGGTCGAGCCGGCGCAGGAGCTCGGCGCGCGTCGCGTGGAGGTAGTGGTACCGCTCGAGCTCGAGCCGGTCGACGAGCGCCAGCGCGCCTTCCGGGTCGCCCGCCTCGGCGATCGCCGCGGCGCGATTCAGCTCGACGACCGCCGAGCCGGTGCGGCGGCCGAGCTCGCCGTAGAGCGCCGCGATCTGCGGCCAGTCCTGCGGATCCTCGACGTGCAGCGCGGCGATCGCGGCCTGGAGGACGTACGTGTCGCGTCCTCCGAGCGCGACGGCACGGTCGAGGATCGCGCGGCCCTCGGCGATCTGGCCGAGATGCCAGAGCGCGCGGTCCTGCTCGTGGAGGAGGACGATCGCGCCGTCGGCGAAGCGCGCGTCGCGCCGCGCGTCGTTGAGGAGCATCAGCGCGAGGAGGCCGTGCACCTCGGGCTCGTCGGGCATCAGCTCCGCGAGCGCGCGGCCGAGCCGGATCGCCTCCGTCGCGAGGTCGCCGCGGCCGCCGTACCCCTCGTTGAAGATGAGGTAGGCGACGGCGAGCACGGCGGCGAGGCGGTCGGGCAACAGGTGCGGCGGCGGGACCCGGAACGGGATCGCCGCCGCTCGGATCTTCGTCTTCGCGCGCACGAGTCGCTTCGCCATCGTCTCGTCCGGGACGAGGAACGCCCGTGCGATCTCCTCGTTCGTGAGGCCGCCCAGCGTCCGGAGCGTCAGCGCAACCTGCGCGTCGAGCGCCAGGGACGGGTGACAGCAGGTGAAGATCAGCTCGAGACGCTCGTCCGGGATCGTCGTGTCGTCCACCTCGTCCTCCGTCGCCTCCGGCACGTCGAGGAGGCAGGTCTTGGCGGCGAGCACGCGCTCCCGCCGGATGCGGTCGATCGCCCGGTTCCGGGCCGTGGTCACGAGCCAGGCGCGGGGATTGTCGGGCGCGCCGGTCGCCGGCCACCGCTCCGCGGCGATCGCGAACGCCTCCTGGGCGGCCTCCTCGGCGAGATCGAAGTCGCCGAGGAAGCCGATCAGGGCGGCGAGGACGCGTCCCCACTCGTCGCGAAAGACCTGGTCGAGGCAGTTCACGAGCCCTTGAGCGGGCGCACCTCGATCGCGCCCCCGAGGCGCGCGGCGGGGATCCGCGAGGCGAGCTCGATCGCGGCGTCGAGATCGTCGGCCTCGAAGAAGAGGTATCCGCCGAGCGCCTCCTTGACCGAGACGAACGGCCCGTCCGTGGTGAGCGTCCTTCCGTCCTGCACGCGGACAGTCGTGGCCGTCTCCGGCCCCTCCATCCATGCGCCCGGCGTCACGCCGGGCGTCTCGTTGAGCGCCTGGTAATCGGCGTAGACCGCCTGCTGCTCGTCGGCCGACATGCCGTCCCATGCGTCGGTTCCCGGTGTCGGCGTGTCGCCTTGCTGGATCAGGAGCATGTACCTCATGACGTCCTCCTCGTGTCGGATACCTGTTCTCCTTCGAGACGAACGGCGCGACCACGAGAGGACATCACTTGCGAAGCTCTCGCCTCAGCGCTCACGGACGTCGCGGTGGAGGACCGGCTTGAGGTCGACGATCGGCGTGCCGTCGATCGCCTCGAGTCCGCTCACCCGCACGCGCAGCCCGTCGACGGCCAGGATCGAGACGCGGTGCAGGCCGATCGGGTTCGGCCGGTCGGGGGAGCGCGTCGCGAAGACGCCCTGCCGGGCGCGCGACGCATCGCCCCGCGGATGCACGCGGAGCACCTCCCGGCTCGCTCGGTCGAGCCATGTGAGCAGCACGACCTCGTCGCCCGGCGCGAGCCCGTCGAGGCCGGCGCGCACGCCCGGCTGGAACAGGAGCCACGCGTCCGGCGCGCCTTCATCGCCCTGCCTCGGCGCATCGCCGAGGTCCCGAAGCGGCGACTCGACGACTCCGATCGGCCTGACCTCGAAGCTCTCCCCGCTCAAACCCTCCAGCCTCCCTCCGCACCCGGCAGCCGCCGCGGGAGGCGGCGCCCGTCGATCGATCGGCAGCATGCCCGTCATCGCATCCTCTCGTCGTGACCGGTTGTCTTGAAGACGAACGGCGTTCGCGCCAGAGGACAGCCTCAGCGATCGAGTGCGGCGGCGGCGCCGCGGATCGCCCCGAGGAGCGCCTGGATCGAAGGCCGCTCCGCGTCCGCGGATCGCGTCGCCGCGAAGATCGTCCGATGCACGGACCCGTCGGCGAGGGAGCGCAACGCGACGCCCGACCGGGCCTCCGGGCGTACGAGCCGGGGGAGCATCGTCACGGCCTGGCCCGCGGCGACGAGGGCGAGGCTCGTGACGCTGTCGTTCGTCCGGTGGCGGATGTCCGGCTCGAACCCGCCGAGCTCGCGGCACGTGCGGACGATGAGCTCCTCCCAGCCCGACCGGGTCTCGCGGTGCCCCGTGGTCCAGGGTGCTTCGGCGAGCTCGGCCAGAGGCACCTCGCGAACGTGTCGCCGAGCCGCGGGGTGGCGGGCCGGCAGGATCAGGAAGACGGGATCGACGAGGAGATCCTCCCGGTCGATCCCGACCGTTCGCGGAAGTGGCTGGTGCTGCCACTCGTCGCCGAGCACGAGGTCGACTTCGCCGAGCGGAAGGGTGGGCAGCGCCTGCTCCGGCTCCGCCTCGACGAGCGCGCACCGCAGATCGGGAGCCTCGCGCGCCAGCGATCGCATTGCCGGTACCGCGAGGTGGAACGCCGCCGACTGGAACGAGGCGATCCGCGCCCGGCCGGCGACCTTTCCGGACACCGCGGCGAGGTCGGACTCGGCGAGCTCGACGCGCTCGAGCAGTGCCTCCGCGTGATTTGCGAGGACGAGCCCGGCGTCGGTGAGCCGCACCCCGCGCCCGGCGCGCTCGAGCAGCGGGACGCCCGCCTCCCGTTCGAGCACCGCGAGCTGCTGGGAGACGGCCGACGGGGTGTACTGCAGCGCGTCGGCCACGGCGGCGATCGTTCCGCGCTCGCGGAGCTCGCGGAGCAGGCGCAGTCGGTGGAGGTCGAGCATTCGGAAGTAAGACTACTGATTGGCCGTCATAAATCAGCATTGATGCTACTGCTTCGCTGCGCCAGGATGGGCGCATGCCTCGCGCCGGAGCCCTCCTCTGCCTCGCGTCCGCCGCCGCCTTCGGCGCGATGGGCATCTTCGGCAAGCTGGCGTATGGCGATGGCGCCACGGTGGGAACGCTTCTCGCGTGCCGCTTCGTGCTGGCCGCGGCGCTCTTCTGGCTCGTGCTCCTCGCGACCGGGGCGGCGCGCGTGCTCCGCCACGTGCCCCGGCGCGACGTGGGGATCGCGCTCGCGTTGGGCGCCGTCGGCTATGGGGCGCAGGCGGGCGCCTACTTCGCCGCGCTCGAGCGGATCGACGCCTCCCTGCTCGGGCTGCTCGTCTACACCTTCCCGGTCATCGTCACGGTCGCGGCGATCGCGCTCGGCCGGGAGCGGGGAACGCCACGCACCGCCGTGTCGCTCATGCTCGCCTCGGGTGGGATCGTCCTCGTCCTCGCGGGCGCGGCGACGGTCGGCGTCGACGCTGTCGGCGCGTTGCTCGGGCTCGGCGCCGCCGTCGTCTACAGCACCTACATCCTGAGCTCCGAGGGTGTCGCCTCCCGTCTCGGCCCGCTGGTCCTCGGCGCGCTCGTCTGCACCGGCGCCGCGACGACGCTGACGATCGCGTCGCTCGCTGCGGGCGACCTCCGGCCGGGCGATGTCGGCCTCGCGGGCGTCGGCTGGCTGGCCTGCCTCGCCGCGGTGTCGACGGTCGGTGCGATCGCGCTGTTCTTCGCCGGTTTGCGGCGCGTCGGACCGTCGGCGGCGTCGATCCTGTCGACGCTCGAGCCGGTCGTCACGGTCGCGCTCGCCTTCGTCGTGTTCGGCGAGTCGCTCGGGCCGGCGCAGCTCCTCGGCGGCGCGCTCGTCCTGGCAGCGGTCGTCGCCGTTCGCTCGCCTGCCCGCGTCGTCATCGCACCACCGAGGCTGGTGGAGGAACCGACGGGCTAACGCCGAGCCCCGTCGGCCCGTCTCTGACGTCCGCTGCGTCCCAACTGTCGCTCCGGGTCGGTCCCATTCGTCATCATCAAGAGGCGACGAGAGGAGAACCCCATGAGCGACATGGCCCCGGCACAGGTCAACGATCGGCGGAGGTGGTACGCACTCGCGCTCCTCTGCGTGGTGCAGTTCATGGTCGTTCTCGACATCGCGATCGTGAACGTCGCGTTGCCGTCGATCCAGGTCGACCTGAAGTTCTCGGACGAGAACCTGCAGTGGGTGATCAGCGCCTACGCGCTCGTCTTCGGCGGGTTCCTCCTGCTGGGTGGCCGCCTCGCCGACATCCTCGGCCGGCGTGTCGTCTTCATGGCGGGGCTCGTCATCTTCTCGGTCGGGTCGCTCCTCTGCGGCCTCGCCTGGAGCGACACGGCGCTCATCGCCGCCCGGGCGCTGCAGGGCCTCGGCGCCGCGACGATCACGCCGTCGGCGCTCTCGATCCTGACGACGACGTTCCACGAAGGGCGCGACCGCAACATCGCCCTCGGCGCGTGGGGCGCGGTCGGCGGCTTCGGCGCCGCCGCGGGCGTCCTGATGGGCGGGATCCTGACCGACCTCCTCTCCTGGGAGTGGATCTTCTTCGTGAACGTCCCGGTGGGTATCGCCGCGCTCGTGCTCGCCCCGGTCCTCCTGACGGAGAGCCGCGACGCGCACGGCCAGAGCCACGACGTGCCCGGCGCGGTGCTGATCACGTCGTCGCTCGTGCTGCTCGTGCTCGGCATCACGCAGGGTCGGCAGTGGGAGTGGCTGTCGGCCAGGACGCTCGGCGTCTTCGCCGCGTCGCTCGTGCTGTTCGTGGCGTTCGTGCTCTGGGAGCGGCGCGAGCCCGAGCCGCTCGTCCCCTTCTCGATCTTCCGGCTCCAGACGCTGACGGCGGCGAACGTCGCCGGGTTCATCATGGGCACGGCGATGTTCTCGATGTTCCTGATGCTCACGCTGTACATGCAGCAGGTGCTCGGGATGACGGCCCTGAAGACCGGCATCGGCTACCTCGCGGTGGCGGGCACGGCCGTGATCTGGGCGAACGTCGCTGCGCAGGTCGTGAACCGGATCGGCGTCAAGCCGGCGCTGATCTTCGGGATGAGCATGCTGACCCTCGGGCTCCTGCTGTTCACGCAGGTCTCCGCCGGCGGCTCCTACTGGGCGGATCTCTTCCCGGGCTTCCTCGTCCTCGGCGTCGCGATCCCGTTCGCGTTCGTGCCGATCACGATCGCGGCGCTGGCCGGAACGAAGCCGCAGGAGGCCGGGCTCGCCTCGGGGCTCATCAACACGTCGCAGCAGATCGGCGGCGCGGTCGGCATCGCGCTGCTCTCGACGATCGCCTTCTCGACGAGCGACGACAAGATCGCGGGCGGCACCGCCGTGCCGGTGGCGCTGACGGACGGATTCGTGAACGCGTTCTGGGCAGGCGCCGTGATCGCGTTCGCCGGTGTCCTCGTCTCGATCTTCATGGTGCGCGGGCGCGACCTCCGCCCCCAGGAGCAGCCCGTGGCCGAGCCCGTCCTCGAAGGGACGTAGGGAGGCGGCCCTCGCCCGTCAGACGTCCCGCGCTCGGAGGAGCGCGTAGCCGATCGCGAGCGCGCCGAGTGCCCAGGCGAATGCGACCGCGAGTCCCTGCCACGGGCCGATCGGCATGCCCAGGCGCCCGTCGAACGGGGCGAGCATCCGGTCGGTCGACGACTGGATCGCCATCCCGGCGAGCGGTGTGAGCTGCGCGATGCGGATCGCGATGCGCTCCGGAAACGCGCCGAGGAAGAGGAACGGGAGGAACAGCAGCCCGGCTCCCGTCGCGATCGTCGCCCCCGAGTGACGGAGGATCGTTCCGACCCCGAGCGCGAGGAGCGCGTACGCGGTGAGCAGCAGGCCCGTCCCGACGACCGCCCGGATCGCGGCGGGGTCGGTGAGCGAGACCGGAGGGTAGGCGGGTGCGACGTAGCCGCCGTCGTGGAGCAGCGGCTGGGCGATCGCGAAGGAGACTGCCGAGCTCGCGACGCCGAGCGGGAGCACCACGGCGATCAGGATCAGCGCCTTCGCCGCGAGGACGCGGAGCCGTCCCTGGGTCGCGGTCAGCGTCGTCCGGAGCATCTTCGTCGCGTACTCGCCGGTGATGAGCGACGCGCCGACGACGACGACCGCGAGCTGAGCGAAGACGATGCCCGCGAGGCCCATCTGGACGACGTCGTCGTCCCCGCCGAACCGGGCGTTCGTCTCGCTCTCGGAGGCGAACCACGCCGTCATCCCCGCCATCAACACGGCGGTTGTCGCGAGCGCGACGAGCGTTCCGCGCTGCGTGCGGAGCTTCGTCCACTCCGAGCGGAGGGTCGCGGTCACGCGTCGCCCATCTCGGCGGCCGCGAGCGGCCGCCCCGTGTGCTCGCCTGCGCCGCGCGTGAGCCGAAAGTACGCCTCCTCGAGCGTGGGGCGGGAACTCTCGAGCCCGTCGAGCGGCACGCCGTGGGACGCGAGCACCGTTGCCACGTCTGCCGCGGGCATGCCCGCCACGGCGACGCGCTCTCGTCCGTTCGAGGACACCGTGGCGCCGGCGTTCGCCAGGACGGTCATCGCGGCGGTCGCATCGGGCGTGCGGATCTCGACAGAGCCGTCCGACGCATTCGCGAGCAGCTCGGCCACCGACACGTCGGCGAGGAGACGCCCCCGCCCGATCACGATCAGGTGGTCGGCGGTGCCCTCGAGCTCGCTCATCAGGTGGCTCGACACGAACACGGTGCGCCCCTCGGCGGCGAACGCGCGCAGCAGCTCACGCATCCACTGGATTCCCTCCGGGTCGAGGCCGATGGTGGGCTCGTCGAGGAGCAGGATCGGTGGGTCGCCGAGGAGCGCCGCGGCGACGCCGAGGCGCTGCCGCATGCCGAGCGAGAGCGCCTTCGCCCTGCGGGCCCGGACGCCGGAGAGACCGACGAGCTCGAGCACCCGGTCCGCCCGATCCGGTGGGATCCCGTTGCTCCGGCCGAGCCACACGAGGTGGCTGCGCGCCGAGCGGCCCGGGTGGAGCGCGCCTGCGTCGAGCAGCGCCCCGACGGCCGTCAGCGGCCGCGGGATCGTCCGGTACTGGCGGCCGTCGACGAGCGCCTCGCCGGAGTCGGCGTGTGCGAGGCCGAGCACCAGCTGCATCGTGGTCGTCTTGCCCGCGCCGTTCGGGCCGACGAACCCCGTGATCAGCCCGGAACGCACGGCGATCGACAGGTCGTCGACGGCGACCGTCCGCCCGTACCGCTTCGTCAGCCCGTGGGTCTCGATCGTGGAGGTCACGGCTCCGACGGTACGACCGTCGTGCTCGGAGCGCGTCGCGCGGGAGCGGTGTCTTGCGCCCGCCACGGCACGGTGAGGCAAGGGAGGGCCCTCACCCGTGAAGGGGAGAGGGAAGATCGCATCCGCGCGGGAGGCGGGGGCCGCCGGACGCCGCGACAATGCCCGCATGGAGCTCGCCCGAGACGGCCAGCGCGCGGTCGTCGTCGCCCGGCGTCTGTTCGCCGGCCGCGACGGACGCATCGCTCTCACGCTCGTTCTCGCCGTGATCGCGGCGGTGGAGGCGAGCCTCTACACGCCCGACGGGTACGACGAGTTCCCGTTCGGCCCGCAGGGCGACCCGACGCTCGCGGTGTTCCTGAACGTCTTCGCGGTGGCGTCGCTGCTCGTCGTCTCGCGGTTCCCGCTCCTCGCCGCGGCGTGGTCGTCGTTCCTCGTGCTCGTCGTTCTCGCGTCACCCGAGGCGTCGCTGACGCTCACCGCGCTCGGGGTGACGCTCTACTGCATCGGGAACCTCGTGGTGCGGCGCGGCCTCGTCTTCGGTGCCGTCCTGACGCTCCCGTTTCTCCTCAACGCGATCACGCCGTTCGACAGCGGGCACGCGCGTCTCGGGAGCGTCGTGCCGTTCCTGCTCGTCGCCGCGGCGGTGATCGTGGGCGAGTCGACCCGACGCCGTACCGAGATCCTCTCCGCACTCGGCGCGACCCAGGAGGCGATGGCGGTGAGCGAGCGCGAGCAGACCGCGATGGAGGAGCGCGCCCGCATCGCGCGCGAGCTCCACGACATCGTCGCCCACCATCTCTCCGTGATCGCGGTGCAGAGCGAGACGGCGCGGCTGACGTCGCCGAGGCTGTCAGCCGACGCGCGGCGGCGCTTCGAGGCGATCGGCGAGACCGCGCGGGACGCGCTCACCGAGACGCGCCGCCTGCTCGGCGTCCTGCGCGAGGACGTCGCGGGCCCGCCCGACCGCGCGCCCCAGCCGGGCCTCGACGCGCTCCCCGAGCTCATCGACACCGCGCGCGACGCGGGCGCGGCGATCCGGTTGATCATGCAGGGCAAGGTCATCCCGCTCCCGTCGGGCACCGACCTCGCCGCCTATCGGATCGTGCAGGAGGCCCTCACGAACGCCCGTCGACATGCGCCCGGAGCCGACGTCGACGTCGAGCTCTCGTACGGCGACGACCTGCTCCTCATCCGCATCCGGGACCACGGCCCGGGCCCGGGGGAAGGAGAGCTCGCGTCGGGTCACGGCCTCGTCGGGATGCGCGACCGCGCGGCGATCGCCGGCGGCACGTTCTCGTGCGGCGCGGCCGAGGGCGGCGGCTTCGTCGTCGAGGTGACCCTGCCGACGGGTGCGCCGTCGTGATCCGGGCGCTCGTCGCCGACGACCAGGAGATCGTCCGCGAGGGCTTCTCCGCCCTGCTCGCGACCCAGCCGGACATCGACGTCGTCGCGGCAGCCGCGGACGGCGCGGAAGCGGTCCGGCTCAGCCGCGAGCACGCGCCGGACGTCGTGCTGATGGACGTCCGCATGCCCGTGATGGACGGGATCGAGGCGACGCGCCAGCTGTGCGCGGACGGCGACGAGACCGCGCCACGGATCCTGATCCTCACGACGTTCGACCTCGACGAGTACGTCTACGACGCGCTGCAGGCGGGTGCGAGCGGATTCCTGCTCAAGGACGTCCGCGCCGAGGCGCTCTTCGATGCCGTCCGGGTCGTCGCCGCGGGGGACGCGCTCCTCGCGCCCACGGTCACGAGGCGCCTGATCGCCGAGTTCGCGCGGCTCCGCCCGCGCCGCGAGCTCCGGCCCGACGAGCTGTCGGCCCTCACGCCGCGCGAGAAGGAGATCCTCGGCCTCCTCGCCGAGGGCCTGTCGAACCACGAGATCGCCGAGCGCCTCGTCCTGAGCGACGAGACCGTGAAGACGCACGTCAGCCACGTGCTCCGGAAGCTCGGGCTCCGCGACCGGGCGCAGGCGGTCGTCGTCGCGTACGAGTCCGGGCTCGTCGTGCCGCGGGTCTGAGCGCTACAGGACCTTGTAGAACACGGTCGTCGCGCGGAGGCCGCCGCGCGGCTGGATCGAGAAGTCCGGGATCTCGCCGACGCGCGTCCAACCCGTCCGCGCGTACAGGCGCTCGGCGTCGCTGCCGGTGTTCGTGTCGAGGACGAGGAGTGTCTTGCCGCACTTGCGCCCCATCTCCTCCGCCGCCTCGAGCAGGGCGGCGCCGAGCCCGCGGCGGCGGGCGCGCCGGTGCACGAGCATCTTCGAGAGATCGGCGCGGTGCGGCTGGTTCTCGGGTTGCGCGAGGACGAGCTGCACGGTGCCGACGATGCCCTCCTCGTCCTCGGCGACCAGCAGGGCGCGCCTGCCCGCCTCGACGTCCTCGGCGACGTCACGCCAGAACGCCTGCGCGCGGAGGGGCTCCAGGGGGTGGAGGAAGCTGACGCCGGCGTCGCTGTCGATGGCGTCGATCAGCACGTCGGCGAGGGCGACGATCTGCTCGTCGTCGACGGTCTCGAGTCGTCGGATGGCGATGTCGGTCATCTCGCACGAATCTACGGGTTGAACGCGAGGAAGACGAAGGCGCCGAACAGGACGACGTGGACGCCGCCCTCCTGGACCGTGGCGCGGCCGGGCAACACCGTGAGCGCGCCGACCGCTGCCGTGATCGCGAGGAGCACCATCTGCGTCGCGCCGAGCCCGAGCACGAGCGGCTCAGGCCCACATTCACAGCCTGGCCGGGCTTGCGCTTGACATATACCTATACTGGAATATGATGAGCCCATGGCCCGGGCGGCGACGACGGCAGACGCGTTCAACGCGGTGGCAGAGCCCCGGCGGCGGCAGATCCTCGACGCCCTCGCGGGCGGCGAGCGGCCGGTGAACGAGCTCGTTCGCGTGCTCGGGCTGGCCCAGCCGCAGGTGTCGAAGCACCTGCGCGTGCTCCGCGAAGTGGGGGCGGTCGACGTGCGCGAGAACGGACGGCAACGGCTGTACCGGCTCGACGGCCGGGCGCTCAAGCCGATCCACGACTGGGTGAAGGCGTACGAGCGGGCCTGGGCGGACCGGTTGGACGAGCTCGACGCCGTGGTGCAGGAGCTCGAGAACGAGGAGGAAGGACGTGGCAGTGACGAATAGCCAGACGGCGAAGCTGACGCTCCCGACGGACGAGCAGATCGTCATCACCCGGGAGTTCGACGCACCGAGGCATCTCGTGTACCGGGCGTACACGACGCCCGATCTCGTCAAGCGCTGGTTCCACGCGAAGCGCGGGACCGTGACCGTGGCCGAGATCGACCTGCGGGTCGGCGGCGCGTGGCGGTACGTGATGGTGACGGACTCCGGTGACGAGATCGGGTTTCACGGCGAGTACCGCGAGCTGGTCCCGGACGAGCGGATCGTCGCGACCGAGGTCTACGAGGGAGCGCCCGAGCCGTACCCCGGCGAGGAGGTCGTGAACACGGTCACCCTCGACGAGGTCGACGGGCGCACGATCTGGACCCTCGTCATCCAGTGCCCGAGCAAGGGCGTGCGGGACGCGATCATCGACTCGGGGATGGAGGCCGGCCTGCAGGACGCGCTCGATCTCCTCGAGGAGCTTGCCGACTCGCTTCGCTGACGGCGGTGTGGCGGCCGCCGGACGCCCGGCGGCCGACCCTCCCCGGCGGCGCCGCTCCTCGTATAGCGGGCGATATGCGCCCTATTTGGTCTCTACCGTCGGCCGGTACACGACGACGGGAGGCGCACGATGGGCGCGAGGGACTTCGACTTCCTGCACGGCGCGTGGAACACGCGGCAGCGCCGGCTCCGGACGTGGCTGGCCGAATCGGACGAGTGGGACGAGTTCGAGGCGACGATGGTCTCCGAGCCGATGCTCGACGGGCTCGGGACCGTCGAGGAGCTCCGCACCGACCACGACGGCGGCTTCGTCGGGATGACGTTCCGGTTCTACGATCCCGCGACCGACAAGTGGGCGATCTACTGGGCGTCGACCCGCCGGCCGACGCTCGAGCTGGATCCGCCCGTGATCGGGTCGTTCGCCGGCGGCGTCGGGACGTTCGAGTCCGACGATACCCACGACGGGCGACCCGTTCGCGTTCGCTACCGGTGGACCAACGTCGACACGCAGACGCCCCACTGGGAGCAGGCGTTCTCCGAGGACGGCGGCAAGACGTGGGAGACCAACTGGACCGCGGAGTTCACGCGCGCTGCATGACGGGCGGGCGGCGCGCCGCCCGGATGCCTCAGACGTGCGCGAGCAGCCCGCCGAGCGGCCGCGGCACCCGTGTGAGGTCGAGTGCATCGGCGAGCAGCGTCGCGGTCCGGATGTTCCGGCCGCTGTGCGTCTTGACGAACCGCCGGAGCTGCTCGTCGACGGGACGCCCTCGCCACGCCGGCTGCCGCTGGAACGTGCGGAACGAATCGAGCTCCCGCTCCGCCGCGACGACCTCTTCCACGGCGTCCACGCCGGTGGCGCGAATGAGCTCGTCCTCGAGGTCCTCGACGCAGACGTAGAAGCCGAGCCGCTCCATGTCGGCGCGCGTGAGCGCGGTGCCGAGGCCGGCGCGCTCGAGCGCACGACCGAACACCGCCTCCTCGCCCGCGTCGACGAGACCCGCGAGCCGCACGTCCAGCCCGTGTGGGCCGTACCGATCGAGGAACGTGGAGATCGCCTGCGCGCCGCCCATCGGCACGACGACGACACCCTCTTCCAGAAGGCTCCGGCCCAGTCGCCGCGCGAGCGCTTCGACCGCGCGCTGGTCGCTGACCCCTTCGACGAGGACCACGGTCTCGGGCTCGAACGGTGTCGTCACGAGCTCCGCCGGAACCGTCGGGGGCTCACGCGCTAGACGGCGACGCCGGCGTGCTCGAGCAGGCCGCGGTACGCGGCGTACGCGTAGGGATGGTCGAAGACCTCGAGCGCCTCGTGCGGGTCGACGACGAGCTCGAAGGACTCTCCGCTCTCGTCGACGACGGTGACGGCGAGCGAGTCGTCGTCGGGGTACCACACGAGGTACACGTCGATTCCCTGATTCGCGCGATGCGCCAGCTCGCGGTGGCTCATTGAGGTTGCGTGGAACATGGCCGCAGCCTCGCACCTCGTCGTCTGTCGTGCGCTTCGGGCTGCACCTGTTTCCGGGTTCGGCTGGCACCACTCTCGGGGAGCGCCGGCGATGCGACGATTCGCTCGTGGCACCGGGGGCGAGCGGGTACGAGGGCTTCTTCGGCGACGACGTCGCCTCGTCGTACGACGCGGGCGCCGTCGAGATGTTCGATCCCGCGGTCGTCGACCCGGTCCTCGACGTGCTCGCGCGCCTCGCCGGGACCGGCCGGGCACTCGAGCTCGCGATCGGCACCGGGCGCATCGCGTTGCCGCTCGCGGCGCGCGGCGTGCCGGTCGCCGGGATCGACGACTCGGAGGCGATGGTGGCGCACCTCCGCGCGAAGCCCGGCGGCGAGGAGATCGAGGTCGCGATCGGCGACTTCGCCACGACCCGCGTGCCGGGCGAGTTCGCGCTCGTCTACGTCGTTTTCAACACGATCTTCAACCTCGTCACCCAGGACGCGCAGGTCGCGTGCTTCGAGAACGCCGCTCGGCACCTCGCAGAGGGCGGTCGCTTCGTC
>Ga0111538_10004706_pt1 | contig 18853 bp, 14 predicted proteins | sample SoiMethybrSBSTD1_FD_79669 | JGI IMG/M metagenome (GOLD analysis project Ga0111538, IMG submission 79669) | Bulk soil microbial communities from a Populus tree surrounding site in Tennessee, USA - Soil MetaG P. TD hybrid SBSTD1 (version 2)... | ecosystem: Environmental > Terrestrial > Soil >...
GAAGGGCGAAGAGAATGACTAAGCCCATCACCATCCGTTTCGTAAAACTTCACCCCGAGGCCAAGCTGCCGCGCCGCTGGTCCTCAGAAGCAGTAGGATTTGACCTCCATGCCCACCTCCTCACCGAATATGGTCGTCCAACTAAACGTGTCGTCGCACCCAATAGCACAATTAACGTGCCCACCGGACTCAGCATGGAAATCCCACGGAGCCATTTCGCGTTCGTCTGTCCCCGGTCTGGATTGGGAAGACATTCCATCAGCGTTACGAATTCCCCTGGTATTATTGATTCCGACTATAGAGGGGAATTATGCGTTATGGTCTACAACGGAAGTTACGTTAACTATTGGATCGAACACGACGACCGAATAGCACAGCTCGTTATCATGCCCGTCACTGAGATTATGATACAGGAGGTCTTCGAGCTAACGCCCACGGCGCGGGGCGCCGCTGGCTTCGGCAGCACAGGATCTTAAAATGCCCCTCAGCATTACACTTCCGAATGTCCGCAAACTCTTCCTCGCCGACCCTGGATTCGTGATGTTCGAGGCGGATCTGAAGGGCGCGGATGCCCAGGTCGTTGCCTGGGAAGCCGATGATGAAGACCTCAAAGACGCCTTTCGCAAAGGCATCGACATCCACGCCTACAACGCCGAGGCGATGTTCGGCACTGACTTCACCAAACTCGAGGAGCACAGCTATGCAAGACGACAACGACGTCAAGAATGCAAGCACACCGTACACGGAATTAACTATGGGTGTAGTCCTCGTACAACAGCTATCCAGAGAGGCTGGACGGTTAAAGAGGCGGACAGATTCCATACTCGCTGGCTTTCGCTCCATCCTGGAATACGGCGCTGGCACGAGCGAATACAACGAGACCTTGCGAGAAACCGAACAATTACTAACGCGTTTGGCTTCCGACGTGTATTCTTTGACCGCCTTAGCTCATGTTTTACAGAAGCGCTCGCCTGGGTTCCACAATCCACCGTCGCCATCAACACCTATCACGGGGCCTTCCAGCTCGAAGCCCGCTATTGGCCCGACCAATCCGACGCCACCCATACCACCTCTCTCGAAGGTCTCCTCCTCCAAACCCACGACAGCCTTAATTTCCAATTCCAAACCTCGAGAGTCCCGGCGGCGCAAGAAATAAGACAAATCCTTCTTGTAAAGACCCCCTACCCTGACCCCCTCTTCATTCCTTGGGACTTAAAGCAGTCGACGAAGAGTTGGGGCGAGATGGAGAGTTGTGGATGAATGGGCGATTAACTCCCGATTAACCGCCCCCACACCACCCACTTCCAATGGCACCCCCTCTCGATGGCTCGTATCTTCCCCAACTGGCTCAAAGCCTATTGTCAATACACCGCCGCGAGCGAGGCCCCCCTCGATTTCCATTTCTGGACCGGCGTCTCGACGATTGCGGGGGTGCTGCGAAGCTGTGTTTGGATCGACCAATTATTGTTTAAGTGGAAGCCCAACTTCTACATCATCTTCGTCGGGCCCCCGGGCATCGTTACGAAGTCGACGACCCTCAACATCGGCTTCTCCTTACTACGTAAAGTCCCAGGTATTCACTTCGGCCCCGACTCAATGACTTGGCACGGCTTAGCTAAAAAATTCGAAGCCGCCTTCGAATACCGCCTCTACAAAAACGGAGCCTCGGATGTCAAAATCCCCATGTCTCCACTCACCTGTTCTATTAGCGAGCTTGGAACTTTTCTTCGCGCTGACGATAAAGGGCTCGTCTCCTTTCTCACCGATATATGGGACGGCAAAGATCGGCCCTTCAGCCACACGACGAAAGATTCCGGCGAGATTACCATTGAAAACGCCTGGCTCAATGTCATTGGAGCTACAACTCCCATGTGGATGCAGAATAATTTTCCCCCTTCGCTTCTCTCTGAAGGAATTGGGAGTCGCGTCATATTCGTCTATGGTGACGCGAAGCGTCATCTTACAGCCTACCCCGGCCGCACAATCGCCCCGCAAGACTACTACGACACCGAAGCGAAGCTCCTCGAAGACCTCAAACAAATCGCAAAGCTCATCGGAGAATACCGCCTCACCGACGAAGCAATCCGATGGGGAGAGAACTGGTACAACCAGCCCCGAAGTACGACGCTGGCATCGTCGCGCTACGGTGGCTATTTCGCGAGGAAGCAAACACATTTACACAAGCTCGCGATAGTCATCGCCGCGGCCCAGCGCGACGACCTAATCATCACCCCCCAGGATCTGATCGAAGCCGATCAAATCCTAGCTAACACCGAAGTTTCGATGATCCGCGTCTTCGAAGGTCTCGGGATCGTTGACGAAGCAAAGCACCTAGCTGAGATAGTGGCCTTCGTCCGAGCCTACGGCTTTATCACAACGAAAGACCTATACTACAACAATTGCCATACGATCATGGCGGAGCGTGACTTCCAGCTCGCTGTACGTCATGCGATTGAGGGTGGGCTGTTGGAGCGAACGAAGCAGAACGGGGCCTTCGGCCTCTCCCCCAAACAACGAAGCGTTAACTAGCTCACCTCTGAATAACCTCAATCGTTCTTGGATAGACGCGCTCATACTCCTGGGCGATTGGTCGGTTGCCGCGCTGCACGGGAATGTTTTGCTCCCGCGCCGTCTTCTCTCTCGCCCGCGCGCCCATGCTGCTCTCAATCGTCTTAGCCGTAATCATCTTCCCCCTATCCATCTCACTCAACCCACTATTAAATTCCTGAATCTTCTGCTTCAGAGCATCGAACTCCTGCGGACTGCTCCGCCGAGCCTCATCAAACTGCTCCAACAGCGCCTTCCTCTGCATATCAACATACTTCGTATGCTCGCTCTGATGTATAATACGATCCCACTCATTAGCGCGGCGCAGATCATTATACCCCAGACCAACCGCAATAACCTCCATCAGCTGCTCCGGGTCACGTATATCATATCTCGTAACTGTGGTTCCGGTCTTGGGCCCCCCGCTTCTCTCCCTCGTAAATCCCGGCTTCTCGGGATCAGCCTCCGTCAGCGCCCGATACATCTTGCTCAGTGACGCCAAGGCGCGGGGTTCCGCCTTCTCCCACCTCTTCAAATCGGTCCAGTGAAGGTGATTATCCGATATCGCCTTCCACATATTCACCGCGGCGCTGAAGCCATAGCCTAGCGCCTGCGTCTGTGCCCCGCCGATCGACTCCCCGACGCTCTTACTTGGATCCATCAACTGCCACACCGCCTCCGGTATAATCGGCCCCGGGGTCACAGCCTTCGACCTATCAAGCACAGGATACGGGATGTTTTGCCCCGGCTTCGTCATATCAAGGCCGCGGCCCGGACGCCCCGTATAGATACTTCCAAGAGCGTCCAGCACGGCCGGAATACCAAACCCCCTCCTCGCCAGACCATGCAACACCACATCTCCTGGCACCCCATCCCCCAGATTATCCTTAATATAAGTTCTAATCGCCTTCTCCACATCCGCATTATACCCCAAGAATCTCAGCATCGCCTGAATAATATTCTTCAAATCCTCAACTCCCGGAATTCCCCCCAACCCACCCATCGCCGCCGAGATTAAGAGGTAGTGGAAAAAGAACTTCTTATCACTCCCCAACAAGAACATCAGACTTTGCAAATACCGCTTAAATATGAATATCGACCCCGCCAATCGTCCCCGCATGAACCGGGGCCTAGCCCATCCAGCATACACAAACTGCGTCCGATCCGTCGCGTGCCCCGCCGTGACTATCGCCCGCGCCTCCCGATCTCCCAATCCCATCTTCTCCGTCAACTCCCGATATTCTCCCGGATACCTCTTCATCGCCTCCTGCTCAAGCCTCGACCCCGGGTTCTCAAACGCCAACTGCATCGTTGCCCTGAATACAATACGCCTATTCCATTGCTCCACCATCTCAAACATATACGCGCTTTTTTCCAAAATCTGATTCGCCCCCCGCTGCAACGCACTTCCTCCCGAGCTAAGCCGGAATATTCCACCCTGCGAGAGCGCCGCCAACTCCGGTGCCTGCGTCTCCACAATCCTCTTCGTCCGAATTCCGTGCGACAGCCCTTGCATCTGCCAATCCGGCATCCCTTCAAACGTCCCCCTCTTATAAAACGTGCTCAACTTCGACATCACGCTCGCCATCTTCCTCGACGCCTTAATCCCCCCAAAATGACTTGCTAAGAAGGGGAACGAAATCATCGGCGTTTGGGTCATGTTGAGGGTTGCGCTCGCAGGACTAAATCCCATCGCCCACAAGAACATCATCCCCTTCAACTTCCCATAATCCCCCTTCACATCCAAGATCGAGTTCTGAAGATGATCGACCATGAAATCCGCAATGCGCGCCGCCTTCACTCCTCCCACAGCCCGGGCATCCCGAATATCCTGCCTCATCCCATCAACATAAAGCGTCTTTGCATAATAGCGGGAGCCATGAAAGGCGTAGCGCGAGAAGGCCCGCAGAAAGTCCCGACTATACCCGGGCACATACCTCTTATGTTGGAAGAAGTGGGCATAGCTCTGCGCCGGAGACAGCTGAAACTGCAACTGACTTAACCCATCAAGCTGCGAGGGTGTAAGAACCAGCTTGTCTCGAATCAAATCCAACATATTCGGCGGGAGGCCCACGAAGGGCTCCGACGTCTCAGGCAACTTACCAATCGAAATCTTCTCCCCCGGACTCAATATCTTCCTCAACTCCTCCATCTTCCTCTGCTGCTGCCGCTCCGCCGACACCAAGCCCTTTCTCTCAAAGGTCTGGAAATGTGTGACCACGCCGTTCGCATTCTCAATCTTCACAAAATGCAACCCGAAGCGCATGAATGGGAAATATGGTTTCGCCTTCAAATTCCGCACCTTCGCATTAATCTCGTCAATCTTTCCCGCCCGCGCCACCGGGTCGATAATCTTCATCGCCTCATTCCGGGCCAGATCCGACGTCAAATCCAACAAGCTCTCCGTAAACTGCCGAACACGGACCGCAATCGCAAGCCCCCTCTCATCTATCCCCGTTTTCGTAACCAGCGCCCTAATCTCCTCCACCGTCGGATGCCGAACAGTCCCCCTCTTCCTCTCATCCTCCGTCAAATACGTCATGTTCGTAAGTTCGTCGATAAAGTTTGCGAGCTTCTCCTCCATCTGCCGGCCCAACCCACGCCACGCCTTCGCAATTCCTAGCGCCATATCCTGAATCTTCGTCTCAACCCGATCCTTATCCCTCGCCTTCGCCACATACTGCATCAGAGGCGTGAAGTTTGGATTCTTCTGCACAAGATCGAGAATACTGGCCGCATACTTATATATCCAATTTATGTGATCTGCGTGGGCCGCCGCGACCTTCGCCTCTATCGGCACCTTCCCCCCAAACGCAGCACTGATCTGGGCTCGAATGGGCGCATTCTCAGGCTGTTGCGGAGGCATCGAGACATCTGGATCTCCCGACGCCTCGCCCACATAATACTGATTCTGCTTCTGCGTCCGAATATCCAGCGCCATATAATCCTGCTCACTCATCGGCGCGGCCTGGAGGAAGCTATTCAACCAGTTCTGCACCGTAAGCGAGGCCCGGGTCTCAACCCCAAATTTCTGTCCCATCCACTCCTGAAAGAACCTCAGCGCCTTCCCAATCCCACTCCACGCCCTCTCGACCACGGATATGGGCTCCGCAGTCGTCGTGGCCCACCGCGCAACCTGATCGGCCATATATTCGTGAAACCCACTAACATCACCCAAATGATAACTTTTCACCCTCGCCGAGAGCTTGCTTAGCTTATCATTCGGCGAAGTCTCCAACCTCGCCAGCCACCACGCGGCAGGAGCCTTTTTCCCTATCAGCATCTGCTCGAAGCTTCCGTCCTTAATTCTCTCATCCCTCCAATTAAGGAACTCCAACATCATCTGCTCTTGGGTGTTGACGGGCAAGTTATGAAATTTCTCCCACACCACCACATGTCCGAACTCATGCATCGCTGTAGAGAGGAAGGCCGCCAAATTCCCCTTAAACGCACTCGCAAACAAAACTATCTCATACCGACCATCCGGCTTCCTCCACGCCACACCATTCGAATTCGTAATCGTATGACCACCCACTCTCGCAGACGCCCCCGAAACCACCCGCACATCAATCTTTGCATCCAAGCCAAACTTCTTCGCGAACTCATTCACCGCTCCAACGACTTTCCTCATCCCCTCCCTAAATGGATAACTAATTCTCTCAATCCCCACACCTTCCTGATACGAGATATCGGCCGCAGGCCCACCACCCTTCAATTCGTAAACCGGCATCCCCTTCTGCATCGCCGTCTGCGCCGCCTCCGGCACCGTGACGTGCAAAACCCGCACCGCTTGCGGAACCTCACCTCCTTTCACAGAACTGATAATTTCCGTCGCCCCCAAGACCCCGCCATACCCTCTCGCAATCCTCTTCATCGTACTGGGAATTATCGTTCCATACAAATCCGTAAGAAACTTCCTTGTCCCCGGCTTAACGAGACTCAGATCTCCAGCCGCTCCCGTATTCCACGCCATCGCCAATTCCGGCGTGGCCCAACTCAACTCCGCATATCCATTATCCGCCGCCCACCGATACACCCGCTTCGCCAGCAAATTAACCCAGTCCGATTTGAAGGGACTAGGCGGCGGCTTACGCTGACCAGGTCTCTCCGCACTCACTCCTCGAATATGGTCGACCTCCCTTCCCATCGCCCTATATTCTTGCGAGAGCTGGCTGCGCCGCACATTGACCTCTGGAAGCAACGCGGGCGTAGCGAGCACAGCCCTATTCAACTCATCCAACTCACTCTTTATCCGAGCCTGCGCCGCCCTCAACTCCACAGTCCTACTAGCCTCGTCCTTCGTCAAATACCCAACCGCCCGACCTAACTGCTGCCACTGACCTTGAAGTCCCTCAACATGCGCAACGGGCTTTCCAGCTTTATTAATTCGAGTCGTTATCTGGACGTGCCCCACCACATTTGGAGCATCCATCTGACTCGCGTCATTCCAATGGTGATCGTAATATGCGAGCGCCCCCGGCTTGACCGGAACCGACAGCCTCAACTCCGTATAGCTCTGCACGGGCCCCGGCGCGACATGATCCTCATACCTCAACTGCCCCGGAACCATAATCCAGTTATTTGCATCCTCTCCCAAATAATGCTTTGTCGAAATCGTCTCCTCAACCTGAACCTGGTTCTCCTCCAAATATTCCAATATCTCCTGCTTCGACACTTTATCGCGTCCACCCACGGGCGCAGATTGCAAAAACGTCCTAAGCCCCGTCTCCTCAAGCTCTACCCCCTTAACACCCGACTGATTCTCGAGCGTCGCGAGCATCTGCTCGGGAGTTCCCGAGCTAGGTAGCTTGGTCTCCGCGGCGCGCAGAAGAGCAGAGTAGAATGTCGGGGCTTTCGGCTCCTCACTTTGTTCGTAGCGAATCTCGCCACCCTCCGGCGGCACAATCACCGCAGCGGTCGAAGGATTAGTTGTGGGAATACCCTGAATAGGAGCCGGTTGACCGGGCGCAGGCTTCACCGTCGATAGCGCCGCCTCCACCGTGGTCGGAACTGGGACCTCGTCCCCCGGCTTCGCCGCCAGCTGATCGACGCTGATCTCGGCCGGGGGCGCCGGAGCCTCACTCGGCCTCGACCGGCCCATCACTCCCGTCGCCGCACCTCCGACTATCCCTCCAATCAACGCATTATATCCAACTCCTTCCTTCAAATCCTGATCCGGCTTATAAATTCCCTTCGCAATCGCGTTCTGAATAAACTGCTGAAGCCCCTCCTGCCCACCCTCAATAAACACCCCTTCGAGAACCCGCGCTCCCACCTTCCCAATCAATCCCGCCAGCTTCGCCGGGGTGCCCAAAAACGGAAGCGCCGCATCCACAAACTCCGTTGCCCCCGCGATCGTCCCCAAATGTGCCGCCCGGGTGATTTGTTCGGGCGTCGCCCCCTTCTCAATCGCATCCTGAGCCTGTTGCCCCTGCCCCTGCGCTACCGCGCCCAACGCTCCCGCCGCTGGACTAACCATCGACAGCGCGATGTTTGCGCCCAAAGACCCAAAACCTCTCGCCACATCAGCCGTCAGACCTTCCGCACCCGGGGTGATTGGAAACTGCTCCTGCCCCCATTTCTGCACCCCTATTCCCGCCTTCTGCAATATCTCTTCCGACTTGCGCCGCTGTGCCTCCTGCAACGCCACCACTTCCGGCCCCACCAACGCCCGCTGGAACTCCTCATCATACCCGGGGCCCATAATCCCACCGGCCCGAAGCTGGTCCTGCATCGTCGGCAAGCCACTCACTATTGCCCCGGCCGTTCCAACAACTCCCTGCACAAACCCCTTACCCACCACACCCGGAAGGCTCGTCTCCTCCTTCGTCGGCTCTTCTTTCGGCGGCTCAGCCGGAGCAGTCGGAGCTGCCACAGTCTCCTGCCCAAATCGCTCCCAGATATTACCCTGCGGAGCCGCTCCAGTCGGAGCAGCGGCGGGCACAGACTCAGCAGCACCACCTCTCGTCCAGATATTATCCTCCGCCGCTGCAACCTTCGTCGCCGCATCCCCACTTGCCGGTCGCCAGCTAAAAGTAGCGTCTGTGGGGAAAGTCTCTGGTGTGTATCTAGCTCGACTGGCCGCGGCGGCACTAATATCAATACTCCGCCCCGTATGTGCCGCCGGACCTACGTCCGTTTGCTGAAGCCGATGAGTCTGGCCATTGGGGAAGGTGACGTCGAAAAACTGACCCAAGGTGTCATGGGTTGGAAGCGCAATGCCCTGCTGCTCATCCGGCACTCCAAGCGCATTGGAGCCCGGGCGGTCTTGCGTATCCACCCATCCCGGCGCCTGTGAATACCACGACCCTCTTCCCTCCGAGGCCGGTGGCTTCTCGATCGGGATATTTACATCATCCCATATGCTCACTAATCACCCCCCTCCTCTTGAGGCTGCTGTGGGGCGGTGGGAGGTCGTGCCGCTTGGCGGGGCGCAGCAAACGTCGAAACTCCAGGCAGACTCGCGAAATGTGCCCCCGAAGGCGACCGTAGCCAAGCTCCAAAGTCATTGAAACTTGGATCTTGTCTCGGATCTTGAGGCGGTGGGCCCAGTTGAGCCGACGGAGTGGTTAGTTTAGACTTCTCATACTCCTGCAAACTCACCTTATACTGACCGAATAAAGCGTTCTGCGATCGCTGAAATGCGCTATGGGCATTTTTCAGATTACCCGCCGCCTGACCCTGTTCGATGCTCTGACGCTTGAAATACTCAAGCGGAAGTCTCTGTGCCGCCTCTCTCGACCGCGCCCCGGCCGCCTCAGCCCTCGCTCCCTCCAACTCCTGCTTCGACTGTTCGGCCTGCTGACGTGACACGGCCGCGCCCCCTTCTCCAATCGCCGACGCGATATGCCCCGCGGGTGTCTGACCGAATTGGGGTGGTTGCATTAGTGCAAGTCCGGTTTGAAGGAGCGCAGTCCGCGCTCCCGGCTGATCCAGAAACGTCGCCCACTGACCCCGAATATTCTCAAACGTATCCATATTCGGAATCCCGGCCGTAGGATCAGCCGTAGGTCCGGGAGTGAATGGATCTTCCGGTCCAGCCATATCTACCTCCTAAAGAGGCCCATTCCAGCCGCCTGACTTGGGCCAATCCCCAAGCTCGATAGCAGGTTGATAATCTGGGCCTGCCCTACGGGTTGAACATGCGGTGCTGCGGGGGTTCGGACGGTCTGCGGCGCAGGAGGCTGCATCGCCCTCACACCCTGAAGTGCCTGCTGCAACGCGCCGGGCAGCGAAGCCGCCGCCCTCGGCGGCCCAGCGGCCGGAGCCCCCGGCCCAGCAGCCGCAGGTCTCGGAGTCGGCAGCGGTATCGTCCCACCCGAACCCGAAGTCAAGGGGGAGCCGGGCGCTTGCTCGGGTCCGTACGTCCCTTCTTGTGCCCCCGGCGGCCTCGGAGGTGGCAGCGGCACGGCCGCCGCATTTCCACCCATACTCGCCGCCGTTTGACCGGGAGGCTGATACGCTGCTCCCGCTCCACCCGCCCCCAACAAATCACCTAACGACGGAGCCATCGGAGTTGGGCGGGCCTGCGGAGGTGGGAGCGGCTGCGCCATCTCGGGAGATGGAATAGCATCCGGCGGCATCGCCGGACCCGCTCCACCCCCATTTCCACCCGCAAGCAGTTGTTGAAGAAACGGAAACAATGTCGGGTCCATCTTTCTCTCCTTCTATCGGAATAGGAATGGTAACAGGGCCCCGGCTCCAGCACCCGCAACAGTGCCGACTCCGGGCATAATGGCACTTCCCAACGCGGCACCACTCGCTGCGCCCCCAAGCGCCGATAGTGCCGTATTCGGCTGGGCCACATTCCCCGTCGACACCGTCGATCCCCCAGGCAACGACTGCCCAAGGCCCAATATACTCGACAGCCAGCTCAGCGGCGCCGTCTGGTTATAATTCCACCTCGCAATATCAGCCGCGAGCTGGGCCTGCTGTTGCTGTTGTTGGACATCGCCAACCGCGCCGACGGTGGCCGCGGGCGTCGTCCACTCCCCTTGCAACTGCGGAGTAATTCCCAATGTCTGATAGAGGGCCGACAAGTTTTGCCCATAGTTCTGCCCCAACGCATTAAGCGTCTGACCTCGCTCCGTAACTCCAGCATTCAGATTAACCCCATACCGCGCCGCCACGGCCTGTAAATTCGCGTTATACTCATCCTCCGCCATCTTAGCCGCAATATCGTTCGCCTGCTGCGTGGCTCTCGACGTCGCAAGCCCTTCCGCAATCTGCTGCCTCGAACCCCCATAAGGGCCTGTCGCATTGGCTGTGGTCCGAATGGCAGGGAGTGCCTGCTCCGTCAACGCCTGCCACGTCGGCCGCTGCGCTGCCTCAATCGCCTGACTAAGTCCCGGGTTGAAACCCGGATTCCAAATCCCCGGGTCACTAAAGATGTTGGTGCTTGTCGGGACATTCTCCGTCCCCGCAGGTAATCCCCATTGCAACGAGCCCGGGATCGACTTCGCCAAACTCGTAGACCACTGGGCGATGTCCCCTTGCGCGGGCGCAGCTCCCAACGCAATCTGCTGGGCCTCCGTCTGCACAGGATTGAATCCCGCAACCGTCGAGCCTGGATAATAACTCGGAGGACTCGATCCTGCTAGATTCTGAATCTGCGGCCACACGGCCCCAAAGAGCGCCTGCTGCTCGGGCGACGCCACATTCGTCGTTGTCTGCGTCGGTTGCTGTTGTGAAGATCCACCCATCTCAGTGAACTCCCTGCTTCGGCACGCGAGCCCTCAGAACAACCCCGTGCCGCTCGAAGCGTGTAGAGCGAATCTTTCCCTTCCACCCCTCTCGACCAATAATCTCGCAAAAATCACACTTCATAAGAACCGCGAACTTCTCCATCATCGCCTCAATTAGGGGCATCACCTTGTCTAGCGAATTCCCAAAGGCAAGATGGATTTTCAAAAACCTATTCGCCGGCATCTCAATAATCTCCGTCAGCACAATAACATTGAGAAGCAGAGGTTCCGTGCCGAAGGCCCACGCCTGCCAATGTCCATGCATCACAGCGTTGAATATGAAATCCTTCGTCCAATATTCGGACCAGACGCTCGGAATCCGATCTAGGGCCACCATGACAGCATTCCAATGCCCGCTCCACTCATCGGGGCGCAATCTTCTAGCCTCCAACTCATCTCCCAAATCAACCACGACTTTCCAACTCCCTCACCCTCTCACTCAGCTGCTGAATTGCTCGGATGAGAAGCGGCGTTAAGCGGCCATAATCTAGCTGCCATGGCTCCTTCTCCGCATCCTCGCCCCCAACCCTCACCACCTCTGGATACACCTCCCGAACCTCCTGCGCTAAGAGGCCCTGAATCTCCTCCTCCAAACCATAATCAATCACCCTAATCTTCTCAATCTCCCTCAACCCTCTCTTCGTTTCCCGAATATTCTTCTTCAACCTAATATCCGAACTCGTATTATACGAAACATGTCTCACACCCGCCGCATCATTCCGCGTGATCGAACCGCAAGAGTTAGACGAGGGGTCGAGGAAAAACATACACACAGTCGCCACGTCCGTCGCGGCGCTCCCGCCGGAAAACACCGCAACTCCATGATCCCCCGCCGCATTATGCAAATTCCCCATATTAACCTGAAAACTCGCCGACACGCTCCCGAACAGCGTCGACGTAAGTGTGCCACCTTGAATATTGAGATTCGTCGCATTAAACTGGAGCCCCGATCCTTCCGACCTCTTAATCGACCCAATCTCAGTCACTCTATTCCCATTTAGAAACTGGATTAGCTTAGTCGCGTTGTCGGCCGTCGCACCCTGCGTCCCACCAGACAACGTCAGCGCATGATCGCCCGCTGCCGAGCCCTCATTGCTGATCTGAACAATATAGCCCTGATCTTGGGATGAAATCCACGTTCCTATATTGTTATTTGCAGCCGCCGACCCGTTCGTTATATTCGTCGTGCAGCCAAAGAACTTATTCGGTCCGATTCCAATATTATGTGACCCCGCTTGGAGGGTGATCGCGGAGCCCAAAAGGATAAACGAATTCCCCTCAATAACCCCACACGTATTTGCGGGATTCGTTACATCCTGAATCCCTGTCGTCCCCGTCACACTCGACGCTTGAAAGGTATTATCTACGATGGTGAAGTTTTGAAGCGGGGCGTTAATGGCGGCCGTATTTGCCGACAGCAAAAACAACGTATCCGAGACCATCAACTGCGCGATAGGACTAGTCGAGGCCGCGTTAATCGCGATGCTCCCACTCGTAAACATCCCAAACTGACACCCCTGAATCGCGAGCTGCGCGAGCGACGCCCCGCCGACCGTTCCTATTCCACCCGGGATATTGACCCCATTCGTGCAATTCGAGATATTACATTGCGAAATCGTTATACCTTGAGTAAACTCATTCTCAACCTCAAACCCCATCGTATGACTATTGATCGTGCAATCCAAAAGATTCAACACAACCGCAATATTCGACCCATTTCCACCCTGATACGTCACCCCCTTCCCACTAACCCCACCCGGGCCGTGAAACAAACATCCCACCACATTTATATTCGACACATTTAAGATCATAAGCCCGACGGCCCAGCTATGTGTCAGCTGAATCCCATCATCGCCCCTAAACGTCACCCTATTAAGCTCCGTCAGCGCCGCGAAGGAGCCCGTATTGCTTCCAAGCTGATTTAGCTTTAGCCCGGTTCCGGTATTGTTCGCGCCTGTGGTGAATGAGATGTCGCGGGCGTGGAAGCTCTGGTTATTAATCCCCGGACCAGTACCATTGAGCCGAATCTCCATCCCCCCACCCGCCGGCCAGTAGAGGATCGAGGCATCCGCCCCATCGCCCAATATCGTCAAATCCCAAATCGCGTTAAGCGACGGCGCGGTAATCACTCTCGCACTATTGAATAAGTATTTGCCCTGCGGAAAATATAGCGTCCCACCCCTCGAACTTAGGGCTGCTACTGCCGCCGTCAGCGCCGCCGAGTTATCCGTAACTCCATCCCCCACACCTCCATGTTCCAGAATATTGACATACGTGGTTTGACCTGACGTAAACAACGCCCGCCACGCCGCGCCATCATATTCATAAGTCCCCTTCCCATCACCCGGGTCGAAGTTAGCCCCATCAGCATACACGACCATGCCCTCGCGCGGCTTATCGGGGGCGCGAGCACTAGGTCTCAACCACGTAACTTTCTCCCCCTCACCAAAGCTCTGCGCCACAAATCCAAGTTCCTCGCTCACGAAATCCTTAAGCTCGTCGAGCGTCGTGACAGTGGCGGGGTCTTTGGGGCTGTATCCGGGCATTAGAACTCTCCCAACGGCTCCATATCCAGCTTATAGCCATCGAGCTTCCACTCATTCTGCGACGAGATCTCAAACCCCACAGCACGACCTGTAGTTGGAAATGGATCAACATACATCTGCGATATGGGGTTAAAGGGCTGCGCCCCGCTCCACGCCGTCGCCTGATTCACAAACTGCTGCGCCCCGAACCTCACATTCACCGGCCCGCCCGTCAGCTTCGGCCACAACCTCTTAAACATCTTCATCTTTTGAAAGTCCACAACCGGCTTCCCATTCTGCGACTTCCCAATCAGCGCCAACCCCTCTCTCTGCAATATCCTATCAAACACCACACCATCTCGCGTCGTCCCACTATCCATCAGATAGAACTTCGAGGCCGTCGGACTTAATAGCACAACGCGGCGGCGCTGAAGTTCGGACCAGGGCCCCGTATCGTCAATCCACAAATCCGTTCCCGTATTCCACGCCTCCGGGTTAAACGACTCAATAGTTCCAACGGCCGTGTTGCGGAAGGTGATTCCATCCGCCTCCGTCACCACCCAATCCGTGCCCCCGGCTCTCTTATAGTTTAGTATGAGAGCCCGATTCGGATACACATTTCCAGACGACGGATAACAGAACCACACCTCACTGTTGAACGGATTCGGGAATATGAAGGACTGAAATGCGTTGTCGGGGTCCATATCGTCCTGGAGTCGCTTCCTCTGCGCAAGCGACAAGATGGATTGGACGTTACTTCCGTTGTGCCAAATGATGTCGTCTTGGGTCGCCAAGACATGCTTCGTGCCGTCGCCCGTGATACACACACATCGCGGCCCAAGCAATCCTGCCGTCGTCAACCACGAACTCTGGCCAAAATCAAATATACTCTGGCCCCCGACATATCTCATCTTCCAAACGCTCGCCTCTTTATAGATATACATATTTGAGGCGAGGGGAAGAGCATCAAAAATCACGCCCGACTGCACGTCGGGAAACTCCACCTCCCCCGCATCAACAGTCGGATCAGTGATGTCCCACGACGTCGGCACAGTCCCCGGATCAGCCTCGTGACTCCACCGGACCTGATGCGGCAACACCACGCCCGAGTCTGTGATCGAGGCGGCGACGAGGAACGGGCCAAAGCTCCGAATCACCCTAGCACGTAGCGTTGTGGGCCAATTCGGCAAATTCACCAACTTCGTTCCAACCGAGGGCGTAAGCCAGGCTTGCGGAATATCGCTCCCGTTATTCAAAATCGCAATCCCACCAAACACCGTTCCATTCCAGAAATACGTATCGTTTGCCGTGTAGTCGCCCCCCACAACCCTCGTTACGTCGGTATGAGTTACACCGTCGAACACCACGGCCTTCGCCAGACTTGTGTAGAGCCAGAATACCTGCGCCACCGTAGCTACGGGAAGCGCGAAATGGGGCGCAAACAGCGGCGTCCCAAACACCTGCGTCCAGCCCTTCACCGTCGCCAGGCTGTTATCCTGATATCGCAAATTAAGGGCCAGCGTCCACACCTCCGGGGGTAACTGATACCCCGGGACATCGCGGACGCTGCCCGCGTTTGCGATATCGTCGATTTCGAAGATCAATGGAAGACCCTTCCCAATCCTCCGACCAGCTCGCTCGCGATCCAGAACGCAATCGCATTCCAGCCGAAGTGCCAGCGCCCCGCCCCCTCCATAACGCACGCCGCAATCACAGCGAATACGAAGGCAAAGACCAGCAGGATAAGACCGACGTTCTGCATCAGCCCCTCCTACCCCTTCACTTCTTTCGAATCTTTCGCGCCGCCTTTGGGCGGGACTGGCGAGTTGGCCGCGCCCTCATGCGCTTTACCAACTTCTTCTTTCGGGAGGGGCGCTGGAAAGGGCACATTTGCTACCGGCGCCTCGGCCTCCTTCGCCTTCTTCACATTCTCCTTCTCAATCCTCTCCGCCTCCTTCGCCCGAATCTCCCTCTCCTTCTTCAAATCCTCCTCCCCCTTCTCCACCTCCTTCTTCTTTTCCTCCCTCACCTTTTTCTGCTCAGGCGAGTTGATGTCTTCGACGTGGACGGAGAACTGATCTTTATCGTACATGATCTTGCCGACCGGCTCGATCATCACCGACAGCTCATCCCCGATCTCCACCTCCACAGTCTGACTCCGGAGCGCCGTCGGAGTCATAAACTCCACAACATACGGCACCTTCTCCGTCTCCCTCTTCCTCGTAACGAGCACCCGCACTGTCTCGTCCACAGGCTCGACTTCCACCACCAGCTTGATCGTCATTTTAACCTCCTTGCCCTAGCAGGGCGTTGGATTCCAGTCCATCGCATTATGTCGCGCACGCAAATACGCACTAATGTTAGCTTGCATCCCGTTCGTCGCCCGCTTCGGCTGCTCGTGAGGATCTTTCACCCACACATCAAACAGCAACGCAATGTGGTTCTGAAATCCGTTGTCGATTGCCGAAAGCGTTAGCTCCCTAATCTCATCCCTCGTCCTCTCATCCACACATCCCTGCCGCGGCTCACTCTCCGCCTCCCACCCCCCAGTCAGAAATCCCACAATAGACAGCGCAAGCAGGACTATTATGACAATCACAATAGTAAGTACGAAGCGTGTTCCGAAGGACATGTCTTCCAGGCGGGGGATCATGCGGGGTATATAACCTCCACCTCATCATCCGTTGATAGGCCCAGGGCGTCCATCAGCCCGGGACTCAGGTCCGCGACGCGCCCCGTTTTCTCATTCGGACCCCAATCCGCAGGCCACGCCAAGAACTCCTTCCCATTCGCCCGGACGAGGGCCTGATACGACGGGTTTAGGAGCGCGGTCTTCGGCGTCACATCATAATCCCATCGGCACGCAATATAGAATATTCGCTCATTCAATCTCCGCGCCAACCCGCTCGTGTTGTCGGGTTGGTCGGGAAGAAGGAGATGCGGCGCGTCCTCGTAGTCGTAGATAAAGGCCAAGCCCTCATCCGCATCCACGCCCATATCCTCCGGACCTCCGAAGTAACTACACTTCCCCTTCGCATGGAACAAAACCCCCTCCGCACTCGGGGGCTCGGGCGGCTCAGTCCCAGGCGCCGCAGGCGGCGTCCCGACGATCGTCTCGTCGATCAACTCCTCCGCAATCGACTGGCAAATCTCATCATAATTCAAATTATACAGCCTCACATCCTCCTTCGAATCCACAAAGCAAGTCTCGATGAGAATCGCGGGCTCATTCGTGTTGTTTAGAAATGCGAGATCGGTCCGCTTCTTGGGCCCCCGATTAATAAATTCCCCCGCCTTCGACATCGCGTCCGACACCCGCGCCGCTAACTCCGACTCTGACACATAAAGACACTCAGTCCCCATTGGCTTGGTAGTCGTCTCGTAGGCGTTGAAATGTACGCTCACATCTAAGTCGTGGGGGCCCTGGGAGTTATGAAAATCCACAATCCGATCCAAATTCTCCCCTTGCGTCGTCGAGACGTTGTCGTGAAAAACCGTTACCTCCGCATCCCCCATCTTCAAATACTCCGCCACCCGGTTCACCACCTTTCTCGCCTCATCAACCTCGTCAATATATCCCGACGCGCCCCGGATATACTTCCCATGTCCGCTCGATATCACGATTTTCATATTTCTACTCCGCACAGATGATTTTGTGGGCTATGCAGCTCGGCTGCACATTCGGACCTAAAGTCCCAAATTGAATCACGTTAACCCCACCCGCCGCCGCTCCAATCGAACCCGACGAGATACTCTCCGTACCTCCCGCCGCAAACAACGCCGTCCCATTAATTCCCGATATCCCAACCGTAATTCTATTCGCAGCCCCAATACCCATGTTATCTCTTCCCACCGACACCCGACCCCGAAAGTCCGGCACCGTTCCTCCAATAGTCGCATTCAACTCCACATATGCCGTGGTGTCGAACGCCTGTCCATCACACCACAGAAAGCCCTGCGGCAACGTCACCCCTGCACCATAATAATCCACCACCTCCCCAATCAAATGCCCCGTGGGCCTCGTCGCCACGAACTGCGCCCCGTTCCAATACACCAACGTCAGCGCAATCGGCGTCGTTCGGCGAACCTTCGAGAATCCATTAATCGTCTGTCCGCCCTGCGGGGCGAGGAAAACCGTGTTATTGCTTGCATCGTTTTTGAGAACTCGAACGCTCCACCCCGCATCTCCAACCGCCAAAATGGGCAACGTCAGCGTGAACGCCGCTATTGTGGCATCACACGCGATCGTCATATTATCATCCGCAACCACAACCGTATAGTTCGCAGTCTTGCTCACAATTCCGGGAATCGTGAAGAACCTCGTCGCCCGCTTAAACGTGTTGCGGAGGGTGGTCTTGATGAGGCGAATATGATCGTCGCCCTGCGACTTTGTGTCGGAGCCGGGCGGATTCGTTACGATCAGATCCTCGACAAACGTCCCAGATTCGAGAGCCATTAGTGCTTACTCCCCATGACGATCGGGCCCCCGGCATCCTCATCCGCAATCAGTTCGCCAAATATCGCAGCCCGTGCCCTCTGCCTCATATCCTCAAACAAATCAGTCGCCGTCGTATCCCTCAAATCCTTCGCTAGACGGAAACCCGCCTCCGAAATCAACCACTCCGGCGCATTCAGCAACCAGGCGTTTGTCGGAACCAAGTCACTCAAGACATCCGCTGCTTTATAATAGCTCCACCCTACGGTATACGTCCGATCCGCACTCGTAATGAAGTCGATCGTTGAGTTCCGAATGACGAATAGGCGGGGCGCAACGACGGTTTGGGACGGTTCGCCGGGGCGCTGAAGAGTCGTCACCCGCAACACCGCGTCGCTATAGCTTCGCACAGATTCCAAATACTGAGGTAAGAAGGTGTCTAGGTTTGTGTAGTGGGGCAGGTTCTCGTCATCGAGGCGCAGGAACCCATCCGGCAGCGCCACCGCATGCTCTCCTTCCGCCACCACAAAGCTCTGATCCTCAACCAACAAGAACTTAGGCAGCGACTTCCCTTTCTCCAAATCCCTCTGCGCTTCTTGCAA
>Ga0111538_10004707_pt1 | contig 18850 bp, 13 predicted proteins | sample SoiMethybrSBSTD1_FD_79669 | JGI IMG/M metagenome (GOLD analysis project Ga0111538, IMG submission 79669) | Bulk soil microbial communities from a Populus tree surrounding site in Tennessee, USA - Soil MetaG P. TD hybrid SBSTD1 (version 2)... | ecosystem: Environmental > Terrestrial > Soil >...
ACATCCATCTCACAGGAACGCAGGGACATGCCCATCGACTTCGGCGCCCACCACCGCCTGAACAGCTCGGGCTTGGTCCACGCCTCGAACACGATGCGGGCCGGGCCGTTGAAGGTTCGGGTCACGACTAGCTCGCGCTCGGACTTCCGCTCCACCGTCGTGCGGTTCTTCATGGGGGTAGGCTCACTCTCTCTTTTTGCGTCCATCGACCTTCTCCTTCCGTTTCAGTTTCTCAACAACCTTGTCCAGCTCGTCGAAGCGTGCGTCCCAGAGCTGGCGGTACCTCTCGATCCATGCCGCCTCTTCCTCCAGTCGGCGCAGGCCGAGCTTGCAGGTCCGCACCCGCCCGACCTTCTGCGTGGTGACGAACCCCGCCTGCTCCAAGACGCCGACGTGCTTCTTCATGCCCGTGAGGGTCATGTGGAATTTCCCGGCAAGGTCCGTGATCGAAGCGTCTGCACGCCCGAGCTGCTCCAGAACGCCGCGTCGGGTGGCATCCGAGAGCGCGGCGAACGAGGCATCGAACCCGGTCCGGATATACTGAACCATGTGGTTCAGTATACACCACAGTTGTTTCGTCGTAAATAGAAGGCCTAGTTCTGGCCTGCGATGCGGACAGCCTAGACATCCTACCTATCGATAGGTAGGATGGCTAGGCATGGGACCCGCCAAAGCCGACCTGCTTCAGGGCACGCTCGACATGCTCATCCTGAAGATCGTCGGGCGCAACCCGCTCCATGGCTACGCGATTTCCCAACGGATCGGGCAGATCTCGCGGGCGCTGCTCCAGGTGCCGCAGGGGTCGCTGTATCCCGCGCTTCATCGGCTCGAAAACGCGGGGCTGCTCGCCGCGACCTGGACCGAGACTGAGTCGGGGCGCGCCGCCAAGGTCTACCGACTCACGCGCACGGGCCGGCGGCGCCTCGAACAGGAGGTCGCCGATTGGCGACGGCTGTCGGAGGCCATTGGCTTGATCCTGCAGACCTCGGAGTGATCCCATGCGCTGGCTGATGCGGTGGCTCCGGCGAAATCGACTCGAGCGCGAGCTCGACTCCGAGTTGAGATTCCACGTCGAGGAAGAATCGCGGCGACTGGAAGGCGACGGCATCGCGCCGGGCGAGGCCAGGCGGCTGGCGCTCGCCAGCTTTGGCGGCCTGGATCCCATCAAGGAGCAGGCGCGTGACGCGCGCGGCACCCGCTGGGTCAACGACCTCTGGCAGGACGTGCGGTACGGGGCGCGCCTGCTCGCGCGCAGTCCCGGCTTCACGCTCGCGGCGGTGCTTTCGCTCGCGATTGGCATCGGCGCCAATGCGGCGATGTTCAGCGTCGCCGACGGACTCCTGTTGCGATCGCTGCCGGTCGACCGGCCCGGCGACCTCGTGTTTCTCAATCGCGCCGGCCTCGACGAAGAGAGCATGCGCTTCTCGCATCCCGCGTTCCTGCGCTTGCAAGCCGCCGTGCCTGAGGCGCGTGTCGCGGCGCGCAGCTCCCTCAGCCGGCTGCAACTGTCGCGCGGCAGCGGACCTGCAGAGATCGTCGTCGGTGAGCTGGTGTCCGGCGAGTTCTTCGATGTGATCGGCGTCGGCGCGGCGGCCGGGCGGATCCTCTCTCTGGCCGACACGCGCGAGCTCGGCGGCGCCCCGGTCGTCGTGCTGAGCCACAGCTATTGGATGCGACAACTCGGCGGGGATCCAAACGCGGTCGGTCGACCGATCCGCATCAACGGCTTACCGGTGTCAGTCGTCGGTGTTGCCGCCAAGGGGTTTTCCGGCATGACGGTCGGCAACCCCGTCGACGCGTGGCTGCCCGCGACCCTGCAACATGATCTCGGCTACGGCGGCAACGCCAGCATGGACGATGCCGATCCCCTCAAGCCGTGGGTGCCGCAGGACGGCATCGCCTGGCTGACGGTCGTCGTCCGAAAGCCGTCGCCGGCGAGCGCGCCCGGGTTCACCGCGCGCGTGACGGCCTGGCATCGCGCCGAGGTCGAGAAACAGGCCGCCTTGAGCGAGGCGGCGGATACCCGCGCCTACCGGCTTCGCGAACGGCTCGAGCTCGTGCCGGCCTCGCGCGGCCTGTCGCCTTTGCGCGACACGTTCACCGATCCGCTCCAGGTCCTGCTTGTCACGACGGCACTGGTGCTGCTCATCGGCTGCGCGAACCTCGCCAGCCTTCTGCTCGCGCGCGGCAACGCGCGCCGCCGCGAGCTCGCGCTGCGCCTGTCGCTCGGCGCGTCACGCGGGCGTCTCGTCCGGCAACTCCTGACGGAGAGTCTGCTGCTCGCGTGTCTTGGCGGCGCGGTCGGGTTGGCGGGCGCGCGCTGGGGCGGCCGGGCGCTCTTGATCATGGGCGCCACCGGGTCGACGCCGATCCCGCTCGACTTGCCCTTCGACTGGCAGTTCGTCGGATTCACGCTGGCGGTTTCGGTGGTCACGGGGCTCGCGTTCGGCCTGGCGCCGGCGCTTCGGCTCTCGCGCCCCGATCTCGTCGAGGCGGTCAAGAGCGGCGGACGCGTCACGGGGGCCATTGAGCGACCCAGCCGCCTGCCACTTGGCAAAGCGCTGGTTGTGGTGCAGGTCACATTGGCGTTGGCCCTGCTCGTCGGTGCCGTGCTGTTCCTGCGCACGTTCCGCAATCTACTGGCGGTGGAGACCGGCCTCGACCGCGACCATGTGCTGACCGTCCGGTTCGATCCGCGCCTGGCCGGCATCAGCATGGACCAGTGGCCGGCGCTCAACGAGCGGCTGCTCGAGCAGGCGCGACTCATGCCGGGCATACGGACCGCGGCGGTCTCCCAGATGACCGCGATGGGCGGAGGCGCTCGGACCACGACCGGCGTCGCGATCGAAGGCCGGCCGATCCGGCAGGGGCCCGAAGGAGAGCTGCGGGAGGATTTCGTTGGGCCCGACTACTTCGAGACGCTGGGGATGCCATTGACGCGCGGGCGAGGCTTTCGCGCACAGGACACCGCCAAGACGCCCAAGGTGGCTGTCGTCAACGAGACGATGGCGCGCAAGTTCTTTGGCGACGCCGATCCGATCGGCAAGCACTTTGGCTACGAGATGCCGCCCGACGTCGAGATCGTCGGCGTCGTCCGCGACGCGAGAATTGACGGCCTGCGCCAGCGCGTGCCGGCCATCGCGTATCGTCTGATGAATCAGTATCCGATCCAGCTCGCGAGCACGTTGTACGTGCGCGTGGCCGGCTCACCGGCTGCCGCGAAGGCGTCGCTCGTCCAGGCGGTCGCGGCGGCGGAGCCCAACCTGGCCGTGCGCGAGGTCGTGACGGTCGCCGAGCTGGCCGAGCGGACGGTCGCACGGGAGCGGCTGGTCTCACAGTTGACGGCCACGTTTGGGCTGCTGGCCGTCGGGGTGGCGTGTCTCGGTCTCTACGCCACCGTGTCGTACTCGGTGGCGCAACGGCGGAACGAGATCGGCGTCCGCCTGGCGCTGGGTGCCTCACCCGGGAGCGTACGCTGGTTGGTGCTGCGGGAGACGCTGCTGCTCATCGGCATTGGAGTGGTGGCCGGCCTGGTCCTCGTCATCCCCAGCTTCACGTTCCTGAGCACACTGCTCTACGGCCTCTCTCCACGCGATCCCGCGACGCTCGGCGCGGCCGCGCTTGGGCTCCTCGCTCTCGGCGTCGTCGCCAGTCTTGTGCCGGCCTGGCGCGCCTCGCGCGTCGATCCGGTCACGGCGCTGCGCGCCGAGTAGGCGAGCGTCACGTCGGCGGCGTCTCTGCCGGCGTGTCCGGCCTACACCGATGTCTCCGAGAAGATCGTCAGCAGCACCACGGCCTCTCGCTTGACGGTCCTCCGAGGGACCGCTAACATGCGGCCACGCCTGAAGTTGTTCAGCATGCTGGGAGAATCGAGATGACCCGACGGTTCTGGTGGAGCTTGATGACGGCCCTGCTCCTCGTCACTGTCTCGGGGTCGGCCTCGGCGCAAGGTATGGGGTCGATCTTCGGCAAGGTCACAGACTCGTCCGGCGCGGTGATGCCAGGCGTTACCGTCACGGTGACTGGCACGGGCCTGCAGTTGCCGCGCGTGGCGGTCACCACCGAGTCGGGCGCCTATCAGTTCCCGAACATCCCCATCGGCACGTATGCCGTCACGTTCGAGCTCCAGGGCTTCAAGAAGGCCACTCGTCCCGACATCGTCATCGTCACCGGCTTCAATGCCCCGATCGACCAGTCTCTGGAGGTCGGCACGATGACGGAGCAGGTCACGGTGTCGATCGAGACGCCGGTCGTGGACACGCGGCGGACCACCGTAGGCGGCACGTTCGACGTGCAGACGCTCGAGAGGATTCCGACCGCGCGTGACCCCTGGATGATCGTCTACATGGCGCCGGGCGTGCAGCTGAGCGGCACCAACGTGGGCGGGTCCGGGTCGGGCGGGCAGCCGACGATCTCATCGCGCGGCACCAGCGCGAACGTCCAGTGGAATTACGAAGGCGGGGCGACGACCGACCTGCGCAGCAACTCGTCGGCGTCGTACTACAATTTCGACGCGCTCGAGCAGATTCAGGTGATCAACGGCGGCGGCGACGCCTCGGTGCAGTCGAGCGGCATCTCCATCAACCTGATCACGAAGAGCGGCAGCAACCAGTACAAGGGATCGGCGGTCGGCACGTTCACCAACGACGCGCTGCAGTTCAACAACGTGTCCGAGGAGCTGTTCGCCAAGGGCACGAGCGGCTTCCTGTCTGGCGCGCCGCTCAATCGCGTGACCAACGTGACGTTCGAGACCGGCGGTCCGATCGTCAAGGACCGCCTCTGGTACTGGTTCAACGCCGATCACCAGGACATCAACGTCGCCGTCCTGAACTACTTCGACGTGAGCAAGCCCAACTGCGTCGCCTACGCCGACGCGCAGCGTCTTGGCACGCTCGCGGGCACCATCACCTACGACAACCTCGACGAGGTGAGGAATTGTCTGAACAACGACAAGACCGTCATTTATCACGTCGGCGGCAAGGCGAACTACCAACTCAACAGGGCGCACAAGTTCCAGTACCTGATCCAGGGTGACGACAAGATCCAGAACAGCCGCGGCGCCAGCTCGACGACCGCCAAGGAAGCGACCAATCGCCAGTTCAGCGACTACTGGCACGGCATTCCGCAGACCACGCACCAGATCACGCACACGTTCATCGCCACCGACCGGATGGTGTTCAACACGCTCTACACCTATGTGTACGGCGGCTGGTCGAACGACTTCCAGGACTACGACACGTGCGGAAAGATCCGGTACAACGGCAGCGACAGCTCGGCCGACTACGCGCGCGACGCGAACTGTCTGTGGAACCAGCAGCAGCTCCAGTTGCGGACGACCTCGTTCCGCAGCCGCTCGCTGCTCGCGTCGATCCAGCGTCTGCGGCCGACGCACGAGCTGAAGACCGACGGGACCTACTTCGTGTCGAACAAGCTGGGCGGCGACCACTCTCTGAAGTTCGGCGTCGGGTACCGCCGCGCGCCGACGATGACGTTCTCGCACTACGCGGGCGGCGCCCGCGCGAACCTGCAGTGCAACGGCAACACCACGGCCAACTGCACCGACACCCGGATCGTCCCCGGCACGGCGGGTCCCGGCCAGGTCCCGTTCCAGGCGGAGTTGTACCGCGACGCGCTGCGCAACAGCGTCTGGTGGAGTTACAACGGCTACATCCAGGATTCCTACCAGCGCGGGAAGTACACGGCGAGCGGCGGGCTTCGCTACGACTGGCAGCACTCGAAGTTCGGCGGCGGCTGCGTGCCCGAGAACGTGATCCGGCCGGATCTGCTGCCCGCCCAGTGTGAGGAAGCCACCCAGTCGGGGATCAATCCGAACACGGGCCAGATGGAGAAGATCAAGCCGTTCGGGAACTGGTCGCCGCGGCTCTCGTTGACGTACGACATGTTCGGCAACGGGAGGACGGCGCTGAAAGGGACCGTGTCGTACTACTACAAGACGCGGGAGACGCTGGCCGACAACCTCAGCGGCCTGTTCACTCAGACGAGGCTGACGTACGGCGCCAATACCAACAGCGGCGCGTGCACCGGCACGTCCTGCTGGACCGACGCGAACATGGACGGCGTGGTGCAGGCGAACGAGCTCACCGGGGTGCCGACCTCATCCAGCCCGCGCTTCAACACGTCGACCGGCGTGCTCGCGCCGGTCGGAAACTCCGTGGATCCCGACACGCAAATCTCGAGGACGCGCGAAGCGGTGGCGGGCATGCAGCACAGACTGTTCGCCAACTTCGCCGTCGGGGTGGACTACATCTATCGGAAGTACGACCGCGGGCTGGCCGTCTACACACTGGGCTATCAACCGGGCGCGCCGGGCTACCCGCTGCAGCAGATCTACACAGGTCCGCTGAACCATACCGATCCCGTCAGCGGCAACACGGGCGAGTACTACGTCGTGAAGCAGGGCGCGATGCGTCCCTCTGGCGCCGGCAGCATCACGATGACCAACCCCAACTATCAGATCTACCACGGCGTCGACTTCACCGTGACGAAGCGCTACTCCGACAAGTGGCAGGTCAACGCCGCGCTGACGGTCCAGACCAATCCGCAGTACTTCCCCGACGGTAACGTCGATTTCACCAACCCCACGGGGGAGGTCTATCAGGACGGCATCAGCACGATCGCCAAGTACGTGTTGAAAGTCAGCGGCGCCTACGACCTGCCGTGGGGCATCATGGTGGCGGGCAACTTCAACTTGTTCCAGGGCGCCACGCGGACCCTGACGATGAACGGACCCGGCAACGTCTACGGCGGCATCAATGCCGCCGGCAACCCGACCACGATCAGCTACACGACGCTGGAGTTCCAGAGTCGCGACCAGGAACGGATCGGCGACACCCGGATGCTCGATCTCGGCGTGACGAAGGCCTTCAGGCTCGGCGGCCGCTTCCAGCTGAAGTTCATGATGGACCTGTTCAACGTGTTCAACACGAGCAACATCCTGACCTACGCGAGCGGCAACGTGAGCCAGGCCAACTCCACCGCGCCTGCCTCGATCATCCCGCCGCGGGTGCTGCGATTCGGGTTGAGAGCGGCCTTCTAGAGCCGTTTTCACTTTGGTGTAGCGATGTGACCTACACGCACGGTCACCACGAGAGCGTATTGCGGTCGCACAAGTGGCGCACGGTCGACAACTCAGCCGCGTACCTTGCTCCGCACCTCACATCAGCGACCAGCGTGCTCGACCTCGGGTGCGGGCCGGGCACGATCACGGCTGACATCGGCCGGCGGGTTGCGCCCGCACGCGTCCTCGCGATCGATGCGTCGGCCGCCGTGATCGAGGAGGCGCGACGCGACGCCGGCGGCGGTCCGAACGTCGAGTTCTCGGTCGGCGATCTCTACGCCCTCGAAATGGACGACCACACGTTCGACGTCGTGCACGCCCATCAAGTGCTCCAGCATCTCCCCGATCCCGTTCGCGCGCTACGCGAGATGAAGCGCGTGTGCAAGCCGGGCGGGCTGGTCGCGGCGCGCGACGGTGACTATGGCAGCTTCCGCTGGTACCCCGACGAGCCGGCGATCGACCGCTGGCTGGCGCTGTACCGCACCATCGCGCGGCGCAACGCGGGCGAGCCCGACGCGGGCCGATTCCTCCTCGCCTGGGCGCACGCCGCAGGCTTCGACGACGTCCTCCCGGGCGCCTCAGTCTGGTGCTTCGCGACGCCCGACGACCGCGCATGGTGGGGTGGGCTGTGGGCCGATCGTATGACCGGCTCCGCGATCGCGCGCCAAGCCGTCACCGAAGGCCTCGCGACAGAGAAGGAGCTGCGCGAGATCGCCGAAGGATGGCGCCGCTGGGCGACGCACCCGGACGCCTGGTACGCTGTCCTCCACGGCGAGATCCTCTGCCGCACCTAGCCATTCCACCGGTCACTCGGTCCAACGTGTGAAGGAGAGAGCACAGGATAGGTAACAGCTCGTGCTGTGCGCCTGCGTGCTCACACTTATTCAGCGGCTCCTCACTGTGGTCTGGGCGCGCTCGTCGGAATCTGCGGTGCCGCTCGTCACATTCACGAACACCGAGCTCGTCGTTTCCGTCTTGACGGGGGTTTTGTTCGTGTTGCACCCACGCGGTCGATGGAGTGGCCGCTCCTGTCATACGCCCGAAGGCCTGGTACGTGAAGTGCTCTTACTGGTCCGCACAGATCCGGATTGATTCAACAGGACCAAGGAGATTCGACCATGGCAGAAACCAGCACCTTTCACGACGCCTTCCTCGACGAACTGCGCGATACCTACGACGCCGAAAAGCAACTCACCAAGGCATTGGCCAAGCTCGCAAAGGCGGCGACGTCCCCGCAGCTGCGCGAGGCCTTCGAGTCGCACCTCGAAGAGACGCAGGGACAGATTCAGCGCCTCGAGCAGGTGTTCGAGAGCCTTGACGAGAAGGTCCGCGGCAAGCACTGCGATGGCATCGCGGGCATCATCGAAGAGGGCAAGTCCATCATGGAAGAGGACTTCGACGACGCCACGATGGATGCCTGTCTGATCGCCGCCGGGCAGCGGGCGGAACACTACGAGATGGCGGCCTACGGGACGTTAGTCGCATGGGCCAAGGCCATGGGGCACTCCGAAGCGGCAGACCTGCTGCAGGAGAACTTCGACGAAGAGAAAGCCGCCGACGAGAAGCTCTCGGCGCTCGCCGAAGGCGGGATCAACGAAGATGCCGCCGAGACGGCCCATACCGACGACGAGGATGAGGAACCAGAGCCGGCAGCCGTCGGAGCCGGCGTGACCAAGGCGCCGGCGTCGAAGGCCAAGCCCGGCGCTCGCCGCTAGGACGAGAGGGATCGCGCGGCCGTGGACGCCACGGCCGCGCGCCACCGCCACGAGTCCGCTTCAAGCGCCAACTAGTGGCAGTGATCCGGCGCGCGAGCTCCCGTGTGAAGCGACCGCGACACGACCAACCACGTTTCCCAACATCCAAACGGGGAATGGAACTTGCACTAAGCAGTCTTGATGAAACAATTCCTCGCACTTACCATCGCCATCGTCTCGGCTGTCGGCACCGCGCCTCTCTTTGCCGCTCAGTCAACCTCGCAGCCGGCCGTTGCCCGCACGCCAGTTGCACAGGCAGGGCAGACCGCCGATGAACAGTCGCAAACGAAGGCGGACTTGGCCCTCGTCCAGCGCATTCGACAGGCCATCGTCAAGGACAAGACGCTTTCACTCGCGGCGCACAACTGCAAAGTGATCACGCAGAAGGGGCACGTTCGTCTGCGCGGTGAGGTCGAGTCGGACGAAGAAAAAGGCCGCGTCGCCGCCATCGCCACCAAGATTGCGGGCACTGGCAAGGTCACGAACGAGCTCACGATCAAGTCGGTGTCAGAGATAGGAGATCTGATTTCATGAACAATGACAAGAAGACAGCGGTGTTCGGGATTTTTTCGAGTCGCAACCAGGCTGAGGGTGCGGTCGACGCACTCGTCCACGCGGGCTTTGCCGCCAGCGACATTTCCGTATTGCTTCCAGACCGTACGAGCACGAAGGAATTCGCGCACGAGAAAAGCACCAAGGCGCCTGAGGGTGCGACCACGGGCGTCGTCGCAGGCGGTACGGTCGGGGGCGGTCTTGGGCTGTTGGCCGGCATCGGGGCGCTGGCCATTCCCGGCCTCGGGCCCTTCATCGCGGCGGGTCCGATCATGGCGACGCTCGCGGGCATCGGCGCCGGGGGCGCGGTCGGCGGTCTCGTCGGCGCGCTCGTTGGCATGGGCATTCCCGAGTACGAGGCGAAGCGGTTCGAGGGCCGGGTGAAGGACGGCGGCGTGCTGCTCTCCACGCATTGCGATACTTCAGACGAGATCGCGCGTGCGAAGGAAGTCCTGAAGAGCCTCGGGGCGTCAGACATCTCGTCGGCGGGAGAGGCGGGATCGGACGACCCCCAGCCTGTCGCGATCGGCGACCCGCCCTACCGCTCACGCATCATGTGAACTGGCAGTCCCGCCGTGTCGCGGAGCTCCGCGGCACGGCGGGTTTGTCTTTGCCCAACGTCACGGTGCCTGGCACCTGGCCCATTCTGCGATGCGCGGACCTCACCGTGCAGGTGGGGTTGCGCGGTTCGCTGGTGACTGGCTAGGCGACGCCGCCCCGATCCTTCTCCTGTTCGGGCTCCAGATCGTAGCCCGCACCGGGACCGGTTCGGTCGCCGACGTCTTTGTCAGTGGCGCCCTCCCGGCTGTCCTGAGCCGGCGTTTCGGGGGCGACGTCCTGCCCAGACTGTTGGGCCTGCCCTTCGCTTTCCATTTCCGCAATCTGGTCCTTGGTCGTGCCGTGGGGCAGGCTCTCTGGATGCGGCTCCGCAGGGGCCTCGCCGTCTCTGGCTCGCAGCGTGTTCCCGGGTTTCGTCTGGTTCATAGTCTTCTCCGGCTGAAACTCAGCATCGCATATTCGCGAGCATCTCGCGCCGGCTGGCGCCAGCGCCGGTCTCGTGTGACCGGACGACAGTTGTTCCGCGCGCGATACACTGGCGTTGCGGCAACGAGCTCTTCCTCGTCCCGACGTCTCCCGTCGTCGTTCTTGCCCGCCGCCCGCGTGGTAAAGGATCTGACATGCCGCTTGTCGACTTCATTCGCAAGCACGAGCCGGAGATCATCGATGAGTTCGAGGCCTTTGCTCGCATCCTCGTGCCTCTCGCAGCCGCGTCGATGACCGCAGTTGAGCTCCGCGATCATGCGCACGAGCTGTTGACCGCCATGGTGAAGGACCTGGGCGCCGTCCAAAGCGCGACGGAGGAGTCGCAAAAATCGAAGGGGCTGGGCGTGATGCACGCCATGCAAGCGAGCGGGCGATTACATGCCGACGCGCGAATCGCGCACCGCTTCGACGCCAATCAAGTGGTTGCCGAGTTCCGTGCGCTGCGCGCCAGCGTGCTGAGGCTGTACGCGGAGTACGGTGGCGAGGCCGACCTCCACGGCGTGCAGCGGTTCAACGAGGCGGTCGATGAGGCGCTGACCGCGTCAATCGAACGGTTCTCGGACCGTGTGGGCGCCTACCGAGACCAGTTCATCGGGATGCTCAGCCACGACCTCCGCTCGCCTCTGAACGCGATCACCGCTGGAGCGGCGCTGCTGACGGTGTCCGGGGATGTGGAGGCACAGCGCATCCGCGTCGCGTCGCGCATCCTGAGCAGCGCGCAACGCATGATGCGGATGATCGGTGATCTCCTGGACCTCACGCGCACACGCCTGGGCGGCGGCATCCCGATTGCGCGGAAGCCAACGAACCTGCAACAGATCTGCCAAGACGTCGCACTCGAGCTGCAGACCTTTCATCCGGACGCTCAGCTGGAGTGGCACGCCGAAGGAGATCTTTCCGGCGAGTGGGATCCTGATCGGTTGACGCAGGTGGTGTCCAATCTCGTTGGCAACGCCCTGCAGCACGGCGACGGGACGCGCGTGCTGCTGGCGGCGACCGGGACAGCGGACGAAGTCGCCCTGAGTGTGCACAATGCCGGCCGAGCCATTCCCGCGGAGGTGCAGGCGTCGATGTTCGAGCCGCTGGCCCGGTACGCCCCGACGGATGTCGGCAGTACCACCAGTATCGGATTGGGCCTATTCATCGCGCGCGCAATTGTGCTCGCGCACGGCGGCAGCATCACCGTGTTATCAAGTCACACCGACGGGACGACTTTTGACGTACGCCTGCCACGTGCTACCCCAGACAACCGGCAGGAAGGGGGAGCCGAGGGAAGGCCGTCGGGCCGCGTCCGAGTCCCGCCAGGCCGTTCTTGAGCCACGGCCGCGCACGGCAGGTCGGTTCCTGTTCTGGTCATCCGCCGGAGCAGAAGCTGGATGAAGCGGTGCACTCTACGGCTCGGTGAAGCGTCGCTGCCCGTCGAACGAAGGAATCCGCAGCGAAACGCCTCAAGCGCGGTGGCGCATTACTTGCCTCCAACCTGTGCATCGTAGATGCGTGTACTCCCGCGGACCGACCCTTGACGCGGGGCGCACCCTAGGGGCACGGGGGTCTCGGCCGCAGAGACGAGCGTTGAGTGACGGACGTAGGAACGCAACAGCAGCCGAGCACGCTTCGTTTCCGGCGCGAGGTCCAGGATCGGTTCGGCGTCCTCCCTAATTTCTTCTGCTCCGCTCAAACGGCGCCGGGGCTCATTGAGGAACTCTGGAAGTTTGCAAAGTCTGCCTACCTGGACAGCCCACTGCCGTCGCTGCTCAAGGAGCGGCTGTTCGTCCACCTCTCGCGATTCTGCGAGGTCCGCTACTGCATCGTTCGGCACGTCGGTTTTCTGATCGGCCAGGGCCGGCCGGCCGGAGACGCCGATGCGGGACACGAGACGATCGAGCAAGTGGTCGAAATGCTGCGGCGCCCCCTGCCCGAGGGCACGACGCTCACGAAGGTCCTCGAGCGCCTCGAGTGTGGGGCCCTTCGCGGCCGGATGCCTGAGCCTCGCACTGAGTACGAGACCGATCTGTTCGACGCGCTGACGATCATGTTCCTGTCGCCGCGCGACACCGCCCGCGCACGCGCTGCTGTTCGAACGGCGGTCGGCGACGCCACGTTCGAACTCCTCGTGGCGTATCTCGCCTTCATTCGTACGGCTCATTACTGGACGGAGATGCACCCAGAGCTGACCTACGAACCAGACATGGACGAGATCCTGCGCGGCCACGGCGAGCTCGCGGCCTTGCTGCTCGACACGTCCGAAGCCGAGCTCGTCCAGGGTGGTGGGCGCCTGCGTGACGATCTCAAGCGCGTAAAAGTCGCGCTTGAAGAGATCGAATCACGGCACGCGTTTCTTCTCCGGCTCGGTGACGCTTTGAGGCGGCTGGTCGATCCGAGGGCGATTCAAGCAGAGGCCAGCGGCCTTCTGCGCGAGCGGCTGATGGCCGACCGATCCTACTACGCAGAGATCGACGAACCGCAGGGTTACATCCAGGTCGAGCGAAGCTCGGTGCGCGCCGGGGTCTCGAGCATGGTCGGACGATACTCGCTGTCGGACTTCAATTGGGTCAGTCGCACCTTTCGGACGGGCGGACCGGTGGTCGTGACCGACACCCAAACCTCGCCGTTGATTCCGGAGGCAGATCGCCCTGCCGTGGCTGCGGTCGGCGTGGGGGCGTTCGTCGCCGTGCCGCTGATCAAGGCGGGCAGGCTGGTCGCGGCGCTGGTCGTGAACGACGACGCACCGCGGCAGTGGACTCCAGACGACGTCGAATCGGTCAAGGAGACTGCCGAGCGGACCTGGGAAGCCATCGAACGATCGCGCGCTGAGGAACAACTGCGGGAAGCGAACGCCCGAAAGGACGAGTTCCTGGCGATGCTGGCGCACGAGCTGAGAAATCCGCTCGCTCCGATACGAACAGGCCTCGAACTGATTCGACGCGGCGGCGATACCGTGGTCTCGATCGAGCGAGTGCGCGGGATGATGGAGCGTCAAGTCGGACACATGGTGCGCTTGATCGACGACCTGCTCGACGTCTCGAGGATCACGTCAGGCAAGATTGTGCTCCAACGGGAACCCACGCTGCTCGGGAGCCTGGTCCGCAGCGCGGTGGAGGCCAATCGTGCCGCCCTGGCGGCCAAGCGGATTCGATTGAGCCTCGATCTGCCGAAGGACCGCTGCGTGATCGATGTGGATCCGACGCGGTTTGTTCAGATCCTGTCCAACTTGCTTCACAACGCGGCAAAATTTACGAACGACGACGGGTCGGTGCGGATCACCGTGAGGGTCACGGAAACGCCGATCGGCCCGTCACAGGTGTCGATTTCGGTCGTCGATTCGGGCATCGGGATGACACCGGAGTTGCTGCCTCGTGTGTTCGATTTGTTCACGCAGGGCGAGACGCGCTCGTCGGAACCTGGGCTGGGCATCGGCCTGGCGCTCGCGCGTCGGTTAGTCGAGCTTCACGAGGGACACCTTGACGCCCGTAGTGAGGGCCCCGGTCGCGGGAGCGAGTTCGTCATCCACCTGCCACTCGCGACGACCCCATCAATTTCTGCAATCGACACGCGCGCGGATGAACAGCGGCTCGGACAACGAATCCTGATTGTCGACGATAACCGGGACGCCGCAGACGCGACGGCCATGCTCGTCGAAAGCATGGGCGGGGACGCGAGAGTCGCGTACGACGGCGACAGCGCGATCGAGATGCTCGAGGAATACCAACCTGAGGTGATCCTCCTCGACATCGGGATGCCACGGCTCGACGGATACGAGACCTGTCAACGGATTCGTCGCGTGCTGGGCACGCGCGTCCGGCTGGTCGCATTGACGGGTTACGGCCGGGAGCAGGACAAGGACCAGGCGACGCGGGCAGGCTTCGACGCGCACCTGACCAAGCCTGCCGACGGCGCCGCCCTGGCAGGGATCCTGGCATACCGCGCGTCGAGCGGCAGCGAGCCAAGAGACCGTGAGTAAGGCTCGCCCTACGACCGCGTCAGCTCGAGCTTGATCCGCATTTTGACGTCATTGTCCACATAGAGTGAGCCGTGGTGTTGCCGGACGGGGTGAATCTCCGCGCCGCGCAGCACCGCGCTCGTCTCGGGAATCGTGCCGTCGCCGGTCTCGGTCGTCACGACCTCGGCGCCGGTGAGCAGCCCGGTCGTGTCGCGCTCGATCGTCGCGCCGGTGATCGTCTTCACGCCGTAGCCGAACACGCACACTGCCGGCACGCTGGATTGCCGGCCCAGCTCGCGGCGGAACGATCGCGCGCTCCGAAGCAGCGCTCGATGCGCTTCGGCGACCCACGTGTCGTCGGCGAGGACATCGAGACTCGCCTCGCCGCAATTCACACACCGGTAGGTTGGCAGGATCTGATACCAGGACGGGAACGTCCGGATGATGTCCCGGAGCGTGAGGTTCATCATCCCGAGCGGCAGAAAATCGGGACCGGAGATCAGGCTCACGAATGCGTACGGCGATCCGGCGTGCGGACCACCCAGCAGAATGACGCGCTCCACTTTGTGGACGCCGCCGAGCTGCTCCACGTAGTAGCGGGCGATGAGACAGCCCATGCTGTGCGCGATGAGCGTGACCGGCTGGTCCACCTGCCACTCGTCGATCGCCGCGGCCAGCCGCCGCGCCGAGACGCGGTTGTCCTGCCGGAAGTCGTAGCCGAACTCGAGCAGATCGCGCCCCGCCTCGTAGCCGAGCTCCTCCTGGAGGAAACCGCTCAACAGCCCGTACTGGTCGAGCTGGATGAGGTTCGGCACGACCACGAGCCCGTCCACGATGCCGCGCGCCTCGAGCGGCCGATCGACCCGGAGCGCATCGGCGAGCCCGCGCATCCGGAGCGTCGGCCAGACCTGCTCGTCGCCCAGAAACAGGTTCGATCCCGCAAAACCGGGGATGACGACGACGGGACGCCGGGTCCGGCGCGCAACGTCGTCGGCGTCCGCGGCGTCGTCGGGCGCCAGGGCGCGCTTGAGGACGACGCGCGCCGGACCGATCTTGACGCCGAAGCCGGCGCCGAGCGGCGCGCGCGCCACGCGCTCGCCGCCGACCCAGGTGCCGTTGCGGCTGTCGAGATCGCGCAGCACGAACGCGGCGCCGTCCCGCTCGATCACCGCGTGGTGTCTCGAGACCGCAGAGTGATCGATCACGACGTCGTTGTCCGGCGCGCGGCCGATCGTGAGGTGATCGCCCGGCATCGGCACTTCCCACGTCCGCGGCGGCAGGTGCACGGCCACGCGCGGCACGCGGCTCTCCTCGAGCGCCACCGCCACCGGCGACTCGAGCACCATCGTCTCGTCACCGCGGTCGCTCTCGATGCGCGTCGCGTCCGGGCCCGCCGCGTCGGGCGCGGTCTCGAACTGCAGGGTGCTGTCGCCGCAGGTCAGGACGTCGCCGGGCGCGAGCGGCGCGCGGGCGCGCGGCACGCCGTTGATCCGGACACCGTTCGCCGAGTCGAGGTCGATCAGCTCGTAGCCGGCGGCGGTGCGCTCGACGCGCGCGTGGCTGCGCGACACCAAAGCGTCGCGCAGCACGATGTCGCTCGTCATGCCGCGGCCGATCGTGACCGTGCGCTTCGTGAGCGTGAACGCCTGCCTGCCGCCGCCGGGCAGGCTCAGAACGAGCCGCGCCGGGGCGTCGGGCGCCGGGCCGGGGCTCATTTGTTCAAGTGCACGCTGAAGGCGGACGTCTTTTCCCGCGGCTTGCGGCTGATGCCGAGCTGCATGGCGATCGGATTGGGCCGGCCGCAGAGCGTCAGCGCCGAGAAGAGCGCGTTGTTCGCGAACGCGCGCTGCACGTTGATCCACCACAGGCTGACGGCGATGGACTCGGTCACGTTCTGCACGCCGTGCCACACCCAGGGCGGGTTCCAGAGGATGTCGCCGGGCTCGAGGACGGTCTCATAGCGATCGACGAACTTGTACAGCGGCGTCGCCGCGTCGTCCGGATTCCGGAAGTCCACGCGCGACTGCCAGTTCAGCCCCTTCGACAACGCGGGATACATGAATGGAGTGAACTTCGGCGCGACCAGCACCCACTTCTTCAGGCCGTACGCCTGCAGATACAGGTTGCTCACGCCGGCGCAGTGCAGTGACGTCGCGGTGTTCGGCCCGCCGACGTACATCTTCGCGATGATGTTGCGGTGCCACGGAATCCGCAGGTTGGTGTGGCCGTACTTCGCGACGAACGACAGGTCGAGATCGGCGCGCAGATCCGCGTACTTGTCCAGCAGCTCCATGAACGCCCCGTACCAGGCCCCGCCGCTCTTCATCACGTTCAGGAGATCGCGCACGTGCATGGACGACTCGGAGGTCGAGACGGCGTCCTGCTTGCCATCGCGGTTGACCGTCCAGTTCTGGCCGTCGAGTACGTCGATCTCATCCTGGCCGCATCGCTCGAGGAGGTACTCCGGCGACCACTTCTTGATCGCCGGCCACTCGGCCGCCGCGCCTTCGAGCACGACGGGCTTGCCGGTGAGGAAGTACTCCGTCCGGAACCGTTCGGGCGTCAGGCCGCGCCGGCGCTCGACGGGAAAACGCTGGCCCTCGCGCCGCCCGGCGACGCCGGCCAGCATTCGCGCGTGCAGCTTGTCCCAGCGCCGCGGCATGACCCTGCCGACGGCGCCCGGCCCGATGAGCCAGTCGGCCGCGAAGGCCGCGCCGAAGTTCAGGCGCGGGCCGGAATCCACCCCGACGTGCATGTTCATGTACGCGTTCCTTCCGAAGGTGCCGGGACGAGAAGCATATATGCAGTGACGAGCGGGTTGCAGCGGGCCGTGAATCAGTGGCCGCTGTCGCTCGAGTCGCTTTGGCTCTTCCGGTGACGGCTATTCCGCGCGCAGCGCGGCGCACGGGTCGATCCTGGTCGCGCGGCGCGCGGGCAGCCAGGCCGCCATCAGTCCCACCGCCATCAGCAGCAGCGTGACGATCGTGAACGCGATCGGATCGGTCGGCGTCACCCCGAACAGGAACCGCTGCAGCACGCGAGTCACGCCGGCGGCCCCGGCGAGGCCGACGACGAGGCCGGCGACGACGATGCGGAGCGCGCGCCTGAGTACGAGGCGGAGCACGTCGCGCCGTGTCGCGCCGAGCGCCATGCGCACGCCGATCTCGCGGCGGCGCTGCGTCACCGCGTAGGCCATCAATCCGTAGAGGCCGCACGTCGCGATCAGCGTCGCGGTCGTCGCGAACAGCACCAGCAGCCACGTCCGGAAACGCGGCGCCGCCACCGACGCCGCCACCGCTTCGTCCATCGTCACGGTGCCCTCGATCGGCAGATCGGGCGCGACGCGGCGAATTTCAGCGCGGATGCCTTCGACCACGCTGCCGGGCGTGGCCGTCCGCGCGACAAACGACACGAACCGCAGCAGGAAGGGTTGCGCGCGCTCCTGTTGGAACGGCACGTAGATCATGGGCTGCACTTCCGTATCGAGTCCCCGCTGATGGATGTCCGCGACCACGCCCACGACCGTCAGCCACTCGCCGTGATCGCCGAGCCGCACGCGCCGGCCGAGCGCCTCGCGCGGACCACCCGGAAAGTAGTCGCGCACGATGCGCTCGCTGACGATCGCCACGTTCAGCGCGCCCGCCGAGTCCCGTGCGGTGAACTCGCGTCCCGCCAGCAGCGGAATCCCCATGGTCGTGAAATAGTCCGCGTCGATCTTCGGTCGGCCGGCATCGAGCGTCGGCTTCGGCTGCCCTTCGATGCTGAACTCGTCGCGGATGAACATCATGCCGAACGGCGCCGAGTTGATCACGCTCGCCGACGTCACGCCCGGCAGGTAATGGATGCGGTCGAGCACGCCGCGGGCGAACGCGTGCATGCGCTCGGGCTCGTTGTAGAGGTGTGGAGGCAGCGTCACCCTGACGGTCTGCACGACGCCGTCGCGCCCGCTCGCTTCGAAGCCGGGCGACACCGAGGTCAGCCGCACGAAGCTGTGAATCAGCAGACCCGCGCCGATCAGGAGGACGAGCGTCATCGCGATCTGCGCGCCGACCAGCAGGGTCCGCAGCCGCTCGCCCTGACGGTCGCCCGTCGTCCGTGTTGCGCCGGCGTGCAACGCGGCGCCCTCGCCAAACGCGGCCCGGCTGACGCGCAGCGCCGGCACGAGGCCGACGAGCAGCGTCGAGACGAGCGACAAGCCGACGCAGAACGCCATCACGCGCGCGTCGATCATGATGCCGCCGACGCGTGGCAGCACGGATTGCGGCACGAGCGGCAGCGTGACGTCGATCGCGATCCAGGCGAGCAGCACGCCGAGCGACGCGCCCACCAGCGACAACACGACCGCTTCGGTCAGCAACTGACGCACGATCCGCCGGCGTCCGGCGCCGAGGGCCATGCGGACGGACAGTTCGCCGCGGCGCGCGGTGAGGCGCGCCATCTGCAGGTTCGCGACGTTGACGCAGGCGATCAGCAGCACGACCG
>Ga0111538_10004708_pt1 | contig 18850 bp, 11 predicted proteins | sample SoiMethybrSBSTD1_FD_79669 | JGI IMG/M metagenome (GOLD analysis project Ga0111538, IMG submission 79669) | Bulk soil microbial communities from a Populus tree surrounding site in Tennessee, USA - Soil MetaG P. TD hybrid SBSTD1 (version 2)... | ecosystem: Environmental > Terrestrial > Soil >...
CGCGCGAGATACTCGGCCGTGTACGTCCCCGCTGCCAGCGCGTCGGCGAAGTGCGTCACCCGTTCGTCGTGGAGCTCGCGCCAGACCCAGTCGCCGCTCGAGTCCTTGGCGTCGGGATCCGCCGCCGAGGTGGCGAGCGCCGTGTCGACTGCCTCGAAACCGGCCGGCAAACGATCGATCAGCGCGACCTGCGCGCGGTCTTCCTTCGTGGTCAGCGTCAGGCGCACGCGCAACAGTTGCCCCTGCTTGGGCGCCGTCACGGCTTTGCCCGATTTGGCGTCGAAGAGCTCGCGTTTGACCGCGAAGCCGTGGTCGACGGGGGTCTGCGCCGCGGCCGTGCTCGCCCAGCGCAGGCGCGCGGTGTAGCGAAGGTCGCTGCCGCTCGGCCCCGCGATGCCCACGGTCGCACGCTGTCCGGCAGCGGGCAGCTGCGCGGCGGGGATGAGGGCGCTCTTCAGCCGCGACTTCGCGGAGACGTCGAGCGTGGCAAGCTGCCGGCGATCGAGGGACAGGGTCACGCGCCCGGTCGAAGCGCCCGGCTTGCCGTAAGTGCCGTAGTCGACGAGCGCGTGGAGCGCCCAGAGATTGTTGTAAGTCGTGCCCCAGGTGCCGTCCGGACGACGTTCGCCCAGGATTCCCGCGATCAGGTCTTCCGCGTCGCGGCCCTTGCCCGCGAGCACGAGCGCGCGGACCGCGGCCGCCGTGGCGCGCAGATCGCGGCCGTAACCGAAGACCTCCTCTTTCGATTCGTCGTCGTCGTCGTGGATCAAGCTGCCGAGCGTCGCTTTGCGACGAGCCTGAGTGAGCTCGAGCAGCAGCGGCGCGCGCGTCTGCTCGCGCTCCGCGAACGCCGCCCCGAGCAGACCCACGCCGAAGCGAGTGAGGTCCTGGGTCGAGGCGGCGAGCTTCGCGCCGAAGCCGCCGTCGTTCTCCGCTGCGGCGGCCAGGACGTAGGCGGCGAAGGGCCGTGTCTCCTTGGGCGCGAACTGGCCGTGCATGTCGTCGCCTTCGGCGGCGTGTCGCTTCAAGTACGCGAGGCCGCGCTGGATCGAGCCGGACGGCACCGTGTAGCCGTGATCGCGGGCCGTGAGCAGGCCCCACAGCGCGTATGCCGTCAAAAAGCCCTCGGAGTCCGAGCTCGGCCACAGGCCGAAGCCGCCGTCTCCGTTCTGGTGCTCGAGCACGTGAGCCACTGCGCCGACCATCTTGCTCCGATGCTCCGCGCCGGAGAGCCGCGGATCGCCGCTCGAGCGCAGGAGCTCCTCGAGCAACACCATCGGGATCAGGCGCGACGTCGTTTGCTCCACGCAGCCGTGCGGATACTCGATCAGCGCGTCGACGCTGCCCGTGATCGACGCCAGCACGCCCGGCGCCACGCTGACCGCTAGCTCGGCGGTGCCGGGCTCGGCGTTCGCCGGCATTGCGACGTCGATCTGCCGCGGCTGGTCGAGCTTGCCCTCGCTGACCATGACGGATTGAAACGCGGTGGGCGCATGCACCGGCAAGTCGATCTGCACGGCGTCGCGCTCCTTGCCCAGCGCGGCGGTCGCCTTCACGCGCACGTTGCCGAGCCGATCGGCCCGCACCGAAAAGCGCACCGGCGTGGGTGTGCCCGGCTCGATCGGCAGTGTCTGCGTCGGCTTGCTGCGCAGCTCGGCACCGCTGACGGAGATCTCGACGTCGGCGCTGCCGCGCTGACCGGTCTGGTTCATGACCATCAAGGTCAGGTCGAGCTCGTCGCCGCGGGTCAAAAAGCGCGGCAGCGCCGGCTCGATCATCAGCGGCTTGGCCGTCTCGAGCGACGCTTGCGCCGAGCCGAAACGATCGCCGTCGTCGGCCACGGCAGCCATCACGCGCCAGCGCGTCAGATTGTCGGGCAGCGGAACCTTGACCTTGGCTTCGCCGCGAGCGTCGGTCACGACGCCCTTCGAGAAGAACGCGGTGCCGAGAAAGCGCGAGCGGAAGGCCGCGCCGGCTTGCTCCGCACCCGCGCTGTCGCCGCCGTATTCCGCCCAGTCGTCGGAGACGTCGCCGACGAAACGCAGCAGATTGCCGGCCGTTCGGACCTGATGTCCGTGGCGTTCCCAGGCGGCGACGAAAGGATCGGGGGTGGCGTAGCCGGTGAGCTTGAGCACGCCCTCGTCGGCGGCCCACAGCGTCACCTCCGCCTGTGCGGGACGACCCGCTGCGTCGGTCACGCGCACGGAGACGTCCACGCTCTCGCCGGGACGGCTGCGCGGCGTGGCCGGCTGCACTTCGACCTTGAGCCGCCGCTTCTCCGCGCTCACGACGAGCTCGCGGTAGCCGACCTTCAAGGGCGCTCCCGCCGCCGGTGCTCCGGTATCCAGACCGGTGGGCATCACCGCCAGCGACGCGAACACGTTGGGCGCGTCGCGATCGGCGAGCACGACCTCGATCGGCGTGCCCGAGCCCTCGACTTTCAAGGTCCGTGCCTCGAGCACCCCTTTGCGCTCGAGCGTGAGCAGCGCCGTGCCCTTCGCGTAGGGAACATCCGCGTAGAGCTTGGCGCGCTCGCCCGGGCGATAGTTCTCCTTGTCGGCACGCAGCGAGATCCGCGCGTTGTTGTCCCACGCGCCGTACGCATCCCCGCCGTAAGCCCACACGTTTTCCGTGGCTTGCGCGTCTTCACCCTCGAGCGCGGCTTCGAGCCGGTATTCTCCGCCGGCCGGCAACGGAAACGCGAGCTCGAGCGGCTGCGTGCCGCTGGTCACGCTGCGCGTGCTGACCTCCTCGTCCTGCCACTCGCCCGCGTAGCGCGCAGCGCCGCCTCCGCGCTCGGCGACGGCGACCCATTTCTTGCGCACCAGGCGCAGAGCGATCTTCCTTCCGGGCTTTGCGCTACCGTCGACGTCGGCGGCGACGAGCTTCAGCTTCCAGCCCTGCTTGGTATCGACCACCCAGGATTCGCTGTGGAGACCGATCAGCGCGCTGGTTCGGGCCAGCGACTGGACGCTGCGACCCGAGACGGCGTCTCCGGAGCCGTCTTTCACGGTCGCTTCGACCACGAGCTCGACGGCCTGGCTCGTGCTCAGCGCCTCGTTCGAAACGCTCTCTTCGGGCAGCTCGATCTTGCCGCGGCCCGTCGCATCGAGCGTGGCTTCGCCTTCGGTCAGCGACACCAAGGCGTCGCTCGAGCCGTTGCCGGCGAAATTGTAGCCGTCCGACCAGACGCCGAAGCTGCGTTGCGCGCGCCCGGACACCGTGAAGCTGAGCTTACCGTTCGGAACGGGCGCGCCGTAGAGGTACTGGGCGCTCACCGGCAGCTCGATCGTGCCGTCCTTGGCCTTGATGCGCCCGGCCGGCGGCAGCGTGACCTCGAAACGGACCGGCCGGTATTCTCCGACCTCGAAGCGTTCACGGAGCTCGGCCGCGCCCTTCGACACGACGATCGAGTAACGGCCGAGGCGGGCGGTGCGCGCGATCTCGAGCTCGGAGCGGAAAGTGCCGTAGCGGGTCAGCGCGACGTCATGGCTCCAGATCTCGTTGGCGTCGGGATCGGTGACCCGCACCTTCACCGTGCCCGGCGGCGGCGCGAGCTTGCCATTGGCGAGCCGCTTGCGCAGCACGCCGAGCAGGTGAACGTGATCGCCGGGCCGGTACATGCCGCGCTCCGACACCACGGTGCCGCGCAGCGCGTCCTGACCATCGTAGTAAACTTCGGGGAGGTCGAACTGCCACGGCTCGATTCCGGTCTGCCAGCGCTCGCTCGTGATCGCGACGTGTTTGCCGCTGCGCACCACGGCCAGCATCGGATGCTCGTAGTCGACGCTCGCCCCCGTGCGCCGCAGCTGATTTTCGCCCGGCAACCAGGCGACGCCCTGGGAATCCGTGAGCGCGCGATGACGCACCTGCTTGCCCTGCTGGATCACCACTTCGGCTCCGGAAAGCGGCTGGCCCGTGCGCGTCGACGTGACCCAGACCAGCCCGCGGTCCGAGCCAATTTTCAGGAGCGCGCCCAGCTCCCCGCGCTGAAAAATCGCGGCCCGCGCCGAAGCCCCCGGCGCTTCCAGCACGCCGAACACCAGCTCGCCGCCGGCCAGCGCGAACACGTCGAGCTCCGTCGTATCGGTCGCCACCGGCTCGGTCTTGAGCCGGGTCTTGAGCCCGCGCTCCAGGTGCTCGAGCGGGTCGACGCCCGGCGGGTGCACGCCGAGCAGCGGAGAGACCGTGTCGATCTCGCTCGTGCGGAGCGCCACGAAGCGCAGGCGTGCGAGCTTGGTCGCGGAGATCGCGATCGGAACCTTGCGACCCGGTCCGATCACCACGTGGCCGACCGGCATCGTCAGCTCCGGCGTTTCGCCCAGCTGCCGGGTGCTCCCCGCGACCTTCGGCACCGGTTGCGGCGCAGTGCGCGCCAGGATCGGCGCCGCGCTCGCCACGGCCTTCGCGATTGGCTCGGCGCCGATCGGTTCGCGTTCGGCCGGCACGCACGCGCCGGCGACCAAGAGCAAGCCAGTCAACCACACTGATTTCGATCTCATGAAGAACCTTCCTCGACGACGATTAAAGCTTCCGAAACTGCGATCACTTCTTCGCTCGACCCGCGGAGCGCAGAGGCACGAAGCCGGTGCACACCGGGCTCGATCGCCCAGTCCCAGCTGAACGGTGCAGGCCGCACCGCCAACGTTTTTCCATCGATTTCCCAGCGCACGCGCTGTGCGCTTTCGGCGCGGATCAGCGCCCGCAAGCGGAGCTGCTGGCGCGAGCGCGGCAGCAGGGGATCGAGCACGATCCGCGCTCCCTGGCGCGGGTTCGCGATCTCGATCGCCGGCCCGGCCTCGGCGAGCACGCCCTGGCTCGACCCGGGCGCGAACGATCGCAGCTCGGCGGGCACCTTCAGCACGCCGCCCGGTCCGTGCCAGCTGCACGACGCGCCGCCGGAGTGAGCGAGGTGTTCGTGGCGACCCGCGGGACAATGCGGTCCGCGCCGCATGCCCGAAATAGGGCACACTTCCACGGTCTCTAGCTCGGGCGGCGGCTCGAAGCCGCGGCGCGGGCGCCCTTGCATCGCCACCAGCATCGCGTCGCGCCAGAGCGGCGCTGCGCCTTGCATCGCCAGCAGGCCGTGCATCGGCCGGCCGTCGAAGTTGCCCGCCCAGACCCCGACCGTGAGCTCCGGCGTGTAGCCGATGACGACGTTGTCGCAGAAGCTCTTCGAGGTTCCGGTTTTCACCGCGGCCGGAAACTCGAGCTCGAGCGGAGTTTCGACGCCGAACTCGCGGCGGCGCGCCGCGCCGTCCGACAGCACCTCGCTGATCGCGAAGGCCGCGGAAGCGTCGATCACGCGCCTTCGCGCCGGCGGCGCGCGCTCGGGCTCGATCAGCCGCCACGGCACGTGCTCGCCGCCGCGGGCCAGCGTGGCGTAGGCGTTGGCGAGATCGATCAGTCGCACGGGAGCGGCACCGAGCGAAAGTCCCAGGCCCGCTCGCGAAGCGTCGATCTGTTCGCCGAGCCCCAGATCTCGAAGCAGGCTTGCCAGCCGTTCCAGGCCGACTGCATCCGCGGTGCGCACGGCAGGCACGTTCAGCGAGCTGCCGAGCGCGTCGCGCAGACTGACCAGACCGTGATGCTCGAGCGCTGCGTTGCGCGGGTGAAATCCGGGCCACGACGTCGGAACGTCGAACACGGGCGTCGATGCGTTGGCACCGTCTTCGATCGAAAGCGCGTACACGAACGGCTTCAAGGTCGACCCCGGCGGCCGGCGCGCCAGAGTGGCGTTGACTGCGCCCTGACGCGCGCGCTCGGCGTAGTCGCGCGAGCCGATCATCGCGAGCACGTCGCCGGTCGCGTTGTCGAGCACGACGATCGCCGCCTGGTCGACGTTTTTTCGCTCCAGATCGGCGAGATGCTCGGAGAGCCGGATCCGGAGCCGCGTTTCCAGCTCGAGATCGATCGTCGTCGTCAGGCTCGGCCGGCCGGCGAACGCCGGTCGCGGCAGCGCATCGAGCAAGTGTCGCGATGCCAGCGGATCGTCGACGTCGATCAGGTGGATCGGCCGCGCGGCAGCCTGTTCCGCTTCGGTTGCGCTGATCCAGCCGCGTTCCGCGAGCTCCGCGAGCACGTGAGCGCGTCGCTGCTTGGCGCGCTCCGGAAAGCGCGCCGGATCGTACAGGTTCGGTGCCCGCGGCAAGATCGCGAGCAGCGCCGCTTCGTCGAGCTCGAGCTCGGCTGCGGATTTTCCGAAGAAACGCCGCGACGCCGCCTCGATACCGTACGCGAGCCGTCCGTAGTAGACGCGGTTCAGGTACTGCTCGAGGATCTGATCCTTCGACAGCGCGAGCTCGAGTCGCAGCGCATCGCGCGCTTCGACGAGCTTGCCCCAGAGCGTGCGCGGTACCGGGCTCAAGACGCCCGCGAGCTGCTGGGTGATCGTCGAGCCGCCGTAGGCGAGCCGGCGCTCGCGCGCGTTCAGCCACACCGCGCGCGCGACGCCGATCGGATCGACGCCCGGGTGCCAGCGAAAATTGCCGTCTTCCGCCGACAGCGCCACGGCCACGACGTGTTTCGAGACGCGGCCGAGCGGAATCCAGGTCGCGTACCCTCCCTGGTCCGAACGCGCCTCGAACAGCAGGCGACCGTGGCGATCGACGATTCGCGTCGAAACCAGCTCCGTCGTGTCGAGCCGCTCGCCCGGGTACGGCCAGAGCAGCGCGACGCCGAGAACGATTCCGGCCAGGAGCGCGAATTTTCCACGCCGTGTCCACACGGGACGAGCGCTCAAACAAGCCTCGTGCCAAAGAGAGAATTGGCCGAAACCTCGGCTGATCCGCGGGCGCGCTGTGGGCGGTGCGCCGCGTCTGGTGGCCCGGCGGCCACGGACGGAATCGTCGGAACCAGAATGGCGTTCCAGCGCCTGACACGCTAGACGTCCGTCGCATGCGCACCGTGCTCGTGACCGGCGGCGCGCGCGGCATCGGACGCGCGATCGCGCTCGACCTGGCCGGCAAGGGCCACGACGTCGCGATCTGCTACCGGACGAGCGAAAGCAACGCGCACGAAACCGTCGCCGAGATCGAGCGGCGCGGTGTGCGGGCGCTCGCGCTCAAGGCCGACGTGTCCGATCCGGCGGCGGTGGCGGAGCTGTTCGCGCGCGTCGGCGAGCAGCTGGGCGCGCCGGCGGTATTGGTGCACGCGGCCGGGCCGTACCAGCGGACCGACGTGCTCAAGGAGACCCCCAGCGGCTGGCGCGACATGCTGGCGAACAACCTCGACTCGTTCTTCTACTGCACGCGGCTCGTGATCCCCGGCATGGTCGAAAACAAGTGGGGCCGCATCATCGCTTTCGGGATGGCGAACGCAGATCGGGCGAGCGCGGTCCCGGGGGTCGCGGCGCACTACGTCGCCAAGGTCGGGGTGCTCGCGCTGACGCGGACCCTGGCGCGGGCGCTGGCGCCGCACGGGGTGACGGTGAACGCGATTTCCCCCGGTTTCATCGCGTCGGGCAGCGCGCCCGAGGAAGAGCTTTCGCGGATGCTGAAGAACATTCCGGCGGGCTACGTCGGGACGCTCGACGACGCGGTCGGGGCGGCGGCTTTCCTGGTTTCGGACGCCGCGCGCTACGTGACCGGAGCGAATCTGATCCTCAGCGGTGGCTGGGGTCTCTAAACCGCGGCAAACTTTGATCGAACCATGTCGAGCAGCGCGCCGCGTGATCCCGACGATCCGGAGACAGGGCCGGAAACTCCGCGCAATACCGGGATCGACTTGCCTCAGCCGGATGCTGCGGGATCGTCCCCAGCGCTGGCCGACGGCGCAGTGCTATCCGGCGAGCGTCGGTCCCGCCAACCCCGGCGCACTTCGCGAGTCCCCACCGAAGACACCTTGCTCAGCGTTCCGGCGCCCGCCCCGACCTTCGAGGTCGAAGTCGAGGACCGGTTGAGCGAACACGAGCGCCGGCTCGAGGAGCTCACGGAGCGGGTGCGGAGCTTGGAAGCGCGACGTACCGGCGCCGGATCGGGGGCCATCGCCCAGCCGTGGTTGGTCTGGGTGGTGTTTTTGCTCGCGCTCGCACTGGCCTGGCAGATCTTCGCGCGCAGTCGCTAGTAGCACTAGTAGCGCTGGCAGCGCCGTTAGCGACAGCTGGGCAAAGCCCCCAACCAAAAAGTTTCGAACGTTGCAAATGGCCGCTGGCGTCACGCGGCGGCCGTGGGAAGGACCTCCGCTTTAGCCGGGCTTTCTCGACCCAGACGCATTGGATCCGCGTTTGCAGTGCGCTCCTGGCGGCATGAACCGAGCACTCGCGTGCGTGATCGGAGACCTGAGCATCGTCCGAGCTCTCGGACAGCGCGGCATCCCGGTGGCCCTCGCGGCGCCGCGGGGCTCGAACCCGAGCCTTTCCCGCTACTGCCGCACCCTGATCCCCACGCCGAGCTTCGTCGATGACCCCGACGGCGCCGTCGACGCGCTGCTCGAGTGGGGCAAGGCGCAGACGCCCGCGCCGGTGGTTTTTTACCAGGGGGATCACGACCTCTTGGCGCTTTCTCGGCACCGGGAACGCCTGGCTCCCTACCTGCGCTGCGTGCTTCCGCGCGGCCGGCTGGTCGAGGACCTGGTCGACAAACTGCGCTTCGCCGCGCTAGCCGAGCGGCTCTCGCTCGACGTGCCGAGGACACAGATCCTCGAGCGCCACATGAACATCGCCCGCGTTTGCCAGCGCTGGGAGCACTTTCCCTGCGTCCTCAAGCCGACCCTGCGTATGCACTGGTTCGGCTCCGAGCTCCAAGCGCAAGCGACCGGTACCCAGAAGGCGCTGCGCGTGGAAAACCGCCAGGCGCTGCTCGAGCTCGTGCCGCTGATCGAGGAACACGAAACCAGCCTGGTGCTCCAGGCCGCGATCGAGGGCGGCGAGGATCGCATCGTCAGCTATCACGCCTACGTCCGGCCTTCGGGCGAGGTCGTGACCGAGTTCACGGGGCGCAAGGTGCGTACGTCTCCCCGGCGCTACGGCGTGTCGACGTGCGTAGAAATCACCGACGACCCGCGGCTGAAGCGCCTCGGCCGCGAGGTGATGGCCCGGCTCGAGTTCAGCGGCGTGCTCAAGATCGACTTCAAGTACGACGAGCGCGACCGCAAGCACTACGTGTTAGAGGTCAACCCGCGCTTCAACCTGTGGCACCACCCCGCCACGCTCGCAGGCACTTGTGTGCCGGAGCTCGTTTACAACGATTGCGTGGAGCCGGGCGGGCCGCCGCCGCCGAAGCCGAAACTCCGGCCCGGCGTGCGCTGGGTGACTCTCCGCGACGACTACCACGCGTTCAAGGAGTACCGCGCCGCGGGCGAGCTTTCCGCCGTCGGCTGGCTCTTCGATCTCGCGACCGCCGAGGTCAACGAAGACTTCCGCATCAGCGATCCCGTGCCGGGATTGGTCCAACTCTTCGGCGTTGCCCAGCGCAAGTTGCGCCGACTTCTTCACAATCGAAAGGGTATCGAGTGACCGAACTTGCCCTATTGGCCGATGTACACGCAAACCTGGAAGCGCTTCAGGCGGTCCTGGGCGATCTGTCGCAGCGCGCTCCCGATGCGCGACTCGTGTGCGCGGGCGACTCGATCGGATACGGACCCGATCCGGAGCCGTGCCTCGACCTGCTGCTCGAGCACAACGCGCTGCTCGTCGCCGGTAACCACGAGGAGATGGTGCTGGGCAAGCGCAGCTTCGCTAGCTGCGTCAATTCCGGCATCCGCGCCGCGATCTGGACCCGCAACCGGCTTTCCGACGCCGGGCTCGAGCTGGTTTCGCAGCTTCCGCCGTGGGCGGAGCCGGCGCACGGCATCGTCGTTTGCCACGGCGACCTCGAGAACGCCGGCACTTATGTCAGCGAGCCGACGCGGGCGCGCGCCGCGATCGCACAGCTGCGAGCGCTGCGGCCCGAGGCAAACCTTTTGATCTGCGGACACACGCATCGCCCGATGTTCTTCACCGAAGCATCCGGCCTGATCGACCTGGCACCCAACACGGAGCTGCTGCTGCCGGAGTCGGGCGCGTGCCTGATCAATCCGGGCGCAGTCGGTCAAGCCCGGGACTCGCTGCCGCTCGCGCGCTACGCGATCGTCGATCTCGAGCGCAAGAGCGTGCGCTTTTTCGCCGTGAGCTACGACCACTCCGCGACGCTCGACAAGCTCCGCCGCGCCGGGCTCGTGGCCAAGGTCACGATGCCGCCCCCGCGCGGAATCAGCGCGTTCATGGAACGCTTCAAGACGCGCCAGGCTCGGCAGTGGGCGGCCGCGCAACCGGTTCGAACCACCGCCGCGATGGCGGCGGCGAGCGCGACCGAGACGGCTTCTGCCGCGGCCGATCGTCCCACGCCGACCGCGCCGGTGCGCCATCAAGCGTTCATGCCGCTCGCGGGACCGACCGTTACTTTCCCCCGGCAACGGGTGCGCCGGGCGGTGCTGCGGGCCGGACAGCACGCGCTCCATCTTTCGGGCGCGGGTGCCGCTTTCGTGCGCGCCAAGAAGCCCCGCGGCGCGCTGATCCTCGTCTATCACGGCGTGGTCACGGAAAGCGACGCGCGCTGGGTCGATCCCCGCTACTCGGTGCCGGTCGCGGCGTTCGAGGCGCAGATGCGCTTTCTGTCGCGGCACCGCCGCGTGCTCGCGCTCGGCGAGCTGCTCGAGATCCTGAGACGGCGCGAGTCCCCTCCCCCCGGCAGCGTGGTGATCACCTTCGACGACGGCTACCGGAGCACGCTCGAGACCGCCGCGCCGATCTTGAAGCGCTACCGGCTCCCGGCGGTGGTCTACTTACCCACGGGCTACGTCTCGCGCGGCGAATCGCAGTTCATCGACGTGCTGTATTCGCTGTTCAACCATCGTACCTGGCACGGCCTCGATCTCGAGGAGATCGGGCCGGAACCCGTGACCTTGCGCGACCCGGTCACCGTCCAGCAGACCTATCTCGCGCTCGAGCGCAAGCTGATGGTTTCGGATCGCAAGCAGCGCGAAGACTTGCTCGCCGAGATCGCCGAACAGCTGCGGCCCTCGCAGCCTCCACCGCGTCTGACCATGACCTGGGAGGAGGTCCACACGCTCTATCATCGCTTTCCCAACGTCGCGATCGGCGTTCACACGCGCGAGCACGTCGACCTCACCAGCTGCGATTCGCACACGTTGCTCGAGGAGGTCGCGGGGTCCGTGGGAGACGCCCGCAGCGAGCTCGGCGGCACGCCGGAGCACTTCGCCTTCCCTTACGGACGCTCCAACGCGTTCGCACGCGCCGCCGTGCGCCAGGCACTTCTGCGCTCGGCTGTGGTCACCGAACCGGCGCGGCTGGTGCGTGCGGGCGCGGACGAGCTCACCCTGCCCCGGCTTTCCGCGCCGCGCGGCATGTCGCTCTTCCCGCACTTCACCAGCGGGGCATATCCCGATCTTTCCCTTGCCGTCTTGGGGCGCGCATGAACTCGGCTTCGGTCACGGCGGTCATCGTCAGTTACAACTCGCGACGCCAGATCCCCGCGGCGCTCGGCTCGCTGCGCAGCGCTTACGAATCTGGCATCGTCGCCGAGTGCGTGGTCGTCGACAATCACAGCGACGATGCAACGGGCGAGCTCGTGCGGCGCGAGCACCCCTGGTGCCGCTTGCTCGAAAACCAAGAAAATGTCGGCTTCGGACGCGCCTGCAACCTCGGCATCGAGCGCGCCAATACGCCGTACGTCCTTCTGCTCAATCCCGACGCCACGCTTTCCGAGCTCGGGCTGCGCCGGCTCGTGTCATTTCTCGATACCACGCCGGCTGCGGGCGTCGCCGCGCCCGCGATTCGCGAGCCGGACGGCCAGCTCCAGCCTGCGGGCGGCTTGCTCACGCCGAGCGGCCTCTTGCGCGAAGCCGTGCTGGGCGTCGTGTCACGCGATCGCCAGCCGATCATTCCCGGCGCCGCGCCGTTTCGCACGAGCTGGGTGTGCGGCGCCGTCGCGCTTCTGCGACGCGACATGCTCGATCAGCTCGGCGGCTTCGATCCACGCTACTTTCTCTATTTCGAGGAGACAGACTTGTGGCGGCGCGCCCAGCGGGCCGGCTGGGAGCTCTGGGCGGTCGGAGAAGCAGTCGCCACCCACATCAAGGCCGCGAGCGCGAGCTCGGTCGGACGCGAGCTCTACTTCGGATGCCTGGCCGATCATTATTTCCGCAGCCGCTTCCGTTACCTCGCCGCCCACTTCGGCTGGCCGGCGGCCGCGGGTGCCGAGCTGCTCGAGCTGGGCCTGGTCGGCTTGCGGGCCGTGGTTTGGACCCTGAAAGGACGGGATCTCGCGCCGCTCCGCCCGCGCTTGAAGGCGCCGGTGCTGGATCGGCCAGCGCGCGAAACTGCATGACCAAGTTCTCGGTAATCAGCGCGAGCGAGCTCGGCGCAGACGAGCGCGCGACGTGGCACAAGCTCCAGCAGCAGAACCCGCTGCTGGCGAGCCCGTACTTCTGCCCCGAGTTCACGCTCGCGGTCGGCGCCGCGCGCGAGGACGTGCGGATCTGCGTGATGGAAGAAGGCCGGCGCATTACGGGCTTCTTCCCGTTTCAGCGCGGTCGCCTCGGCGCGGGCCGGCCGGTCGGGGGAATGCTGTCCGACTACCAGGGAGCGATCGCCGAACCGGACGCGACCTGGGACGTCGAGCGGCTGCTTTCCGCATGCGGCCTCGGATTCTGGCAATTCGATCATCTGATCGTCGGCCAGAAGCCGTTCGAAAAGTACGCGCACTCGCGCAGCATTTCGCCGATCGTCGACGTTTCGGCGGGCTTCGCCGAATACCGAGCGAGCCGGCGCCGAGCCGGATCGAGCCGGATCGGGCAGCTCGAGCGCAAGGCCAACAAGCTCGCGCGCGAGGTCGGACCGCTGCGCTTCGAGGCTCACTGCGTCGATGCCCAGGTCCTGGCCCAGGTCTTTGCGGGCAAATCCGAGCAGTGCCGGCGCACCGGCGTCATCGACTACTTCGCGCTGCCCTGGACGCGCGCCCTCGTCGAGCGCGTCCTCGACACCCAGCTGCCGCATTTCCAGGGCATGATGTCGGCCCTGTACGCCGGAGAACAGCTCGTAGCAGCGCACGTCGGCATGCGGTCGACGCGCGTCTGGCACTGGTGGTTCCCGGTCTACGTCGCGGCTTTCGGCCGCTACTCGCCGGGCGGAATTCTGCTGCTGAAGCTGGCCGAGGACGCCGCGGCGCGCGGGCTCGAATACGTCGATCTCGGCAAGGGCGACGACTCGTACAAGGCGGCCTTCCACAACCGTGCGATCATGCTCGCGGAAGGCCGTGCCGCGCGCCGCTCGCTCGGCACCGCGCTCCACGATCTGGGCAACGGTCTCGAGCGGCGCCTGCGCGCCTCCTCGCTGATCGAACCCGTGCGACCAGCGCTCCGCGGTGTGAAGCAGTGGATGCGCCAGCGAAGCTACGCCTGAGCCGAGGTGCGGTAGGAGACGCTGGCGAAGCGCTGGCGCTCGATCTCGATCGCGATTCGCTCGGCGATGCGCTGATTGTAGCGAAGCGCTGCAAGCGTCGCGAACACCGTGGCCTGGCGAAGCTCGGGATAGTGGTCGGAAGGACCTACGAAACGCGGTGGACGGCCGGTGGGAAGCAGCAGCTTTCTACCGTCCCTGAACCGGAGCAGGACGCCATCGTGCTGCCAGTCGGCGCGGCCGAGCTCGCTGTAGGGCACGCCGCGGCGCTGCTTCAACCAGGCGATCGAGAGGGCGCTCCCGTGAAAATGCAGCCGCGCCCGCAATAGCCGTGCCGCGAGCGGAAGGCGGCTGAGCCGCGCGAACGGAAAACCCGCCGGCAGAGCCAGTAGTGCGATTTCGGCCCCATCGCGAATCTGATCCGAATTTTCCTGCTGATGCGCCTCCCGACTCAGAAACCGGTGCACCGCGCAAATGACGGCGATGCACACGGCGCCGGCGACGATAGAAGAAAGGGCTTCGGGTATCTCGAACAAGCGTGACCCGTAGCGGAGACCGATCAGGTCCGTCAGCGGCAACATCACGAGCATCACCAGCAGGACCAACACGAGCTCGAGCCCGAGCTTAAACACGGCGCGGCGTCGCAGTGATTTCAGAGCCAGAAAGCGCGGTGGCTCAACGCTTCGCGATGACGCCATCGTTCAGCCTCATTTCCCGTACAGCTGGCGCTGCACGTTGTCGTAGACGACGCTGTCGACGCCGTGTTTGAAGGCGATGTCCTGCTGATACAGCACGGCGAACTGGCGGTCGTTCTTCAGACGGAGCTCGAGCCCCTCCTTGGACGTGACGTTCAAGCGCGTCGCCGTGTCGCAGCCGATGCGCACGTGCTCCTCGGCTTGTCGCTTGATAGTCTGCCATTCGGCGTCGTTCACCATCACGCGATTCAGAATCTTCATCGCGCCCCCACGTTCGCCGTCGACGGGCTTGAGGTCCACACGCATCTTGGCGACGTAGGCCGGAGGAAGCGCAGACGCGGCCGCGTAGACCACCGCCAGGTTGACCGAGTCGCGCGCGTACGCGTCGCGAAGCGCTTCGCCCTCACGATGCGCTTTATCCCAGGAGTACAGAAGCTTCAGCGCCGTCAAACCCGGCCCGAGCAGGGCGGCGGCCACCCCTGCGCTGACGCCGGACGCGTGCTCGAGACCGTGATGGAGGGCCTCGGCAGCGACGAGCCCTCCCGTCATCCCGACCTTTCCAAGCAAGTGAGGTTTCTGCGCCTCCTTGGTTTCCGCCGCCGTCTTACCGTGCGGCGACGCCCCTTTCGGCAAAACCTTCGCGTCTTCGGCAGCCTGAATCAACCGGCGATCCACACTCCCAGTCGCTGGAATACCCGGCATGTGAGCTCCCTTTCAGTATGAGAGCCGATCGGCCGGGTGTTCCCGGCGGTTGCGTGAAATCTGCGGACTCAGAGGCCCATGCAGTTGGCGTAGTAGGTCACGGTCGCCGGCCAATCCGAAAAGATGCCGCGGATCCCGACCTGCTTCGCCAGCACGTCGAGCGCCGTGTACATGTCGCCGTCGTTGTTGATGACGGGCGTGACGTACTGGTAGTAGTAGCCGCCGCCCGTGGTCAGAAAGCCCGAGCGCTCGAGCGTCCAGGTGATGATGTCGAGCTTATTGGCCTTGGCGGCCAGGCCATACTCGCTCGGCACGATCTGATGAGCGAGCCAGTAGAGCACGTCGTTCAGGTTGAAGGACTGCGCGAACACGCGGTTCGGGTTGATGCGCGGCGTCTCGTACTCGTGGAGATCGCACTGGGCGTGACGGCAGACGAGCTGGCGATCCTTGGTAAAGGTGAAAGGGCCCCCTCGGAGCACTGCTGGAGCTTTTCCTTGAGCGGCCCCTCGTCCATGTTCTCCACCAAGTAGTAAGGACGCGGTCCGAGCGGACTTTCAGCTTCTTTTTTGGATCGACTTGAGCCCGCGCGCGAAGGACAGATCCGCTTCGCTTTGCGCCGCTTCTTCCGTGGGCGGGTTCGCGTCGGCGCACGCCGCGAACGAGAGCCCGAAGAGCGCGATCAGCGCGCCGCAAGTGCCGAGAGAATGTCGCATCGATGCCTCCGTTCGGTGATCGAGGTTGGGGCGCGCAACGTAGGCTTCGCCGAAAGGCATCGACGCGTCCCTCGCGAAACTTCGCCGCCCGCGCGGCTCGCAACCGATGACGCTTGCAGCGGCCAGGTGATCATTGGGGATACCCGCCGACTCGAGCCTGATTTCCCTCTTGAATTCGCGCATTTGCGGACCGCGACAGGACGGTGCTCGGACGATGAAATTCGCGGGACATAGTGCTACGAAGAGGGCCGCGCATGGATCCCGAAAACCCCTCTGGGCCGTCCCAACCCAACCCACACGAAGCGCCGATCAGCATCCAGGACGAGATGCGCACTTCGTACCTGGATTACGCGATGAGCGTGATCATCGGTCGCGCGATCCCCGACGCGCGCGACGGCCTGAAGCCCGTGCACCGGCGCATCCTGTTTTCGATGCGCGGACTGAACCTGACGCCGGGCGGCGGCTACAAGAAGTGCGCGACCGTCGTCGGCGACGTGCTCGGCTCCTACCACCCCCATGGCGACATGTCCGTGTACGACGCGCTGGTGCGCATGGCGCAGGATTTTGCGATGCGCCACATGCTCGTCGACGGCCAGGGCAACTTCGGCTCGATCGACGGCGACCCGCCAGCCGCCTACCGTTACACCGAATGCCGGCTGGCGCGGATCGCGATGGAGCTCCTCACCGACATCGACAAGGAGACCGTCGATTTCATCCCCAACTTCGACGAGACCAAGGAGGAGCCGGTGGTGTTGCCGGCGCGCTTCCCGAACCTGCTCGTCAACGGCTCGGGCGGGATCGCGGTCGGCATGGCCACCAACATCCCGCCGCACAATCTGGGCGAGGTGATCGACGCCACCGTGGTTCTGATCAAGGACCCGAAGACGCGGGTCGAGGATCTGATCAAGCTCGTGCCCGGCCCGGATTTTCCGACCGGCGCCATCATCTACGGGCGGATGGGCATCTTCCAGGGCTACAAGACCGGACGCGGCAGCGTGGTCATGCGCGCCCGCACCACGGTCGAGAAGGTGCACGGCAGCGCCGATCGCGAGCAAATAGTGGTCGGCGAGATCCCGTATCAGGTCAACAAGGCGCGCCTGCACGCCAAGATCGGCGAGCTGATGCGCGACAAGCGCATCGAGGGCATCAAGGAGGCGCGCGACGAGAGCGATCGCGACGGCATGCGCCTGGTGATCGAGCTGAAGAAGGACGTGTTTCCGCAGGTCGTTTTGAATCAGCTGTACCGGCTGACCGACATGCAGACGTCGTTCGGCATCAACAACCTGTCCATCGTCAACGGCCGCCCCGCCACGCTCGATCTGAAGCAGACGCTCGAGCTGTTCGTGCAGCACCGGCGCGACGTGGTGAGCCGTCGCACGCGCTTCGAGCTCACCCAGGCCGAAGCGCAGCGCGAGCTGGTCGAAGGCCTGGGCATGGCCGTGACCGAGGTCGACCTGGTGGTGAAGACGATCCGCGAGTCGAAAGATCCGGACGAAGCGCTGCAAGCGTTGATGCGGCTACCGCTGCGCGGGCTCGAGGCGTTCGTGCGCCGCGCCGGCCGCCCGGAAGCTGAAATCGCCGAAGCCGTGAAGCGCGGCGACTACCGGCTGAGCGAACGTCAGGCCAAGGCGATCCTGGAGATGCGGCTCGCGCGGTTGACGGGCCTCGAGCAAGAGAAGCTCGCCAAGGAGTACGGCGAGCTCGGCGACGAGATCGCGCGCCTGCGTGCGATTCTCGCCGACGAAAATCTCTTGATGGAGCTCATCGTCAAGGAGCTGCTCGAGGTCAAGGAGAAGCACGCCGAGCCGCGCCGCACCGAGATCGTCGACGACGAGGCCGAGATCGAGATCGAGGACCTGATCCAGGAAGAAGAGATGGTCGTGACCATCTCGCACGAGGGCTACATCAAGCGCACGGCGCTTTCGGTGTACAGGGCGCAGCGCCGCGGCGGCAAAGGCAACCGCGGGATGGAGGCGCGCGACGACGACTTCGTGAACCAGCTGTTCGTCACCAGCACGCACTCGTTCGTGTTCTTCTTCTCGAACCGCGGAAAGCTCTACGTCAAGAAGGTGTACGAGATCCCGCAGGCCGCGCGCAACGCCAAGGGCCGCGCGATCGTCAACTTCATCGGACTCGAGAGCGGCGAAAAGGTGGCCGCGATCACCCCGGTCGCCGAGTTCCGCGACGGCCTGTTCGTGACCACGATCACGCGCGGCGGCCAGATCAAGAAGACCAGCGTGCTCGAGTACGAGAACTACCGGGAAAAGGGCATCATCGGCGTCAAGATCGCCGACGACGACACCCTGCTCACGGCGGCCGTGACCGACGGCACGGGCGAGTACCTTGTTGCCACGCGCCGCGGCATGCTGGTGCGCTTCGATCAGGACCAGGTGCGCCCGATGGGGCGCAACACCGGCGGCGTGCGCGCGATCCAGCTCGAAGAGGGCGACGAGGTGGTCGGCCTTGCCTGCACCGACGCCGAGCGCACCCAGGTGCTGGCGGTCTGCGAACGCGGCTTCGGCAAGCGCACCGAGCTCGAGGAGTTTCGCAAGATCAACCGCGGCGGGAAGGGCGTGATCCTGATCGACTGCAGCGACCGCAACGGTCCCGTGGTCGGGATCGCGCTGGTCAAGCTCGGCGACGAAGTGATGTTGATCACCGACAAGGGCCAGACCCTGCGCACGCCGGTCGGCGAGATCCGCGAGACCGGACGAAACGCCCAGGGCGTGAAGGTGATGAGCGTCGACGAGGGCGAACGCGTGGTGGCGATCGAGTCGGTGGGTGAATCGCGCGTGGGCTCCGAGCTCGACGGCGATGGGAGCAGCATCGCGCCGCCCCCGGGCGGCAACGGGAGCAGCACGCCGCCCGAAGCCGACCCCGGGGACTCCGAGCCGCCGGCGGACGGCTGACGTGGGCCGCGCGAAGCCGGCCAAAGCGAAGCCTTTGCCGGCGAAGAAAACCGGCAAAAGGCCCAAGCTCAAAACCCCCGACGAAGCGCGGCACATGCTGGCGCTGTTGCGGGCGGCTCACCCGGACGCGCACTGCGAGCTCGACCACACCGATCCGTTTCAGCTGATCGTGGCGACGGTGCTCAGCGCTCAAAGCACCGACGTGGCGGTGAATCAGGTCACGCCGTCGCTGTTCAAGCGCTGGCCCGACGCTCGCGCGCTGAGCCGGGCGGCGCAGCCCGACGTCGAAAAGGCGATCGGCCGGCTCGGCATGTTTCGCCAGAAGTCGAAGAATCTGATCGGTCTTTCCAAGATGCTGGTCGAGCGCCATGGCGGGGAAGTGCCGCGCTCGCTCGCCGAGCTGGTCGAGCTGCCGGGCGTCGGGCGCAAGACGGC
>Ga0111538_10004710_pt1 | contig 18845 bp, 22 predicted proteins | sample SoiMethybrSBSTD1_FD_79669 | JGI IMG/M metagenome (GOLD analysis project Ga0111538, IMG submission 79669) | Bulk soil microbial communities from a Populus tree surrounding site in Tennessee, USA - Soil MetaG P. TD hybrid SBSTD1 (version 2)... | ecosystem: Environmental > Terrestrial > Soil >...
CGGCCCATTGACCGCGCAAGCTCAGTTGGAAAAGACAGGGCCGAGAGCGCGGAACGGTACGAGAGCAAGTTGCCACGAAACACAAGTCGAAAAAGGAGTTCGAGCACCCTTCTGAGCGGCGCGAGTACGGCTTGACGCGTTCAGTCTGCAGTTCGCCGGGCAGATGTTTTTTTGGGGGCCTGCCATGAGGTTGGACGAGGCACCGGAGAAATGCGGGCCTCGCAGAGGTGGCCGAGATGAGGCTCACCCCACAGCGAAATCGGCAAATCAAGCCCCGATGGCGCGCAGACGGTTATACGGACAGCGCCTGACATGATGCAGGAGCTGACAAGCCACATTGACCGGAAACCTGCCTCGGCCGCAGCAGAAAAAGCAGATCGTAGAACCATCATGTGGCCTAGACGCAGTTACGCAGGAACACCGACGCCTGATCGCCCGTTCCGGCGGAGGGTCAGCGTCTGCCAACCGTTTGCGTCTCGCGCGAGTTTGTTGAAGTGGGCGGACTGGTGACCTACGGGGTGAGCTACCGTGGCCCTTGTCTGCGCGCCGGAAGTCTGGCGGACAAGATAGTGAAAGGGGCGAAGCCGGGCGACCTGCCTGTCGAGCAGCCGATAAATTTCGAGCTGCTCATCAATCTGAAGTCCGCCAAAGCGCCTCGCGTCCAATATGTCTGCAAAGAGACCGCAGCTGCCGGCGGGCGAGCGACAGCCGCCGCCGGATCGGCCAGGGAGATGGCCCCGCCGCCGGCCAATGGCAGCAAAGCGCCACCCGTGAGGCGCTTGATGAGGTTGCCGAGGAATTGGCGACCGTTAGCCATTGGCCGCCTCCTTGGTCCGGCCCGCCTTGCGGACCAGGACGCGATAGCCGTCGAACTTCAGCTCGTGCGGCCAGTCAGGGCCGGTCGGCACGGCCTTGGCTGATACAGGGCTGCAGGGCTCGAGCTCGGCGATGCCGGCTGACGCCATCAGGCACACCGCCTAAAGCTATGCGGTAGCTCACCTGCTCGATGCCGTCACTGAGGGTAGGGCGTACGGCCAGGGTCGCCATGGAAATGGCTTCTCCTCTGTAGCGGCCGTGAGAAAGCAGCCGATCTCAGCGAGCCACGCGGAAAGCGAGTTGCCGGAGAGGGCGATGAGTTGGTTGGGCTGGCGCGCAAAGAGGAGCCAGAGGAATTGTGCGATGGCGAGGAAATTCAGGACCCACACGCCGAAGCCGAACCCGATCATGAAGAGGAACATGAGCAGGCCGCGCAGCCACACGTCCCGCGTGGTCGGCTTGCTTTCGGACGCATTCGTTTCCATGGGCGCCTCCGTACGTCAACTGCGCAGCGATGAGCGATCGAGAAAGCACCTTATCGCCAGCGGCCACGCCTACCGAGAGGGGCTTTGATCAACCATCAGCCTTTCAGCCGTTTATTGCACTCGCTGTAATAACCGCCACCCTTTGCGATCCAGCGCAGTCCGCCGTTGGCGTTGGCAGCTTTGTTGGCCCGATATTGGTCCAGGCACGTATGCAGCCGCGCCTTTCCAGCGCTTTCATTGCTGTATTTGGGTGAGATCGCCTGGGGAAACGTCGCGCCGGGACTCAACGCCGCCGAGCCTGCACCGGTCGACGGCGTAGCCAAAGGCGATGCGCCCGGGCCGCAGTTGGCTTTACGGAACTGCTGCCAAGTCATCCCACTTAGAGCGCCGGCATCCTGCGCGGCTTTGTATTTGGCACTGCATTGCTGCATCGTCAGGGCGGCCGCAGGCTCAGGGCCTCCCAATGCGGCGAGCGTAACCATTCCCCCCAAGAAAAGGGTCGTCATGCGTGAGATCATGGCGTCATCCTCGCTTCGATCGTCATCGACATGGTGCGGTCCTTCTTAGATCTTTGTTATCGGGCCTTATGCCGAGAAGTGGTGGTGTGACACTCCCGAGAAATGCCAACGGCTGTCACACGACGCCAAAGAACAAAGAACGCTGCGCCGCAACTCGAGATGACTGCGAAAGCGGGTGACATATCCCTGTCGAGAACACATCGCAGCTGGGCAGAACTAGCTTCGATGACGCTACGCAGCGAGCTGCCGCTCCGCGGCGAGCCCGGCTACTAGGACACGGTGATCGAGTTGGAGAATATGAGCCGACCCGTACCTCAGTACCCGTCCGAATGCGACTAGGGGATTCTACTGAACGACACACATCGAAAAGCCATGTTAACCGCTGTTGTGGGCGAAATGGGCGCTCCGGGGCAGCCTATCTATGCGCCGCGTCGGGTGCCGCTCGTTGGCGACGCGACCGGTTTGGATTTTGCACATTTCACCTTGGGCAGGAGGCTCGGATGGCTGATGTCGCTGTGAGATCCCCATTGCAATACATCGACAAGGCATCCTCGGCGCTGCGTGATCTGGGATTGATGCCGGACAAGGTCGAGCCGGCCCCCATCAACGTTCTTCTGGAGAAGATCTCCGATCTCGATCAGGACAAAATCGCCCTGATCGCTCGCACGCTGGGCCAAGGGGAAGTGTTCAACGAGGTCGTTCGCGAACAAACCGCCCAGATGGAGATCGGCGAGCGCTACCAGGCGATCACCAATGGCTTCAACTCTATTCGCGACGACTCCAAGCGACTGGTGGAGCAGGCGGGCGATGGCAAGATCGACGTTCTGGAGCGCGGGACCAACATGTGGATGAAGATCGCGCGCGGCGATATCGCCGACCGGTTCGAAAAGATACGCACCACCTATCTCGCGGTCACCAAGGAGACGCAGAACCAGATCGATCGTGAGGGCAAGATCCTGGATGCCTACCGCGACTACCGCGGCGCGCTCAAGCACGCGGAGGTAATGGCGCTGGAGGTGCTGAAGAAGGCCGGCGAGAAGCTGGACGGAGTGAGGAGCGAGCTCAAAGCGGCGACCGACGCCGTCGCGAACTTTTCCGGAGCCGAGCCTGCCGACCGTGCCAAGCTCGAACTGCGGCGCGATGAGGAGCTGCGCCGCACCCAGGAGGAGGATAAGCGCTATCAGATCGCCAAGGACCTCTCGGACAACCTGACCATCTCCTACAATACCTCAGAGGTCATCATGGGGCGGCTGATGCAGACGACCTCGGCCAAGGAGCGCGTCTACGCTCAGGCCGTCATGTTCTTCACCACCAACGACAGCGTACTGACCGCGCTCAAGGCCTCCTTCACGGGCATGTTCGGCCTGCACGAGTCGACCAAGACGCTCGATGCGATGAAGGAGGGTATGTCGAAAAGCCTCGAGAGCCTGTCGGAGGTGGGCGACAAGGTCACGGAGGCGGCGGTACGCAGCGGCTACGGCCCGACGGTCCGGGCCGACGCTGTCAAAAAGCTGGTCGACAGTGTCGTCAGCTTCCAAGAGCGCTCCACGGAGATCGTGACCGAGATGCGCAAGCTCGCCACGCAGAACTCGGCCGAGATCCGCGATGCGGTCGAGGACGGCAAGAAACGCATGGTCCGGCTGATTGCCGAAGCCGACACACTGCCAGCTGCAGCGTGAGGAGCAGCGGTGGAGGGCCCGTCATGACCCAGGCCGGGCTCGCGCCAGGCAAGCCGCAAGCCCTCGACGACCTCATGATGGCCATGGACGTGGTGGATACGCTGCGCCATCGCGAGGACTTGGTGCAGCGCGAGCTCAACGAGGAGGGCCGCGAGAGCGAACTCATCGCTCGCCTGCGGCAAATTTATCGCGACCAGGGCATCGAGGTGCCTGATCAGGTGTTGGCGGACGGGGTCAAGGCGCTACAGGAGAGCCGCTTCGTCTACACGCCGCCGCCTGCGGGCTTCAGACGTACGCTTTTCACCTGGTGGGTGAGGCGTGGGGTCCTCGGCAAACGTGTGGGGATCGTCGTTGGAACGCTCGGGCTTTTGCTCGGCGGCTACTACGCACTCATCTCGCGACCCGCGAAGCTCGCGCACGAGCATGCCCGCATCGAGATCTCCGAGACCCTGCCCAAGCGGTTGCAGCAGGCGCACGCCGATGTTCTGGCGGTCGCAGTTGACGAGACCGCCAAGCAGAAGGCGGGCGAGCTGCTGGTCGACGGCGAGCGGGCGATCCGATCGGGCGATCGGGCGGCCGTGGTCAAGCTTGCGGATGAGCTCGCCTCGCTACGCGACGAGGTCACGCGCGAGTACATCCTTACAATACTATCAAGGCCCGGCGAGAGCACGGGCGTGTGGCGCAAGCCGCCGCGCGGCAGCCAAGCGCGCAACTATTATCTGATCGTCGAAGCCATTGCCTCCGACGGCCAGAAGCTCGCTCTTCCTATCCGCAACGAGGAGACCGGCGGCGTCGAGACCGTCTTCAAGTTCGGGGTACGCGTCCCGGAGGCGACGTTTGAGGCGGTGGCGCGCGACAAGCGTGACGACGGGATCCTCCAGAAGCACCGATTCGGCGTAAAGCGCCGCGGCGCGTTGGCGGTTGAGTACCAAATGCCGTTCGAGGGTGGATTCATCACAAAGTGGTAAGTTGGCGATGTGGACGGGACGGCAAACGTTGGCTTCGATCGAGGGTGCAATCGCCAAGCTGCATGGCGAGGAAAGCCAGCTGGACCGCGCCTTGCGATCCGCCATCAGCGATACGGAACGGTTGCGTAACGAGCGAAGTCAGGGGCTGCGCGAGTTGGCTCGCGTCAAGCTCGACGAGATGGCAGCGGGGCACCTTATCAACAATCTCGACGCCGGAGAGCGGCGCGCGCTCCAGATTCTGGATGACTACCGCTTGCGCATCGCGGCGGCCGCGCAACAGTGCGAGGCGCTGCAAAGAGAGGTCACGGCGGCGGAAGCGGGTCGGCATGCCGCGGCGGAGGCCGTCGAGGCAGCCCTGGAGTCTGTCGAGGACCTGCGAGCCACCGCGGAGGCGCAAGCACAGACGAGCCAGGCCTGGCGCGACGCCAAGGCGCGGCGCGATCAGGCAGAGGCCGTGGCGCTCGAAGCAGAAAAAAAGGCCGAGGCCTCCGAAGCCGAGCTAGGCGCCAAGAAGCAGCCCTACAATGAGGACCCGCTGTTTTCCTATCTTTGGCGCCGCCAGTTCGGGACTGCACACTACGCGGGCAGTGGCGTCGCGCGCCTTCTCGATCGCATGCTGGCCGAGTTCATCGCCTATGGCGATGCGCGGCCCAATTACGCCGCGTTGATCGAAATCCCGTTGCGGCTGAGGGAGCACGCGATCGGCAAGCGCAAAGCCGTGGATGTCCCGCACACCGTCCTCGCCGAGATCGAACGGCTTGCCATGGTCGAGGCCGGTATTGAGGCCAAAGAGAAGGTGCTGGCCGAGACGCGTCACAGACTCGCCGTGCTCGACGATACGGTCGAGAAGAAGCGCGAGATGCTGCGCAAGGTCGACGAGGCGCGCAAGAGCCTGGTGGCAGGCAACTCCGATCCGGCCTACAACGAAGCGCTCACCATCGTTGCTGCCGCCGATGCGGAGGATAGCCTCGCTAACCTCTACGCCGAGTCGCGTCGCACCCCTACGCATGCCGACGAGGCAATCGTGGAGCGGCTGGAGACCATCGACGCCAGGATCGCAAAGACCGAAGCGGAGATCGCCGATTTGCGGCGTCAGGCGCTTGAGCTGTCGCGACGCCGCAACGAGATGGAGGAGGTTCGCGGGCAGTTCCGAGGCACGGGATATGATCACCCGCAGAGCACGTTCGCCAACGACGGCGACCTTTCCGTCGTACTCAAGAACGTGCTAGAGGGCGCCGTGCGCAGCGGCGTCCTTTGGGATGTGCTGCGGCAGGGACACCGGTCACGGCCCGCACGCAGCAGCGCCGACTTCGGATCGCCAAGCTTTCCGCTCCCGTTTCCGATGCCGGGCGACAATGATGGCGATACCGCGGGAGGAGCGTGGCGCAATCCATCAAGCGCAGGCACATGGTTGCCTGCACCGAATCGATCCAGATCTCACGATGACGATTTCACGACCGGGGGATCGTTTTAACGGAACCGCGCATCGCGGCGCACCAAGCATATGCCTTTGCGCGCCTGTTGCATTCGCTGTAGTGGACGCCGCCCGTAACAATCCAATGCAAGCCGCCGCTCCCCTTGATCGCGTGGTTGGGCCCTTGGCCGAAGCAGGTACCCGGGCCCGCTTTTCCCGTTTCGGCGAGATTATCCCTACGTGAATCTCTCGTTCAGTAGGCAAGCGTCGTTCAGTTTTGAGAGGCTCTGCCGTGGTGGAAAACTGTAGGTCGAGCAACAACAGGCTGCGAGTAGCGCGCGTGATCGACGTGCCGCTTCGCGAGGTCTCTGGTATCTGTTTGCGGCGCAGCCGAAGCGGTCGGCTGTTTTTGATCGCGGTCGGCGACCGGGTGGCGAAGATCGCGTGGTTTTCCCATCCGCGTCGCGACGGGGGCCAAATCGACTGGCATGCGACGAACATTGCGAAGCTCGCAGGTTCGATGCTTCCCAAGCGTCACCCCCAGATCGAGGCTATCTGCGCTGACGGCCTCGGGCGCGTACTGCTCCTCCAGGAAACACCTCCGCGTGTCGAACTGATCGATCCCAAAGCATCAAAGGTGATTGCGTCCGTCGATCTTGCGGTGGAGGGGCGCGGCGATATTGCGCGATCGTGGTTCGATCCGGAGGGGTCCCGGGGCGAAGGCGTGGTGCTGCTGCCCGATGGGCATTTGCTGGTCGCCAAGGAGAAGAACCCGGCTGCATTCATTGAGTTTGGTCCGCCACATTCACGGTCGCGGGGCCTAGTTCGCGGCGGCGCACTGGCGGACGGTGAGCAATGGCCGATCAAAAAAGGGCACCATCGGTTCGTTGCTCTCGCAATCTGGCGTCCCGATAGGAGACTGGCCAAAACCTGCGTCGACTTCAGCGACCTCGAAATAGGTCCGGATGGTTCTCTCTATTTGCTGAGTGACAAGTCCTCCACCATTGCGCGCCTCGACAATCTCCCGGCGGGTGGTGGCACTGCGAAGCTCCTTGATATGTGGGAGCTTGGGGATCTGGATGGCAAGCCGGAAGGTCTCACCTTCACCGCACAGGGTCATGCGATCGTCGGACTCGATACGCGCAAGCCACGGCGAAATCTTCTCCTGCTGGAGCCGGCCATTGCGCGGTCGCGGCCATAGCCGGCCCGGGTCGCTTGAAAGCAGAAACCAGCGGGCAGCCGGCATCACATGCGTGCGCACCTTGAGCTCGCCCAGGATGCGCTGGGCCACCTGGCGCGAACTGCCGTCCGAGGCCGTGGAGGCGCTTTCAGAGATCAACGACGAGGAATGATCCCCTCTCCAATCCGATCCCGGCGGTCAAGCCGCAAACGTCTGTTGTCGGGGGACAAACCGACGAAGAATTGATACGCATATCAAGGTGTTGGAGTACCTTTAGCGACTCGAACCGGTCCTTTCCAACATATCGATGCGGGAGAACTCGGGGCTGCTAGCACTCATAGAGCCGACATGAGCTCGTGTCATCTTCATCGTTTGGCCGACGTTGACTTTCCCCCGATCAACATCGTCAGCCTGAAGTCCGGCCAACCAGCAAGGGATAGCGACACCTGCTGATAATGCAGCAGCCCCATAGTCGGGTGTTTGAACGCACGTTCACCACCTTCGCGCGCCAACACACCATGTGTCGCCCAGCACCTCTCGAAATCGGTACTTTTCAAGCTCAGCTCGTCGACGAGGCGCCGCACTTCCGGATCGTCCGAGTAATTGGTCGCTGATGCTCGGAACTCGGCGACGACGCGGCGGGCTCGGGGCTCCCAATCCAGAATGAGTGAGCGGGCCTCGGGTCTGAGGAAGATGTAGCGCAGAAGATTCGGCTCGCCGCCGGCATCGAGCCAACCGGCGAACAACCGGGATGCCTTTGCGTTCCATCGACGCGCACTCCAGGTGCGATCGAGTATGTAGGCTGGACCGTTGATCGCATTGACGCAGGCAAGCACGGCATCGGGCGGATCGTCGCCGGCGCCCGACCGATCCGGATCGCGCTTGCCGGCGAGCTCGAACAAATAGCTTCGCTCCGCGCGCGACAGGCGCAATCCGCGTGCCAGGCGGGCAAGCGCCGAGGGGGAGACCGACACCTCGCGGCCCTGCTCGATCCACGTGTACCAGGTGACGCTCAATCCGCAGAGCTGGGCGACCTCTTCGCGCCTGAGCCCTGGCGTGCGGCGCCGCTTTCCGGCGGCGAGTCCGTGCTCGGCCGGCGTCTGGCGCTCTCTCAGCGCCCGCAGGAATGCACTGAGCAAAAGCGCCGGAGTGTCCGGGACGGGTGCCTTCATGGTGCTATTTATACCTGGATAACCTCCACCATTAAACTGGTACATCGAGAATGGCAGTCTCGTGCATTTCGTCACCACAGGGAGGACGAGCATGGGCAAGCAATTTGCGAGGATCGAGCCAGAGCACAGGGCCTTCATCGAGCAGCAGAGGATCTTCTTCGTCGCCAGCGCTCCGCCAAGGGGACGTGTCAACGTGTCCCCGAAGGGGCTTTCGTCATTCCGTGTGCTAGGAGAGAACGACGTCGCCTACGTCGATTGCACCGGCAGCGGCAGCGAGACCCGCGCGCACCTGGTTGCCTCCGACGACAAGCGGCTGACCATCATGTTTTGTGCGTTCGAAGGCGATCCGGTGATCTTGCGCCTGTACGGCCAAGGTCAATCGCTGATGCGCGGCACACCGGAGTATGCCGCATTGATTCCGCGGTTCGAGGAAGTTCCTGGAGCCCGACAGATCGTGCGGCTTGATGTCGATCTCGTGCAGACCTCGTGCGGCTTGGGCGTGCCCCTGTTCGATTACAAGCAAGAGCGCGGCAGCCTCGTGCGCTACTGGACGGCACAAGGCATCGACAATCTCCGGAAATACTGGAGCTTGAAGAACAAGAAGAGCATCGACGGCCTGCCCACCGGTTTTGACCCTGACAGCATGATCCCTGGAACGCTGGCACGGCGCGACATCTAGTGCCGGCCCGAGCAGGCCACAACTAGGCATCGTGGCTTTCCAGATGCCGCGAAGCGGCCGACCATTGGCCCATGCCTCAGAAACCGAAAGGCCCGTCCGCGGCGCTCGAGCAGCTCCGGCACTACGCGCCGTGGGTGGGGGTCTATTGCAGCAATCCACGGTGCCTGCGGTCACAGCCCGCGGTCCTTACGCCTTTCATCATTCGCTGGGGTCCCGACGCGTCGAGCGACATGCTGCGCGCCTGAGCGCGCTGTCGGAGCTGCGGCACGAAGGGCGCGACGCTGCAACTGCCAGGATGGGGCGGACGGACGCTCGGCATGGCGCCATTTTCCGATCGCGAGGGTGGACTAGCCCTTGCTGCTGCGTCGGCCCAAAGGCAGCGCGGGGGGACGGCCAGAAAACCGAACAGCCGAGCTCGTGCTGCCGTAATTCTGGCGCGTTGCATGCCTATGCGCGGACAAGGGAAGTTGGGGAAATGCATGCGTTCTGCATCTTGGGCCGCGTTAGCCGCAGCGCTAATTTGCTTTGCCAATACAAGCGTCGTTTCAGCCTCGCCTCCGGCCGTTTCGAAAGGGAGCGATGGCAGCGTATCGATCGACGGTCACAACTTGAGGTGCGGCCGGGTTCGCAACGTGCTCGATCCTCGATTGCCAAACCTGGGCATTGCAATGCCGGACCGGCGCCTGTTGGTGATCAATCCAAGGCTACTCACCTCTCACCCCAAGACAGTGCGTCTGTTCGTTTTTCAGCACGAGTGCGGCCATCACCATGTGGGTGCCAGTGAATTGAGTGCCGACTGTTGGGCCGTACGGCGCGGCGTATCTGATGGCTGGTTAGATCGTGCGGGGCTCACCCAAGTGTGTCGGTCTTTCGGCGGCGCGCCCGCCACAGCTACCCATCCTTCAGCAGAACGTCGCTGCCGTAACCTCGACAAATGCTTCGCACATGCGGAGGCAGAAAAGGCAAGCATACAGCGACGAGCAGTTTTTCAAGGCGCCGAACCGCCGCAATTGATCGTTGGCTTGACGCTCATTCGAGAAGGCGTCAGCCGATAACGGCCTAGAGGGGCCTCATCGCCGAGCTAGCCTAGCCGGGTGGGGGTGGATCGAGTTCTCGACCTGGTCTTCCGCGAGAGCGTTGCGCCATGAAGACATCCGCTTGTGATAGTCGGTGTGCGACAAACGAATAGCACCTTGGCCCTGCGGAATGCCTCAAGCCGCGCGTCAATTTTCAATGAGCGCAGGGCCGAGATCGCGTTTTCCGTAACACGGTACATCCCGCAACGAGGGCACTTGAGGACCAGCCCCCGATATGTCGGTGGTGTGGCGTCCTTCGCATCTCTGAGGCAGATGGGACAGTCCATGACACGTCGGTGCCCTGTGGGCCTTTCCCTTGTCACCTCAGCTCGATGGGCCGAATAGAGAAACAGCCCCTCCCTGGGAAGAAGGGAAGGGCTGCTGCACTCAAGGTACCTAGCGTGACAAGGCTCGGTCATCCGGGGGGAAGTACCGAGACTCGTTGCAGAGCTCTTCCGGCTCCGTGAGATCGATGATACGCGATTCGAGGGTGCTGGGTTGCGCGCACACTGCGTGCTGCGCGTGTCGGCCGACACGTGAAGCAGGCCCGGGGCGCCGGCCCTCGGGACCGCTAACGACAAATAGGGGCAGCGCTTCCGTGTTAGGCCGAATGCGCTTGGCCTGCACGACATGCACGGGAACGTGTGGGGGTGGGTCGAGGACTGCTGGATGTCGAGGGGGTGTGCAACGGCGCAAAAGGAAACCCCGCCGAAGCGGGGCTTCCACTCTGGCCGAGCCAGTACGAATGTGCGCTAGTTCGGGCTCGGCTCAGGTTGTGTCACCGCGCCGACATCCGCGCGAATGTTCGGGGTGGGCTCGTCGTTCGGGGCGAAGAAATAGTAGCCGACGCCGATGAGGAGGGCGATGGCGATCGCGACCAGTAGGACGGGAGATGACGTCCGCTCCCGAATATCGACAAGATCATCGTTCAGCGGCCGATCTAACCGACCCGGGCGGGGAAGATCGTCGGACGGCGACGGGATGTTCAAGCCGGTAGCAGGATCAATTGCCATGGTATCCATCCTCCTTTCTCGACGAATAACCCGGTGTGTTGGTTGACGTTCCGGCTCAATTTCGCGCGTTGGTTCGACGCAATCGCCGACGGAGGCGCTATTTGTCGCGGGGTGTCAGGAAACGGAGCTTCATCGAGAGGATAGGTTGTCCGTGGTGAGGAGTGCTATCGGCTCCTGGAAATTCCGCGACGGACCATACAGGCCAGCGACCACAAACGCGGTGCCCACGAGAAGCGCGACCAGGAGGAACAGCGCGGCCATAGTACCAGGCTGTCTAATCGGGTCATCGTTCTCGGGGTTCTCGATTACGGGCGGTCCTGCCATCTCCGGAGCACGGTACGGCTTACGCTCGTCTTCGTACGGAACGTATCTCGTCATGGCAGACCTCCTTTCTGAAATGAGAACGCGGGCTGCTGAAAGCGGTTCCTCTGTGCAATGCACAAACGAAAGCGGCCGCCACTGAAGTGACGGCCGCTTCGCAGCATGAGCTAGGCGTTAATCTTTGCAGACAAGCGTAAGCTGCTTCTGCGCCTCGTCACGCGACACGTAGGCCTTGTTGCCGATGATCACCATCTTGGTGTCTGTCGGGCGCTTCTCGACGATCAGGCACTTCTTGTCCGGCCCGCGCACGATAAAGAACTCGGCAGCGAATGCCGGTGCGGCGACGCCCACAAAAAGTCCAGCAATCAAGACGGAACGAAGCATTTGGCATCTCCTTGTTGGATTGCACATGGTCGAAGAACGCTGTCTGATGACTGAGGTTCCGGTGGCGCGACAAGGCGGTGAACCGCAAGCGAGGTCGATGCCCGAGGAGGAGCAGCGGAAAATTGCGACGTGGTGTCTTGAGTTGATGACTACTAACTCCGCCCCTGCCCGAAGATCTCCCGAGCCCGCTTCACGACCAGTGCTTCCGTGACTGCGTAGAGGTCGGGACCGCTATCGGGTGAGCCTATTGGCCCGGCGCTGTCGTAGGCTGCGCTGCGGGGCGAGGAACATGGCAGCGAGTTGGATACGCACGATGACCGTGGTCGGCTCTCGGGCTTCGATCGGGGCCCATGGCGGCGAGAATCTCGCGGACCTTCTCCAGGTCGGCCTTGTCGAAGCCGCCGGCCAGCATCTCCGGTATCTCGGTCGACCATTCCTCCGGGTCAGGCTTGTGGACGTCCTTTGTTGCGTCCTCGATCGCGAAATACTCGTCGATGGCGGCTTCCCACTCCTGCGCGCGATCCTTGGGTCAGTTGACGCTGACGCCTTTGACATCGATCAAGCCGGTCTTCTTGTAAAGTATGTCAGGACGCCAACTTGTAAAGTATGTCAGGACGCCAACGCCAACCGGCAAACCTCCGATCTGGGTGGGCGGAAGAAGTGGAGAGCTTGTGCTTCAATTCGAAACCAACGATAGCGCCAACCCCGGCCTCAACATCACTGAGATCGAGCTCCGAATAGCAGGCACAGCAGCTTGACGCCGCTTCGTCGATTTCATCGGGGTGCTATTCGCTTCGTCTATGGGCCCAATCCCAGTAGAGCTTACGCGCCTTCAGCATTATCGGGCCAGGCTGCAGCTCGCGGACCTCAATTCGATTAATCGGCACCACCTTCGAGTTGTTGCCAGTCGAGAAGATCTCGTCGGCGTCCATGAAGTCCGCGACCTTCAGCGTTGTTTCCTCGACTGGCACACCGGCGCCACGCAATAGCTCGATTGTACGCCGGCGCGTGATGCCGGCCAAAAATGTCCCGTTCAGCGCTGGGGTCTTGACCACACCGTCCTTGACCATGAAGAGGTTCGAGGTGCCTGCCTCCGCGACGTTGCCAAGTTGGTCAAGCACAAGGGCGTTGTCGAAACCCCTGGACTTGGCCTCCATGACGCAGCGCGCATTGTTCGGATACAGACACCCTGCCTTGGCATCCGTCGGCATGGTCTCAATGGAGGGTCGGCGGAACGGTGAGAGCGTGATCGAGAACCCTTTTGGAGGATTCATAGGAGACACGTAGAGGCACAGGAGAAAGCGTGTTGTCTCAGGGTTCGGCGGCACAGAAGACCCGCCGACGCCGCCATCATCCGCCCAATACATTGGGCGGATGTAGACGGCCTCCTTCGAGCTGAACTTCTTCAAACCAGCATTCACAAGACCCATGATCGTCTCGACTGATTGCGTCGCTTTCAGCCCTAGTGCGCCAGCGGAGGCATTAAGGCGCTCACAGTGACGATCCAAGTCCGGCGTCACCCCTTCGAACGCGCGGGCTCCATCAAAAACCGAGGAGCCTAGCCAAAAAGCATGCGTCCGGGGTCCTGCCACCAGGACATTGCCTTCGTGCCAGTCGCCATCCAACCATGTCCAGGTCTCAGACCATTTCGCCATCTCCGCCACCGCCTTCTGAAGCCGGCACCACCGCTCTTCTCTTGAAGCCACTGTTCTCACCCAGAGCCACGGGATAGGCAGCAGGCTTGTAACGCAACCGTGCTCTCATCGAACGCGTGCCACATAAGCATGCCCGGGTTTCGTGGTCACGACCGATCAGCGATCCGTGAGCACGCCTTCTCGTTGCGAAGACGCCGCCTAAATCATGCGGCAGAACGATCAATGGAGGCAGTCATGAGGTTCGTTGTCGCGCTGGCGCTTATGCTCGCAACTTTTGGCGCCGTTCCGGCCAGTGCAGCAGACTGCAGGGTGACCGGGTGGACGAGCGGCTACGGCGGCGCGCCGATTTTTGACTGCTCCGACCGGAATCACTAGGCGCTGCAGCCACAGCCTTAACGCCCCAGCCGGGACGCAGGCCGGGGCGCCGCGGTGGCGCCCGAAGTCCCCACACCGGTACGCGCACCGCTCACCGCCGCAGATCGGGGAGAGGTGCAGCGGGTAGGAAGTCAACTGACAGTTAGAGGGCTGCGTTCCTTTGCTGAATTGCACATCTTCGACAGGCTTGATTGCGAAAAGCGCAGAGCTGGAGCCGCTCCCGCTCAAGAGCCCGGTTCGTTGCCGCCATTGTCCAGTCTGCTATGTCCCAATGGCGTACTGATAGAGATATCGCGACCTGGCGTGACGATGCTGGCCGGGTACCGGTCACCAGCGTCCCAGCCACTTGGCTTCAGCCCCACCCCGACCGCAACCAGACGCCCGTCCCGCTGATCAAAAGGAATGCCGGCTCCGTCAAAAAGCTTCGACAGGGCTGCGCCGATTTGTGGTCCGGGTAGGGCATCCAGCCCTTTGATCGTGCATCACTCAGAATATTGCTGATGAATAACCAACAAGTCGGTCCGTGTGGCGTCGTCCAAGGGCTCGAGCCGCTCGACAGCGAATTGCGCTGCATGGCCGCTGAGGATCGGCAATTGGCCTATCTGTGGGAAGAGCCGGCTGGTGGCACTTCACGAAGCTCTCACTCCGAAGCCAGTCGGACTACCGAGAGGCGTTGGAGCGATTGGCTGATTTACCGAACAATGTCAGAGACGCACATACCGGAACACGCGGGCGCGTCGGATCGTTGCCTGTTGCATCGCTTTCGCCAGCGGCTGTCGACAAGCTCTATGGGATGCTCCGCGCCGGCGGGGTTGTGCGCCAAGCCAACTACCCCATGGACGTGGCGCGTCGCGCTTGAAAGGTGGTGGCGCGCAAGTATCCAGGTCAGCTCCTGATCCCCAACCCCGTCAATCCCAGAGAACGTATTGCCATCAATCGGTTTGTCGGCGTGGAGCCCCTCGAGGACGAGAAAGGGTCGCTCTACCCGGAGATCGAGGCCTTTTTTGCCCAGTTGCCAAGGCTCGCATCCCTATCGTGATGTTTCAGCCCGTGCGCGGTGCCAGGAGTTCCACGACCGGCGAGCGGCAGCCGCGCCCGTACAGCCTGGAGCACGCGCGCCATCTGGTCCAACGAGCTCGTACCAAGGCCAATTTGCCCGAGCATGTGACGTTCGCCGCTTGCCGGCATGGCGGTAGGACTGAGCTGGGCGATGCCGGTTTGACCGAGCCGAAGATCATGTCGCTGTCAGCGCACGAAACACCCGCAGCTGCCCGCGTGTACGTTAAGCGCACGGAGCTTCAGCGCGTTGCTGCTGCACGTAAGCGACAGCAGTTTTTGGAGCGCGGATAAGAACGGACCGAGTGCAAGAGTCGGAATGGCAGAAGGTATCGGAGTCGGAATGATTTCTGGGAGCAGGGGCTAAGCAGTTGAAAGAGATGGCTGGGGCGCCAGGAATCGAACCTGGGAATGGCGGAATCAAAATCCGCTGCCTTACCGCTTGGCTACGCCCCATGATCGTTGCGCCGGAGCGGCAACGAGGTGGCGCGGAACATAGTGGCTGGGCCCAAGCCCGGCAACCGGCTTGCGCCGGCCTTGCCCGAGGGAGACGGCCGGCCGCCAACTGGAGATTGATGTACGCCGCCGCGCATGCCTATTCTGCATGGGAGCAGGTTTGGGAGCCGGGAAGCAGGATAGGGATGCGAAAGGCGCTGTTGGCAGGATTTCTGGCTTGTCTCGCCCTCCCGGCGTTGTCGGTGCCGGGGGCGCAGCCGGCTTTTGGCCTCGATTGCAGCCAGCGCCGGCTCGGCGAGGCGGAGGCGACGATCTGTCAGGATGCGCAGCTCTCACGCGCCGGCCACCAGCTGGATGCGCGCATCAAAAGCATGGCCCGCCGGCTATCCTTCGGCCAGTACCTCGGTCTCAAGTATTGGAATGCGGGCTGGACCGAGGAGCGGGGCCGCTGCGGCACCAATCGCACCTGCCTCGCCACGACCTACAGAGCGCAGCTGCGCTTCCTGGATCGCCTGCAGCAGTGCCTGGAAGGCGGCTCGCCCCGCCGGGCGTGCTTGCGTAACACACTCAACATCGAGCGCCAGGCCCAGAAGCGGTAATGCAAAAGGGTCGGCGCCTACGCCGCTGACCCCGGCGCAAGGAAGCCGACCCCCAGAGGCTGGTCGCCTGAGCTACTTTGCCTTGCCGAGCATGGCCTCGACGTATTCCCAGTTCACGAGGTTGTCGAACCAAGCCTCGAGGTACTTCGGCCGCGCGTTGCGGTAGTCGATGTAGTAGCTGTGCTCCCACACGTCGACGCCGAGAATGGGCGAGCCGCCGTGCATCAGGGGGTTCTCGCCGTTGGGCGTCTTCGTCACTTCGAGCTTGCCATCCTTGACCGAGAGCCAGGCCCAGCCCGAGCCGAACTGGGTCACGCCGGCATTGATGAAGTCGGCGCGCATCTTGTCGAAGCCGCCGAGGTCCTTGTCGACCATCGCCTGCAGCTTGCCAGGCAGCTTCTTGCCGCCGCCGCCCTTCTTCATCCACTGCCAGAAGTGGATGTGGTTGAAGTGCTGGCCGATGTTGTTGACGACCGGGGCATCCTTGGCTGCGAAGGCGGCCTTGCAGATGTCCTCGATGGACTTGCCCTCGTACTTGCTGCCGGCGCCGGCAACCTTGTTGCCGTTGTCGACGTAGGCTTGATGGTGCTTGTCGTGATGGAACTCGAGCGTTTCCTTCGACATGTACGGGCCCAGCGCATCGTAAGCGTAGGGAAGTTCTGGAAGCTTGAAGGTCACGGGGGGTCTCCGTTGCGCGATTTGACCGTTGAACGGGGGTGCGGGCACGGTACTGGCTCGGTAAACGCAAGACAAGCCGAGACGTTGCGCGCTGGTCAGACCGCGAGCCCCAAATTGTCGCGCGCTGCGGGGGGCCGCTGCCATCTTGCGCTGCCCGCGCGGTCGAATCCGTGCTAGGCCTGTTGCTTCGCCAATCTTTTCGCGATACCTGACCGCACGCGATGTACAATTGCAGCAAGTGTCCGGGCTACTGCTGCTCCTATCCCCTGATTGCGCTGAACAAGCGCGATGTGGAGCGCCTGGCGAAGCATTTCGGTCTGACCTTCAGGAAGGCGAAGGCCAAGTTCACGGTGGAGCGCTGGGGCTCCAAGTATTCCATGCGGCGCAAGAAGGACCACATCTTCGGCGGGGTGTGCCGCTTCTTCGACACCAAAGAGCGGCGCTGCACGGTCTATGAGGCGCGTCCGTCGCTGTGCCGGAGTTTCCCGGGGGGGCGCTGCGGGTATTACGATTTCCTCGCGTTCGAGCGCCGCGCCCAGGAGGACCCGGAGTTCATCGCCACAACGAACAACAAGTGACGCCGTGTCATGCAAGGCGCCGGGCGCAGGAGCGCGAAGAGGATCGTCTTGCGTGAGGCCACGGGCGCCGACATGCCGGGCATTGCCCGCGTGCGCTTCTCGGTGCGCGAGAATAGCGCGACTCCCGCCCACCTGGAGCGGCTCGGCATCACGAACGAGACCGTCGCGGCCTCCCTGCTCGTCGATCGGAAGGGCTGGGTTGCTGAGCACGAAGGCGAGATCGTCGCCTTCTCGATGGCGGACCGGGCCGATCGGTCGATCTTCGCCCTGTTCGTTCAACCGGAGTACGAGGGGCGCGGCCTTGGCAGCACGCTCCTCGATCTTGCCTTGCAGTGGCTGTGGCAGCAGGGAGCCCGGCGCGTCTGGCTCGCCACTGGCCCGGGCACGCGGGCCCAGGGCTTCTACGAGCGGCGCGGCTGGACGCAGGTGGGCGACGGTCCCGGCAGCGATATTCGCATGGAGCTCGGACGGCCGCCGGGCGGCGAGGAGGAATCGCCATGAGCGACGGGCCCGTGCTGGTGACTGGGGCCGCCGGTTTTATCGGCTTCCATGTGACGCGCACACTCCTCGATGCCGGCAGGTCCGTGATCGGTGTCGACAGCATGAACGCCTACTATGATCCAACGCTCAAGGAGGCGCGGCTTGAGGAGATCAAGGATCGCCGCGGCTTTGTCTTCCACCGCCTTGACCTTGCCGATCGCGACCGGACGGCCGAGCTCTTCAGCGCCGCGCGCCCGCGCCGCGTCGTGCATCTGGCAGCCCAAGCGGGCGTGCGGCACTCGCTCACCGATCCGCATGCCTACGTGGATGCCAACATCGTCGCCTTCCTCAACGTGCTGGAGGGGTGCCGTAGCGCCGCCGTCGAGCACCTGACCTATGCGTCATCGAGCTCGGTCTACGGCGCCGATACGGCCATGCCGTTCTCCACGCACCAAGGCGCCGGGCATCCCCTCAGCCTCTACGGTGCCAGCAAGCGTGCCAATGAGCTGATGGCGCATTGCTATAGCCACCTGTTCGCGCTTCCGACCACGGGCCTGCGCTTCTTTACGGTCTATGGCCCGTGGGGCCGTCCCGACATGGCGCTGTTCCTCTTCACGCAGGCGATCCTGGCGGGCAAGCCCATCAAGGTCTTCAACGAAGGCAGGATGCGCCGCGACTTCACCTATATCGACGATGTGGTGCAGGGCGTGATCCGCGCAAGCGACCGGATCGCCGCGGCGGATGCACAGTGGGATGGCGCGCACCCCGATCCCGCAGGCAGCACGGCCCCTTTCAGGCTCTATAACATCGGCAACAGTGAGCCGGTGGAGCTGCTGCACCTGATCGCGGTGCTCGAGAAGGAGCTCGGCCACAAGGCGAGCCTCGAGCTGCTGCCCATGCAGCGTGGCGACGTGCCCGAGACGTTTGCCGACGTGAGCGAGCTGGAGCGCGATGTGGGTTTCAGGCCGAGCACGTCGATCGAGGAGGGCGTTCGCCGCTTCGTCGCCTGGTATCGCACGCACTACGGGGTGTAACCGAATCGAGGACAGCGACGATGTAGAAGCTTGTGCCTGATCTGTACGCCCCGAACCGTCGCTCCATTAGGTCTCCAGGGTTGACTTTGCCGCGGCTTATCCCCGCGCCTTCGCGCCATGCGACACTGCGTGTGCCTCGGCTCACGAGGGGGTGCTGTTCCGGATGCGCCCGACCAGTGCGAGCCGCAGGTCTGCACTTGGGTGGCACACAGTACATGTGCCCCGGGAA
>Ga0111538_10004711_pt1 | contig 18837 bp, 16 predicted proteins | sample SoiMethybrSBSTD1_FD_79669 | JGI IMG/M metagenome (GOLD analysis project Ga0111538, IMG submission 79669) | Bulk soil microbial communities from a Populus tree surrounding site in Tennessee, USA - Soil MetaG P. TD hybrid SBSTD1 (version 2)... | ecosystem: Environmental > Terrestrial > Soil >...
AGGAGAATAAGCTGTTTGGCGATTGGGTTTTCGTCGTTCAGGGCTGTTATCAGAGTGTCCGCCAGTTGATTGATTGGCTCCTCGGTCTCCGGCACCTTATTCAGATTGGTTAGGCACAGGTCATATGGGTACCCCGCCAATTGAAAGTCGTAACTATTGTAGAGACTGTAGTAGAAAATCTTACGCAACATAGTCTCGATATCGGTCTTCGGAAACCGCGATAGTTCGGGGAATACGTCGGCAAGAAGGTGGCGATTAAACCTTTTGCGATTGACTGCCCCGAGTAGTCGCCGGCCATTACTATTCCCGTTACTGGCACCGTTGCTGTGGATCCTTTTCAATAATTCGTCATGAGTGTCTTCGCGCGTGAGGAGCTTGTTAAGTTCCTCAAGGATGTTCGACAGCAGGGTCGAATCGGTTGCGGTTGCCGTTCCGACCGTCTTCAGAGCTTCCTTAGTTTCAGGTAAAAGCTTTTCACTTATGAACTTCGACACGTCCTCAGTCGGTCTGGACAATCGTTGGAGAAAACTCTGCTGCCCGTTATCCCCAGCAACGCCCTTAATGTCCGCAGCCGCAATATCTGCGTTCAGATCATTAAAGATTCGAATCAGGATCTGTTTGTATGGGAGATTTCCCACGTAGTTGGGCCCCTGCGAAGCCAGCATGTAGTTGGCGGCGCCTTTCAGTTCGTACGCGACCTCCATCGCGCTCATCGAACAACTATGGAGAGCTATCAATTCAACCTGGCCCGGCTCGCTATCGTGCTCAACGTCGGCATTGAAAGTGCGTAAGACTTCGCCCAGCTTGGTCAGTGTCACCGCCTTTTTGCTGGCGTGATCATCGAAAAGAAGATTGTCGTTACCGACGACCTGACCATGTCCGAGAATGAAGAGCATGTAGTGTCGAGCCGGATACGACTCACGACAGAACTTCAGGAAACTTTCGAGCGCCTTATCAGGATCCTGTTCTCCTTCCATTTCAGCCTTGGGCTCGGGTGGATCATACTTTGTACCCGGCGGCGTCCATTCGGGTCTTCCGATGTGATCGATGACTGCTTGTCGAATAGCCTCGTTGTTCTCTCCCCAGAGCCGATCCATGACCAGGTCCCTGATAAATGGATCGTTGTTTCTGAAGCCGACCTCCGACTGGTTTGGTTTCCAGAACTTGCTTACGTGGTTGACGTCGAAAATGTGGGTTGGTGTATTCGGATCGTGAGGGTCAAAGTGACAAATCACATTTGCATCCGGATGGTAACCCGCGTCCTTGATAGCCTTAAGTTGCGAAACAATCGTTGAGGCCAGTGGGTTATCACTGGCGAAATAGAACATCAGCGTCCATTCTTTACTCTTCATCGCTAGATCCTCCTAAAGGGGGTTTGGGAGTCAATTTGTTCCGGGAAGACTCTAAGGCCTCGAAAAATCTTTCTTCCCTAACGGCGCTAAACAGGTTTAGTCGTACAGAAAATCCGAGGGTGCTCTGGGCAATTGAAGATGCGAATCAGAGGTCCGACAGGCTATTCCTATGTCGTCGTTCTGTCAATATTTCTTTGACGCCGCTGCTCGACTCTCAAACACCGATTCCGAAGCGTGTCCCTACGTTCCTTTCCAACTTCGAAGCCTTCACTTCTTAATGTCAGAGAGCCGCAAAATATGTCTGCTGGAGGGTCCGGTTCTGTTTGAAAATACGCCTTACGCGTCGCTGGTTTTAGCCCGGATTTACAGGATTATGCTGGATTAACAGGATATCTTGTTAATCCTGTTCAAATCGTGGGAATCCTGTCAATACCACTAGTTGCCGGGGTGCGGTTTTGACGGGGTGCGCTCGCTGTGTTATAGCCTCTCACGCAATTCAGCTTGCTATTCCGGACGGCAGGAACCAATCGAGTAACTGTGGCAGTGAAGACAATCGCCCTGGGGTCTGATCGTGCGGCAAAAATCATGGCAGTGCGTGCCAGTGTCGCACGTGTTGCTACGATTGACCCCGATTGGGCTAATGCAAACGTGGTTGCAAGGCGCGTAGAAACCAACGTGCCCGCCATGCCGCTTACGGATTGGCAACTGATGCAGGGAGCCCGCGAACGAGCGCTTGCGGCACGCGATGCCTTGCGAAGCCGAAGACTGGAAGCCGACATTTACGTTGGTCTTGAAGGCGGTTTCCATTCAGTCTCAATCGAAGGCGAATGGCATACGTTTCTGCGTGGCTGGGCCTTTGCCACTGACGGAGAACAAGGTTCATTCGGCGCCGCACCGTCCATTTCCGTACCTCCACAAATCGTGAAGAGTGTCGTCGAGGGCCGTCGTGAGCTGGGCAATGTGATAGACGACGTAACGGGCGGTCACGATATCCGCAGTAAACAGGGAGCGTGGGGAGTTTTGTCACGCGATCTGGTAACCCGATCAATGAGCTTCGAGCTGGCACTGATTGCCGCCTTCGCACCTTTTTACAACCCCAGACTGTACAAACGATCAGACCAAGATGGATGAACTAGTCGCACAAGTGAATCACGAGGAACCGCCCCCGCGCTCGCGTGAGAATGCCGGTTGGGTGGAAGTAATTGCCGGTTCGATGTTTTCGGGAAAATCAGAAGAGCTGATCCGGCGTTTGCGACGCGCGAATATTGCGCGTCAGAAAGTACAGGTTTTCAAGCCGGAAATAGATTCGCGCTTTTCTGAGAGTCAGATTGTTTCGCATTCAGAGATGCGTCACGACTCCGCCAATAGTCGCTCGGCGGCGGAAGTGCTCGCCAAAGTCGATCCGGATACGGAGGTCGTGGGGATCGATGAGGGACAGTTTTTCGATAATGAGCTGGTGGAAGTCGCGAATACTCTCGCGCGACGCGGCGTGCGTGTGATCATTGCCGGGCTCGATCAGGATTACACCGGCAAACCATGGGAACCCATGCCGCAGCTTTTGGCAATCGCCGAATACATCACCAAGACTCACGCCATCTGCATGAAGTGCGGCCAGCCGGCGAATTATTCACAACGCACCTTCGATTCCGAAGAGCGAGTCGCAGTTGGCGCCTCAGACAAATATGAAGCACGCTGTCGCATGTGCTTCGTCCCCCATGCCGACGCCCCCACCGTCCACGGAGATTAGCCACAAAGGCAAGAAAAGCACACCATCGAAATAGAATTTCGTTATGTGCTTTTTGTGGCTAACTCTCCACGTGGCATGCGGAGCAGGGACCTCAGTGGACAGCGCCGGCCCTTCTTTATGAGCGCACACTCGCGCATGCAATCCGCGAGGTTCGATCTGATTTTGTGAGCGCGGTTGCGAATTGCCCCCGTACTTATTTTCAGCTCGACTGCCATACCCTTGTGGTGCTCGACCTTTCGATGTCCCTCATACAGGTAATAGTCGAGAATCAGGTTTCTCTTACTTGCTGACAAACGGCGAAGACAGTGACCGAGGCAAACCGACTTCTCGCTCGGCTCGGTTTGAGGCTCAACCACCACCTCGACACGTTCGGCAGGAATCTCTTTTCGTCTTCGTCTTTCACGAATGACGTTCCGGGCAACGCCGTAAAAGTAGTACGCGGGCTCGCTGGTGTAACCGACCCTGATGTCCGGCAATCGCCCCATCACGCGATTGATTGTCTCGTCGGCAAGATCCTCGGCGTCGTTGAAGCCATTCAACACAAACGTTTTGACGAGATTGGAACGAATCGCCTCATACCTCTTCCCGGCCAGCTCACGATCAGCGTTGAGCCAGGAAAGCAAAGATTCGAATTGTTCTTGTGTGATAGTCACGGTCGTACACCTACGAACTGAGAATATTGAAAGCGGCTACAACGGAACCGGGTTCTCGAGATGTGTTGTCGAACGTTTTGGCAGTTTTGGCGACGAGAGCAATGGCGTCAGGTGCGAGTGCGGTGCGTGCGTTTTTAACTTTCTCGTCCAGTGTTCCACTTAACTCGCGCGCCGATACCATCGCCTGTTGAGCCGCATTTGCTCGGTCTGACAAGCGCCCGATCTCTTTTTTCAACGACTGTTCGTTTTGCTGTCCGGGAATGCGGCCGAAGTAATAACCAATGATGACGAAGACGAGGGGTTCAACCCGTGTAAGTACTGCCGGATCGGCAATCGTTTTGATTTTTCCCAGTAGAGCGAGGCCGTAAAGAACCACAAATCCCAGACTCACAATCGCCATTACCCAGACTCGAATGGCATCTACCATGGTTCCTTCAACTAAGTAGGATTCCTTGAGTTTTGTCACAATGAAACAGGCTCCTGTCGTGAATTTCGGTTGCAAGAAAGCGGCTGGAGCTATATAAATGGGCCGCATTCAGACGCGAGTTGCCGGGTTAATGGTCACCACTCGTGATAGATGAGGTTCTTACCCAGCCGATTTAGTCTCCACTAATAACGCACTGGATCAGCTCAAGAGCTATCACCAGACCTGAAACTCTTCGCATAAATTCGCGTAAAGAAGTTTGTGGTGAACACTTCGGTCTCCCGAGTTGTTGAACCCTGCCCCCGAGGATTCATGACCGACCACTTGTCCCAGATCACGGGTCTACTTGTTGATTGGAGTAATGGCGACCAGACGGCCCTCGACAAGCTTCTGCCTTTGGTAGAACAGGAGCTGCACCGGCTTGCTCACAGATACATGCGTCGCGAGAATCGCGACCACACGCTGCAAACCACGGCTCTCGTAAACGAGGCCTACCTGAAACTCATCGATCAGAATAAGACCCGGTGGCAGAACCGCGCGCACTTCTTTGCCATCGCAGCGCGAATCATGCGCCGAATTCTTCTGAACTATGCGCGTGACCAGCATCGCGAGAAGCGTGGTGGCAAGGCCGTGCAGATTTCACTTTCCGAGGTCTCGGTCGCTTCGTTTGGAGTGCCTGAAGAACTCATTGCGCTGGACGAAGCCTTGAAGCGACTTTCGCTTGAGGATGAACGCAAAGGTCGAGTGGTTGAGCTGAGGTATTTCGGCGGGCTGGAAAATGACGAGATCGCGGAGGTGCTGGGCGTTTCCTCGATTACTGTGATGCGCGACTGGAGGTTTGCGAAGGCGTGGTTGCTACGTGAGATGGTAAATGGCGGATAGGAAGCTAATACAGGTCGAAAATGTTTTTCAGGCCGCGTTGGATCTGCCTGCCGAAGAGCGTGCGGCGTATCTTGCACAGGCCTGTGCCGGCAATGAATCGCTGTACGCTGAAGTTTGTTCGCTGGTATCCGCGGCTGACACTCACGACAGTTTCATGGATAAACCGATCCTGAATCTTGGTTTTGAGGTTCTTACCAAGTCTGATGACGAAGCGATGATCGGCAGGATGATCGGCTCATACAAAATTCTCTCGCGACTTGGTAAAGGCGGAATGGGCCAGGTTTATCTTGCCGAAGACACTGTTCTCGACCGCAAAGTGGCTTTGAAGTTTCTCTCGCAGGAGCTCGTCAACGACAATTGGGCCAAGCGACAACTCGTCAGGGAAGCTCAAGCGGTCGCGCAGTTGGACCATCCGAATATATGTTCGGTTTACGGTTTTGAATATTCAGGCGATCAGACCTTCATCGTGATGCAGTTTATCGAGGGGGAAACCCTAGCCGACTTGATTCACAATAACCGGGTCAGCCAGGAGCGAGTGCTCGACCTGACTCAGCAGATTGGTTTGGCACTCGCCGAAGCCCATGCGCACGGCGTGATTCACCGCGATATCAAGTCAAGAAACATCATGGTTACGCCCGAAGGGCAGGTAAAGGTGCTCGATTTCGGGTTGGCAAAGACAATTCAACAAAAGGATGGGAGAGAGTTTGACAAAAGCACCAGTTACCTTGCGCAGAACGGCATCCTCGCAGGTACGGTGGCTTACATGTCGCCGGAACAATTACGTGGCGACCGGTTGGACTTCAGGACTGACATTTTTAGTCTTGGGACCGTTCTTTACGAATTGATCGAGGGTGAAAACCCTTTCGTTCGGACAAGTGAAGCAGAAACCATTTCAGCCATTCTCACCAGCGATCCTCCGCCGACAAGGCACGCTAACGGCCTGGATCGAGTAGTGCGGCGCTGTCTCGCAAAGGACCGCGACAGCCGTTACCAGTCGATAAGCGAGGTGCTTCTCGATCTGGAGAGTAATACGACACGCGATCTTGACGATCGCTTCACACCGAGTATTCATTTTTGGAAATTTGGAATAATCGCATTGGTTTTAATCGCGATTGGCTTAACGGCTTTCTATTTTCGTGATCGTTTGAGCGTTATTGCCAGTAAAGAAGTGCCGGCAACGAATGGCGCTATCAAAAAAACTCACAAGTTCTCACTTGCTGTAATACCAATGACCAGCGACAGCCCCGACTGGAACAGCGAATTCATTAGCGAAGGCCTCACCGATAGTCTCATCAAGAAGTTGTCAGTGCTATCAGATCTGCACGTGCTGCCTTATTCGTCAGTATCGGGTTACAAGGACAGGACGAAGGATCCGGTTTCGCTGGGAACAACCTTACAAGTGAATGCGGTCTTGCTTAATCATGTAAGTCGACGCGATACGAGGGATGTACTGGAAAGCAGGTTGATTCGGACAGACGATGGATCAACTCTTTGGACCGGAGAGACGGCAATTGGTTGGCAGACGATGCTTAGTCTCGAAGATCAAGTTACAAAGAAGGTTATCGAGAGTATTGAAGCCAGGGTGGTGAATGAAAATGAGTTTCTGGAGAATTACGGAACTCGCAGTCCTGAGGCGTTCAGGCATTACATGATGGGACGTCACTTTTGGAAGAACAGAGACTTACAAAACATCAACAAGGCAATCGACGAATTCAAATTCGCTTTAAAACTCGATCCAATTTATGCCCGCGCCTTTGCAGGACTTGCTGACTCGTACGTACTTCTCAGCACCGTTACGTTCGGAAAATCGCCCACGGACGAATCGATGCAGCAAGCCAGGTCGGCCGCGCTCGAGGCTTTGAAAAACAATCCGAATTTACCTGAAGCACACACCGCGCTGGGAGTAGTCAAGCTCAGGTATGAATGGAAGTGGCAGGAAGCTGAGAGTCTATTCCAGAAGGCTCTCACGCTTGATCCCGATTACGCGCCGGCTCATTACTGGTATTCACATCTACTTTTAATCCTCGGCAGGAACGATGAGGCGATCGCGGAAAGTCGAAAGGCCAAAGAGCTGGATCCTTTTTCTCCGCCTTCGGTAATGAACTATTGCAGGGTTTTAATGAATGCAGGATCGTACGACGCGGGAGCAACGTGCTACGACAATGTGCTTAAAGAGAATCCGGACAACAAGCATGCGCAATATCTCCGGGCTCTAATCAATCAGCGCAGCGGACGTCCTGCAGAAGCGCTCCGCGTTTTCGAGCGACTCTACAAAGAAGATCGAGCTCTTGCGGGAGCGGCACTTGGGTATGCATATGCGAAGGCCGGCAGAACTACCGAAGCGCGGCAGATCCTTGCCGAAATGCAGGAACTTGCCAAACAAAGGTACGTTCCGCAACAGGAGTTCGCGATTATCTATATAGGCCTCGGTGACTACGACAATGCGTTTGCGGCGCTCGAAAAGGCATATGAAGATCGTTTTGCCGGGCTGATCTATTTACGACTTGAGCCGATCTTTTCAAGTCTGCGATCCGATCCGCGGTTTGAGTCGCTGGCAAAGCGCATGGACCTTCCTCCTCGGCCAGCAGAACCCTGACCGTGTCCAAGTGACGATAGGTGATCCAGAACCTGTGCTGAACTCAATCGAGAACGGGTTTCGTCATTAAGTAGTTCGAATACCAGCCGCGCCAGCCCGGCGTGAACCTGCCGCCTCTTCTTTTGGATCTCGTTTTCGGAAATGTCCGTGCCTGGCATTCTTCCTGTAATCAGAAAGTAGATAACGACCCCCAACGCGAATAAGTCGTCGTCAAAGGGTGATCGAGATTCGCTCGACGAAGATCGTTTGGGAATGAATCCGGGTGTCCCCCAGGTCGCGCGCTTGCGGCGGCGCACAGGATACGAGCTTTCAAAATCGAGAGACCGTAGTTTTTTTCCCTGCACAAGGATCAGGTTTCCCGGTTTGCAGTCTCTCCAAACCCAACCGGCCCGATGTATCTGGACCATAAACTCAGCCAACTGGATTGAAAGTTCCAAAACACGACGCATGGAGAGTCGCCGGCTTTGTTTCCTGAGGAACGCATGCAGACTTTCACCGTCGATGTACTCAGTTACCAGATAGTAATGTCCCGCAAGTTGAAAAGAACTATAGACCAGAGGCACATCAACTCCCCGCTCGCGCAATAAAGAGAGTGTTCTTTCTTCCTGCTGCACTCGGCGCCGTCCATCGCGGCCATCCCAGCCTATCTCACCGACCCTCCTGCCTTCCTTGAGAAGACAAAAACGTGGCGGCGAACTGGTGAGATCGATGGCCTGATAGACGCCGCCTTTTCCTCGCTGAGACAAGGCGCGAACTACGCGAAAGGAATCCTTTAGCGGATTGGGTACTGCGGCAGTTCGTCGTCGCGGGGGAAAAGGATCTCGTACCCAATCGGGGTGCTTTCCTCCATACAAGCAAAGATCCGGAACAAGATTTCCTTTTGGATCCTTAATAGCGCGCACTACATTTCCTTCGACCTCAAGTTCCATTTCAGCAAAACCGCCGTAGCGATAGTACACATTGCTATTTGGACTGAAGCGATTGTCGAAAGGAACCGCGGGCGCGGCAAAGCGTCTGGTTAACTTGTCAAGCAGGAGCGCTAATCTCACGGCTTCCTGATCAGTCTGCGGGTAGATGGTGATGACTTTGCCAATCTGGCTGTAAGCGTAGTGAATACCCGAGTTCAACTGGCTGACTTCGTGAAGTGAGCGTGGTGCTTTGAACTGCACCTTATGAGCCATGAGGACTGGCGCGATCTTTTTCAGAACCTTATGAGCATTGAGAATCGTTGCGGAGATATGAAGCTTCCATCCTTGTTTGCTCGCTCGAGGATTTGAGGCGCGATAGTATCTCCAGATGGAACCTTCGGGAGCGACGGGGAGGTATTGAGCGCAGAGCTCGAGCCATTGTGCCGATAGCTCTTGTGAAGTTTGCACTGCGCTCAAGTATCACACCTCAATTATTAATTACTTGGTCACAGGGTTCTAGCCCGGATTGCAGCCCGTGTCCGGATCTGTCAAACCGGTGTCGATGCTCGCTACATTCTCCTCGAAGTGATCTTTACTAAAGTCACCGCACATTCCGTTGGAGACCATGTAGGCCCTGTTTTTGTTGAATACCCCGTTGGCCGCATCGGTAGCGGTGAGCCGGGCGATCTGGTCTTCATTGACGCCGTTTTGGTCCTTGTCGCAAAACTGTTCCATGTAGATCCGCCAGGCCTTGGATTGAATTCCTCCGAGTACTGCTGCTTCGGCCAGGAGCTGGTTGTCTTGTGCTACCTGAACACTTGCCAGGATCTCCGCTTTTCTTCTTAGAACATTGTCGATAATTTTGGGCATTTGAGATTCCTTTCATTGGGATTTAGGGATTAGGTCCATACACCTGCAAGTTGAAAGAGGTGCCTTAGTTTGAAGACGCCGGGGGTTGGCGGAAGCGTCGGTTTCCAGTTGGGTTCGCTTAGGATGGAGTCCTCACTCCACCGAATGAGTCCAATCAAAACTTCCGCGACGATAGTGCTGCCTACTTCTCCGAGAACACCGTTTTGAGACGCCTCAGCAAGAATGTAGTACCAGAGCGGAGTTCGTTCATGCAGTTTGAACTCCTCGAGTACTTTCCTTTGCGCGGCAGTTGAGACATCGAGAATTTCCTCTTTGCTCATAGGCGTGAAGCCACAGGCCGCCGCCACACTTTGTCCGGTTGGAATTCTCAGGAGGTACCCGCGCAACAGATTTCTCACTGCCAGATTTTTCTTGACTCCAGTAAGAGTATCGCCAGACTTGTCAACCAGACTTGCGAGCGGATCTACGAGCAGCGTATCGATCTTTCGCGCAAAATTGCCGTTGCTCCCCACGAAGTTCTTCCACTCGATAATCCATTGCTCAGGGATGCGCCCCACGCTCGGATCGAGTCCGAAGAACCGGGGTATAGAAAACAGATCGAAGAGCGTGGCTGCATTTTCTCCTCTAAAGTTGACGTTGTAGTCATAACTTGGCCGAACCATGCTATGACCAAATCTAAAGGCGCCGGCGCTGAATTCCAGTGGCATAAAGAGCCGGCACATCGAAGGACGGAAGAACCGGTTTCCATAAGTTAGGATTTCATCGATGATTTCGTTCCTTGCAATCCTTCTGAGGTAATCGTCAATGATGAGCCACTGATAGTGTTGTACCAGCGTTCTCTTCGCCTGGTTGAATGACATGCCTTGACCCACAATCGCGTTGTGTGCCCGCAGAAATGCGACGTGCATCTGAGAAACTATTAGGTTCTCGTCGTTCCGAGCGTCTCCGATCAGAGCCTCTCGATCGGTGTCTGGATTGTCGGGCGTTGCGATACTGCGTGGAACGTCGTTATTGATGTCAGTATTAGGCGGACGTACTCCATCAATCTTCGTTCTACTTCCGGGAAGAACCTTCGTGTCACTCGCGAAAGCTACAGTTCCCACCGTTAACCTGGAACAATTTCGCGGTATCTGTTCGCCTTCTGAGGTGACGCCATAGACACTATCCAGGTCGAGTGTCGGTGATCTGCGGTTTTTTATATTGTCCAAAACCTGGCCGAGACCGAGTGGGCTCAGTTCGGCATCGTCAAGGTTTGCAATCTCATCCGACTGCAACTCCATCGTAATGTCATGGTCCACGAACTGGCCGAAATAGGTGTAGGCAGCCGGTATGTTCGACTCTCGTTCCTCATCGGTTCCAGGTTCACTCATTTGGTCACCAAGCTTTTTTAATCCTTCTACCGTGCGAGCTTCAGGTGAAGAATCAAGCAAAGCCGAAGGATCGCTTTGAAGGTTCTTGAACATGTAGTCGTAGGGAGTAAACGAATACATTTTCAAGGGTGCGGAAGAGATAGAGGTGTGTTTGGACAGCTCTTTAATTTGTTTAAGTGTTTCCTCCAGACGGCCAAGAGAAACTCGTTCACAGTGCTGAGATCGGGGCATCAGTCTTCTCCTTTTCGAAGAATAGGAAACGAATTTAGGCGCTTCTTTCGAGAACCGTATTCATCGTTGAACGAACCAAACGGGTCTTAGATGTATCAAGAAATTAGGAATTGTTTCTGGCAACCGAAAAGGGGCGAGCTTCGTCTCAAGCTGCAAGAAGTCTTCATTAGTAACGTTCCTCTAGCCGCAAGATAAACCGCGTCTCCCCGAATCTCGCGGGTGTTGTTCAGTCAAACGGGTGTTATCGGAACAATTAGGTCTCCCTGCCGTCTAACCAGTAGTCTCCCTATGGTCCATTTCCCAATGCGGCTCCAGGCTGTTCTCTTCCAGCCGGGCTTTTTCCAAGGAGTACGACAATGAAGTCAAAACACTTAATCACAATCGCGTTTCTCTCTCTTCTGATCGGTCTCCCTTTAGGACTCTTCATCAACGCCACGGGGCAGAATTCCTCAAAACCACAGCAGCAAGTTGCTTCGTCAGACTACAGGCTCTCCGGTCCCTATACTCACGGAAATTTGACGGTGTTTCTGGTGCATGGGAAAGACCTTACTAACAAGACCTTTCTCACTCTTCAGGAAGCTCTCGCACAAAAGAAAGTGCGAGTTTATGAAACAAAGGACGTGAACGAACTCGCGATTAGAAATCTGTCCAACCAGGACATCTACGTGCAAGCGGGCGATATCGTTCGCGGCGGTGAACAGGACCGGATGATCTCGGTCGATTTTATCGTGCCGCCGAAATCGGGACGCATGCCGATCGCGGCGTTTTGTGTCGAGTCAGGCCGCTGGAGTAAACGGGGAAACGAAGAAGCGGGAACTTTCAGCAGCTCTGAAAACTCAGTTGCGTTAAAGGATCTGAAACTTGCTGCAAAACGGGAAAACTCCCAACAGGCGGTTTGGAAGAACGTAAGTCTCGCACAAGAGAAGTTGAGCCGCAACATTAACGCACGGGCGGCAGACATTGCGTCGGAGTCGAGTTTTGAATTGACAGTCGAAACACCAAAAGTAAAAGAGACAACCGCGGCTTACCTCAACGCGCTTTCCGGAGTCGTGCACAGCAAGAACGACGTGATCGGATACGTCTTTGCGATCAACGGTCACATCAATAGCGCGGATGTGTATGCGTCGCGCGCTCTGTTTCTCAAATTGTGGCCCAAGCTACTTAAAGCCAGCGCCGTAGAGGCCATTGCCGAGTTGAACAAAGACGTCGAAGTGAAGCCGATCGCAAGCGAGACGGTCGAGACCTTTCTGGCGGAGTCAGAGAAGCCGAGTGCGTCCGCAAAAGTAGTGACGAGACGCGTGAAAATGGTGACGCGAGAAGACGACAACAACATCTTCTTTGAAACTGTAGATAGTTCGCAAAAGGATGGCTGGGTCCACCGGAATTACATCAAGAAACAATGAATGACCAATCCGAGTTTTTGGTCATGTTGATCTGATTCAAAAAAAATCATGGCGAGCGACCTGTTCACTCAGTCGCTCGCCATCCCGTTATGAGGACATGCACACAGCATGCAGTCGTGAGAATTCGGTCGCGCGTGGGGTATGTTCTTAGCGACGCTTACAATTGTTATGACTTTAGATCGGCAAACATTTCGAAATATTTTTTCGAGGTGAAGTTAGTGAGGACTTACTCGATAACACGGAAAGAATAATTGTCAATGAACTCGTCTGCACCTGAATCCAAAACGCCACTCAGTTTCACCTTGTAGTCGCCTGGGCTGAGCATTTCTCCGGTAACGGTAAACGGCACAACGTGCTGTTCACCCTTTGCCTCGATCCTCAGTTTGTCAGAGACTTTTAGTGACTTGTTTTCGCGAAACAGTTCCGATTTGTAATTTCGAAAAGTAGCGTTCTTCAATTCCAGTTCGAGTTTGACCTCGGCTCCTTGAGGAGACACGATCACTCGCCATGCATTCGAACTCTCTGTTCCGGCAGAACCGGGCAGCAGCGTAATGGTCACCACACGAGGGATCGTTTGCTGAACCACACCTGCGGCTTCTCGTTTATTCACGAGTCCTCTGACAAAAATTATCCCGGCACAGCCAAGGATTGCGGCAAAAATCCCCACCCACGCCCAGCGGCGAGTTCGGGTCTGTGGAAGAGAGAAAGATTGAGCTGGGATTGCAGGCTCCTCGGTGAGGTTAATGTGTGAATGCGCGTACCGTTGCAGGAGCTTGCCAAAGCGCAGGTTCTTTTGCCGTTCGGCAGTGATCAGGAAGTGGCTCTCAAACTGCTGTCGCTCGAGCGCCGACAAATCACCCGCCACATACTGATCGATCAACTCCTCTTCAACTACCAAAAGCTCTTCGTAAACGCCAGGCTCGGTCAAAATTCTTTCTTCGAACTGCGTCGTGTGATCCGTGTCTAAAGTGCCCAACAGAAACTCACGCATCTCTTGTCTTGCGATTTCGAGGTTCAATGTTTACCTCTCCGGGCGACCGTTCGCCCCTAATCTTAATGACTGAAAACGACCGGTTATTTCATTAGAGGGAGCCTTGGATGCATTTCTCGATACATTCTTTCAGGGCCACTCGAATCCGATAAACTCTTATTCGCAACGCGTTTAATGAGATCCCCAGCTCGTCAGCCAATGCCTTGCGCCGTTCTGCCTGAGTTCGCCCTTTAGCTCCATACTCCCTGAGCAGCAAGGCTCGATCCTCTTCGCTGAGCCGCTCAATACAGCGTTCCAGGCAGCGATATTCGAGTTCGGCGCGTCCCGCATCAGGCGGGGGCGGTGGAGACTGAGGTGGTTTTCGCCTCATATACTCCAGCAAAAGCATTTTCGCCACACCGAAAAAGTAGAGCGCGGGGTCGCCCCTGAATTCGCCTTTGATGTCCTTGATTTTGCGCGTGACGCGATTGATTGTCTCGTCGGCGAGTTCTTCGGCGTCCAGGCATCCGCGACCAGTGAAGATCTTGATCAGACTACTTCGAATCTGCTCGTACTTGATGCCGGCTTGTTCTCGATCGGAATCAAGCCAATCAAGCAACTCATCGAAATCCTCTTGCGAGAGAGACCAATTCTTATTCATCAGGTGGCGTGGGAGCCCTGGGATACTCCGAAGGATCGTAAGGACGTACTAAGACTCGCAGACAGTTAGCTCATAGTGTGGAGTATGTCAACAACTAAAAATCGATCCGATGTGGAAAATTGCCGCACCTATCCACAGATTACGCAGAATCGGCGTAATCTGCGGATGGCTGTTAGCGGGTGATCTTGGTTGAGTAGAGGATTCCGTACATCGCGTCTTTGTGACGCTCAAAGTCCTTGCCCTGGGTAGCGAGCATGAGATTGATCCCTTGTACCTGGCCAAGGTACTTGCGGTAGGCGAGCCATTGCAGCCGTCGGGAATCGTCCGGATGTTCCGGATTGGCTTCACGAAACTGCACGCCTGTAATCCCGTCGATTTCGAGCCATCTCACTTCATCTACTTCACCATTTTTGGCGCGGCTCTTTGCCTGATCATATGCAGCATCAGTGGCAGCCTCGACCGGAAAACTCTCATCCATCGGCGAAATGCTGACGATCAAATTCGCCGCATCGCCACCGCCAGGGGAGCGCCACATAAACGACTTCGACTCGTTTTCTGATTGGGTCCAATTTGGTGGAACGGTCCAGGACATGCCCTGCCGGTCCCACTTTGCTTGTTGTCCACCGGCAAGCGCCGCAGTCTGAGCAGCGGTCGGCTGAGCGTGTTCGGCAGATCGTGAGCTCGAACTACTCGAACCGGATGAACCGGAATTTGAACCGCTTTTTCCGTGGAGTTTCTCGGAAAGATTACACAGGGAAAGTGCGCACCCTAGCAGGAGCAGGACCAGAATGTGTTTCATGTCGCAGTCTTCTAGTCGAAAAGGCGAGGCGAAGTCAATACTTTTGGCGAATGTATCCAGTGCCCCATCTTCTTAATCCTGAAAATCTTGTTAATCCTGTGAAACTAACTTTTCGACGGAAAGTTTCTAACGGGATTGGCAAGATTTTCAGGATTAACAGGATAGCCCGTCGTCGTGTTATCCTGTCTACCTTCCCTCCTTAATCACCCCCTGACGATTAACGCGCGTAAGCGCTAACTCTTCGGAGATGCCATATGAAAAATACCGACGTCAGACCGCCGGTCATTGTGCTTGTAATAGCTATTTCAATCGTCGTTATTGCAGCGAGTGGTTGTACGCGTGGTCCAGCGGCTAATGCCAACATAAACACGAATACAAACGTCAACGTAAACGCTAATACGACTGGCGCAACAAACATCAATGCCAGCACCGCTCCTTCAACCATTGCCGCACGCGAACCGGAAACCTACCGTGCGACGATTGTCTTTAGCGCCGAAACCGAAGGAGGAGACAAAGCAATCGGTATCCCGACTCTGTCTGCTGAAGTTGCCAAGAGCGGAAACGACCGGCGACTATCTTTCAAATTGCCGGACGGATCGGACCTGGTCTATCTCGAGAAAGCCGGCGTTCAATACGGAATCGCTCCGGCTCGAAAACAGTATGCCGAGTTGACGCCCGAAGCCACCGGTTTTCAAATTCACAAGCTGATGACTCCGGGACAACTGGTCGCGTACCTCGATAGACTTCAAGGCATCGAATTCGTCGGCGAAGAACCACAGGCAGGCAGGACCGCTCTGAAGTATCGCTACGCGAAGACCGCGCAAACGCAGACCTCGGCAGGGGAAGTCAAAACCGAATCGTTTGTCTACGTTGACAAAGACACCGGCCTTCCGCTTCGCGCGGAACTTTTTAGTGAAGCCAGTGGTAATGTTCAGGGAGTAAAGGGCGCCAAGGTAGTCGCTGAAATGCAGAACATCCAGACGACCGTTGATCCGAGTCTTTTTGAAATACCAGCGGGCATGAACAAAGTTCCCGAGGCACAGGTGAGAGCTCAGGTGAACGCAGTGACGAACACAGTGGCCGCAGTGCTGAGAACTCTGCTGATGAATATGAACTCAACGCCGCCGCCGTCACCAACAGCATCGCCAACTGCATCACCGGCGACGAGTCCGAGTCCAACACAGTAAAGGTAAACAGATGAGATACGTTGTCATACTCCTCCTTGGAATTTTACTTGGCGCCGGCGTTGCGGTCTTTTTTCTTGGCACGCCATCGGCGAAAGCGCTGCCCGGACAGCCGGTCCAGGCTCCGAACCAGGGAGGGAATCCACCGGGCACGGTGGTCGTGGCTCTGGAACAGAGTTTTGTCGACGCCGTGCTCGCGACAACATTCAATGGGCTCGGTACTCCGACGTTTCAGTTGGGCCAGACGCAAAACGGCGTCGAGCGCGTGGAGAACGCGGCACTGCAGAGTGGTTGTACAAACATGATTACTCTTTTGCCGGAAGGAAGTGGCGCGAAGACCGGCGTGCAGTTTCGCAACGGCAACATCAACGCGCCGCTCGCGTTTACGGGGAGCTACAATCTCGCCGGCAGTTGCATGCAGTTCAAAGGCTGGGCGCAAACCAGTATCAAGTTGTCTTTCGATCAGGAGAAGCAGACTGTTTTCGGCTACGTAAATGTTGACGGTGTGAATCTCGAAGGCGTGAATCCGATCGCGAATAACTTTGTCACTGTGTTTGTGCAGGGCGCGATCAATCAGAAAGTGAATCCACTTATCTTAGTGAGCGAACCGCAGCTCTCTTTGATGATTCCGGTCAAAGCCAGCAACGGCGCTGTCAAGGCGCGCGCGAAAGACGTGCGCGCCGAGATTCTCGACGGTTCACTCAAACTCTATTTGACTTACGAGTTTAGTGGGGTGAAGGGTCAGGGAACATAATCCACAGATTACGCAGATGGTTTTTGATCGTCTGCGTAATCTGTGGCTGGCTTTGCAGACGTGGCTAAAAGTCTTTGTCGCTCGAAGTGCTCGGCAATCTCTTCCGCCGTCTTCCGTCCAACGAAAGGTATCAATTCGTTAACTCCTGCGCGCGAGATGCGTTGAATCGAACCAAAGTGGCGCAACAGTCTTCCTTTGCGTTTATCTCCGACACCGGGAATCGCCGTCAGTTCCGATGTGAAGTCTCGCAATTCGCGGCGCTTGCGGTGATAGGTAACTGCAAAACGGTGCGTTTCATCGCGCACCATTTGCAGCAGACGAAGTATCAGCGAGTGTGAGTCGAGATAGATCGGCTCATCTTCGCGACCTTTCATCAGCAGATATGCAACGTCGTTGTGTCGTTGCGGCGGCTTGACGATGCCGACCATCGGAATGGCTTCAAGACCGAGCTCACTCATCGCACTCGCTGCTGCGTTCAGTTGCGCTTTACCACCATCGATCATGATGAGATCGGGCAGCGGTTTTCCTTCTTCGAGTAGTCGCCGGTAACGCCGCGTCACGACTTCATTCATAGAGGCAACGTCGTTTGCTCCTGCAACGGTTCTTATTCTGAATTTGCGATACTCTGACCGGTTCATCTTGCCGTTATCGCAAACAACCATACCGGCAACATTCTCGGCGCCCTGAATATGCGAAATATCAAACGACTCGATGCGCGCGGGAAAGTGCGGCAGCTCGAGTGTTTCCTGGAGCTCCTCGAGCACACGCTTCATGTCCGGTTTGAGCACTCGGAAGCGCTGTTCAAAAGCAAGCTTGGCATTCTTGTCGACGAGATCGATCATGTCGCGCTTCTCGCCGCGTTGTGGATCGAAGATTTTTACACGACGGCCTTTTCGTTTCGTCAATGCTTTCTCGAGCAACTCGCGATCCGTGAAATCAACCGGCACGTAAATCTCACGCGGCACGTAATCGGATGCGTAGTATTGCGAAAGCACGTCGCTCAGAAACTCCGCCGGATCGAACGCATCTTCAGGCAAGTCTTCCCAGAAGAACTCTCGACGACCGACGATGTTTCCCTCACGCATCGTGAAGAGTTGCAGCGCGAGACGTTGTCCTTCACGGTAGTAACCAAAGATGTCGACGTCGCTTTCGGAAGTGGTGGCCATCTTCTGCTGTTCCGAAAGTCTGATGACAGTCTTGCGCAGATCTCGATACTTCGCGGCAAGCTCGTAATGCGTCGCGTCCGATGCTTCGAACATGCGCGACTCCAGTTCGTCCGCGAGCTCTCTGTTGCGACCTTCGAGAAGGAGTCTTACGTCGCGCACTGCTTCCTGATACTGTTCCGGCGTGCACAGTCCCTTGACGCACGGGCCAAGGCAACGTTTGATGTGATACTCCAGACACGGTCGCGGTGCCTTGCCGTCAATCTCGATGTCGCACGTGCGCAACTGGAACGTACGGTTGATCAAATCGATCGTTCTGCGCGCGAGGCTGGCCGGTAGGAATGGACCAAAGTAGAGTGCGCCGTCACGTTGAATACGACGTGTGATCACCACTTTTGGAAACGGCTCGTTGATGGTGAGTTTCAGGTGCGGATACGACTTGTCGTCCTGAAGCTTGATGTTGTAACGCGGCTTGTGCTGTTTGACGAGCGACGCTTCCAGGATTAATGCTTCAACTTCGTTGTCGGTAACAATGAACTCGAGGTCTGCTATCTGGCCGACGAGAGCGTCAGTTTTCCGGTCGAACGGGCGGGCCCGAAAGTAGGAACGAACCCGACTGCGCAAATTCTTTGCTTTTCCGACATAGATCACCTTTCCGGCGGTGTCTTTGTGCAAATAGACGCCGGGCGAGGTCGGAATTTCCTTGAGTTTCTCTTCGATATTCACTTTAGTCAGATGCTATTTTAGCTGAGGAGAATGCAATTTCCACTTAAGGCGCCTGCCGATAAACCATTTGATGCAGTTGGATTTGGACTCAACGCCGTCGATCACCTGATCGTGGTGCCGGAATATCCTGCCTTTGATACAAAG
>Ga0111538_10004712_pt1 | contig 18834 bp, 16 predicted proteins | sample SoiMethybrSBSTD1_FD_79669 | JGI IMG/M metagenome (GOLD analysis project Ga0111538, IMG submission 79669) | Bulk soil microbial communities from a Populus tree surrounding site in Tennessee, USA - Soil MetaG P. TD hybrid SBSTD1 (version 2)... | ecosystem: Environmental > Terrestrial > Soil >...
CGATAGGTGTCGATCGTCGCCGGCGCGCCGAAGCGGTCGTGACCCATCACCGCGCCGAGCCGCGCCAACAGCGTCGACAACCGCTCGGGCGTCGGGTGCGCGCGCGTGAACAACGTGTGCTGCAGCACGCGGCCGGGCGTCGGATCGATCACGATGGTGACGCGATCGATCGCCGCGTCGGGCGGATGCGACTCGAGATCGAGCAGCGCGAGCGTCCGCAGCGTTCGCACGTCCCGCATCGGCGACGGCAGCTCCAGCCGCCGCGCGTAGACCACGCGCTCCCACCCGGACGCCGCCGATGCGCCACCCGATCCGCACGCCGACGTCGGCACCCGCGTCACCAGCTGCAGCAGCACGTGCAGCACCGCCGCGCCGCGATCGCGCCGCTCCAGCCGCGTCGACAGCGGCTCGAGCAGCCGTGTCAGCACGAAGGACAGCGGCTCGAGCTCCTCGATCGGCCACTCCAGATCGATCGTCGACTCGAAGCGCTCCTCGGCGAGCGTCGGCACCAGCGGCCGGGTGTCGTCGCCGCGCGCGATCGCCTGCCACTCGAGGGCGCGGCGTCCGAGCCGCGCCACCAGGTCGGCGGCTGGCAATGCCGCGACCTCGCCGAGCGTCTTCAGCCCCCAGCGTTTGAACGCGACCACCGCCTCGCTTTCTTCGAGGGCGGCCTTGGTCGAGACGTGCGACGTTGATGTTGATGTTGATGGGGGCCGAGCAAGCTCGGCCCCCACAGCGGTAATCGCGCGGTCGAGAAGCTCGATCCGCAGCGGCGCGAGCGTCCCGGCTTCCGCGCCCGGCTCGACGATCGTCAGCCCCGGCCGTGCCAGCGCGACGACGAGCGCGGCCATGCGCGTGCGCGCGACCGCCACGTGCGCGCGGATGCCGCGCGCCGCCGCCTCGCGCCGCAGCTCCTCGCCGATGACGCGCGGCGGCCCGAGCAGCCGATCGAGGCCGCTGACGTCGATCGACACCAGCCCGTCGTGGTGGCGCTCGTAGCGCGGCGAGAACTGCTCCGCGATCGCGGTGAGGGTCGCTGGCGGCGCCGCCGTTGCCTCCACGCCCGGCGGCAGGTAGAGGCACGCATGCCAGGGAACAGGGAGCAGGGATTGGGGATTCGCCGGATCGCGATCAGGCGGTAGTGGCGAGGGCAACGCTCCCCTCCTCGCGCTCGCGCGCCCGCGCGCGCACGACGCGCGCCACGAAGTCGAGACCGTCGAACAGCTGGTTCCCGAATCGGCTGGCGGCGCTGCGCTTCTCCCATCCGACTCCGTCCTGATCTATGCCCTTCTCATCGCTTCCCTTACTAATCCCGACTCCCTGATCCCTAATCCCTGCCCCGGCCAGGCGCAGCGTGAGGCCGGCGGAGCTGCGCGCCATCGGCTCGCTGCCGACGAGCACGCACGCCGTCTGACTGCCTTCGACCATCCGCTGCAGCCGCATCCAGGTCGTGAACGGCAGCCGGCGCACGGCGTCGGCCGGCGCCTCCGCCGCATCGAAGACCACGAGGCCGAAGTTGCCCGCCTGCAGCACCAGCGTCAGCGCGCGAATCGCCTGCTCGAGCGCGCGCTGGTTGAGATCGCGGCACATCCCCGGGTTCACCACGACATGGCCGCGCACCCACAGCAGCTGCGGCAGCGCGACGCCGGCCGCCGCCGCCGACTCGACGTCGAGCATGTCGAGCGCATCGACGAGCGCCACCAGCTCGCCGCGCGCCGTCGCCGCCGCCATCATCTGCAGCGCGACGCTCGTACGCCCTGACGAGCGCGGACCGACCAGCTCGGACAGCTGACCGCGAGGAAACCCGCCTCCGAGTGTTGCGTCTAAGGCCGTAATGCCCGCGGCGGCCAGCGCCGCGTCATCCCGCGGATCGACGGGCGGGAGCGCCGTGGTCAGCGTGCGATCGAGCTGGCGGGCGCGAAGGAGCGATTCGAGGTGGGCGCGCGCGAGGGCCATGTGATTTTCGCCTTATCTTCGCCTTCCGACGGAGTATACGGCAGGCCCGCGGCGCGATCAAGTGATGTAAGATACGCGGCGAGCCTCAGGCGGGGCTAAAGCCGTTCGATTCATCTGTTTACATAGCCTCATATCCTTTTAGACTGACCCCGTTTTGGCCGAGCCCGTCACAGCCCGAAGAGCCTCTCCCGGCGAGACCGCCACGGCCGGCAACGCCGCCGCGCCCGCCGCGTCGCTCGGCGAGCGGACGCTGCGCCGGATGCTGGTCGCGTTCACCTACCGCGATTTCCGGGTCCAGTGGTTTGGCGCCTGCACCTCGAGCATCGGCACCTGGATGCAGATCGTCGCCCAGAACTGGCTGATCGTCCGGCTGACCAACTCCTCGCCCTTCTTCCTCGGGCTCGACGCATTCCTCCAGCAGCTGCCGATCATCCTGTTCTCGCTGATCGGCGGCGTGTTCGCCGACCGCTACGATCGGCGCCGGACGCTGCTCGTGTCGCAGTGCGTCCAGATGTCGACCTCAGGCGCGCTCGCGCTGCTGATGTACCTGGACATCGTCGAGATCTGGCACGTGCTGGCGCTGTCGTTCGTCACCGGCGTGGCGCAATCCTTTGGCGGCCCGGCCTACCAGTCGCTGATTCCGTCGCTCGTCGACAAGAAAGACCTGCCCAACGCGGTGGCGCTGAACTCCATCCAGTTCAACGTCGCCCGCGTGCTCGGCCCGCTGGCGTTCGCGCTGACGCTGTCGCTCTTCAACCACTGGGGCTACCGCGAGCCCCAGGCGATGAACGCCTGCTTCCTGCTCAACTCGCTGTCGTTCCTGGTCGTGATCTCGACGCTGATGATGCTGCGGGTGAAGCACATCCCGCCGCAGACGAGCGGCCGCATGCGCGAAGAGCTCAAGAGCGGGCTCTCCTACGTCCGCCACCACGGCAACCTGGCGGCGTTGATCGTGCTCGCCGCGGCGACGACGTTCCTCGGCTTCGCGCTCCTCACCTTCCTGCCGCTCTTCGCCCAGCAGGTGTTCCACCGCGGCGCCGACACCTACAGCCGGCTGATGGCGTTTTCCGGCGCCGGCTCGATCGTCGGCGCGCTGATCGTGGCGTGGCTCGGCAAATTCCCGAAGATGGGATGGACGGCGCTGCTGGTGCAGGCCGTCTATGGTCTCCTCATCATCGCCTTCTCGGTGTCGCGCGTCGTCTGGCTGAGCGAGATCCTGCTGTTCTTCACCGGCGCCGCGTTGATGGTGGTCTTCTCGACCGTGACCTCGCTCGTCCAGATGACGGCGCCGAACGAAATGCGCGGCCGGGTGATGAGCATCTACATGCTGGCGTTTCGCGGCGGCATGCCGCTCGGCAGCCTGGTCAGCGGCTATCTCGCCGTCTATCTCGGCGCACCGCACGTCATCGCGATCAACGGCGCGCTGCTGGTTGTCGTCGCGATTTATTTCCTGACCCGCAATCACGGAGTCCTCGACGCATGACACGCACGCAGTCGCAGTCGTCAGTAGCCAGTCCGAAGAGGTCGATTGCCGTCGCGCTGGTCGCGCTCGCAGGCGCGACGCTTGTCGCTCAGGCGCCGCGGCCGCAGCCGGGCGTCCGGCTGCCGCTGACGCAGGTCGAATCGCAGATGTTCCACGTCAGCGCCGGCAAGCGGCTCAAGCCGGCGGCGTGGCCCAACGGCGCGCGCGTCGCCGTCGGCCTCAGCTTCGACGTCGACAACGCGACGGCCGATCTCGCGACCGGCAACCTCATCTCGGAATCGATCTCGCGCGGCGAGTACGGCGCGGTCGACGGCCTGCCGCGCATCCTGCGTCTGCTCGACAAGCACCAGCTGCCGGCGTCGTTCTTCATCCCGGCGGTGAGCCACCTGCTCCACCCGGAGATGATTCCGTCAATCATGAAGAGCGGGCGCCACGAGATCGGCGTCCACGGCTGGATTCACGAGCACCTGCCGTCGGTCAACGACGGCGCGCTCGAGCAGGAGCTGTTGACGCGCGCGATCGACACGCTGACCAAGGCGATTGGCAAGAAACCGGTCGGCTACCGCGCGCCGTCGTGGCAGTTCAGCCAGTGGACGGTGAAGCAGGTGAAAGACGCCGGCTTCCTCTACGACAGCAGCCTGATGGCGAGCGACGACGCCTACGAGATCCTCCTCGACAAACAGCCGACCGGCGTCGTCGAACTGCCGATCGAGCGCATCCTCGACGACTTCCCCTACTTCGGCGGTGCGACCAACGGCGGGATGCCGAATCCCGATCTCATCGAGCAGGTCTTCCGCTCCGAGTTCGACGTTGCCTACGAGGAAGGCGGGCTCTTCATCCTGACGATGCACCCGCATATCACCGGCCACCGGTCGCGCGTCGCGGGGCTGGAGAAGCTGATCGTCCACATGAAGTCGAAGCCGGGCGTCTGGTTCGCGACTCACGAGCAGATCGCGCGCTACGTGAAGGGCAACACCCGCTCGTGAGACAATAGCCGCCTCCCATGCCCGTTCTCGAATTGATGGCCAGCTCGGGCCTCGGCTCGCTGCTCGGCATGCGCCACGCGCTCGAACCCGATCATCTGGCGGCGGTGTCGACGCTCGTCACCGGCGAGCGCAGCAGCTACAAGGCGGCGTTTCTCGGCGCCTGCTGGGGCCTCGGCCACACCATCGCGCTGATAGCAGTCGGCACGATCTTCGTGGTGTTGCGCGCGCAGATGCCGACGGCGCTGGCGGCGGCGCTCGAATTCGGCGTCGCGGTGATGCTGGTCGGCCTCGGCCTGCGCGCGATTTACCTGGCGTCGCGCCAGGGCGCGGCCGGCCCGGTCCACGTGCATCACCACGGCTCGCGCGTCCACGTGCACCAGGGGATGCCGGCGCACATTCACATCGGCACCTGGACGCTCGCCCGCCGGCCGCTTGTCGTGGGCGCCGTCCATGGTCTGGCCGGCAGCGGCGCGCTCGCGGCGCTGGTGCTGACGACGCTGCCGTCGACGGCGGCGCGCGTCACCTATATGGCGTTGTTCGGGCTGGGATCGACGCTCGGGATGGCCGCGCTCTCGGCGCTGGTGGGGTGGCCGCTCGCGCGGCTCGGCGGCCGCGCCGGCATCGCACGCGCCGTGTCGCTCGTCGTCGGGTGTGCGTCGACGGCGCTGGGGATTTTCTACGGGTCGCGGATTCTGGGGTTCTAGCGGCGCCCCCTAAACGGGCGCCGTACGTTATTTCACCGTCACCGTCCAACTGACCGGCGCCGACTCGGGCGGAAAACAGACCTTGTCGTCGCACGCCTGGTAGTTCACCGTGCCGCCGACGACGACCGTCGCGCCGGGCTTCAGCGATTTGTCGAGCGTCACTTCCTGCGCCAGCAGAAACGGCTTCGCGAACACCGCCACCTTCTCGTCCGCGAACATCATCGTCTCGGATTTCGGGTAGAGGAGCTTGCCCGCCTTCACCTGCGCCTGCGGGTTCAGCTTCACCGTGATCGGGATGTAGAACTCGCCGGAACCGGGCGCGTAGACGTGGATGTTTGGCTTCGGCTGGACGTCGATCGTCAGGGAGATTCTCTCGCCGGCTTTTCCCGCCACGTCGTTGGGCGCTGCGGCGACGGTCGCATGGCCGGGTTTGGGCACCGGCGATAGGAGCTGGGCGAGGACGGCGGCGATGATGGCGAAGCGCATGCTGTGATCTTAGACGGGAGTCGGGGCTGAGGGCTAGGGGCCGACCAAGGTCGGCCCCTACGGGTGATCAAACTTCGACGCCGTACAGCTGTAGGGGCGGAGCTTGCTCCGCCCCGAACAGCTCTAGCGCTTGCGCACCTCGTAGATCGTGCCGGCGCCGCCGCCGATGGCCGCGCCGATGAGCGCGCCCTTCTTGCCGCCGAAAATCGCGCCCATGCCGGCGCCCGCCGCGGTCGTGCCGCCGATCACCATCGCGCTCTTCTTCCAGTCGCGACGCGGTTCGGCGCGCGTCACCACCGTGCGCGTCGCCGGACGCTCGCGGTAAACCACTCGCTCCGGTGCGGGAGCGGGCGCGGTCTCATACACCGCCGGCACCGGGCGCACCTGGCTCACCGGATACGCCACCGCCGGACGCGCCGTCGTGTATGCCGGCGCAGGTGCCGGGTAGTTGAAGTACTGCGCCGCCGGCGCGACTCCTTCTTCGACCATCCCGACGCGATCGCCGGCGAGCACCGGACGCGCCGCCTGCAGCGGATAACTGCCCGCCGTCGCGATCCCGGGGCTCAACAGCCCGTAAGCGATCAACATCACGCCGACCGCGATCACACTCAGTACCGTTGCGAGGAACGCTCTCATGTCTGACCTCCGCTGCCGGGTATCAGAGCGAGCGCGATGCCAATATGGATTTCGTAATTGCCTTGGTTTTTCAACGGTTTACGCGGGCGCCGCGCGGACGAGCTGACCTCGTTTCAGGTCAGCTGCAGTCTTCGCCGGTAGAATGGCAGGCGATGGCGACTCGGATCCTGATCGTGGAGGACGATCCGGACATTGCCGAACTGGTGGCCCGCTACCTGGACAAAGCGGGCTTTGCCACCGAGCGCGTCGTCTCGGGACGCGAGGCGATGCAGGTCGTCGCGGAGCGCGCGCCGGAGCTGATCGTCCTCGACTTGATGCTGCCGCACATGGACGGCCTCGAAGTCTGCCGGCTCGTACGGAGCCACGACGCGACCGCCGCCATCCCGATCATCATGCTCACCGCGCGGGCCGAGGAATCGGAGCGGATCGTGGGCCTCGAGCTCGGCGCCGACGACTACCTGGCGAAGCCGTTCAGCCCCAACGAGCTGGTGGCGCGGGTCAGAGCGCTTCTCCGGCGCGCGCAGCGCGCGGCCGCGCCGGCCGACGCCGGCGCGCGGCCGCTCGCCTACGGTCCGATTGCGCTCGACAGCGATCGCCATATCGTCTCGTCGGGCGGCAAGGATGTCGTGCTCACCGCCAAGGAATTCCTGCTGCTCGAATACCTCATGCGGCACCGCGGGCGCGTGCTGTCGCGCGATGTGCTCCTCACCGACGTCTGGGGCTATCGCTACACCGGCGGCACGCGCACGGTCGACGTGCACGTGCGGCGCCTGCGCGAAAAGCTGCCGGCGCTGGCCGAAGGGCTGGTGACGGTCAAGCAGTTCGGCTACAAGCTGGTCGACCCGCACCCGTGAGCCGATGAGCCCGGTGCTGTACCGCCCAGGTTTCCAGGCGCGGTCCTTCCTGGCCGCGCTGTCGGCCGCCGTGATCGCGCTGATCGTCGCCGGCGTGCTGTTCGAGACGACGATGCGCCGCCGCGCCGACGCGCGGATCGAGGCGACGCTCCGCGACGAGGTACGGCTGGCGTCCGAATTGATCGCGCGCGGCAAGCCGACGATCGCGCCTGATGTCCGCGAGCTGGACGAAGAGGCCGACCGCCTCGGACAGCTCGTCGGCGCGCGCGTCACTTTCATCGCCGCCGACGGCCGCGTCGTCGGCGACTCGTCGGAGCCGCTCGACGCGCTGGCGGCGATGGAGAATCACGCGATGCGGCCCGAGGTGATCGAGGCGCGAGACAAAGGGATCGGCCGGGCGCAGCGCTACAGCGCAACGCTGAAGATCGACATGCTCTACGTCGCCGCGCCGGTGGAGCATCCGGCGATCGCCTTCGTGCGCATGGCGCTGCCGCTGACCGACGTTCGCGAGCAGCTGCGGCCGATCCTGACGGCGACGCTGACGGCGCTCAGCCTGGCGCTGGTCGGCGCCGGCGTGATTGCGTGGGTCTTCTCGGTGCGCATCGGCCGCCGCGTGCGGCTGATCGCGCAGCTGGCCGAGCGCTACCGGCGGGGCGACCTGACGCCGCCGCGGCTCGGCTTCGGCGACGACGAGCTGGCGGCTGTGGCCCGCGCGCTCGACGACTCGGTGCAGGAAGTCGGACGGAAGCTCGCCGAGCAGGCGCGGGATCGGGCGCGGATGGAAGCGCTGCTCGCCGGCATGGTCGAGGGGGTGATCGTCGTCGATCCGCAGGGGCGGCTGCAGCTCGTGAACCAGGCGGCGCGGCAGATGCTGCGGCTCGACTCCTACGCGATCGGGCGCCCCTATGTGGAAACCATCCGCCTGCCGGCGATCGCCGAGCTGGTGGCGGCGGTCCTCTTCGGCCGCGAGGCGAAGCCGGTGCAGCTGTCGCCGCCGCGGGATCCATCGCGCACCATCATGGCGACGGCCGCGCCGGCGGCGGGCACCGCGGCCCACGGCGTCGTGCTCGTGCTCCACGACATCACCGAGCTGCGGCGCGCCGACCAGATCCGCCGCGACTTCGTCGCCAACGTCTCGCACGAGCTGCGCACGCCGCTGACCGCGATTCGCGGCTATGTCGAAGCGCTGTCCGAAGGGGATGCCAGCCCGGAAGACCGCGGACGTTTTCTCGAGATCATCGTCCGCCACACGCAGCGGATGGAGCGGCTGGTAAAAGATCTGCTGCGGCTGGCGCGGCTCGACGCCGGCCAGGAAACGCTCGACGTGATCCCGTGCGATACGCGCAACCTCACCGACACGGTGATCGCCGACGTGGCGCAGGCGGCAGACGAGCGCGGCCATCGGATCGAGGTGATGATCGGGCCGGGCGCCGACACCATCCGCGCCGATCCGGCCAAGATCCACGACGCGCTGCGCAACCTGGTCGCGAACGCGATCACCTATTCGCCCGAGCGATCGAGGGTCGACATCGAGGTCACCGCCGATGGCGGCCGCACGACCATCGCCGTCTCCGACGACGGTCCGGGCATCCCCGAAGAGGACCTGACCCGGGTCTTCGAGCGCTTCTATCGCGTCGACAAGTCACGCGCGCGCGATCCTGGCGGCACCGGCCTCGGCCTCGCGATTGTCAGGCACCTGGTAGAACTGCACGGCGGCAGCGTGCGCGTCGAGAACCGGCCCGAAGGGGGCGCGCGCTTTTTGATTACACTACCGTGAGTATGAAGCATCTTCTCGGCTCCGCCGCAATCGCAGCGCTGGTCGTCGGCAGCACAGGCTGCTCCCGGAGCGCCCCGGTTCCCCCACCGCCGCCGATTGTCTGGCCACCGCAGGTCGAGCGCCTGCAATCGCCGGCCCCGGTGGCGAGCGCGCAGCCGCAGCTTACCGCGTCCGAGCACGGCGTCGTTTTGAGCTGGCTGGAGAACGCAGGGACAATGACGAGCTTCAAGTTCTCGCAGCGGACCGCCACCGGCTGGTCGGAGCCGCAAGCGATCGCGTCGAGGCGCGACTTCTTCGTCAATTACGCCGACGTGCCCTCGGTCGTCCGGCTCGCCGATCGCACGCTGGTCGCGCACTGGCTTCAGGAGAGCGGCGCGGCGAGTTACGCCTACGACGTCAAGCTCTCGCGATCGTCGGATGACGGCCGCACGTGGTCACCACCGTTCTCGCCCCATCACGACGCGACCCAGAACGAGCACGGCTTCGTGTCGATGTTCGACGTCCGCAATGCCGGCCTCGGGTTGGTCTGGCTCGACGGCCGGGCGATGAAGGCACCGCCGGCAAATTCGGACGAGGACGCGACCGGCGACATGGCACTGCGCGGCGCCGTGTTCGATCGCGAGTGGAAGCAGCTCTCGGAAGACGCGGTCGACCTGAGGGTCTGCGAGTGCTGCCCGACCGCGGCGGCGACGACGTCCGACGGCGTGATCGTCGCCTATCGCGATCGCGGCGAAGACGAGACGCGCAACATTGCGGTCACGCGGCTGGCCGGCGGCAAGTGGACGCCACCCGTTGCCGTCCACGACGACAAATGGCAGATCAACGGCTGCCCGGTGAACGGGCCGGCGCTCAGCGCCGCGGGCCGCACCGTCGCGATCGCGTGGTTCACGGCGCCCAACGATGAAGGCCAGGCGCGGCTCGCCCTCTCCGCCGATGGCGGGGCGCATTTCGCTGCGCCGATTCGGGTCGACGACGTCGCGTCGCTCGGCCGGGTCGACGTCGAGCTGTTGCTCGACGGATCGGCGGTGGTCTCGTGGATGGAGCTCGCCGACGGCCGCGCGTCGTTCCGGTTCAGGCGGATCGAGCCCAATGGGACGCGCTCGGCCGCGGTGACCATCACCGAGATCGGCGCCAACCGCAACAGCGGCTACCCGCGGATGACGCGGCGCGGCAACGAGCTGCTGTTTGCCTGGACGGCAACCGACGGCGTTCCGCAGGTCCAGACCGCGGTCTCGAAGCTGTGGTAAGGGAATCGTAAAGCCGCGTGGTAACGTGAGCGTGTGGACGCATTCCTGACAACCGACGGCCTGCTCGCGCTGGTCACCCTCACCTTTCTCGAAATCATCCTCGGCGTCGACAACGTCATCTTCATCTCGATCCTGTCCGGCAAGCTGCCGGCATCGCAGCAGCTGAAGGCACGCCGCACCGGCCTGGTCGCGGCGATGGTGATGCGCATCGCGCTGCTGATGTCGATTGCCTGGATTGTGCGCCTCACGGCGCCGCTCTTCACGGTGCTCGGCCAGGAGATTTCCGGCCGCGACATGATCCTGATCGGCGGCGGGCTGTTCCTCCTCGGCAAGGCGACGCTCGAGATTCACGAGCGGCTCGAGGGCGAGGAGGCGCATGCGCGCGGCCGGGTGGCGCCGTCGTTCGGCGCCGTGATCGCGCAGATCATGATGCTCGACATCGTCTTCTCGCTCGACTCGGTGATTACCGCCGTCGGCATGGCGGAAGACGTGTCGGTGATGGTCGCGGCGGTGGTGCTGTCGGTGGCGATCATGATGTTCGCCGCCGAGCCGATCAGCGCCTTCGTCAACCACCATCCGACCCTGAAGGTGCTGGCGCTGTCGTTCCTGCTGCTGATCGGCGTGTCGCTGGTCGGCGACGGCCTGGGGATGCACGTGCCGAAGGGGTATATCTACTTCGCGATGGGCTTCTCGGTGTTCGTCGAGATGATCAACCTGCGCGTGCGGGGGAAGGGCGAGCCGGTCAAGCTGCACCAGCCGTACTAGCGGTCGGAGGCGACTGGCCGCCTAGCGTCCGAAGCCGGGCGCGTGCGCGACGGTGAACACGTGCGAGTGCTGCGCGCAGATTTTCATGAACGACGCGGCGTGGCCGTTGCCGAAGCTCTTCATCGGGTAGGCGCAGCAGAGCGCGAAGTCGTAGCGCGTCGAGAGGTCGTTCCACATCTGCTCGAGGTCGATCGCCGCCTCGGGCGTCCCCGCCGCCCAGAGCAGCGCCACCATCTCGCCGAAGGCGGCAATGCGGCGCCGCTCGCCGCGTGCTACCACTTTCGCAATCGCTCCGCCGATGACTTCCTGGAACAACGCTGCATCGGGTTTGCCGTTGCGCATGAAGCTGGCCAGCGTGTCCTCGGCGTCGAGCGCCAGATAGCGCCCCTGCCGGCGCGCGACCGCGACCTCGAAGCCGCGCGACTTCAAGCGGCGCGCGAGCCCGTCGCGATGGTCCCCGGTGGCAATCACGATCCCGACGTCGCCCGTCACCAGCGCGGTGCCGATGAAGCGCGCCAGCAGATCGAGAAGATGGCCTTCGGTGGGATAGAACTGCACCGCATGTCCTCTGGGCCCGATCGACGACCAGTCGGCGGGCTGCGCGAGCGGTACGTCCCTGGTGGCGACTGCGGTTCTCACCCCGTCAGTATATGTGTTCAAGAAGCATAAGGACGTGCTTTTGGGGTCGCGATGCACGCAGTGAAGAAAGCTACCTCGACCGTAGCGTCCCTCAGCGAACGCCGCCGAGGGTCAGAAGTGCGTAAACGCCGGCAGCAATGAGAAACGCGGCCGGGATGGTGAGGATCCACGCCCACACGATCTGGCCGGCCACGCCCCAGCGCACGGCCGACAGGCGGCGCGTCGCGCCGACGCCGACAATCGCGCCGGTGATCGCGTGCGTGGTGCTGACCGGCACGCCGGTCTGCGTGGCGATCAGGATCGAGATCGCCGCGCTGGTCTCGGCGGCAAAGCCGCCGACCGGCTGCAGCTTGGTGATCTTCGAGCCCATCGTGTGGATGATGCGCCAGCCGCCGGCCAGCGTGCCGAGGCCGATCGCGGCATGCGCGGCGAGCACCACCCAGAACGGGATGTCGAACTTCTGGATGTAGCCGGCGGCGAACAACACGCCGGCGATGATCCCCATTGTCTTCTGCGCGTCGTTGGCGCCGTGGTTGAGGCTGAAGAACGCCGCCGACACCAGCTGCAGGCGGCGGAACCAGCGGTCGACGCGCGAGGGCGGCATCCAGCGGAAGATCCAGAAGATCGCCGTCATCAACGCCAGCCCCAGCAGCATGCCGATAAGCGGCGAGAGGACGATGAACAGCAGCGTCTTGGTCCAGCCGCCGGGCACGATCGCGGCGAAGCCCGCCTTGGCGACGGCCGCGCCGGCGTAGCCGCCGATCAGCGCGTGCGAGGAACTGGTCGGCAGGCCGTAATACCAGGTGATCAAGTCCCAGACGATCGCGCCGGAGAGGCCGCCGAAGATCACCGCGAAGGTCACCACGTTCACGTCGACCATGCCCGACCCGACCGTTTTCGCCACCGCCGTGCCGAAGGTGAACGCGGCGACGAAGTTGAAGAAGGCGGCCCAGATCACCGCCTTGCCCGGCGAGAGCACGCGGGTCGACACCACGGTCGCGATCGAGTTGGCCGCGTCGTGGAATCCGTTGATGTAGTCGAAAGTGAGCGCGACCAGGATGAGGGCGGCGACGGTGAGCAGCAGCATCGGCGGCGATCAGCCGTGCTTGACCATCACGCCTTCGAGCACGTTGGCCACGTCCTCGCAGCGGTCGGTCGCGTCTTCGAGAAAATCGAGCGTTTCCTTCCACTTCATCACGAGGAGCGGATCGCGTTCGTCGTTGAACAGCCGGCTGACGGCCTCCTGATGCACTCTGTCGGCTTCGTTCTCGAGCCGGTTGATCTCGGTGGCGTGCGTCATCAGCCCCTTGTTCTTCTCGAGCGCGGTCAGCGCCAGCCGCACCTGACCGGCAGCGGCGGTGACGATCCGCGCCAGCTCGCGCGCGCCAAATCGGACCGGGTCGAGCCGATAGAGCCGCACCAGCGCGGCCGACGCGTCGATGGCGTCCATCACGTTGTCGAGCGAGCTCGCGAGCTCATGGATGTCCTCGCGGTCGAGCGGCGTCACGAAGGTGCGATTCAGCCGCTGGATGATCTCGTGCGTCAGCAAATCGCACTTGTGCTCGACCTGCTTGATTTCGTCGGCCTTCCCCCAGATCGGCTGCTCGGGGGCGAGCATCTCCTCGAGCAGGCGCGCCCCGCGCATCAGCTCGTCGCCGAACGCCTGGAAGTCGGTATAGAACTTCTCCTCACGGGGGATCAGTCGAAAGGCCATAAAGGGCAGGATTGTACCAGATCCGTTTACATCGCTGTTACACAGCCGTTACCCCGAATCGACGCGCGGCAACGGGGTTGCAGGTCGGCGTTGTCGCCGACGAGCGTCCTCACATGCCGATGAACAACGAAGTCCTCGCGATCATTCTTGGCGGCGGCCAGGGCAGCCGGCTGTTTCCGTTGACCCACCATCGCTCGAAGCCGGCGGTGCCGATCGGCGGCAGCTACCGGCTGATCGACATCCCGGTGAGCAACTGTCTGCACGCCGACATCCGGCGTATCTTCGTGCTGACGCAGTTCAATTCCGCGTCGCTCAACCGGCATATCGCCCAGACGTACCGCATGGATCCGTTCAGCCACGGCTTCGTCGACATCCTCGCCGCCGAGCAGACGCCCGACAACCCCGGCTGGTATCAAGGCACCGCGGACGCGGTGCGGCAGGCGGCCCGTCACTTCGTCGGCTTCGACGCCGACTACTACCTGATTCTCGCCGGCGATCACCTCTACCGGATGGACTACACCGAGCTGGTCGACTCGCATTGCGATCGCCGCGCCGACATCACCATCGCGACGCAGCCGGTCACCATCGAGGATGCGTCGGCGATGGGGATCTTTCGCTTCGATCGCGCCGGCCAGATTGCCGCGTTCGAGGAGAAGCCGAAGCGGGAGCGGCTGAACGAGATTGGCCAGAGCATCCCGCCGGGCGCGGGCGCCGGCGCGCATTCCGCCGACAAGCCGTTCATCGCCTCGATGGGCGTCTACGTGTTTTCGCGCGATGTGCTGCTCGAGGCCATCGAGCAGGACAACGCCACCGACTTCGGCCGCCAGATCATCCCGGCCGCGCTCGGGCGCTACAAGGTGAATGCGTTTCTCTTTCGCGGCTTCTGGGCGGATGTCGGGACGGTTGCGTCCTTCTACGACGCCAACATCATGCTGACGCAGCCCGGATCGCCCTTCAAGTTCTACGATCCGCGCTCGCCGATCTACACGCACGCGCGCTTCCTGCCGGGCGCGCGGCTCAGCGACTGCACGGCGCGCGACGCGATCATCGCCGAGGGGTGCTACGTCGACCGCGCCACCATCGAGCAGTCGGTGATCGGCATCCGCACCAACATCCAGGCGGGCGCGACCATCCGGCGGTCGGTGCTCCTCGGCGCCGACTTCTATGACGCCGACCACCGCGCGCCCGCGCGCGGCGGCAGCCCGCGGCTGGGCATCGGGCGCGACGTCGTGCTCGACAAGGTGATCGTGGACAAGAACGCGCGGATCGGCGACGGCGCGCAACTGGTCAACGCGGCGGGCTCGGAGCATGCCGACGGCCACGGTTACTTCATCCGCGACGGCGTGATCGTCGTCCCGAAGGATGGGGTGATTCAGCCTGGAACCCGTGTGTAGGCTGGGGCTTTCGGGCAGACCAGCGGTGAGTCAAACGCCCTGAAAAATTCCCCCCAAACCGCTGGATCGCCCAATCACCGGGGCACAGTTAACCCGCACGAAACAGCTCTGTCACAGCCCTCTCACATCACGATCCTACGCTTCGGCTTTCGAGTGTCTGGCTCGAGGCTGGACCGTGGGAGGGATGATGAAGCTTTTCGTGACGCTGGCCATGGCTTTTCTGCTTGTGCTGCCGGCTTCGACGAACGCGCAGCAGACGGAATCACGAATTCTCGGCAAGGTCGTCGATCAAAGCAAGGGCGCCCTACCCGGAGTCACGGTCACTATCACGTCGAAGATCAACGGCGGCGTCCGGACGGCGGTGACCGAAGGCGACGGCACGTACATCGTCACCAACCTCGCCCCGGGCCTCTACGTCGTTCAGGTCGAGCTCTCCGGCTTCCAGCCCCAGACACGCGAGGTCGTGCTGGGTGTCGCCCAGGTTGAACACGTCGAAGTGGAACTGGGCGTCGCCGCGCTCTCGGAGGAAGTTCATGTATCGGCGGCGGCGCCGGTGCTGGACCTCACGTCGGCCAAGATCGGCGTCAACGTGTCGCCGGAGGAAGTCCAGAACCTTCCGGTCAACGGCCGCAATTTCGCCAACCTGATGACGCTGGCGACCGGCGCGACGAGCGACGGCAACGGCGGCTGGGCCTCGGTGCGCTTCAATGGCAAATCGAATCAGCAGAATTATCTGAACTACGACGGCATCGACGGCACCTATGTCTGGGATGCGAGCCCGAGCTATCTGAACGCGACCGGCTCACAGTTCCGGCTGCAGACCTCGATGGAGTCGGTGGCGGAGTTTCGCGTCAACTCCGGCCTGGCGCCTGCGGAAAGCGGGCTCGGCGCCGGCGGCAACATCACCGTGATCAGCAAGAGCGGCAGTAACCGATTCAACGGCTCGGTCTTCGAATACCGCCGCGACGACGCGCTGGATGCGGCGAACAAGTACGACGACGTCAAGCAGCCGCTGAAGCTGAATCAGTTCGGCGGCTCGTTCGGCGGACCGATCGTATCCAACAAAACGTTCTTCTTCGCCAGCTACGAAGGGCTGCGCCAGAGGACGGGGCTGACCTTCACCGAGGCGGTGCCGAGCGACGAAGCGCGGCGCCGCATCCTCGCCGGCGAGCCGATTGGCAGCGGCAACGGACAGGGCGCGGCCCGGACGATGGCCGTCGCGCCGCTGCTCGACGGGTTCCCGCGCGGGACGGTCGCCACCGCCAACCCGCTCCTCTCGCTCGCCGAGAACACGACCGAAGCCACGCAGAACGAGAACACGATGTCGCTGCGCCTCGATCATCGCTTCACAGATACCCAGTCGTTCTACGCGCGATACCTCTACAGCAAGGGCGACCTTGATACGCCCGACCGAACCGCGACCGCCCGTCGCGTCCGGGCCAAGCAGAAGCCGCAGAACCTGATCTTCAGCCACCAGTCGCTGATGCGCGGCAACATGGTCAACGAGCTGAAAGCCGGCTACAACTCGCCTCACACGAGCGCGATCGCCTTCGGCGCCACGCCGGGCTACGATCCGGTCGGCGTCTCGCTCTCCGGCACCGTGACCTCGTCGTCGATTGACGCCCGCGGCACCACCGGCATCGCGAGAAGCGGTCTGTTGATCCGGGCATCGAGCGCGTCGTCGACCACCGGTTCCACCTTCACGCCCAACTCGCTGTCGTTCAGCGATGCGCTGACGATCACGCGGGGGCCGCACACACTGAAGATGGGCGGCGAATATCGCCGCATCCGCGGCGACTTCCAGTTCCTCGGCAGCACCGAGATCACCTACAACAGCGTCAACGATTTCATCGACAACCGCCCGGCCGCGGTGCAGGTTGCGCTCGACTCGCCGGTCTTCTCGCCGCAGCAGTACTACCTCATCGGGTTCGCGCAGGACTCGTGGCGCGCGACCGACCGGCTCACCTTCGAACTGGGCCTCCGCTACGACTTCTACTCCGTCGTGAAGGAAGCGGAAGGACGCGCGAAGCCATTCTTCGTCGAAGACAACGCGTTCTCGTCCGATGCCGACAACTTCTACGACCCGGACAAGAACAACGTCGCGCCGCGCGTGTCGGCCGCTTTCCAGCTGAACGAGAAGACTGTCCTGCGCGGCGGCTTCGGCTTCTTCTACGGGCCGGGGCAGTTCGAGGACCGCATCCAGCCGATTGAAAACTTCATCGAGAGGCGGCGCGCCCAGGCGGCCGACGTGGCCGCCAACGGCCTGGCATATCCGTTCACCGGCATCAACCTCGGCAACCTGCTCTCCGTCCGCGGCTACACGCACCGCCGTCCGGACGAGTACAACCTCCAGTACGGCGCCAGCTTCTCGCGCGAGCTCCCGGGCGAGATCAACTTCACCATCGGCTACACCGGCAGCCAGGGCAAGGACATGTTCCTGCGCGGCGTCGGCAACACGCTCGACTTCAACACCCGCACACGCCTGGCGCCGCTCGTGGGGCAGGTGGACTACAAGACGTCGGGCTGCGTCGATGGCTTGATCATCTCCGGGCAGCCGGTCAGCGGCTGCGGATACGCCACCTACGACGCCCTGCAGATGAGCGCGACGCGGCGCTTCCGCTCCGGATTTACCGGCGGGCTCCAGTACCAGTACTCGCGCAACAAGGGGACGACGCAGGGCTCGAACGAGGCGGCGACGACCCAGAACACGTTCAACTTCGAGACCGAATACGGCACCAACCCGCAGGACATTCCCCACGCGTTCAACGGCTCACTGGTCTATCTCATCCCCGGCGAGGGGTTGCTGAAGGGCGGCTGGCGGCTGGGTGGCATCGTCAACGCTCGCAGCGGGGTGCCAATCAACGTCGCGATCGCGCGGCCTGACAATGCGACCGTGAATGGCGTCACCGTAACGAATATCCCGGGTGGCAACAGCCGCGGGACGCAGCGTCCGGACCTGGTGCCGGGCGTCAACCCTTACCTGAACAGCGGGGTGCGCTGGCTGAACCCGGCCGCCTTCACGACGCCACAGCCCGGGACGTTCGGCAACCTGCCGCGTAACTTCCTGCGCGGCCCCGAATTCTGGCAGCTCGATCTGATGTTCAGCAAGGACCTTCGCTTCATGAACACGCAGAACGTGCAGGTGCGGGTCGAGATGTTCAACATCACCAACCGTTTGAACTACGAGAATCCTGCGGCGACCTTGCCGAACGGCACGCCAGGCGTTCCTTTCACGGACGCACAAGCGGGTACCTTCGGATACATGCTCGGGCCGCTCAACCGGACGGTCGGTCTCGGGACGGCGCGGCAGACGCAGATTTCGCTGCGTTACTCGTTCTAACGGAATGACCCTTCCCGCAGACCAAGGAGCTGCGAGCCGAATCTTCAACCTGTTCACCACCAGCATCTTCGCCAAACCGATCGGCACGCTCCCCAACGCGCTGCCGACCGGCGCGGCTGGCGCGGCGCCGGCGGCGAACACCGTCCAGCCGGGCCAGCCGTTCAGCGCCGCAGCGGCCGGCACCTTCGGCCGGCTGACGCAGACCGTCGGCACGACGGTCGGCCTCGGCACGAACCGGCAGGTTCAGTTCGCGTTCCGATTCAATTTCTAGATTCGCGCCGCGCGATGCGGGCCCGCTGACCGCTCCGGCGGCAGCGGGCCTTTTCTTTTTTGCCGTGCTACAGTTGCCGCCGCACCGATTCGCACGCCTCCCTGAATGCCAGAATCACCACGTGAGCGGGCCACGCCGCCGGGCCATGCCATTCGACCGGCGACGCTGGACGACCTGCAGGCCCTGACCGACATCTACAACCACTACGTCGTCAACACGGCGATCACCTTCGACACGCGTCCGTTCACCGCAGGCGAGCGGCGCGCGTGGTTCGACGATCACCATCTGTCCGGACGCCACCGTCTGCTGGTCGCGGTCGATGGCAGGGGCCGCTGCGTCGGCTACGCGAGCACGAGCCGCTGGCGGCCGAAGCCGGCGTACGAGACCACGGTCGAATCGAGCGTGTACTGCCATCCGGAGGCTGTCGGCCGCGGGTGCGGGACGGCGCTCTATACCGCGCTCTTCGACGCGCTCCAGGGCGAGGACATCGAGATGGTGGTGGCGGGTATCAGCTTGCCGAATCCGGCCTCAACCGCGCTGCACGAGCGGCTCGGCTTCGAGCGGGTCGGCGTGTTTCACGCC
>Ga0111538_10004714_pt1 | contig 18831 bp, 17 predicted proteins | sample SoiMethybrSBSTD1_FD_79669 | JGI IMG/M metagenome (GOLD analysis project Ga0111538, IMG submission 79669) | Bulk soil microbial communities from a Populus tree surrounding site in Tennessee, USA - Soil MetaG P. TD hybrid SBSTD1 (version 2)... | ecosystem: Environmental > Terrestrial > Soil >...
CTGTCGCTGCTCGACCCCGACAAGGAGCAGGACGAGATCGGCCAGGTCCTCGAGGGCCTGTGCGCCTACGACGAGAACGCGCTCGAGGAGCGCGTGCAGCTCGCCGAGCGCGCCGCGGCCGCCGGCGACGTGGCCGCCGCCGAGCGCCGCTACGCGGAGGCGGTCGAGATCGATCCCTACCGGCCCGACCTGCGCATGCCGCTGGCCGAGCTGCTCGCCGCGCGCGGCGACGTCGGCGCGGCGCGCGCGCAGTGGGAGCTCGTGCTCGCCATGCGCGAGGAGCAGATGCCCGACGCCGGAGCCGAGGCCGAGGCCGCGCCCGAGGACGGTGAGACCGTCGTGAAGCCCGGCGCGGGCCCGGTCAAGCCGCGCACGTGGTCGCTCGACGCGCTGCAAGAGCAGGCGCGCGCGCGGCTCGAGGCCACGGCCGGCGCGGCGAAGTAGGCGCGCTCGGGCCGCAGCGCGCGGCGCGTCGCTCGTCGGGGCGCGCGAGTTGCGCCCGCTCGCGGCGCGGTGCTAGCCTCGACCGCTCATCGATGAACACGCACGGTGAGGAGATCTGGAAGGCGGTCACGGTGGCCTTCGCCTCACTGCGCGGCGAGCGCGCGCGCAACCTGTGGCTGGCCGACGCGCGGGCCGGCGAGCTGCGGCGCGGCCTGTTCACGCTCGAGGTCGGCAGCCCGGCGGCGAAGGCCGCGATCGACGCGCGCTACCGCTCCGACCTCGAGGCGCTCTTCCTGCAGGTCACGGGCAGCCGCGTGCGCGTGCTCACGCGGCTGGCCGCGGACGACGGCGCGCCGTCCGTCGCCTCGGCCGCCGCCGCGCCGCTGCCGCCGGTGGCGCGCGGGCGCGCCCCCATGGACGGCGGCTCGGCCCTGCGGGCCGCGGCCTTCGTGCCCACGGCCAGCAACCGCCTCGCGCTGCGCGCGCTCGACAACTTCGTGTTCGCGCCCGGCTCGGGCTGGAACCCGCTCTTCGTGCACGGCCCGGCGGGCTGCGGCAAGACCGAGCTGGCCGGCGAGGCCCTGCGCCGGCTGCGCGAGACGGGGGCGTCCGCCGACCCGCTCGTGCTCTCGGGCGCCTCGCTCTCCGCCGACGTCTCGCGCGCCGCGAGGAACGACTCGCTGGCCGAGCTGCGGGCCGGGTGGCTGCAGCGCGACGCGCTCGTGCTCGACGAGGCCCATCGCCTGCGCGGCCGCGTCCGCAGCCAGGCCGAGGCTGCCGCGGTCATCGAGGCCGCGGTGCACGCCGGGCGGCGAGTGCTCGTGCTCTCGCGCCACGCGCCCCGGGCCCTGCTGGAGACCGACCCGCGGCTGCTGAGCTGGTACCAGTCGGGCATGATCGTGGCCCTGGCCGAGCCGGACAGCGCCGACCGCGAGGCGATCCTGTCCGCCGCGGCAGCCCAGCTGCCCGTCGCCGTCGAGCCCGAGGCCGTCGCCGCCCTCGCGCGGCGTTGCCCGGGCACGCTCTCCGACGCGGTCGCGGTGCTGCAGCGCGCCGCGCAAGTGGCGCAGCAGAGCGGCCAGGGCCTGCGCCTCGAGGCGCTCGAGCGCCGCCTCGCGCAGCCGACGCCGGCCGAGCGCACGCTGCGAGCGGTCGTCGAGGCCGTGGGCCAGCAGCTCGGCGTGCGGCCCGAGCGCATCGGCTCGGCCGAGAAGACCCGCAGCGTGGCCGCGGCGCGTCACCTGTGCGCCTACCTGGCCGCGCACAGCCTCGGGTTGCCGACGCGCCAGGTCTGCCGCTCGCTCGGCAGCGCCTCGCCGTCGCTCGTGGCCTACGCCCGACGCGCCGTCGAGGAGCGGCGCGCGCGCGAGCCGGAGTACGACCGCCTCGTGCATGCGCTCCAGGCGCGGCTGCAGGGCGCGCAGCGCGACTTCCCATGGTGAGCGGCGAGGGGCTGCTGCTGGCCTTCGAGGGCCTCGACGGCAGCGGCAAGAGCACGCAGGTGCGCCTGTGCGCCGAGTGGCTGGCGCAGCGCGGCCGGCCGGGCGGCGCGCCGCTCGTGTTGCGCGAGCCGGGCGGCACGCCGCTGGGCGAGTCGATCCGCGAGCTGCTGCTCGGCGAGCGGGCGATGGGGGCGCTGGCCGAGACGTTGCTCTACCAGGCGGCGCGCGCCGAGCTCTACGAGCACGTCGTGCTGCCGGCGCTGCGACGCGGTGGCACCGTGCTGCTCGATCGCAGCCACTACAGCACCTGGGCCTACCAGGGCGCGGGGCTGGGCGTCGACCGCGCGATGCTCGAGGCCGTCTCGCGCGTCGTGACCCGCGGGCGGCTGCCCGACCGAGTCGTGCTCCTCGAGGTGGCGCCCGAGGTCGCGCTCCAGCGCCTGGCGCAGCGCAGCGAGGGCGCCCCCGGCGACCGCATCGAGCAGCGCGACGCGGCCTTCTTCGGGCGCGTGGCCGACGGCTACCGGCAGCTCGCGCTGGCCGAGCCCGCGCGCTTCGTCGTGGTCGACGGCGGTGGCCCGCAGGAGCAGGTCGCGCGAGCCGTGCAGCAGGCGCTGGCGCATGTCGCCTGAGGCCGGCGCGCTCGTCGGGCACGAGGCCGCGCGCCGCGCCGCGCTGGCCGCGGCCGCCGCCGGCCGTCTCGAGGGCGTCTGGCTGCTGTCCGGCGAGGAGGGCATCGGCAAGCGGCGCTTCGCCGGCTGGCTGGCGGCGGCGCGCTGGTGCGAGGTTGGCGGGCCGGCGGCCGGCGAGCCCTGCGGGCGCTGCCGCGCCTGCCGGCAGGTCGAGTCGGGCCACCATCCCGACCTGCTCGTGCTCGCGCGCGACCCCGATGACCCCGACGACTTCGGCAGCCGCTTCGAGATCACCGTCGACCAGGTGCGGCACCGCGTGCTGCCGCACTTCGCGCTGCGCGCCGTGCAGGGCGGCGGGCGCACGGTCATCGTCGACGAGGCCGACCGCCTCAACGAGCCGGCGCAGAACGCGCTGCTCAAGACGCTCGAGGAGCCGCCGCCCGCCGCGCTCGTGCTGCTCGTCGCGGCGCATCCCGAGGCGCTGCTCGAGACGGTGCGCTCGCGCTGCCGCGAGCTGCGGCTCTTCCCGCTGCGCGCGGAGGAGCTGGCGCGGCTGCACCCCGGGGCGACGGAGGCGCAGCTGCGCGCGGCCGGCGGCCGGCCGGGACGCGTCGAGGCCCTCGCCAGCCTCGACCTCGAGCGGCTGACGGCCGCGCTCGACGCGGCGCTCGGCGGGCGCGCCGCGGGCGGCGACTTCGCGCGCGCGCTCGTCGAGCTCGTCGACGCGAGCCTCGAGCAGCGCCCGGCCGCCGAGGCCGGCGACCGCCACCGCCTGGCGGTCGAGGTGCTGCTCGGCGCGCTCGCCGAGCGCGAGGCCCGCGACCCGCCGCCGCCGCAGGCGCAGGAGGCGCTGCTCGAGGTCGCGCGCGACCTCGTGCGCCACATCCCGCCCTTCCAGGCCTGGCTGGCGGCCGGGGAGGCGCTCTCCGGCGGACAGGTAGGGGGTCGCCCGGCCGCCCGCCACCATTCCTAGGGGTTCGTCAAGGCCGGTGAGGGGTCCACCGATGTTGGCGCTACCTTCGGGCGCGCCGGGCCATGACCTCCCAGTCCACGACGACTCTCCGCATCGACGAATTGGCGGCCGCCGATCCGCGCTACGCGACGGACGCCTACCACTTCGTCTTCGAGGTGCTCGACTTCGTGCTCGACCGCTCGGCGGCGCGGCGCGGCGAGCGCGTCAGCAACGAGCGGCACGTCTCGGTGGGCCAGCTCCTCGACGGCCTGCGCGAGTACGCGCTCGACCAGTGGGGGCCGCTCGCGCGGATCGTGCTCGAACGCTGGGGCCTGCGCCGCACCGAGGACTTCGGAGAGATCGTGTTCATCCTCGTGGAGAACCGCCTGCTCAACAAGCAGGACGAGGATCGGATCACGGACTTCCGCAACGGCTTCAACTTCCGTGAAGCCTTCGACCGAGCATGGAGGATCGCCCCGAAGCCGGCACCGTGATCGCTCGCTGGCGGCGGATCGCGTTCCCGGTCCTCGCCCTGCTGGCGATCCTGCTGCTCGCGTCGACCCTTTCGTCGGTCCTCAACCCCGTGCTCATCGCGATGCTGCTCGCGGTGCTGCTCAACCCCGTCGTGAACCTGGCCGGCCGCGCGGGGCTGCCGCGCGTCGTGACGGTGGGCCTGCTCTACGTCGCGCTGGCGCTGGCGGTCGTCATGGCGAGCACGGTGCTCGGCCGGCAGTTCAGCCAGCTCGTGCGCGCGCTGAGCGGCGAGCTGCTGATCGAGGACTTCAACGAAAACGGCCTGATCGAGCTGGCGGGGCCGGGCGTCGAGCGCAACGAGTTCGAGGACCTCGACGGCGACGGCAAGTTCGACCCCGGCGCCCTCATGCAGCTCGAGAACTGGCTGGACACGCAGCTCGGCAAGAGCTCGCCGGGCATGTTCGGCGCGACCCTCGACACCGTGCGCGCCGAGCTGCTCGGCTCGCTGGCCTCGCTGGCGCGCCCGGCCGGCGAGATGGCCCAGGCCGGCTACGAGAGCGTCATGCTCTGGGCCGGCGGCGTGTGGCATGCGCTCACGCTCGTCGTGCTCATCCCCTTCTACCTGTTCTTCTTCCTCGTCGAGTACCCGCTGATGGTCGCGCGGCTGCGCACGCTCGTGCCGCCGCGCAACCGCACGCAGGTCGACCGCATCACCAAGGACATCGGCCGTGAGCTCGTGGCCTTCCTGCGCGGGCGCCTGCTCTGCGGGCTGATCAAGGCCGTCCTGCTGTGGACCGGCATGACCGTGCTCGGCATCCCCTACGCGCCGGTCATCGCCCTGATCTCGGGCCTGCTCTCGCTGCTGCCCTTCGTGGGTTTCGTCGTCGGCGTGCTGCCGGCCTCGGTCATCGCGCTGACGATGCCCGGCGGCGGCACCGGCGTGTTCGTGTGGGTGCTCGGCCTGTTCATCGCCGGCGAGGTGCTCGAGGCCGCGGTGCTCTACCCGGTCGTGCTCGGCAAGGAGACCGGCCTGCACCCGGTCACGCTCGTGATCGTGCTCCTGGCGGGCGGTGCGCTCATGGGCACGCTCGGCGTGCTCGTCGCCATCCCGCTGGCGCTGATCATGAAGGTGCTCTGGCTCGAGCTCGTCATGCCGCTGTACCGCGCCTGGGCCTACCCGGCGGCGGAGGAGGGCTCGCGCCTGATCGTCCCGGCGGGCGCCGAGGAGCCCTCGCACGAGCCGCCGGGTGGCGGCCGGAGCGCCTGAGACGAGGAGGCCGGGCCGCAGCCCGCGGCGCGGTCAGCGCGGCGCGGTGCCGGTCTCGGTCGGGCCCACGTCGGGTCCCGCGAACTCCTTGTAGGCCGGCAGCGTCGCCAGGTCGAGGTGGGTCTCCTTGGCGATCTCGCGGATCGCCGACTGGAGCTGCGTGTCCTCCTGCCAGTCGCCGAAGATGAAGCCGCCCGGGAAGACCTTCTTGCGGTCGTCGGCCACGCGGTCGCGCACGCGCTGCCGCAACAGCATGCGGATCGCGTCGTCGGGCAGGTGCTCGGCGCCGAGCGTCGTGCGCAGCGCGGCGAAGTCCGGGTAGCGCGACACGTCGCGCTCGTCGCCCTCGGCGAGCTGCGCGAAGAGCTCCTGGTGGCCCTCGAAGTGGCCCTCGACGTAGGCGTCGAAGGGGTCCTTGAAAGTCTGGCCCTCGGGCACGGCCTTCGTGAGCCGGTCGTACATGCGCGAGATCTCGGCGTTCTCCCAGGGCTCGAGGGCCTCGATCTGCACCTCGATGTCGGGCTTGATGCCGCCGTCCTGGATCACGCGGCCGTCGAGGTCGAGCTCGGTGTGGATCGAGCGGCCCGAGGGCAGGTAGTAGCGGGCGTTCGTGATCTTGACGCTGACCGGGAAGGTGTAGACGCCGTCCTTGTCGTCGTCGTCGAAGGGCTCGCCCGGGTCGTAGGCGCCGTTGCGGTTGGTGTCCTCGAAGCGATCGCCGGGCCGGGTCCGCATCGGCATGGCCTGCTGCACCGAGCCCTTGCCGAAGGTCTTCTCGCCGACGACGAGCGCGCGCGTCGTGTCCTGCAGCGCGCCGGCCACGATCTCGCTGGCGCTCGCCGAGCGCTCGTTGACGAGCACGACGAGCGGGCCGTCCCAGCGCACGCCGTGCTCGGTCTCGGCCTTGTAGTTGTGGCGCTCGACGCCGCGGCCCTCGGTGTAGACCACGAGCTGGCTGGGCTGGAGGAAGAGCGAGGAGATCTTGACCGCCTCCTCGAGATAGCCGCCGCTGTTGTTGCGCAGGTCGAGGATGAAGCCCTTCATCTGCTGCTGGGTGAGGTCGGTGAGCGCCCGCTTGAGCTCCTCGGTCGTGTCCTCGGCGAAGCCCACGACCTCGGCGTAGCCCACGCCGCCGGGCAGCATGTCCCAGTGGACGCTGTCGATGTGGATCGCCTTGCGGACGAGCGTGTAGTCCTTGAGCTCGGTCCAGCCGTCGCGGTGCACGGTGATCGTGACCTCGGTCTCGGGCTCGCCCTTGAGCCGGCGGATGATGTCGTCCTGGGGCTGGCCGTGCGTGTCCCAGCCGTCGACCTTGAGGATCTTGTCGCCCGAGAGCAGCCCGGCCGCGGCCGCCGGCCCGCTGTAGATCGGGCGCGTGATCGTGAAGATGCCGTCGACGGTGTCGACGTAGGCGCCGATGCCGGCGTAGTTGCGGCGCAGCTCGAGGATCCAGCGCTCGAACTCCTTGCTCGTGAAGTAGGTGCTGTGCGGGTCGAGCGCCGCGAGCATGCCGCGCGCGGCCGCGGTGATCAGGCGCTCGCGCCCCTCGTCGCCCTTGAGCTGGTCGCCGAGGAGGTGGTTCTCCTGGACGCGCTCGATGAGCTCCTCGAGCACGCCGAGGTCGCCCTTGGCGGCCTTGAGCTCGTGGGGCGACTCGGGCGACGCCGCGGGCACGACCTCCTCGCTCCGGCGGTAGAGCTTCTCGCTGTAGTTCTGGAGCGTCGTGTCGGTGGTCAGGTAGGCGCGCGCGAGCTGTCCGCGCGGGCCCGGGTCGTCCTTGAGCGCGTTGAGCTCGGTGCGGGCCTCGTTGTAGAGGCCGATCTCGCCCAGCTTGAGCGCGGCCTCGGCGCGCGTCTCGGCGTCGTCGCTCTCGAGGCCCTCGAGCAGGAGCTGGCGCGCGCGCGCCTGGCCCTTGTGGTTGCCGACGGCGTGCAGCGTGCGCGCGACCTCGAGCCGCCGCGGTGCCGTGAGCGGCTGGTCGAGCAACGCGTTGAGGCGCGCGGGCACGGCGTCGACGCGCCGGAAGCTGCGGTCGGCCAGGACGTCGAGCGCGGCCGCGCCCTGCTCGCCCTCGACGAGCGGCAGCAGCAGCTCGGCGGCCTCCGCGCTGGCGTCGAGCTCGACGAGCGCCGAGGCGATCACGACTTGCACGCCGGGCGAGTGCGACGGCGCGGCGGCGATGAGGTAGGGCGCCGATTGTGCCGAGTCGGTCGCCGCGACCTCCCTCAGGCTGTGCGCCAGGTCCCAGGTCTCCGCGCCCTGGCTCTGCTCGAGACGGCCCAGCGTCTCGTCGAGTCGCGTGGCCAGCTCACCCGATTGTGCAGGCAGGACGAACAGGGCGGAGGCGAGCAGGGTGCCGAGCATGAGGGGCTCCGGATGGAAGGCGCTTGCTACTGATCGGGATTCAGGAGCGGTTGGAATGAGTCGGGGAATCATAGCCCGCATATGATGCCCTCATGACCGAGTCGCTGAGTCATGTCGGCGAGGCCGGCCAGGCCCGCATGGTCGACGTGAGCCACAAGCCTCTGACCGAGCGCCGGGCCACGGCCAGCGCACGCGTGACCATGAGCCCCTCCACGCTCGCCCTCGCGCTCTCGGGCCAGGGCCCCAAGGGGGCCGTGATCGAGACGGCGCGCCTGGCCGGCATCCAGGGCGCCAAGCGGACGTCCGAATTGATCCCGCTCTGCCACCCTCTTCCGCTCGACGCGATCGACGTCCGCATCGCGCCCGACGGCGCCGGCGCGCTGCGCATCGAGGCCAGCGTGGCCACGACCGGGCGCACGGGCGTCGAGATGGAGGCCCTGACCGCGGCGGCCGTGGCCGGGCTGGCGCTCGTCGACATGCTCAAGGCCGTCGAGCGTGGCATGGTCGTGACGGATCTCCGCGTCGAATCCAAATCCGGCGGCCGCAGCGGCGAGTGGCGGCGCTCGCCGTGAGCCGCGCCTGGCTGATCCTGGCCAGCGACCGGGTCTCGCGCGGCGAGCGGGCCGACCAGACCGAGGGGCGCGTCCGCGCCGTGCTGGACGCGGCCGGCCTCGAGCTGGCCGGCGTGCAGGCCGTGCCGGACGAGCAGCCGGCCCTCGAGCAGGCGCTGCGACAAGCCTGCCTGCGAGCCGAGCTCGTCCTGACGAGCGGCGGGACGGGCATCGCCCCGCGCGACGTGACGCCCGAGGCCACGCGCGCGGTGATCGAGCGCGAGATCCCGGGGCTGGGCGAGGCCATGCGCGCCGCCTCGGGCGGCGCCGTGCCGACCGCGCCGCTCTCGCGCGCGCTGGCCGGCACACGCGGGCGCACGCTCATCGTGAACCTGCCGGGCAGTCCCGGCGGCGCCGAGGAGTGCCTGCGCGCGATCCTCCCGGCGCTCGAGCACGGCCTCAAGCTGCTCGAGGGCGCCGTGCAGGATTGCGCGACGGACGCGACCGGCCCTCGCGCGGGTTGACGTTGGCGGTCTGAGCTGTCGGCTCGGCGAGGCGCCAGGGGGCGCTCGCGCACGGCTTCGCGCCCTCGGCGGAAGACGTGGTGGGCAAGCTGGCGGAGACTGGGCGCCGAGGGCGCTGCAGAGTGTGCGCTCGACCCCCTCGGCGCGTCGCCGGGCCGACGGCGCAGATCGTCAGCGCTCCGGCAAGAGCGGCCGCCGCCGCGGCTCTCCGCGAACTCTGGGCTCAAGGTGGCTGCCCGCGGACGGAGCGGCCCCTCCCCGACTCAGCGCAGAAGCGCGCCGCGCGCGCTTACGGCAGCATCAGTCCCAGACAGAACACCGACCCGCCCGACTTGTGGAACTCGCTGAGCTCGATCGGCACCGGACGGTAGCCCGCCGCCGCCAGCCGCGCCGCCGTTCGCGTGGCGCGGTGCGAGATCACGACCGCGCCGTTCGCCAGCGCGCGCGCGTTGCAGGCCAGGTGCTCGCGCGCCTCCTCCGGGTCGGCCTCGATGAGCCGCGGGAAGAGCACCTCGAGCTGCGCCAGCGCCTCGGGTCGGAACGCCGGCCGATGGAGCAGCGCGCTCTCCTCGTCGAGCAGCACGAGGCAGGTGTCGAGGTGATAGAAGGGGTCGCCGACGAGCGGCAGCGGCACGAGCGGCACGTCGAGCAGCTCGGCGACGGCCGACAGCGCGCCGAGCTCGCTGCGGCCGCCGTGACCACCGAGCAGCATCCGCCGCCCGGGCACGACGAGCACGTCGCCGTGGCCCTCGAGGTGGCCGCAGCCGGGCGGCAGCTCGCGGCAGCGGAAGCCGGCGGCCTCGAGCCAGCGCCGCAGGTGCGGCACCTCGGCCTGCCGGCTGCCGTGCCGCAGCCGTGCGAGCACGACGTCGGCGCCGCCCTCGGGCCTCGGCAGCACGACCGCGCCGTTGGCGGTGAAGACCATGTCCTCGCGGCCGGGCGCGGCGGGCAGCGTCTCGACCGTCAGGCCCTCGCGGCGCAGCGCGGCGGCCAGCGCGTCCCACTGGCGCGTGGCGAGCGCGCGATCGACGGCGCCGACGTGGCCCGCCATGAAGGCGTTCTTCACGTCGAGCACCTCGAAGTGCTCGGGCGGGCAGACGAGCACGCGCGCGGTGTGCGGCGTGCGCGCGACGCGCGTGCGCCAGTCGGGAGCGGCCGTCGTCAGCGCCATGGGGGAGCGAGGCCGATGATACGATCGCCGCGGCATGGACAGGCACACGCTGGCCCAGGTCGTCGCCATGCTCGTCGTCCTGTCGCTCTGCGTGCGCTGGCTGCCGCCGCCGCAGCCGCGATCGCGCGACGTGTCCGAGCTCGACACCTTCGGCCGCGGCGAGCCCTGGCAGTTGCTGGCCATGGACCGCGCCTCGCTCCGCGAGGGCTTCGGCAGCGATCGCGTGCTCGCGACGATGCTCGGCGCCACGCGCCGCGACGTCTACACGCCGCGCTTCCACCAGGTCCTCGGGCTGATCCGGCGCATCCAGGCCGAGGCCGGCCCCGACGACGTCGTGCAGCTGTGCAACGCCTCGCGCAACGAGCTCTGGATCTTCACCTACTACCTCTACCCGCTGAAGGTCATCGGCAAGCCGCGCGAGGAGGGTGACCTGCCGGTCCAGCCGCAGGCCGCCTGGGTGCTGCGCTTCGGCGACATCGTGGCCGACGGCCGCAAGGGCGAGCGCAGCGAGCCGGCCACGCTGGACCGGCACAGGTGACGGGCGTCCTCGTCGCGGTGCTCGTGTGCGCGGCCGTCGGCGCGCTGTTCGACCGCGCGCTGTTCCGCGTGCCGGGCGCGGGCGCGCTCGAGCGTGCCGGGCGCGCGCTGCTCCTCGGCCTCGGGCTCGTCGGCTCGCTCTCGATGGCCCTCGACGCGGTCGGGATCCCGATCACGCGCCTGTCGCTGGGCGCGGCGGTCGCGGCGCTCGCGCTGCTCCTGTGGCCGGGCGCGCGGAAGCGACGTCCGGCGGCGCCGGGCGCGGGGGCGCGAGCGGCGGACGACGAGGCGGGCGCGCCGCGCTGGCTGACCGGCGCGCTGCTCGCGCTGGCCGCCGTGGGGCTGGCGCAGGCGCTGTTCGCGGCCTGGGTCCGGCCGACCTTCCAGTTCGACTCGATCACGCGCTGGATGTTCAAGACGCAGGTGCTGGCCTACGAGCACACGCTGCGCGGGCCGGTCTCGACCGACCCCGAGTTCGCCTTCACGCACCAGCGCTACCCGCCGCTCGTCTGCCACGTGGCCAACCTGCCGGCGCTCGTGAACGGCCGCTTCGACGACCGGCTCGCGGGCTCGATGTTCCCCTGGTACATGGTCGCGCTCGTGGGCGTCGTGCACGGCGCGCTCGCGCGCCGCGCGGGGCGGCTGCGCGCCGCGATCGGCGCCGCGTGGGTGGGCAACCTGCCGCTGCTCGCCTACGTGATGTATCCGCCGCCCGGCGCCGGCGCGGCCTCCGCCATGGCCGACGTGCCGCTGAGCCTGTTCCTCGCCGGCGCGGCGCTCGCGCTCGTCGACGGGCTGGAGGGCTGGCGCGACCGCGCGCACGTCGAGGCCGGGCTGCTGCTCGGCTTCGCCGCGCTGACCAAGAACGAGGGCCTGCCCGCCATCGTCTTCGCGGCGCTCGTCGTGCTGCTCTGCGCGCGGCGCGCGCGCTGGCGCACCGCGGCGGGCGTCGCCGGCCTCGCGCTGCTCGTCTTCTGGCTGCTGTGGGGGCGGCTGGCCGCCACCTTCCCCGCGCTCGACGAGAACTACACGGGCGTGATCGGGCTGACGACGCTGGCCGCGGGGCACGAGGGCCCCGTGGGGCTCGCGGCGCTCGTCGAGCGTCTGCCGCGCCTGCCGCGCATCCTGAAGGCCCTGGCGCTCGAGGCCTTCAGCTTCCGCTCGTGGAACCTGACCTGGCTGGCCGTGCCGGCGCTGCTGCTCGTCGGACGCGTGCGCCGCGGCGTCGTCGCGATGCTGCTCCTGGCCGGCCTGCAGCTCGGGGCCTACGTCTTCGCGCTCGTGATCACGGCCTGGACCAGTCCCGCCGCCGAGCTCGCGGGCAGCGACCCGGTCGACTACCTCATGACGCTGACGCTCGGCCGCCTGCTCGTCCACGTGGCGCCGCTGTGCATCGCCGCGGCCCTGCTGGCCTGTCCGCCGCTCGTCGGGCGGCGGCCCGGGCCGACGCCGGCTGCCGGTTGATCCGGCCCGCGATCACGGTTTCAATGACGGGCTCCCCTCACGCTTCCGGATCGCCATGGTCAGCATCCCCACCAACCAGTTCAGCAACGGGATCACGCTGCGCATCAACGGCGAGCTCTACGACCTGGTCTTCTTCGAGTTCGTCAAGCCCGGCAAGGGCGCGGCCTTCGTGCGCACCAAGCTGCGCAGCCTGAAGACGGGCAACCAGAAGGAGCTGACCTTCGACAGCAAGGACAAGGTCGAGCAGGTCATCATCGACAAGCGCGACATGGAGTACCTGTACCGCGACGGCGAGCACTACGTCTTCATGGACCCGACCACCTTCGACCAGGTGCTCGTGGACGCCGAGCTCGTCAAGCCGATGCTCAAGTACCTCAAGGAGAACACCGTCTGCAGCTTCAAGCTGTGCGAGGGCGAGGTGATCTCGGTGGTCCTGCCGGACCACATGATCTTCAAGGTCGTCGAGACCACGCCCTGGCTGAAGGGCAGCACGGCCGCGGGCGGCAACAAGCCGGCCACCCTCGACACGGGCGCGGTGATCCAGGTGCCCGTCTACCTCGGGCAGGACGAGTGGGTGCGCGTCGACACGCGCACGGACAAATTCGTCGACCGCGCGAAGGGCCCCGAAGGGTAGCGCGCTTGCGTTCGCTCCCGGCGGGCGCGACCATCGCGGCCGCCGGTCGACCAGATCAACCCGGGCAGCGGAGGGGCAGCGTGGCCTCACGAAAGAAGACAGCGCGCGGCAAGTCGCAGGCGGCGCAGCCGGGCGGGGCCTACCCCGAGGTCGAGGAGCTCGTGCGGCTCATGGACCGCCACGGGCTGCTCGAGGTCGAGTACGAGAGCGTGCCGGACGGCAGCCGCCGCATCCGCCTGGCCCGGGCCGGCGCGGCGGGCGCGCCGATGGCGGCCCCGCACCACCATGGGGGCCCGGCCCCGGCGCCCTCCCCCGGCGCCGCGCGCACCGAGCCGGCGGCAGGCGCCGCGGCCGCCGCGGGCGCCGCGGGCGGCGAGACGCTGCACGCCTTCAAGTCGCCGATGGTCGGCAGCTTCTATCGCGCGCCCTCGCCCGACGCGGCGCCCTTCGTCTCGATCGGCGACCACGTCGACCCCGCGACCACCATCTGCATCATCGAGGCGATGAAGGTCATGAACGAGATCGTGCCCGACATCAGCGGGACGGTCGTGTCGATCGAGGTCGAGAACGGCGAGGCGGTCGAGTACGGGCAGACGCTGTTCCTGATCCGGCCGAGCTGAGGCGGAAGCGTGTTCCGGCGCGTCCTGATCGCCAATCGCGGTGAGATCGCGCTGCGCGTCCTGCGCGCCTGCCGCGCGCTGGGCTGCGAGGTCGTGGTCGTCTACTCCGAGGCCGACCGCGACGCGCGCTACATCGCGCTGGCCGACGAGGCCGTGTGCATCGGGCCGCCGGCGGCCGGCAAGAGCTACCTCGACATCAACCGCGTCATCGCCGCGGCCGAGATCACCGACGCCGACGCGATCCATCCCGGCTACGGCTTCCTCTCCGAGAACGCGAAGTTCGTCGAGGTCGTGCAGGCCTGCGGGCTGACCTTCATCGGCCCGCCGCCCGGCGCGATCCGCAGCGTGGGCGACAAGAACTCGGCGCGCGTGCTGGCCGCGGCCGCCGGTGTCCCGATCACGCCCGGCAGCGACGGCCTCGTGCCCGACCTGGCCTCGGCCGCCGACGTCGCCGAGCGCATCGGCTACCCGGTGCTGATCAAGGCCACGGCGGGCGGCGGCGGGCGCGGCATGCGCATCGTGCGCCAGGCGGCGGACCTCTCGGATGCCTTCAACTCCGCGCGCGCCGAGGCCGGCGCCGCCTTCGGCAACCCCGACGTCTACATGGAGCGCTTCGTCGACGGGCCGCGGCACGTCGAGATCCAGGTCATGGCCGACGCCTTCGGCAACCTCGTGCACCTCGGCGAGCGCGAGTGCTCGGTGCAGCGGCGCCACCAGAAGCTGCTCGAGGAGAGCCCCAGCCAGGCCCTCACGCAGCAGCTCCGCGAGGAGATGGGGCGCGCCGCGGTCTCGCTCTGCCGCCAGGCCGGCTACGTGAACGCCGGCACGGTCGAGTTCCTCGTCGACCGGCAGCGGCGCTTCTACTTCATGGAGCTCAACGCGCGCGTCCAGGTCGAGCACCCGGTCACCGAGATGGTCACCGGGATCGACATCGTGCAGACCCAGATCCGCGTGGCGGCCGGCGAGCCGCTGCCCTTCCGGCAGGAGGACATCCGGCCCCGCGGGCACTCGATCGAGTGCCGCATCAACGCCGAGGACCCCCAGCACAACTTCCGCCCCTGCGCCGGCCGAATCACTCATCTCGAGGTGCCCGGCGGCGCCGGTGTCCGCTTCGACACGCACGTCTACGCGGGTTACACCATCACTCCGCACTACGACTCCATGATCGGCAAGCTCATCGTCCACGCCCCGACCCGCGACGAGGCCATCCGCGACATGCGGCAGGCGCTCGAGGAGTGCACCGTCCGCGGCGTGGCGACCACGGCGTCCTTCCACAAGGAGATCCTGGCCGACCCGCGCTTCCTCGCGGGCGACTACGACACCTCCTTCGTCGAGACGATGGCCCCGCGGGAGCTGCGCACGTGAGGCACGTGAGGCGCGGTCCGCTGCTGTCGTCGGCCGGCCTGGCGGCCCTGCTCGCCGTCGCGGCGGCGACGCGCGCGCAGGAGGAGGTGCTCGTGCGCCGCTACTCCGACGTCGTCGCCATTCGCGTGGCGCCGGGCGAGCGCGAGAAGGTGCTCTACTACTTCGACCCGACCGCCGATCTGCGCCAGGGCGGCCACGTCGAGCAGGGCAGCGGCGGCCACAGCCTGATCTCCCTCTCGGGCGGCGGGCGCATCGAGATGCGCTCGAGCGGGCACGCGATCCTCGACCGGCTGGCGTCCGAGGGCGACGTCGTGCGCTTCCCGATCCTCACCATGGTCGAGATCCGCGGCGGCGCGCGGCCGCTGCAGCTCGCGCTGCCGGGTGGCGTGGGCTGCAGCCTCGGCGAGGGGACGCTGCTCATCGAGGAGCTGCCCAAGCGGCTGCGGTTGCGCAACCAGGGCGGCTACACGGTCAGCGTGATCGGGCCCACGGCGGCCGAGGCCGCCCAGCTCGCCCCGGGCGAGGAGGTCGTCTACCCGCTGCTCGAGATCCCGCCGCCGCTCAAGCAGTCGACCCTGGAGTGGGGCGACGTGCTCGTGCGCTACTCGCCGGGCGTCGAGGTCACCGCCGACGGCCAGACGCTGCGCGTCGAGCGCTCGGCGGAGGGCGAGCTGCACGCCGAGGCCCCGGTGTCGGTGGGCGGCGTGGCGACGCGCCCGGGCCCCGGGCTGCTCGTCGTGCGCAACCTGCTGCCGCCCGTGCCGCGCCCGCCCGAGCCGCCGCCCGCCGCCGAGCCGCCGCCGGCGGTCGAGCCCGAGCCCGCGGAGCCCGCCGCCGAGCCGGAGCCGCAGCCCGCGCCCGACGAGCCCGTTCCCGAGCCCGGGCCCGACGCGCCGAAGCACAAGGAGACGCAGCGATGAGAGCGGTGGTGACCGGCGGCGCGGGCTTCCTGGGCAGCCACTTGTGCGACCGGCTCATCGCCGAGGGCTGGCAGGTCATCTGCATGGACAACCTGTCCACGGGCGACATCGCCAACATCGAGCACCTCTTCGGCCACGAGGGCTTCCGCTTCGTCAAGATCGACGTGACCGAGTACGTCCACGTGCCCGGGCCGGTCGACCGCATCTTCCATTTCGCCTCGCCGGCCAGCCCGATCGACTACCTCGAGATGCCGATCCCGACGCTCAAGGTCGGGTCGCTGGGCACGCACAAGGCGCTCGGCCTCGCGCGCGCCAAGGACGCGCGCTTCGTCATGGCGAGCACGTCCGAGGTCTACGGCGACCCGCTGTTGCACCCGCAGCCCGAGTCGTACTGGGGCAACGTGAACCCGATCGGGCCGCGGGGCGTCTACGACGAGGCCAAGCGCTTCGCCGAGGCGCTCGTCATGGCCTATCACCGCTACCACCACCTCGACACGCGCATCGTGCGCATCTTCAACACCTACGGCCCGCGCATGCGCCTCAATGACGGCCGGGCGCTGCCGGCCTTCATGGGCCAGGCCCTGCGGGGGGAGGAGCTGACGTGCTTCGGCGACGGCAGCCAGACCCGCTCCTTCTGCTACGTGAGCGACCTGATCGACGGCATCTGGCGGCTCAGCGAGAGCGACGAGGTGTATCCTGTGAACATCGGCAACCCGCGCGAGATGACCATCCGCGAGTTCGCCGAGACGATCGTGGCCCTGACCGGCAGCCGGAGCCGCATCGCCTACTACCCGCTGCCGGAGGACGACCCCAAGCAGCGGCAGCCCGACATCACGCGGGCCAAGAAGCTGCTGGGCTGGGAACCGAAAGTGGCGCTCTCCGAAGGCCTCGCCGTCACCCTCGAGTACTTCAAGAAGAAGCTGGCGGTCTGACGTGTGCGGGATCATCGGCGTCACGGGCAAGCCGGAGGTGAGCCGCCTCCTCGTCGAGGGGCTGCGCACCCTCGAGTACCGCGGCTACGACTCGGCGGGCGTCGCCGTGCAGAGCAACGGCGGCCTCGTCGTCGTGCGGCGCGAGGGCAAGCTCGCGGCGCTCGAGGGCGTGCTCTCCGAGCGCCCCGCGTTCGGCACGACGGGCATGGGGCACACGCGCTGGGCCACGCACGGCGCGCCCAGCGAGCGCAACGCGCACCCGCTCGTCGACGCGCAAGAGCGCGTGGCCGTGATCCACAACGGCATCATCGAGAACCACGAGGAGCTGCGCGCCGAGCTGAAGGCCGCGGGCACGAGCTTCCGCTCCGACACCGACACCGAGATCATCGCGCACCTCGTCTCGCGCGAGGTCCACTCGGGCGCCGACCTGCCCGAGGCGGTGCGCCGCACCGCGCGCCGGCTCACCGGCAGCTACGCCTTCGTCGTGCTCTCGGCCGACCACCCGGGCGTGCTCGTCGCGGTGCGCCACCAGTCGCCGCTCGTCGTGGGCCTGGGCGAGGGCGCGCAGTTCCTGGCCAGCGACATCCCCGCGCTGCTGGCCCACACGCGCACGATGATGCCGCTCGATGACGGCGACGTCGTCACGCTGACGCCCGACGCCGTCGTCGTCACCGACCTGGCCGGCCGCGTCGTGCAGCGCAGCACGCGCCACATCGACTGGGACCCGATCCGCGTGCAGAAGGGCGGCTACCGCCACTTCATGCTCAAGGAGATCGAGGAGCAGGGCTCGGCGGTGGCCGCCACGCTGAGCAGCTACCTCGGCCACGACGACCGGCTCGCGATCCCGGCCCTCGACGCGCTCGGGCCGCGCCTCGCGGCGGTCAAGCGCATCACCTTCGTGGCCTGCGGCACGAGCTGGCACGCGGGGCTGGCGGGCAAGTTCTACATCGAGAACCTCGTGGGCATGCCGGTCGACGTCGATTACGCCAGCGAGTTCCGCTACCGCGCGACGCAGCCCGGGCCCGGCCACCTCATCGTGCCGATCACGCAGTCGGGCGAGACCCTCGACACGCTCGGCGCGCTGCGCGAGAGCAAGGCCCAGGGCGCGCCGGTCGTGGCGGTCTGCAACGTGCCCGAGAGCTCGGCCATGCGCGAGGCCGACGCGACGATCCTCACGCAGGCCGGCCCGGAGATCGGAGTGGCCTCGACCAAGGCCTTCACCACGCAGCTCGTCGCGCTCTACGTGCTCGCGCTCGACCTGGCCCAGCGCCGCGGCGCGCTGAGCGGGCCGCAGGTCCTCGAGCGCATAGCCCCGCTGCGGCGGCTGCGCTACGCGATCGAGGGCGCGCTGCGCCACGGCGAGCACGTCCAGGAGGTCGCCCACCGCTTCTCGGGCGCCCGCGACTTCCTGTTCCTCGGCCGCGGCGTGAACTACCCGATCGCGCTCGAGGGGGCGCTCAAGCTCAAGGAGATCAGCTACATCCACGCCGAGGGCTACCCCGCCGGCGAGATGAAGCACGGGCCCATCGCGCTCATCGACCGCGACCTGCCGGTCGTGGTCATCGCCACGCCGGGCCGCGTCTACGAGAAGGTCCTCTCGAACATGCAGGAGGTCCGCGCACGCGACGGGCGGGTCATCGCGGTGGCGGTCGAGGGCGACGAGCGCGTCGCGGCGCTGGCCGACGAGGTGCTCTGGGTGCCGCGCGTCGACGAGGACCTCTCGCCGCTCGTCAACGTCGTGCCGCTGCAGCTCCTGGCCTACTGGATCGCCGAGCGGCGCGGCTGCGACATCGACCAGCCCCGCAACCTGGCCAAGTCCGTCACGGTCGAGTGATGGCCGCCTCCATCCTGGTCACCGGCGCCGCCGGCTTCATCGGCAGCCATCTGTGCGAGGCGCTGCTCGAGCGCGGCGACCGCGTCGTCGGGCTCGACAACTTCAACGACTTCTACGACCCGGCCATCAAGCGCGCCAACCTCGCCGGGCCGCTCGCGCGCCCGGGCTTCGCGCTCGTCGAGGGCGACATCCGCGACGCGGCCGCCGTCGCGCGCGTCTTCCGCGAGCACGCGCCGACCTCGGTCGTGCACCTCGCGGCGATGGCCGGCGTGCGCCCCTCGCTGCAGGATCCGGCCCTCTACCACGACGTGAACTGCACCGGCACGGCGGTCGTGCTCCAGGCGGCGCGCGCGGCGGGGGTGGAGCGCTTCGTCTTCGGCAGCTCGTCCTCGGTCTACGGCGGCAACCCCCAGGTGCCCTTCCACGAGGACGACGACGTGAGCCGCCCGGTCTCGCCCTACGCGGCCACCAAGCGCGCCAACGAGCTGACCTGCCACACCTTCCACCACCTCTACGGCATGGACATCGCCTGCCTGCGCTTCTTCACGGTCTACGGCCCGCGGCAGCGCCCCGAGATGGCGATCCACAAATTCGTGCGCCTCACCGAGGCCGGCCAGCCGCTGCCGCTCTTCGGCGACGGCCGCAGCGAGCGCGACTACACCTACGTCGACGACATCCTCGACGGCGTGCTCAAGGCGCACGAC
>Ga0111538_10004716_pt1 | contig 18827 bp, 12 predicted proteins | sample SoiMethybrSBSTD1_FD_79669 | JGI IMG/M metagenome (GOLD analysis project Ga0111538, IMG submission 79669) | Bulk soil microbial communities from a Populus tree surrounding site in Tennessee, USA - Soil MetaG P. TD hybrid SBSTD1 (version 2)... | ecosystem: Environmental > Terrestrial > Soil >...
ACGAGGGCGCCGTCCTTCAGTTCACGAATCGCCTGGTACGTTCCCCCGACGATTTTCTCGCCGGCCTTGAGGCCCGAAAGGACCTCGAAATACCGTTCACCGGCGATCCCTACCTTTACGGGCCGGAAGGTCACTTTGTTGTCCGTTCCGACCACAAAGACGCCTTCGACGTCTCGCTTCCCGACCTCCTTGGTCGGCGTCGACCCGGCACCCACGCGCACCGCCGAGTCCTTGCCAGCCAATTCCTCATTCTCGCGCACCGTCAGCGCGATGATGGGGATCGACAGCGCCTTGGTCCGCATGTCCGTCACCACCTTGGCGGTGGCCGAGAAGTCCGGGCGGGTTTCCTGCGGCGGGTTCAGGAGCTGGATGCGAACCTCGTAATCCACTGCCTGCTCGGTGTTGGAACCGGTCGTCGAGGCGCCGCGCACGGACGAGTGCGAGATCTCCACGACCTTGCCGACGAACGTCGTGTCGGGGAAGGCGTCGATCTGGACGACCGACGAGTCGCCGACCGAGATGCGTGCCACGTCGGTCTCGTCGACCTTCACGATCGTCTCGAGGACCGTCATGTCGCTGATGGTGAGGAGCGTCGCCGCTTCCTTGTTGAACGTGCCCGGCACCGCTGTTTCGCCCTGCTCGACGACGAGCCTCGTTATGCGGCCGCTCATCGGAGCAAGGATGGTCGTCTTGGCCAAACTGGTCTTGGCGTCACGGACCGACGCGTTGGCCTGCTCCACGTTGTGATCCGCGGCTTCCTGCAGCGCTTCATTCACTTCCATCTGCGTGCGCGTCTGCTCGATATCCGCTTCCGAGACCAACTGCGCGTTCGTCTTGCGGATCTCCATGTTGCGGTCATAGTTGCGCTTCGCCTGCAGGTAGTTGGCGCGCGCCTGCGCCGCCTGCGCCTTGGCCGATGAAAGTCCTGCTTCGGCGCGCTGCACCGCCGCCTCGTACTGGTCGGGGTCGATCCGGAGCAGGAAGTCTCCGCGCTTCACCATCTGGCCTTCCTTCACGGCCAGCCTGACGATGCGGCCGGAGATGTCCGCGGCGACGTCGACCTTGGTGCGCGGCTGCACCTGGCCGCTCGCCGTCACCGACGCGACCAGGTCGCGGGTGTCAACGGCCTCGATGCGGACTTCGGTGGGTTTTTCACCGCGGCGCGCGGCCGTGATGGCGAAGAACGCCCCCACGCCAACGACCACCGCTCCCGCGATGACCCACTTCGTCTTCTTGCTCATCTATGTCGGTCCTCTGTGATCTATCGGAGTGGCCTGCCAACTGCGGTTTCGAGCGCGACGTAGAACTTGTGGAAGTCGTATTGCGCGGCGATCAGGGTATTGCTCGCCTGCTCGTAGTCGGCGCGCGCCTGCGACACGTCAGTAAAGGTACTGGCGCCCACGCGGTAGCGCTCCTGGGCGAGCAACAGTGCCTGCTGCGACGTGGCGGCCGTTTGCTCCTGGAGCTTCACCCCCTCGTAACCGGCGATGAGCGTGTTGTACGCCGAAGTGATCTGTGTGACCATATCCAGCTCCTGCGCGCGCACTGCATAACGAGCATCGTTACGTGACGCCTCGGCGTTCTGGATCTGCTCTTCGCGACGGAAACCATCGAAAATGGGGAGCGAGATCCCGATGCCATAAGACCACGGATTCTTGCTGAAGGTGAACGGGAACTGGTTGTTCCGGGCGCGCATCGCATCGGCGTCGGCGTCCGTGAACTGGATGTTCTGGCAGGTGCCACGAGGGGCGAGGCCGGCACCAACGCGGAGCGAGTCCTGGGTCAGGCAACTCGCCCGTGCCGCAGCGGTCTGTGCCTGCGCCGACGCGATCTGCGGTTCGATGTTCGTCTGTTCGAGCGAATTCCCGGACCATCCGGTCTGAAAGCCAATGGACGGCAGGTATTGCGAGCGCGCCTGGCGAGCCTGGACGTTCGCCGCGTTCTCCCGCGCCTTGGCTGCGTTGTACGCAGGGTTGGATACTCGCGCCATCTGCAGCAGCTCGTTGAGGTCCAGCTTGGGCTCGGTCACCGGAAACGCTGTCGTCAGGCGCGTTCCTGCAACTCTCTGTACGCCCATGAACTGGAACAGGCGTAGCATCTCGTTCTCGACGCTGTTCTTCGCGCGAAGCTGGTTCACGCGAGCGGTACCTAACTGGACCTCGGCGCGCCGGACGTCGAGCGAAGTGGCGGCACCCACTGATTCGCGCGCACGGTTCAGGTCAACCTGCGCCTGCGCATTGGCGACCAGCGTGTCCTGCAGTGCGGCGCTTGCCTGCGCCTGCAGCGTGTTCAGGTACTGGGTCACCACGTCGCGACGCGTGACGGCGGCGGAGCTGACAACATCAGCTTCGGCCGCGTTCTCGTTCGCCTTCGCCACACTGGGCTGAAGGAACGTCGCAGCGCTGTAGTTGGCAGAGACGCCGATGCTGTACGATGAGTTCAGGATGTCTGACGGTGAACCTTGCTGCTGGCCCGCGACAACTTCAGAGCCTCCGGCGCGAAAGCCCGTATTGAAGCTCGAAGTGACTCGGGGAAGGAACGCGCCGTAGGCGGATCGCGTGGCGGCTCCGGTGCGAGCTTGCGCGGAGATCGTTCGCAGGTGCGTCGGGTTGTTCCGGATCGCCAGCGTCACCGCCTCATCGAGCGTGAGGATCGGACCGGTGGTTGTCTGACCCTGGGCGAAAGCAGTCGTAGAAGCGACCGCGAGCAGGATTGCGCTGAATGCTTGTCTCATGAGGTGTCGAGTCCCATCAGGATGTCCAAAAGCTGCCATTCGTACGGGGGGTCCGACGAATGGGTTTCAGTAGGCTGCAATACAAGTTAGAGACGCTACCTGCGCCCCTGAGAGTTGCCTTTTTTGGGAGATTTCCTGCCCGTCAGGCGGGCGGCGGGTCGTCGCGCACGGCAACCAACGCCCTGGACGGAATCGCCACTTTCACCAGGCGTCCGCTCTTGTCGACCCATACATCGCGAATGTCCCCGCCGGAGATCGATGCGCGGAGATGCGTCGTTACGACGTCATGGTTTCCGATCTGCAGCGTTTCCTGCCCGACCGTGGACATCATCACCTGCGCCTGGATGTTGCCCTGCCTGGGCACCACGAGCGCCAAGGCGCCGTCACGAGACCGTAGCGCCAGGAACCAGTGCTGGTGGATCACATCATCGTCCAGCAACACCGAACCCGCCGGCACGATGTACTCACGGGCTGCCGTTCCGCTGCCGCTCGTTATCGTCGCATTCAGGCGACCGCGCGTGACCGTGCCTTGCCACTTGTCGCTCGTGCCGCCGCTGCGAGACGAAACCGTGTACTCCACAATTCCGCCCTGCGCGTCGGTGCGGAGTTCGGGGGCCAGCTTGCGATCTCCGTAGGTGACATCCGCGCGCGCCGTGTACTCGGTTGCTTCGCCACGAGTCATTGCGGAAATGCGGAAGTTTTCACGGCCGGCAGTTCTGCCGTTCACCGTGATGGTAAAACTTCCTTCGTCAGCAATCCGGCTCCCCTGCGCGAGAGCGTGGTCGGGCAGGGTGGCAATTGCCGCGGCAAATATCAGGAGGGTTCGCATGCACAAGAATACACCGGAACCGAGCCAGACGTTTCAGGGAACTTCCAGCTCATCCGTACGGTAACCGGTTGCCAGAACGCATTTTAGCCAGACGGCTCAGCATTGCCGTTTGTAAGGCGCGTGGCGAGCATTCTTTCGTGGCAGTCTCGCGCCCTCTACCAGCGGTCTGAGGCATGTCCGACCCGAGCGAAACAACGCGCATCGACAAGGACAGGATGGTACCGGCCTGGTGGCTCCTCATAACCGGAGCGGCCGTTTTCGGGATCGCGGTGTGGCTGCGATCGCTCTCCACGACGGTCCTGATTGCGTCACTCGCCGCCGCGATTCTCAGTGCGTTCGGAGTGCGCCGGGCGCGCGCGGGAATTGCCGGGTGGTTGGCAACGGCTCTTCTCGTCATCACGCTTGGCGTCGCGCTGATCCACCAGCGAAGACTGGGCCTGATCGAGACATCCTGGGATCGATACGCCGCAGGTGTCGCCGACGATGCCACGCGCATCCTGCAGGAGGCTGTTCGTCGGGAAGTCGAGATACTCGACACCGTCGCGAAAGACGCACTGTCGGCGCCAAGGGAGGCATCGGCCGCTTTCGACTATCTCGAAACGCTTGGTCCTTTCTCGACGCATCGGGGAGTGGTGCTGTCGGACCCGCAGGGTCCCGTGGCGTGGGCGGGAACGTTGAGATCACCCGAGGCGCAACCGGGTGACTCGTCAGGCATCCAGTGGACGCCGTTTTACATCGTCGTCAGGCGGATTGCGAAACGGGACGGCCGGATTGCGACCGCCGATGCCGTCCTGCACGCCGATCCGCCGGCGAATCGCATTGCCGGCTCGGTGGACGCATGGCTGCAACGCGCCCCGGAGCTGGCCGGCTTTGCCTATCGCGATACCGCGAGAGCCTCCGGCGACTGGCGGCTGATTCTCGTCGGCAGCCAGTTCCTTGCCGTGCGGCCGCACCTCCTGTCGCAGGGAGAAGCGACGCAACGGATTTCCGAAATGGCGCGGCGCTGGGGAGGAATCGGCCTTCTCGTCGTTGCGTGCATTCTCGTCGGCATTGCGTGGCGCCGGCCGGCAACGCTCGGCCGGCGCGTCTCGGTCCTGGTGGCGCTCCTGGGACTCGTCGCCCTGCTGCCATTCAGCGCGTACTCCAACCAGTCGCTGATCTTCGATCCGGGCGTCTATTACGCCCAGATCCTGGGCCCGATGTCGGGATCGATCGCGGCGCTTTCCGCCACCAGCGCACTCGTGCTCCTCGGCTTCTTCGCGCTGGGGCGCGCGGGCGTACGGGTGCGCGGCGTCTGGCTGCCGGTCGTCGCGATCCTGGTCATGGCCTCGTTAGGCCCATTCCTGCTCCGGGAACTCGCGCGAGGGATTGCGCTGCCGGGACGCGGGGCGTCGATCCAGCTCTGGTTGTCATGGCAGGTGCCGCTGTTCCTCGCCGCCGCCGCGATCCTGCTCGCCGGCGCCAGCGCGGGTCGCATGTTGCTGGGACGGTGGCGCGGCATAACCCCCTGGGCCGCACCGGTGCTCGCCGCCGTGGCAGCATTGATAGCGCCCCTCCTCTGGCTCGCGCCCGGTCGTCTTCCCTCGTGGTACGTCGGTTTGTGGATCATCGCCATGACGGCCCTCGCGCTGTCACGGCGGTCGCGCGCGCTGGTCGCGAGCGCCGGTGTGGTGGCGGCGTGCGGCGCGACCACGCTCACCTGGTATGCGGTCTCGCGCGCGCGCGTGGAGCTCGCGGAAAATGAGGTGGCACGACTGTCGGTGCCTGATCCGGGCACGCGCGAACTGACCGAGCAACTGGCCCAGATCATTCAAGCGGGCGAGGCGCCGCTGGAACGGTCGGAGCTTCTCAAGCGATTCGTGGAATCACCGCTGGCCGCGGCGGGCAATCCCGTGGAAGTGGCAAGCTGGCGCGCGGGCGACCTCAGGCCCTACGCGGAGCTCCGCATTCGCGAATTCCCGAGGCAGGCTGAGGGCGAGTGGGATCTCGTTATGCAGGCGCGCGAGTCCGGGTCGGGCCAGACGATCTGGCATGAGGCGCAGTCGCCCCAGGGGAGGCAGACGCTGGCGGCGATTCCGCACGCGGACGGCAGCGTGACCACGATCGTGGTCGCGCCACAGTCACGGCTCGTCGAGGAGGATCCGTTTTCCGTCCTGGCGGGGCTCTCCCGGCCCAACACCGCCGAGCCACCGTACGACCTTGTGTTGACCGCGGTGCCGTCGCAGGTCGCGCTATCGGAGCGGCCAACGTGGGAACGCAAAGGGAACGAGCTGCACGGGGACTGGCTGGTGCCAGGTGCGGGCGAGGGCGCGCGCGCCCACGTCGAGGTGGAGCTCCGCGGTCTGGACGTTCTGGCGCCGCGGGGAGCACTCATCGTGCTGCTCGACATCGTCATCCTTGGCGTGTTGTGGACGATCGTCGCGATGTCCGACGGAGGCTTCGTGCGCTGGGCGCGTGGACGGCTCGGCGCATGGTTCCGGAGCTATCGCGGTCGCCTGACCGTCACACTGTTCGCGTTCTTCATGATCCCAGCGATCGCGTTCGCGGTCTGGTCGTATTCACGACTGATCCAGTCGGATCGTGAGTCCCGCGTCCTGCTGCTGCGTGAAACGTTACGCGTGGTCGCGTCGCTCAGCGCATCCGAAGACCTGGCAGGGGTGGGCGAACGATTCGACACGCCGCTCCTCGCCTATCGAGGCGGCCAGCTCGTTCGCGCGAGCGACTCGCTCTATGCGCAGCTCGCGCCGGTCGGGCGATATCTCCCGGCCGACGTCGAGATCGGAACCGGCGTCGAAGGCGAGGTGACGATGACGTCTCGCCCGGTCGTCGCGGGCGTCCCGCTGTTGTTAGGCTACCGGCCCTTCGCTGGAGGCGGGAGGGCCGTCCTGGCCGCGTCTGCGCCTCTTACAGAACGCGTGCTGGACCGCGAGCGGCGCGACATCGGCGTGCTCGTGCTCTTTGCCGCATCGATCGGTGCGCTGGCAGCACTGGCGCTCTCGGGCCTCGCGGCGCGCGAGCTGGAACGACCGGTCGGCGCGCTGCGCCTTGCCGCGCTCAGGATCGCGCGCGGCGAACGGTATCCCGCCCCGAAGACCGCGCCGGTGAAGGAGTTCGTCCCGGTGTTCTCCGCGTTCGAGCGCATGGATGCGGACCTCGCCGCGAGTCGCACGGCACTCGAGGAAGCGCAGCGACGCACTGAATCCGTGCTCCGCGACGTGGCGAGCGGCGTCATCGCCGTGGACCGTGATGGCCGGGTGATGATCGCGAACCCGGGCGCCGATGCGCTGCTCGGCCGACCGGTCACCCCGGGGCTCACACTGCGACAGCTCGGCCAACCTGGACTCACCGTACGCACGGAAGCGTTCCTCAATGGCACGAATTCCGAAGACGCGTTCGACGAGACGATCAACGGCCGGCAGGTCAGGGGAAGCCTCGCGCACCTCGAGCGCGGGACGGGCGGCGCGGTCATCACGCTCGAGGACGTGACCGAGCTGGCGAGGGCGCAGCGCGTGCTGGCCTGGGGCGAGATGGCGCGGCAAGTCGCGCACGAAATCAAGAATCCGTTGACCCCAATCCGCCTTGGTGTACAACACCTGCGGCGGGCGCGCGGCGACAATCGCGTCGACTTCGGGCGCATCTTCGAGCAGAACGTGGAGCGCATCCTCGCCGAGATCGATCGCCTCGACGAAATCGCCCGTGCATTCAGTCGTTATGGGATGAGTCCGACCGAGCGACTGGAACCGGTGCCGCTCGACGTCTCGGCGATCACGAGAGACGTGGTCGATCTCGAGCGGATGGCGGCCGACGGCGTCACCTGGCATCTCGCCTCACCGCCGACTGCGGCAATGGCGCTCGCCCGTGACGACGAGTTGCGCGAAGTGCTGCTCAACGTGATGGAGAATGCTCGTCAGGCAGGCGCGAGCCGGATCGAGGTCTCGGTGCTCTCCGGAAGGGAGCGCGTCGAGATCACCGTCCGTGATGACGGTGACGGTGTGTCGCCGGAAGACCTCGATCGCATCTTCGAACCACGCTTCTCCACGCGAACCTCGGGCAGTGGATTGGGCCTCGCCATCAGCCGCAACATGGTGGAAGGATGGGGCGGTCGCATGCACGCGGAGCGCGCGGCCGATCGGGGCACCGTGATGCACATCTCGCTCGCCGCCAGCGACACACGGTAACTTTCCCGCATGGCGGTCACTCCCTTCGAAGGCGTTCGCGGAATCCGGCACACGCCGACGCAATCACAACCGAACATCGTCACGCAGGAGTTGCCGCCGCACCTGTCCGACTGGCAGCTGCCGCCTGACTGGCGTTGGGGGAGTGAGGGCGTCCGCCAGGAGCACCGTCACTACCAGGAAATCGTCGACGCGCTTGGCAGATCGCTCGCGCTGGTGACGGCGCCAGATCCGGCGCACGCCACGTGGCTGGCGAAAGAAGCGAGGTATCTCGCGCACCGAAACCACTCCTCGATGCCTACGACCTACCATTACTGGTCGTCGTATCGCGAGAGCCGTCGCGGGCCGGGTTACCTGCGTCGCTGGCTTGCCGCGGAAACAAGTGGATCACGCGCGCGACGCATGGGGCGCGAGCCCATCCCGATTGTATTGCATCTCCTGCGCACGGCGGGATCGGCGGTCGCGTACCTGCATGACCAGGGACAGGCTCACGGCGACATCTCACCCGAGTCCGTATGGATGGCGCCCGCTGGACGCATCTGGCTCCTCGGATGGCAGTGGGCAGTCCCGCGCCAGGAAATTCCGTCCGGTCTCGCACCGGATCCTCGCTGGACGCCGTGGCCACCTGAATGGAACGCCACCGGCTGGACTCCGACGTTTGCGTCCGACCAGTGGATGCTCGCGGCTACCTGCTTCATGTCGCTCACCGGTGAGCTGCCGCCATCGGAGGACCTCCCGCCGCTCGAGCTCGTGTATCCCGGGCTGCCGCAGGCGCTGGTCGACATACTCGGTCGCGCGCTGTCGAAGAATCCCGACGATCGCTTTCCAACCGTGTCGGCGCTGTTGCGCACCCTCGAACACGCAGGCCATTCGCCGCTTCATACGGGCGAACGCGAAGTGCCTAACAGGGCGGGAACGGACGAAGCTCGCATTCGCTGGGCGGTAGGCGACGACTACGAGATCCTCGGCTTCCTCGGCAAGGGGACTTTCGGAAGTGTGTGGCGCGCGCGCGATCTCTCGCTGGAGCGCGAGGTCGCGCTCAAGGTCCTGCATCCACACGTCGTCGAGGACCAGAAGGCAGTGGCGCGGTTCCGGCGCGAAGCGCGGCTCGCGGCGCAGCTCGTTCACCCGGCGATCATCCCGATCTTCGACTGGGACGATCTTGGCGAAGTGTCCTGGTACACGATGGAGCTGGCTGAGGGCGGATCCGTCGCCGACCTCGTGGCGAGTAGCGGACCGCGTCCCTTCGACGAAGTCGCGCCGCAGGTCGACGCGATCCTGGACGCACTCGCCGCGGCGCACAGCAGTGGCATCGTCCACCGCGACCTCAAGCCCGAAAACATCCTGATCGACCGGTACCGTCGCTGGCGCATCACGGACTTCGGCATCGCCAAGGGTGAAGACGAAGCGGCCGGCGCGACGGGAACGCCGGCGTTTGCCGCGCCGGAACAGTTGTTAGGCGAAACGCAGGGGCCGGCGGTGGACCTGTTCGCTGTGGCCGGAATCGTGGCGTTCGCGCTGTCCGGCGAGACGCCGTTCCCCGGACCGGATGCGTCGTCGATCCTGGCGCAGCAACTCGCCAATCAGTTCGACGAGAGCCGATTCCCCGAGGTGATTGGCGCCTGGTTGAAGCGCGGGCTCGCTTCGGATCCGTTGCAGCGATTTCCCGATGCCGCCGCCATGCAGATGGCCTGGCGCGAAGTCGCCATGGCGATGGATCGCCGAACCAAGTCGCCGGACCGGTGGTGGTCGCGTTTCAGCGTGTTGTCTCAAGGACAGCGAGGATAAGTTCAAGTTCAAGTTCAAGTTCCAAGTTCAAGTTCCAAGTTCAAGTTCAAGTATCAACTTGGACTCGAACTCGAACGTGAACTTGAACTTGAACTACGTCACGCCATCCTCCTCACCGTCTTGATATTCACGAACTCCCGCAAGCCAAAGCTTCCCAGCTCGCGTCCGTACCCCGACTGCTTGACGCCCCCAAACGGGTAGCGCGCGTCGGAAGCCACCATGCCGTTGATGAAGACGGAGCCCGCCTCGATGCGGTGTGCCAGTTGTTCAGCCTCGACTGAATCGGTCGTCCACACGCTCGCTCCCAACCCGAACGTCGAGTCGTTCGCGAGCGCGATCGCGGCGTCCACCGTCGGGACGCGGAAGACCGAGGCTACGGGACCGAACAATTCCATCTCCCGCGCCGGCGAGCCCGCCGGAATGTCGGTGAGCACGGTGGGCTCGTAGAACCACCCATCGCCGGACTGCTTCTTTCCGCCTAACAGAACGCGAGCGCCACGCGAAACTGTCTCGTCGACCTGCGCCACGAGCTCGTCGCGGATCGCGGAGGTGGCGAGCGGGCCGACATCTGTGTCCGGAAGCGTGGGGTCGCCCACCTTGAGTGTCGACATCCGCCTGACGAATTGCTCCGTAAATGCATCGGCGACGGCGTCGACAACGATGAATCGCTTGGCGGCGATGCAGGATTGCCCGTTGTTGATGATTCGCGCCGCGACGGCGGTCTTCACCGCGAGCTCGAGGTCGGCGGATGGAGTCACGATGAACGGATCCGAGCCGCCGAGTTCGAGAACCGTTTTCTTGAGGTGACGGCCTGCCACCGACGCCACGGCTCGCCCGGCGCCTTCGCTCCCGGTCAGCGTCACGGCGGCGACCCTGCTGTCGGCGACGACCGCTTCCACGCGCGACGATCCGATGAGCAGCGCCTGAAACACGGCCGCGGGAGCGCCGGCGCGATGCACCAGGTCCTCGAGCGCCATCGCGCACTGCGGAACGTTCGACGCATGCTTGAGCAGGCCGACGTTCCCCGCCGCCAGCGCCGGCGCCAGGAAGCGGATGACCTGCCAGAACGGGAAGTTCCACGGCATCACCGCCAGCACGGTGCCTAACGGCTGGAACCGCACCTCGCCGTGCTGCATCCCGTTCTCCTCGACGGGGACGGGCGCGGTCATGGTCGCTGCGTGTTCCGCGTAGTAGCGACAGGCCGCGGCGCACTTGGCCGCCTCGTCGCGGGCGGCGCGGAGTGTCTTGCCCATCTCCAGCGTCATGAGCCGGCCGAACGTGTCCTTCTCGGCGTCGAGCAGGCCGGCCATGCGCATCAACACGTCGGCCCGCTCGGATATCGGGCGGGCCGACCAGGTCCTGAATGCCTCGCACGAGGCGGCGATGCGACGCTCGACTTCGTCGACGCTGTGCTCGTCGATGGTGGCGAGGGTAATGCCCGTTGCCGGGTTGATCGACGACAGCGCCACGGCGCGCTACCGGTTGTCCCCGTCGAGCAGACCGCCTAACGCGCCGAGCACACTGCCTTCACCGACGCGGCGCCCGCCGGCGCGCGGCGAGGCGGCGATGATCCGGTCGGCGAGCCGCGAGAACGGCAGCGTCTGCAGGATGATCTTCCCGGGTCCCGTCAACTGCACGAAGAAGAGGCCCTCGCCGCCGAACAGCGCGGTCTTGATGCCCGGGACCATCTGGATGTCGTAGTCGACCGTCTGCTCCATCGCCACGATGCACCCCGTGTCGACGCGGAGCACTTCACCGGGGGCCAGGTTCATTTCGGTGAGTGTGCCTGACGCGTGCAGGAACACGAGGCCGTCGCCGGTGAGCTTCTGCAGGATGAAGCCCTCACCGCCGAAGAAGCCGGCGCCGACGCGCTTCGCAAAAGCGATCGAGACGTCCACACCGCGCGCGCCGCACAGGAAGGCATCCTTCTGCGCGATGATTGTGCCACGCCACTTCATCAGGTCGATCGCCTGGATCTTCCCCGGGAACGGCGACGCGAACGCGACGTCGCGGCGCATGGTGGAATCGTTCACGAAGATCGTGACAAAGAAGGAATCGCCGGCGAGGACACGTTTGCCGGCCTGGAAGAGCCGATCCATCAGCTTGTTCCCGCCGCGTCCCTGCATGTCGAGGGACGTCATCATCCGGATGCCGTCCTGCATGTACATCATGGCGCCGGCCTCGGCCACGACGGCCTCTTCCGGGTCCAGCGTCACAATGACCGCCTGCAAGTCGTCGCCGATGAGTTGGTAGTCGATCTGGTCGGAAGGCATGTGAAATCCGCGAGGTTGAGGTGTGGGCGCGAACCGCCCAGACACGATGCTAACGGAGCCTGCGGCCACAGGCCACAGGCCACGGGCCACAGAAAACGGCAACCCGTTCCCGTGCTCGCGCCCGATTCGCACGATACTTTCGTGTCATGTCAGAGATTGGCGAGCGGAGGCAACCGTCAGGCGACAGAAGAGCGGCGGCCATTCTGCTGGCGATGCTCGGCACGCTTGCGTGTGGTGACAAGCCTGCTCCAAAGTCTGCCACAGAGCAGGCGCAGGAGAAGGCCGTGGTCGATTCCGCGGTCGTGCTGACCAAGATGCCTGCAGCGGGCGGCGAGTGTCCCGCCTACGGACTCTGGCAGGCGTGCAGCGTCGAGTACCGGATCTCGCGCGCCGGGCTGGCGGTGAATCGTCGCGAGAAGGGCGTACATCACGACTTCATGCGCGTGGAAGGCCTCGTCTGGGAAACGTCGCGCGCCGAAATACAGGTTTTCCTGTATCCGTCGGAAGTTGAACGGAAAAAGGATACCGACATGCTGGATACGGTGTTCGTGTCGCCGCCCGGCAAGCGCGCGACCTGGCGCTGGCCCGCCCAGCTGGTGACGTCGCAGAACATGGCCGCCATCATCCTCAGCCTCAACGGCCGCCAGGCCGAACGCATCGCTTTGGCGTTAGGCGCCGGCCTCCCGGCCGCACCGGCCAAACCTTAAGGAGCCAGTCATGCGAAAGACCCTCACCGTCGCGTCGCTGCTCGTGCTCACGGCCAATGTGGCGGGCAGCCAGGCGCCGGACACCGACATCTTCCTCGTGTCGCTGGCGCGGATCGGTGAGATGCCAGGTATAAGGCTGACCGTTACCGGCGCACGAAACCTCACGAACCGGCCGGGCTACGACAACCAGCCCAACTGGTCGAGGGACGGCAACACGCTGTTCTTCACGTCGGTGCGCGAAGGAGAACAGGCCGACATCTATCGCATGAATCCAGCGACGGGCGAGGTGACACGCGTGACCATGACGTCGCAGGAAAGCGAGTACTCGGCGACGCCAATACCGAACAAGAATGCCGTCTCGGTGATTCGTGTCGAACGCGACTCGACGCAGCGGCTCTGGAGCGTCCCGCTCGATGGATCGCCGAGTACCGTGATCCTCGAGCGCATCAAGCCGGTTGGGTATCACGCATGGTTGAGCGACACGACGCTGGCGCTGTTCGTACTGGGATCGCCGAACACCCTGCAGTTCGCGAACACCAATACGGGCCGCGCGGATACCGGCACGACGAGCATCGGACGGTCTCTCCATCGCCGGAACGCGGGATGGGTGAGCTTCGTTCACAAGATCAGCAACGACGAATGGTGGCTCGCGCTCATGGACCCGGTCACGAAGCAGGAACAGCGCTTGATCCGCATGCCACCGCGCGTGGAAGACGTTACCTGGGCGGACCCGTGGGTCCTGATTGGTGAAGGCAGCGTGCTGAAGGCGTTCAACTTCAGGGCTGGCACCCCTGAATGGCAGGTGGTCGCCGACCTCGCGCAGTACGGAATGACAGCGATTACCCGGCTGTCTGTCTCGCCGAACGGCGGCGCGCTGGCTGTTGTGGCTCAGCCAGCGGGATCCGGACGCGGCCAGTCCAGGCGATGAGCTTCCGGTAGCAGGCTCGCTCGACGACGTTGACGCCCGCGGCCCGCAGCAGCTCATAACGCGCGAGCTTCTCCGGATACTCCTCGACCGACGAGCGCTGGTAGCCGAGTGATTCGAAGAACGCTTCGGCGGTGGTCATCGCGAACAGTTCGGTGATGCCGCGGTCGCGCGCGAGTCCTTCGATACCGCGCACGGCCATGCTGCCGAGCCCCTGGCCCTGCGCGCTCCGGGCGACGGCGACCGAGCTCACTTCCGCGAGAGACGCTGAATACACCGAGAGCGCGGCGCAGGCGAGCACACGGCGATTGTCATCGACCACGACGACGTAGTCGGCGATCGCGGCCTGGATGTCGAGTCGCGTGCGGGGCAGGAGGGCGCCCTGTGCGGAATAACGGCGCACGATGGCATGAATCGCAGCGACGTCACCGGCGTGCGCGGGCCGCACCACGTGCGTCGCACTGAGGTGCGGGCGCGCGCTGGCAGTATTCCTCGCTCGGCGAGTGGCGGTTTGTGCGACTTTATGCATAGTGAATGCATAAGTAGACACGACCGTCTCGACAAGGCGTAACAACCTCGGATCTCGGAACTTGGAGCAGCAGCGCTCGCTCTCGCGCGAAACTCGTTGGATGGCGTACCGTAGTTCATCCAAGCGCGCTCTGCGCCACCGTCCTGGAGGAAAGTTCGATGTTCTCGTTACTACTCGGCCTCGCGATTTCGTTCGTCGTTGCGATGTTCGGTTATTCGCGCGCTCGCGCCTTCGTGAGCGAGCGTCTTCGCTATGTCGATGCCGTTAATCATCCGCTCGCGCCGTTCGCCGCGGGTCTCGGTGCGTTCCTGCTTGGATCGCTCGTCGTTGCTTTCCTGCCTATCGTCGGCGTCGGGACCGCGCTGACGTTCGGACTCGCTGTAGGTCTCGGGGTGTCCGCTGGACGCGGTGACGTTCCGCGCTTCCCGCGGGCCTGACGTCTGACGTTAGGCTTTGGCTGCCGGAAAGGGAACGGCGGGCGTGGGATGCCTGGTAGCGAGATACTCGCGCGATCGGTCCAGCGCATCCTCCAGCGTCATGTAGATTTGCCCCTCGCCGAGTTCCTCGTAAACGGGTGATCGTTCCAGCGCCGCCAGCGGCTGCGCGTGGATCTCGGCAATCAGCACCAGCGTGCGCTCAGACTTGCTTCGGCGGATGACGTCTCGCAGTGCGCGCAGGCCAGTGGCATCGAGCAGCGACACGTCGCGCATCCGGATGATCAGCACCTTGGGCTTTCGGCCCGTGGCGGTCAGCGTCTCCTTGAACGCCTCCGCCGCGCCGAAGAAGAAGGCGCCACTGATCTCGAACACCTCAACGCCAGCGGGCACCGAGCGTGACGTGAGCTGCGCGAGCGGAACATCCGCTTCGTCGCGTGCCTCGCGGGCCAGTTGCTGCGTCACCGCGTTCACGGCGGTGATTTCCGACATCCGGTGCATGAACAGGAACGCCGAGAGCACCATCCCGATCTCGATCGCCACGGTGAGGTCGACGATCACCGTCAGGAAGAACGTCGTCAGCAGCACGGCCACATCGCTCTTCGGTGCGCGAAGCTCCTCGCGGAACGTGCGCCATTCGCTCATGTGATAGGCGACCACCACGAGGATCGCGGCGAGCGTCGCCATCGGGATCAGCCCGGCCCACTTGCCGAAGAAGAGCGTGATGAGGAGGAGCGTGACGGCGTGGACGATACCCGCCACTGGCGTGCGTCCGCCGTTGCGGATGTTCGTTGCGGTGCGCGCGATGGCGCCCGTCGCCGGAATGCCCCCGAACAGCGGGCTCGCGATGTTCGCCACTCCCTGCGCGACGAGCTCCATGTTGGCTCGGTGCCTGGAGCCGATCATCCCGTCGGCGACCACCGCTGACAGCAGCGATTCGACCGCGCCGAGCAGGGCGATGCTGAAGGCCGGCGCGACGAGCGCGGTCAGCTCCTCGATGCTCAGGCTGGGAAACACCGGCGCGTGTATGGCAGCGCTGATCGTTCCGAAGCGCGAGCCCACCGTCTCTACATCGATGCCGGCGAACTGCACCAGCGCCGTCGTTACGATGAGCGCGACGAAGGGGCTCGGGATGCGCCGGTTCACGCGAGGCCACAGCACGATGATGACCAGCCCCAACGTGGCTACGCCGACCGCGGGGAGACTGATGGAGCGAATGTTCTCGCTGTAGGCGATCACCTTCTCGAGGAAGTTCGCCGGCACGGCGCCCATGCGCAGGCCCAGGAAGTCCTTCACCTGGCTCGAGAAGATGATGATGGCGATTCCGCTCGTGAATCCGGTGACGAGTGGTGTCGGCACGAACTTGATGACGGAACCCAGGCGCGCGAATCCCATCACGAGCAGCATGAAGCCGGCCATGAGCGTCGCGACCGTCAGTCCCTCGATCCCGTACTTCTGCACGATGCCGTAGACGATCACGACGAACGCGCCGGTGGGCCCGCCGATCTGTACTCGCGAACCGCCCAGGGCGGAAATCAAGAACCCGGCGACGATCGCGGTGATCAGGCCGCGTTCGGGCGACACGCCGCTGGCGATGGCGAACGCGATGGCGAGCGGCAGGGCGACAATGCCAACGATCACGCCCGCCGTCAGGTCGTTCGCGAATTGCTGCTTGTTGTAGTCCCTTAGGGTGGTGAGGAGTTTCGGTACGAGCACCTGTTGACTCGAAGGTCCAGGACGTCGTGCAGCGGCGCGTTAGGATGTTACTTCATCGCAACGCGAATCACTATCGGTGAAGTCACCGCACGTTCGAATGCCACTCACGCTACAATTGCTCGCAGGGACTTTCGCCGTCGTGCGCCTGCCTCCAGGAGCCGGACTGCCATGGTGGGCCGCGAACTCCGAGGGATTTCTCTCATTCACGCGAACGTCCGCGGAGACATCGATCGTCTGCGACGACAGACGGGTCCCCGCTGGAGTTCAGGCTGAACGAGGTTTCCGCGCGTTGCGCGTCGAGGGTCCGCTGTCGTTCAGCGCTGTTGGAGTGCTGGCGTCAATCGCCCAACCACTGGCGGAGGCCGGCGTGTCGATCTTCGTGATCTCGACCTTCGATACGGACTATTTGCTCGTGCAGGCGGCGACCCTCAACCGCTCAGTTCGCGCACTTCGCGACGCCGGCCACTCCGTTAACGCCTGAAGGGTCAGACACCTGTCGCGCCATCGACAGGTGTCTGACCCCTGAATAAGACTCGCCTTTCAATTATCCGCGAGTTTCCGCGAAGACTTGCAGTTCCCGACTCGCAGTTAATCGGTTGCGGGGTCGATCGAGTTCTTGCGGCCGTTCTTGAAGAGCCACTTGAACAGCCAATAGAGCAGGATCACCGGGATGGCGATCTTGAGCACCAGCATCCCCATCGACAACAGGAAGAAGAACCCGACGAGCAGGACGAAGCCAGCGATCACGACGAACATGATTGGTAGCCCCACGATGGCGAGGATGATGAAAATCGGCAGCGCGAGGATCGCGAGCACGATCAGGACCGGCAACCCGATTACCTTCAATAGCAACGCAACCGGCAGGAGCCAGCCCAGAGACCCAAGAGTCTTGAGCAGGAGCTTGAACAAAGCCCATTTGGCGAGCAGTGAAGTGATCAGGCTCCACATGCGGCAATTCCCCGGTTGGTTTGTCGACGGAGACCTTACGTGAGTCCAAGTATAGGAGTTTCCCCCCGGTTGCCCGGCAGCGGTGACAAGACCGAGCGGGTAGGTTTGAGGTCCAGCCAGCGCACCCAGCCGATGGATCAGGACAAGAAGTCGCGAAAAGTGGACATGAAACGCGCCTGGGCCGAGGCCCGGGCGCTGATGTGGGAGCATCGGAAGTCGTTGTCGATCGGCCTGGCGCTCATGCTGGTGAGCCGGATGGCGTCGATGATCCTGCCTTACAGCACCAAGTTCGTCATCGACGACGTCCTGGGCGGGCGACAGACGCACCTGCTGATCCCGATCGCGCTGGCCGCCGGTGCGGCGACCCTCATTCAGGCGATCACCGCCTTCTCGCTGTCGCAGGTCGTGAGCATCACCGCCCAGCGGGCGATCACGAACATGCGGGTCGATATCGAGCACCACGTGCTCCGGCTCCCCGTCTCGTACTTCGACTCGGCGAAGACGGGGCAGCTCATCTCGCGCATCATGACCGATGCGGAAGGGATCCGGAACCTCGTTGGCACGGGCATCGTGCAACTGGTCGGCGGTCTCTTTTCCGCACTGCTGGCGATGGGCGTGCTGCTCTACCTCAACTGGCGCCTGACGCTTTTCACCGTCGTCATGCTGGCGGCGTTCGGTAGCATGATGGCCGTCGCGTTCAAGAGGCTCCGGCCGATCTTCAGGGAACGGAGTGTGATCAACGCCGAGGTGACGGGCCGGCTGGGTGAATCGCTCGGCGGCGTGCGGATCGTAAAGGTCTACACGGCCGAGGAGCGCGAGGATGCGACGTTCAAGACCGGCGCGGAGCGGCTCTTCAACAACGTGAAGCGGACCATCACCGGCACGTCAGCCGTCGGTTCCGGCGCGCAGCTCATCGTCGGGATGATCGGGATGCTGATCATGATCATGGGCGGGCGCGCGTACCTGGCCGGCCAGATGACGATGGGTGGGCTGATCACGTACGTCCTCTTCATCGGGATGGTGGCCGCGCCGCTCGTTGGCATCGCCTCGATCGGCACGCAGATCACGGAGGCGTTCGCGGGACTCGATCGCATCCGCGAGTTGCGCGACGTGGCGCGCGAGGACGCGCAGGACGCGAGTCGGCAGGCGATGAACGGGGTGGATGGAGACGTGGTGTTCGAGGACGTTTCGTTCGAGTACGTGCCTGATGTGCCGGTGCTCAGGAACGTGTCATTCCGCGCGCCGCCGGGATCCACGACCGCGCTGGTTGGATCGAGCGGTGCGGGGAAGAGCACCGTGATCGGGCTGGTGATGGCATTCCACCGGCCGAAGTCCGGGCGTGTCGTCGTCGACGGGCAGGATCTCGCCGAGATCCGCCTGCGTGACTACCGGGCGCACCTGGGCGCCGTCATGCAGGACAACTTCCTCTTCGACGGCAGCATCAAGGAGAACATCTCCTATGGGAATCCCGCCGCGACCGACGAGCAGATCCGGAGCGCGGCGCGCATCGCGCACGTCCACGAGTTCGTGGAGAAGTGGGAGAAACACTACGACACGATCGTTGGCGAGCGAGGGGTGAAGTTGTCGGGTGGGCAGCGCCAGCGCGTGGCGATTGCGCGGGCGATCCTGGCCGATCCGCGCATCCTGATCCTGGACGAGGCGACGTCGAGCCTGGACAGCGAGAGCGAGGCGATGATCCGCGATGGGCTGCGGTCACTGCGCAGCGGGCGCACGACGTTCGTGATCGCGCACCGCTTATCGACGATCGT